>Ga0206982_1126_pt1 | contig 24622 bp, 20 predicted proteins | sample Alteio_BWMinCont_18_FD_153493 | JGI IMG/M metagenome (GOLD analysis project Ga0206982, IMG submission 153493) | Enriched cells from forest soil in Barre Woods Harvard Forest LTER site, Petersham, Massachusetts, United States -... | ecosystem: Environmental > Terrestrial > Soil > Temperate forest >... | reverse complement strand
ATAGTTGCAAAGAACCTTACAGAACCACGGGGTAAGTTTGCCAGCCGCAATGCATTACAAACTTATACGTTGCTGGATACGATAAACGAATTTGGTTTTGATGCGTGCATAGGTGGTGCACGAAGGGATGAAGAAAAGGCAAGAGCCAAAGAACGCGTCTTTTCTATAAGGGATGAATTTGGCCAGTGGAATCCTAAACTGCAACGCCCGGAACTATGGAATAATTACAATGGAAAGATCCATAAAGGAGAAAACGTGCGTGTATTTCCCATTAGTAACTGGACCGAACTGGATGTTTGGAACTACATAAAAAGAGAAGGAATAAAACTGCCGTCCATTTATTTTTCCCACGAACGCGATGTTATTGAATACGATCAGCAGCTTGTTGCATTGTCGCCATTTATCAGGCTGGATAAAGAAGATGTAGTCTTTAAATGCAAAGTAAGGTACCGAACGGTAGGGGATATGACCTGTACAGCAGCAATTGCTTCAGAAGCCTTCTCTATAGACGATATAATAGAAGAGATCATCTCAAGTAATACAAGTGAACGTGGGGAGACAAGGATAGATGATAAAGTATCTGAAGCCGCAATGGAAGACAGGAAAAAGAATGGTTATTTCTAACAAACAAAAAAACATTATAATGGACATACTTCGTTTTATTACCGCAGGCAGTGTTGACGACGGTAAAAGTACCCTGATAGGCAGATTGCTATACGACAGCAAGAGTATATTGATAGATCAGTTGAGATCTATAGAGAAGGCAAGTAATAAAGCAAATGGGGAAATAGACCTTGCATTGTTAACCGATGGCTTAAGGGCCGAGCGTGAGCAGGGTATTACTATTGATGTGGCATATAAATATTTCAGCACACCCCGAAGGAAATTTATAATAGCAGATGCGCCGGGCCATATTCAATATACCAGGAACATGGTGACAGGGGCATCCAATTCAGACCTTATTATTATACTTATTGATGCCAGGCATGGGGTAGTAGAGCAAACAAGGAGACACTCTATTATTGCTTCGTTGCTGGATGTTGCTCATGTTGTTGTAGCTGTCAATAAAATGGACCTTGTAAGCTATGACGAAACAGTTTTTAATACAATCGTCAATGACTATAAAGAAGTTGCTGCTTCATTAGGCCTTAATGAAGTAACCTATATACCCATAGCGGCAATTACAGGCGATAATATTACTGAACACAGTACGAAACTGGACTGGTATAATGGGGAGCCTTTATTGGCATTTCTGGAGCAGGTAAATATAAAAAGGAGTGCAGAAAACAATAAAGCACGACTGTATGTACAGTATGTAATACGCCCTCAAGCACCGGGCTACCATGATTATCGCGGTTATGCTGGCCGAATTACAGGTGGTAGTCTTCATGTTGGCGATCATGTTATCTCATTGCCATCTGGTATATCAACAACAATCAGCGCTATCGAATCAGGAGGCAACGCGATAGATGAGGCTTATGCAGGGCAGAGCATAACCATTCAATTAGCAGATGACATTGACATTAGCAGAGGCGATGTGATTGTGAAAAAATCTGATCTGCAACCAATAGTTTCACAAGACCTAGAAGCTTTATTATGCTGGATGGATACGAGACCACTGCTGCCTGGCAACCGATATTTACTACAACTCAACAGCCTTACTGTACCGGCTATTGTGAAGCATATCGGGTACAAGGTAGACGTAAATACAATTGATAAAACGCATAACCCTGCTACTGCTGAGCTAAATGATATAGTAAGTGTTACACTAAAAACGGCATCGCCTGTTCCGTATGATAAATATACAGTACTGCATACAGGCGGTGGCGCCATACTCATTGATGAAACAAGCTATGCTACAGTTGCTGCAGCCATTTTACAATAACAGATAAAATAATTTAAAAATGAACGAATCAGATTTGCTGCAAACATTGTTTCAAAGAAACTATAGCAGTACCCAGAACTTTCCTGATAAAGAGTTGGCCGAAGAATACATTGATAAGCTGTTCAACTTCCTGTTTACAGCAAAAGAGCATAAGTATGATTCTAAGGAGCAACTTGTGAATGAGTATGATAATCTTAAAACTACTTTATCAAATATTGTTTACGACATATTGCGTAATGATGCGGAAGTAGAAGGGATTATTGAACACTTTTTTCTTTCCATTCCGCATATCTACAACACACTGCTAAAAGACGCAACTGCTATAGTAGCATTCGATCCTGCTGCAGGCTCACTGGAAGAAGTACTTCTTGCATATCCTGGGTTTTATGCTACTGCTGTATATCGGCTTTCTCATAAACTCTATAAACTAAAACTAAATACGCTCAGTAGGATATGGTCTGAATTTGCACATAGCAAAACAGGTATAGACATCCATCCCGGTGCAATAATTGGTGAATCTTTTTTTATAGATCACGGCACAGGTATTGTTATAGGGGAGACCACCTTTATTGGTAACAACGTGAAAATATACCAGGGGGTAACATTAGGCGCCTTAAATGTTATAAAGAATGCTTCAACTGCCAAGCGGCATCCCACCATTGAAAACAATGTGATCATCTATTCAGATGCCACAATATTAGGCGGCACCACAAGGGTCGGTCATGACAGTGTAATAGGGGGTAACGTATGGCTGACCGAAAGTGTGGAACCCTATTCGGTAGTTTATCACAAAAGTAAAGTGATAGTAAGAGATAAGTATCCATTCCCTGCACCATTGAATTTTGTGATATAGGGTAAAAAGCAATTTAATCATTCAATTAAAAAAGAAATAAAAATGAAAGCACAAACAATTTTAGAAACTATAGGTAATACACCTCATGTCCGTATCAATAATCTCTTTGGGAATAACCATGAGATCTGGATAAAATTAGAAAAGAATAACCCGGGTGCGAGTATTAAAGATCGTATAGCGTTGGCGATGATAGAAGATGCGGAACGCAAGGGGTTACTCAATAAAGATAGCGTTATCATAGAACCAACATCCGGAAATACAGGTATTGGGCTTGCGCTGGTAGCAGCTGTAAAAAAATACAAGATCATCCTGGTTATGCCTGAATCGATGAGTGTAGAACGGCGGAAGATCATGACTGCATACGGAGCAACATTTGAGTTGACCCCAAGAGAAGGTGGAATGAAAGCTGCAATTGCAAAAGCATATGAACTGGCACAAAGCATTCCTAATTCCTGGATACCACAACAATTTGACAATCCTGCCAATATTGACGTACACCGTAAAACTACAGCCCGGGAAATATTAAATGATTTTCCTGATGGTATAGATTACCTGGTAACTGGTGTGGGGACAGGTGGTCATATTACCGGTGTTGCAGAGATATTAAAAGAACAGTTCCCATCATTAAAAGTATTTGCTGTTGAGCCTACTTTGTCGCCAGTGTTGAGTGGTGGTACAGCAGGGCCACATCCTTTACAAGGTATAGGTGCTGGCTTTGTTCCCAGTATATTAAATGTGAACGTTTTAGATGGAATTATACAGGTAGAGAAAGAGGAAGCTTTTAGATATACACAACAAATTGCACTTCAGGAAGGTATCATTGTTGGTATCTCCACCGGGGCTTCGTTGGCTGCAATAGCTAAAAAGCTTGCAGACATACCCAAAGGTGCAAAGATCCTGACCTTCAACTACGATACGGGTGAAAGATACCTTTCTGTTGAGGGTCTTTATAACTAACCAATCACAACTGGAACTGTTTCTGGTAAAAGAAAATAACAATGTACACAGGCAAAGTAATTATAGTGGGTGCTGGTCCGGGTGACCCGGAACTAATAACGCATAAGGCGGTAAAATACCTGCAACAGGCAGATGTGGTACTGACAGACCGGCTGGTAAGCAGGGAGCTGTTGGATGAATACGTGAATCTGGAGGCAGAAATAATATATGTAGGTAAGGAAGCTGGTTCTGCCCGTTCTACGCCGCAAAAAAAGATCAATGATCTTTTGGTAGAACATTACTACCAGGATAAATTGGTGGTGCGGTTAAAAGGGGGAGATGTTTCTATATTCTCCAATATTCTCGACGAGCTGGAAACACTACAAGAACACAAAATACCCTACGAAATTATTCCAGGTATAACTGCTGCTTCAGGCGCTGCTGCATATTCTGGTATCCCACTCACTGCAAGAGGTTATGCTGATTCGGTACGGTATTTAACCTGCTATAAATCAGAATACAAGCCGGAAAATTATTGGAGAGAACTGGCAAAAACAGATGATACACTTGTCTTTTATATGTCTGGAGAAAACATTGACACACTTGTGTTCAATCTGATTCGCCACAATATTTCAGCCGATAAGGCGATCGCGGTAATTACTCAGGCTACTACGCCTTGTCAGCATGTATCCATCTACCAATTTGATGATATAAATACATTAACGAATACTGCTTTTGTTTCACCTACTCTTATCATTATTGGTAAGGTTGTGAATCTATACCAGCGGTTTAGCTGGAAGGATAACAGCATAAATTCAGACAGCTATTTCAAATCAGTATCCTACATAAGAAATCGACTTAGTGTATTGTAATAAATTTTTAAAATGATGTTAGTAAAATCTAAATTAAATGCGTTGACTGCACTGGTAAGTGACGCCACTTACGATGAATTGATCTGGATGAATGGGTTCATATCTGGTGCGGTTTCTGTCAATGCATCCCGTCCGGCAGTTGCAGCAGCATCGGTAAAAATAGACAAGATCACAATTGTTTATGGTACAGAATCGGGCAACTCGAAAAAGTTAGCCACAGGTTTCGCGACTAAAGTAAAACAGAATGGTATCGCAGTAAAGGTTGCATCACTGGATCAGTACAGGTTAAATGATCTGCCTAATGAAGGGTACTTTCTTGTTGTGGTTAGTACGCAGGGTGATGGGGAACCACCGGCAGCAGCAAAGAAATTCTACGACCATTTATTTGCAGATAAAGTAACACTGTCCAATTTAAAATACGGAGTAATTGCTCTGGGTGATAGTGCTTACCCTCTGTTTTGCAAAACAGGAGCCGATATAGATGCCCAGCTGCAACAACTTGGTGGCACCCGGATCGCTACCCTGCAAAAATGCGATACCGACTACGAACCTATTGCCAATGAATGGTTTGAACAAGTATTGTCTGTTTTGAAAAATGGAACGGACGGAGGTCCCCGTCCGCAGACGCATGCAGTAAAAAAGGTGGATAAGAAGACGTATGCCGGTACAGTAGTAACCAATATTAACCTGAATGATAAAGGATCTGAAAAGAAGACCCATCATTTAGAAATTACTGCTGAAGGATTGGTTTACGAGCCGGGAGATTCTATTGGAATTATCCCCGAAAATCAGCCCGAGACTATAAATGCCATTTTAGAAACGGTTGGTATAAATGCAGATAAAATAATACAGTACCGTGGGGAGGAAAAAACTTTATTCCAGTTATTTAAAAAGGAGTTGAATATAGTTTACTTGCCTGAGCGGATCGTAAAGCAATATGGAACTATCGTAAATCAGGAAATACCGGAAACTAAAATCGGCCTGTTAGATCTGCTAAAAATATATCCTGTTAAAGATGCACAGCAATTTGAACAAGTAGTAAACATACTGGAGCCTATCACACCCAGGTTATACTCTGTTTCATCGTCTTTAAATGCGCATACTGATGAGGTACATATAACCGTGTGCCGGGACAAGTTCTATATCAACAGTGAAGAACGATATGGCTTATGCTCTGGCTACCTGGGTCAGTTATCAGAAAACATACAGTTGAACTTTTATGTGCATAAAAACAATCAGTTCCGCCTGCCCCACTCCGATAAAAATATTATTATGATCGGGCCGGGTACCGGCATTGCGCCATTCAGAGCATTTCTCGAGGAGCGTGATGCTACAAGAGCTACAGGTAAAAACTGGCTGTTCTTTGGTGACCAGCATTTTACTACAGATTTCCTTTACCAGACAGAGATACAAAACTGGTTTTCTACGGGTTTGCTTACAAAAGTAAATACTGCGTTTTCAAGAGATCAGCCTGAAAAAGTGTACGTGCAGCATAAGATGCTGGCAAATGCCGCGGAACTATATGACTGGATCCATTCAGGGGCATACATCTACATATGTGGCACTAAAGAACCTATGAGTGTGGACGTGCAGGAAGCGCTGCAACTTATAATAACAGAGCAAGGCGGCTATACTGCCGAACAGGCAAAAGCTTACCTGGAACAACTGGAGGAAGAGGGCAGGCTATTAAAAGATGTGTACTGATAAAAATTACTTCAAAGAAAATTATACAGATCATGAGCAACGATAAAAAGCTTTCAGAAGTGGAGGCAATTAAGCAAAATAGTGATGGCTTAAGAGGTACCATACAGGAAAGCTTACAAAATGAAATAACGGGCAGTATAAGCGAAGACGACCAGGCGCTCATAAAATTTCATGGTATGTACCAGCAGGACGACCGTGACTTGAGAGCTGAACGTGCAGAAAAGAAGCTGGAAAGGTTATATACTTTTATGATACGGCTACGCTTACCAGGCGGGTTTTTAAAACCTGAACAATGGGAAGCTGCACACAATATTGCCGGTGAACACTCAACCGGTGTAATTAAGATCACTACGCGCCAAACCATACAATTGCATGGGTTGGTAAAATCTAAGATCAAACCTGCCATCCATCAATTTGATGAGGCACAACTTGATTCCATCGCTACCTGCGGCGATATCAATCGTAATGTATTGTGCAGTGCTCATCCAGGGCAGTCAGCTATTCATGCGCAGGTTTTTGCCTATGCAGACAAAATAAGTACGCTGCTGTTGCCCAAAACAAATGCGTACTACGAGATATGGCTGGATGAAGAAAAAATAGCAGATAAGAAAGATGAAGACGACCCGCTATACCAGGACCGTTACCTGCCCCGGAAATTTAAAATTGCAATTGCCATACCGCCGAATAACGATATAGATGTATTCACAAATGACATAGGTCTTATTGCCATTATTGAAAATGACAAACTTAAAGGGTTTAATATAGCAGTAGGCGGAGGATTGGGTACTACTCACGGCAATACAGCTACTTATCCGCGATTAGGGACTGTTATTGGTTTTATAGACAGTGAAGAAAAGACATTTAAAACAGTGTATGAAATACTGACCATACAGCGCGACTATGGCAACCGCAGCGATAGGAAAAACGCGCGACTGAAATATACCCTCGATAAGTATGGTATTGATTGGTTTAAAGAGGAACTGGAAAAACGTACTGGTTTCCCATTGGATGTTGCACGCCCCTATGTACTTAATGAACGTAAAGACTACTATGGGTGGCAGAAAAACCATGAAGGGCTTTGGTACTATACTGTATTTGTAGAAAATGGCCGGGTATTGGACAATGAGATCGTAGCCCTGAAAACTGCATTCCTTGAGATCGCCAGAACAAGAAAAGCAAACTTTCGTTTTACAGGCAATCAAAACGTCATTATCAGCGATATTAAGGAGGCAAATAAAATAGTAATACAAGAGCTACTTGATAAATATCATGTTATTGCTCATACGGAGAATGCTTCTGCTATTCGTAAGAATGCAATGGCGTGTGTTGCATTTAATACGTGTCCCCTTGCCTTGGCAGAAGGCCAGCGGTACCTGCCCCAACTTATTTCAAAGATTGAAGTACTACTCAGCAAGTATGCACTTGAACAGGAAGAGATCGTCATCAGGATGACGGGCTGCCCTAATGGCTGCGCGCGCCCTTTTGCTGCCGAGATAGGTTTTGTGGGAACTGCCTATGGCCGTTATAACATGTACCTGGGTGGTGATAACCAGGGATTGAGGTTAAATAGCATCTATAAGGAAAACCTGGATGAGGCAACGATCCTTAAAGAATTAGATACGTTGTTCAATATATATCGTCAACAAAAAAATGAAGGTGAAAGTTTTGGCGATTTTACTCATAAATACCTGAACAATTAATAAGACAATAATGCCGGAATAATGATGACAACGCAACATTCAGATAGCTTAAGGGTGCCACTGCCCACTGCAGTTAGTGGTCTAAACGGGGGCAATAAACTATTCCCTGTATTCCTAAAGTTGGAAAATTTAAGGTTGGTTATTATTGGTGGTGGGAAGATAGGCCTTGAAAAAATGCGTGCTGTTTTGCAAAACTCACCTGGCACTTCTATAAAAGTTGTGGGTAAGGAAATATGTAGCGAGGTGACTCACCTGTGCAGTCAATGCCATCTTGAGATTGTAACTGCGCCGTATGAGCCCTGGCACTTAGATGATGCCAACATAGTAATAGTAGCTGTAAATGATAAACAGCTAAGTGCTGCTATCAGGGCAGATGCTAAGGCTCTTGGCTTGCTGGTAAATGTGGCAGATACACCCGGTCTCTGCGATTTTTATTTAGGCTCTATTGTCCAAAAAGGAAATGTGAAAATTGCTGTGTCCACTAATGGAAAATCCCCCACTATCGCCAAGCGGATTAAAGAAAACCTGCAGGTATGGTTGCCAGATGATATTGATACTTTATTAGAGAATATGAATGTTATACGAGGTAACCTGGATGGGGATTTTAGCGCGAAAGTTAAAGTGTTAAACAGGATCACAAATGACATGATCGTTGCCGGAAATTATAAAACAAGTAATAGGTGGAAACTAGTTGACATTATTGCTTGCGTGCTGTTGGGCATTGTCGGGGTACTGTTGGTTTGGAATATAATATTGTTTTATTTCCACGCCCCATTTTAGTTATAAAATACCCATGGCCGAGTGGTTAGGTGCCAGACTGCAAATCTGGTTACAACAGTTCGAATCTGTTTGGGTATTCTATATATACACTAAATTAAATACATATATTTAGGTAGATCTGACCACAACAGGACTTTCGTATAAACAGTAAAGGGTGATGTTATGTATCGAAAGTCCTGTTTTTACTCAAATCAAGTTGCAGATCATTTGATCTCTCAACAACTCAATCCTTCATGCTTCCAACCCATCCACTTTCCCGTAGTCAGGTCAAGGCCTCGATTTTTCATTTCAGCCCTGGCCATCTCTACATTGTCTATTTTTCCGCTGATGATATCGATAAGTAAATGTTTGTGTGTTTGAATGAAGATGAACAACGGGTTTTCTCCATCAGGTATCAACCCTAACCAGGCAGCCGCTTTGAGCTTGTCTTCTTGTGTGATTTTCATAATCGTAGCTTTTAATGTTCGGAAGGAAGAAGTATCCCATTCTACCCATAAAGATTGGGATCGAGCTATCATGGGTATATAAGTACAATGCAGGTGCTAATTCTATTGGTCTCAATTTGCCCAAATTAAAGATGAAAAACATTTTAGTCTTGGAATTTCTAGAGGACAGTTACGTGTTAGCCTGATAAAAGAGAGTGAATCGAGGCCGAGTAAATTTAGAGTTCTTCGACATTTTGTCTACTGCAAACTTGATCCATTTGTTTTTATTTGCCCAAAACACGTCCCAAATCCGTCCCATTCCCAAAAGAAAAAACCTCAGAACCCTTGCGGGGCTGAGGTTTTAACATCTTAATTTGGTGCCCAGAACAGGAATCGAACCTGCACTACCTTGCGATAACCAGATTTTGAGTCGCGTATCGAATCTCTCCAGATGTTTGATTATGAGCGCTTTTCAACTGGAGAATTTTCAATATGTGCATTAGTGATGCGTATGGTCAATGTTTCTTTAGTGCAAAATTCAGTGCAGTATATATATCTAGAATGCTATTCATTTCGGGTTGTGATTAGCCTATGGTTAGGATTTATACTTTCGCCAACTGAGTACCTTAGCGTCAATGTGTGTTTAGGATAAATCGTAAATTTTTCGGGTATTCTTCCACCTTGGTACTCTTTTTTTACTAACTCAATAATTTCTTCATCTCCATCAATTATCCTTTCAACTACTCGTTTCTGGTCATCAGAAACATTAGTTTCGTCCAGATACACTGGTACACTACCATGGTGATTTCTTTGATCAAAAAATTTCATAGCAATAAACCAGCTTAGTGGGAATGTGTTTTTAAAAATGTTTTCGTGTACAAATGCCAAGTTTTGAATTTTAAGGTTAGGATTTGAAACGAAAATTCCACTAGCTATGGTTTCTTGGGATTTGGATAATTCAGAATGTAATTCAAACCCCTGGACATAATCAAAAATATTGTCTTTTAGTGTCTTCAGTCTAAGATAGAGGAGCTTTTGGGCAACGTCTGGGTGAAGATTTTCAGGCCGTGGGCAATAAAGTAAAAACAAGAAGGAATTACCAATTAATCTTTGCAGTATTTTTATTCTATCAATTTGTTCGTTATCCATTGCACTGAACGAAGAACCCTCATCATATGAAGTCGGATTTTTACTTGTAGGAAATATTTTTTTGGCTTGCAGCAGGTAGGATTTTTCCCAAGAGAGTTTAGGTTCGATTAAATTTTCGAATACAATTTTAAGACCAAGATCTGCCTCAGAAACATATCGTTCATAACTTGATGAAAATTCAGTTGTATTTAAACTTAGCTTAACTCCAATTAATCCGTTATCAAGAAGTAAATCGTTTTTTAGTTTTAGAATATCATATTGAATGTTTTCGTGAACCTGTGTTTCTTCATCAAATAAATCACTCAACGCTGATGTTAACGATATTTCGTCCCAAGGTTTTTTAGTGAGAAGTTTAGTGGAAATCCTTTTATCTAACTCGTTTATATGTTTTATTATAAGACGAAATGCGTTTGGTGTAATCATGGGAATTGGCATTAGACCAATAAAGATACATTTTTACATGTTTGCTGGAGTTCCGCAAATAAATGAGCACCAGATTAATTATGTCGGAAGGTTCTGCTACACTTGCTATACAATTCAATAGCAATGAAGAAAACAGTGAATTCAAAGGCCGGCAGCGTATATCCGTTCCTAGATGCAAGGACGCCAATGGCAAATAGCGACCTTCTACCAATCAAAATTTCAGTCAACCTAAAGGGAGTACAGTTCCGCGTAGGTATCAAGTTATATGCCACTCCTGACGTCTTCGATAAGGCTATGTCTCTCAAAGGCACCATGCCTAAAGAATCAAAGGCGCTAAAAGCAGAAATTGATGTTTTCCTAGATAAAGCAAACCAGATACTAGAGGACTTCCCTAACGTTACGAAGAAGATGTTCACCAATCTGTTCAAGTCTGAAACGGCACTCAAGGTCAGTGGTAAGACCGATATGGCGGTATTGTTTCAGAGTAAGATCGATGAACTAACAGAGGAAGATAAAGCAGGGAGCAAGTGCTTCTATGAACAGGCTTTGCTTACATTTCAGAACTTCAGAAAAGGTTTTTACCTGGAAGATATCACAGTTGAATGGCTGAAAGTATTTGAAAGTTGGTGGAGCAATCAAGGCAATGCTGTTGCAACAGCTCAGATACACATGAGATGCCTGAGACACATTTATAACCGAGCAATTAAAGCAGGTTACATTTCGCAGGGACTATATCCGTTCAAAGAACATACAATCGGCTCTTCCTCAAAATCAAAGGATGTACTCTACCCTACTCAGATAAAAGCCCTATGGGACTATACTCCACTTACCAATGGTCAACAGCGATCTAAGGACTACTTCATACTTCTATACCTGTGCAATGGGATGAACATCAAAGATGCGTTGAGTTTAAAGGGAAGCCATATCAAAGGTGAAATGATCAACTTCGTACGGGTGAAGACATCGCGTACAAAGAAGGAAACAAAAGAGATTACTGTCTATATACATCCCGAGATTAAAAGAATCATTGAGAAATGGGGTACTCTCAATACCAAGGACTATTTGTTTCCATGTTTTAGAGGTTTGAAAACAGACATCGAAAGGAAGAAGGCTAAAGATATATTCGCAAGAAATTTAAACAGAGATTTGAGGCCCATAGGCGAGGCGATAAATTTGCCTATACATCTAACATTGAATCTGGCTCGGCATTCGTTCGCTACCAGGTTGAAGATCGATGGTACACCAACTTCCTATATAAGCGATGCACTTGGCCACGGAAGCAGCGCTATTACTGAACATTATCTAAAATCACTTCCTGACAATAAATTCAAAGAGATTTCGGAGTCATTATTGACATTCAAATAGTTGCAATGTCATGGTCTCTGCATTGAAAGATTAGCTATAGTGAATAGCGGTTCGAATCCAATTAGGTCAACCATGCTGACAGGTCGCTTTTTAAGTCGACCTGTCCATTTTTATTGTCGCCAAAAGCCTTGCCCAGCTTATCTCAGCTACAACCTCATTGAAACGAGCGGTTCGATAAGCATTTTTTTCAGACTGAATTTTTCAAGGAAATATCGAACCAATAATTTGACGCTTTCCATTGATATCTGCGCTTTCATATTACTCATACACAAATGAGTGCGGGATGATAAATTACCCTTTTGTAATGTCTCCTATATTTTTATTTGACTGGTTCTGCGGCTCTTGACTTCACTTCAATAGATTTAACTTTGGTTCACACTCGGCTTTAGTGATTTGCGTTCTTTGCCATAACACCCCTGATAACAAAAGATCACGCGTTGGCAATACGTGCATTTAAATGATTGGTTTCCTGATACCCTTTTATCGATCCGTCTGTCGTTTTCTTTGTCGTTACATTGTATGAACGCAACGTAATTATACTTTTTCTCAACGTCCTCATTAGATAAATTCTATATCATTTAATGCGATTTTCTATAATTTTGACCAAAATACACTTTTAGTCAAATAGTATTTTAGTAGAAAAAGGAACTAATTGATGAAGAATAAACTACACGAAAAAATTAGCTCATACCAATTATCCACTATTGCCAAACAAGAAGGTTTGTACCCATATTTCAGACCTATTGAGTCGTCACAGGATACAGAAGTGTTAATAGATGGAAATAGAGTTTTAATGTTTGGTTCTAATTCTTACCTGGGACTAACTAACCATCCTAAAGTAAAAGAAGCCGCACGAAAGGCTATCGATATTTACGGAACTGGCTGCGCCGGGTCCAGGTTCCTGAATGGCACGTTGGATATACACATAAAACTTGAAGAAAGATTGGCTGAGTATGTAGGCAAAGATGCAGCACTAGTATTTAGCACTGGCTACCAAACCAATCTGGGCGTACTTTCAAGTGTTACAGGCAGAAATGATTATTTAATTCTTGATGAGTATGATCACGCATCAATTATAGATGGTAGCCGTCTTTCTTTTTCCAAGGTCATAAAATATAACCACAATGATATGCAGGACCTGGAGCATAGACTACAGTCCTTACCAACAGAAGCTATAAAGTTTATAGCAGTCGATGGCATATTCAGCATGGAAGGTGATATTGTAAAACTTCCTGAAATTGTTGCATTAGCTGAAGCCTATGGCGCTTCAATAATGATTGATGATGCCCATGGATTGGGTGTTATAGGCGACAAAGGAGCTGGGACAGCCGACCACTTTGGCCTCACAAACCAGGTAGATCTTATCATGGGTACATTCAGTAAGTCTTTAGCCTCTTTAGGTGGGTTTATTGCAGGCGATGATGCAATGATAGAATATCTGAAGCACCATGCACGTTCCCTCATATTTAGCGCTAGTATGTCACCGTCATCTGCAGCGAGTACACTGGCAGCCTTAGATATTATTCAAAGTGAACCGGAACGTATAGAACAACTATGGTCAAATACTAACTATGCCCATAGATTGCTCCAAGATAACGGCTTCGATATTGGGTCAACTCAAACCCCTATTATCCCTGTGTATGTAAGGGATAACAAAAAGACATTCCTTGCTACTAAAATGCTGCAAGATGCCGGTGTATTTGTAAACCCGGTGGTCTCTCCTGCTGTGCCTGCCGGCTCTACACTTATCAGATTTTCCTTGATGGCTACACATAGTTTCGCCCAGATAGAGGAAGCAGTAGAAAAAATATCGTGTGTATTCAAATCAATGGAGATCGCAAAAATCAAAGAAGTTGTATGATAAGAACGGTACAAATTCAATCAAAAAAAGAACTGGCAGCATTTATAGACTTTCCGCATGATCTGTATGCAAATGATGCGAATTATGTTCCTGAGTTGTTTATTGCACAGAGAGATATGTTATCGCCATCTGCTCATCCCTTTCACAAGCATGGTAAAATCAAACTGTTTTTAGCATACCAGGATGATAAAATCGTTGGCCGGATAGCAGCTATTTTAAATAAGCGTCACAATGAGTTCAATAATTCAAACGACGGTTTTTTTGGGTTCTTCGATTGCATAAACAATATTGAAGTTGCGCAGTCATTGATCAATGAAGTTCACAACTGGTTGAATCAAAATCGCATTCAAACTGTTATTGGCCCTGTCAATTTCTCCACAAATGAAACATGTGGCCTGCTCATAGATGGGTTTGATACCCCCCCAGTAGCTATGATGACCTATAACAAACCTTACTACTCCACTTTGCTTGAAGAACTTGGATACAAAAAAAAGGTCGACTTATACGCCTATCAAATATTAGCCGAAGACTTTAACGATAGGCCACTTCAGTTATTAGCAACACTCACAAAAAGGCTGGCTCAAAAAAATATTATAATACGTAAGATCAATCTTAAAAACTTCGAACAAGAGGTTGCTAGTTTACTCGAGGTTTATAACAATGCATGGGATAAAAACCTAGGATTTGTGCCCATGACAAAAGAAGAATTCGAATACCTGGCCAAGGATCTTAAACTTATACTAGACCCTGATTTTTGTGTAGTTGCTGAACACAATGGCAAAGTTGTTGGCTTCTCGCTTTCTATTCCCAATATTAACCAAGTGCTCATTAAAATAAGACGTGGTAGATTATTACCTACCGGCATCATCAAGCTTTTACTATTACGCAAGAAAATAAAATCCATCCGGGTCATCGCATTAGGCGTATTGGAAGGGTATAGAAAATTGGGGATTGAAGCTGTTTTTTATGGTGATGTGATCAAGAAAAGCCAGCAAAAGAATATACAAACAGCTGAGGCGTCCTGGATATTAGAGAACAATACACTAATGAACAGAGCCATACAGCAGATAAATGGCAAGGTCTATAAAACATACCGGATATACGACAGGCAGTTATGAAACAAAAGGTATTAATAACTGGCGCAAGTGGCTTTGTGGGCTATCATCTTATTGAGGCAGCACTTCAACGGAATCTCGAAGTATATGCGGCTGTAAGGAAGACAAGCAAGATCGACCATTTGAAGGATTTAGACATAAACATTGTTTTGCTTGATATTATGAATACAGATGAGTTGGTAGCGCAACTGGAATTATTGCAATGCGATTATATTATTCACGCTGCTGGTATAACAAGGGCAAAAACTGCAAGGGAATACTTTTCAGTGAACGCAGATTATACACAGACCTTGGCTGAAGCTGCAATGACAGCTGATATCCCTTTAAAAAAATTCGTCTTCATAAGCAGCCTTGCCGCCTTAGGACCTACAACTTACAATGCCTTGCATGCCATTACAGAAAGGGCTGAACCTATGCCGCTAACTAACTATGGCAAAAGCAAATTATTGGCAGAAGAATATCTGTCAGAAGTAAAAGACCTCCCACTGATGGTATTCAGACCAACAGCAGTATATGGCCCCAGGGAAAAAGACATTTTCATCATGTTTAAAAGCCTTAGGCAAAGGATAGAACCTTATATAGGTCGATCTCCGCAACGTTTAAGCTTCATATATGCTAAAGACCTTGCAGCAATTACCATTACAGGTATGCTGATGCGCGATAAGTATAACACTTACAACGTCTCTGATGGCAAAAGCTACTCACGGTATGCATTGGCCGACATAACAAAAAAAATCATGGCTATAAGAACATTGAAGGTACACGTACCTGTAAAAATTGTGCATGGTATAGTGAACATTCTGGAAATGTTTTACAGCAATAGCATACACGCCCCTACTTTAAACAAAGAAAAACTTGCAGAGCTGCAAGCCCCTAATTGGGAATGCAGTATTGAGCTTCTGAAAAAAGACCTGGGTATCGCCCCTAAGTACGATTTGGAGGCAGGCATAAAGGAAACATTAGCATGGTACAGATCCCACAATTGGTTATAAAATACAGTCATCAATAATAAACAGCACAAACATGAAGTATGAAATCATGCCTGCAGAAGGCAAATTAGGTATATTAATGCCAGGGCTTGGTGCAGTGGCAACAACAATGATTGCAGGTGTAGAAGCAATAAAAAAAGGACTATCCAAACCCGTAGGGGCGCTCACCCAAATGGGTAATATAAGATTAGGAAAAAGAACGGAAAACAGGTACCCGCTCATTAAAGACTTTGTTCCGCTTACGGATCTAAACGATATTGTATTTGGGGGGTGGGATGTGTATAAAGACAACGTGTATGAAGCCGCCATGAACGCAAAGGTTTTAGAAGCCGAGATACTAAACGCTGTGCGCCCTGAACTGGAAGCGCTGGTACCTATGAAAGCCGTCTTTGACAGGGAGTTTGTAAAGAACCTTGATGGTACAAACATTAAGCATGAAGAGACTAAATATCAACTGGCATTAGCTTTAATGGGCGATATCCAGCATTTTAAAAACAGTAACCAATGCAGCAGGCTGGTAATGATATGGTGCGCATCTACCGAAAAGTATATGCCTCCGTGCGAGATCTACGAATCTGTAGAAAGTTTTGAAACTGCCCTGCAGGATAATGATCCACGTATTGCACCAAGTATGATCTATGCTTACGCGGCTATAAAAATGGGAGTTCCATTTGTAAATGGCGCGCCCAACCTTACCTGCGATATCCCGGCACTAATAGAATTGGCAAAAGAATACAACGTGCCTATTGCTGGTAAAGATTTTAAAACAGGACAAACTTTAATGAAAACAATTGTAGCTCCGGGATTGCACGCAAGGGCCCTGGGCATACGCGGCTGGTTTTCATCCAATATATTGGGCAATAGGGATGGCCTGGTACTAGACGATCCGGATAATTTCAAAACAAAAGAAGTTTCCAAACTGAGTGTGCTGGAAGAAATATTGCAGCCCGATGTAAATCCTGACCTGTATGGCGACTTATACCATAAAGTGCGCATCAATTACTACCCTCCTCACGGTGATAATAAAGAAAGCTGGGATAACATTGACATTTTTGGTTGGATGGGCTACCAGATGCAGATCAAGATCAACTTCCTTTGCCGTGACTCTATTTTAGCTGCACCTATTGTTCTTGATCTGGCTTTGTTTATAGACCTGGCTCAAAGAGCTGGCATGAGTGGTACGCAGGAATGGCTTTCTTTCTATTTTAAGTCGCCACAGACAGCCCCGGGACTTAAGCCTGAGCACGATATTTTCAAGCAGCTCATCAAACTACAGAATACTTTAAGACATATTATGGGTGAAGATCTGATCACTCATTTAGGACTTGACTATTACCAAGAACTCGTAGAAGCCCTATGATTAGAGTACACAAGATCATTGCTTCATTTGGGGGAATTGGGTACATAGGTAAGGGGGGAGGAACGGTTGCAGCTATAATTGCCTGTTTACCTTGGTATTTCGCTCAGACTGGTAAGGAGATAAACTTTACTTATCAGTTCATTGCGGCTATCGGTATCACCATAGTGGGTATATGGTCATCAGGCAAAATGGATGCCATCTGGGGAAAAGATGATAAAAAAGTGGTTATTGATGAAGTGGCCGGCATGTACATCAGTTTATTGTTTTTGCCCTCCACTATACTTGTTATATTAACCGGCTTAATACTGTTCCGTTTTTTTGACATTGTAAAACCACTATACATCAAAAAAACGGAACAGCTGCCTGGGGGATGGGGAGTAATGATGGATGATGTCTTGGCTGGTATCTATGCAAACATGTTGTTGCACATAATGGTTTATTTGAACTGGATATAATGAGCACTTATATCAAAACACAAACGGCTTCCTTAATTGCTTCGGTTATAGATTTTATAGTTACGATTATTTGCAGGGAGGTATTGGGATTTTGGTATGTAGCAGCTACCATAACAGGAACGCTAGCAGGCGGAATAATTAATTTTTCATTAGGCAGGAAATGGGTTTTTAGGAAACAGGATACAAAACTTCAGATACAACTATTACGGTACTTCCTGATATGGAACGGTAACTTTTTATTGAATGTAACAGGTGTATTTATAATGACTAGTTACATGGGCATCAACTACATTATATCTAAGGTTTTTACCTCTGTTTTGTTAGGAACTACCTATAACTATCTATTACAAAAAAAATATGTTTTCAGGTAAGGTAAAGTTATTTAGTTATAGGCTTTTATGTTTAGTATGGCTTTTCTCAGGCACTAGTATTAGTGTGCTCCATGGCCAGGGAATGATAGTAAAAGGGCATGTTACGGACGTAGTTAGTAATGAGCCTTTGTCTTATGTAAATGTTTTCATACCAGGCAGTAGTATGGGTACAAGTACCGATGACAGGGGTTATTACCAGTTGCAGATAGATAGCAACGGTGGCAGTAAAATACAGTTTTCATACTTGGGTTATAAAACAGTTTGGAAAACAATAGTTGCAGCGCCATTGCAAGTATTAAACATAAAACTCGAAGCAGATGCCAAAACACTTAATGAAGTAACCATTAGGCCTGGTAAAAGAAAAAGATATAGAAACAAAGACAATCCTGCGGTAGAACTTATAAGGGCTGTTATTGCAAATAAATCCAAAAATCGTATTGAACATTATGGCTTTATAGAGTATGATCAGTATGAAAAGATGCAAATGTCCCTGATCAATTCTCCTGATAAATTTAAGCACAGCAGACTGTTCAGGAAATATACGTTTATTACCAACAATCTGGACACAACAACCATTGAAGGCAAAGCGCTGATGCCGCTTTACTTACAGGAACAGGTTGCCAAGGTTTACTACCGCAATGATCCTGAAAAGAAAAAAACATTTATAACGGGTGAAAAACAAATAACATTTGATGATTTCATAGATAATCAGGGGATGACCAAATATATTCAGCATCTATACCAGGATGTGGATATATACAAAACCAACATCGCTGTTTTAACCAATCAATTCCTAAGTCCAATAGCTGATGTAGCCCCTACTTTCTATGAATATTTTATTACCGATACCGTAATTGACAACGGACAAAAATTAGTAAAACTGTTTTTTACCCCACGTAATAAGGCTGATTTTTTGTTTCAGGGTAATCTGTATGTAACCATTGATGGAAATTTTGCTGTGCAGAAAATAGACATGCAGGTCAATAAAAAAATTAACCTTAACTGGGTAAAAGATCTACATATTATTCAGGATTTTGAAAAGCTGAAAGACGACCGCTATCAGCTTACCGAGGCTACCCTATCCGCTGATTTTGGGATCACTAAAAATGGCAGCGGTGGTCTTTATGGAAAAAGATCTGTTTCTTTCAAAAACTATATTGTAGATAATGCTCGCCCCGATAGCTTATATAAAGGAAACGCTATTGTAGAAATGAAAAACGCTGATAAACAACCTGATTCTTTCTGGATAACTAATAGACTCGATACCCTTACTAAAGCTGAAGCAAATGTTTATAAAAATATAGACAGTTTGCAAAAGATGAAATCCTTTAGAAGAACAATGGACATCTTTACTTTAGTTGCCGCAGGATTTAAGAAAGCAGGTCCATATATTGAAATAGGCCCCGTAAATACTTTTTATAGCTTTAATCCTGTAGAGGGTTTCAGGTTAAGATTGGGGGGGCGCACCACCCCGCAATTCAATAAAAATATCTATTTTGAATCGTACGCTGCATATGGCTTTAAGGATGAGAAATGGAAATATTACCTAGGGGGCACGTATTCTATCACCGGGAGATCTATTTATGAATTTCCCGTAAAAGCCTTCCATGCCAACTACGAGCAAGACACAAAAATACCGGGACAGGAGCTGCAATTTATACAGGAAGATAATTTTCTATTGTCTTTTAAACGAGGCGTAAACGACAAGTGGCTTTACAATAATATTTACAATGTCGATTTCCTGGATGAGTTCCCGAGCCACTTTTCCTACAAAATAAACTTCAAAAACTGGAAACAGGAAGCTGCAGGCGGATTGATATATAATAAAGACGTAAGCGGGCAAATACAGCAAATACCAAGTATCACAACTTCTGAAATAGGGCTGGAATTAAGGTGGGCTCCCCATGAAGAATTCTACCAGGGCAAGTTATATCGTACACCTATATACAATAAGTACCCCATATTTACATTGCGTTCTATTTTGGGTGTGAAAGGTGTATTTAATGGCGAATATAATTATCAAAACATAAGCTTAAACATTTATAAGCATCTATACCTTTCCCAACTAGGATACACAGATGTTATACTTGAGGGTGGTTACATTTTCAACAAATTGCCATATCCATTACTGGACATACATCGTGCTAACCAGAGCTATTCATACCAGTTGTCATCCTACAACATGATGAACTTTCTTGAGTTTGTTAGCGATCACTATGCAAGCCTAAATATCGATCATTGCTTCAATGGCTTTTTCCTCAACAAAATCCCTTTGATCAAAAAACTGAAATTCAGAGAGTATCTGGATGCAAAGGTTTTATATGGAGGACTGCGTAATGAAAACAAACCGGGCAATGACCCGGGACTACTAAGGTTCCCAACGGATGCTTATGGTAACCCAGTAACATTTGCCCTTAACAGCAAACCATATGTAGAAGGCAGTGTGGGCGTAGGGAACATACTCAAATTTTTCAGGATAGACCTTGTTAAACGCTTTACTTATCTCGATCTGCCCAATGTTTCCACCTTAGGAATAAGAGGACGTTTCAAATTTGATTTTTAAATAAATGGTTTCATAAAAATAACCTTTATGAGAAATTATACGATGCTAATAATCTTGTTGTGTATAGGCTTCTGCGATCGTTTGTATGCTCAAAATCAAAAAGCCGATTTAATGCTGAGGATTTATGAAGACAATGATTTTATTAACGACATCGGCAAAGGAACTGATGATGCTTATACCAATGGAACGAGAATAGACCTCTTTTACAACAAGCAGCATGATTCAAGATTTATAGTTGACCGTGTGATGCCTAAAGCTGGGGATAACAGCATTAATACTTTTGGTCTCGGCTTGGTGCAGTTAATGTACACTCCCAAAGATATAGCCAATGCATACTACCAACCAAATGATTACGCTTGGTCAGGTGCTATGTATTTAACACATACCCTTTACTCATACAATCCTATAAAAAAATATGATTATCAGACAGAGATAGTTGCCGGAGTTATAGGGCCGGCTGCCTTAGCTGAACCATCCCAGGTAATAGTGCATCACATTATTTCTGATCCTTCTATACCAAACGGTTGGAGCAATCAATTTAAAAATAACGTGTTGGTAAACCTAAATTTTACAGCCGAAAAGGAATTATGGCATCTCCAAAACAACATTGAACTTATAGCGTCCGGAAAGATTTTGATGGGAACAATGATGGATGCAGTTGACTTTGGGCCTGTTCTGCAAGCAGGTCTAATGAACCCTTACTTCAATGGATTTATGGGGCATCACTCAACCACAAATCAGGGAAAGAGAGCCCAGATATACTTTAAAATCAAGCCTGGCCTGGAAGCAGTTGCATGGAACTCTATGGTCGAAGGCAGCATGTTCAGCAGGGGTTATTCGGCAAGAAATATTAGTATCAATTCAGAACAGGGCAATCCTGCCTTTCGCCTCATCGACCAATACACCCGGGAGCCTCATCCTGCAATAGAGAATCTTGTTACTTATTTGTCCTATAGTCTTGAAGTGGTATATGGTCATTTAAGCATATCATTTACGCAAACACACAATTCGCAATTAGTAAAAAACACGTACAGCCATACATACGGAAATTTAACTATTACTTACATTTTCTAATGTTACTGAAAAAATTAATTATGAACAGATCATTCAGAGCATCACTGCAACAAGGCATATATACAGTCATAAACCCGTTTGTCCGACTATTGATAAAGGCCGGCCTTACACCAAATATGGTTACAACCATTGGTCTGGTATTAAATATAGGGGTTGCTGTTATTTTTGTAATAGGTGCAGAAGAGGGCAACCGGGGAGACCTGTCATATGTAGGTTGGGCCGGGGCACTCGTGCTCTTTGCCGGCCTGTTTGATATGCTCGATGGCCAGGTTGCGCGTCTTGGAAATATGTCTTCTGCTTTTGGCGCACTTTACGATTCCGTGCTGGATCGTTACAGTGAACTTATACTATTTCTGGGCATCTGTTATTACCTCATTGCACATCATTATTTTCTCAGCTCCTTATCAGCCTTTATAGCCCTTATTGGCTCTATGATGGTAAGCTATACACGGGCCCGTGCAGAAGGTTTAGGCATTGAAAGCAAAGGTGGGTTAATGCAGCGTCCAGAGCGCATTATACTTATCGGTGTATCGGCAAGCGTATGCGGTATAACCTCTGCATATATTGGTGGTAATTACAAACTTTTTGTAACCGGCATTCCATTTCATGTTTTCGAAACCATGTCTATTTTCACTATTCCTATTGTTATTATGGCAGTCCTTACCAACATTACCGCCATCAATAGATTGCGCGATGCAAAAAAAGCAATGGAAAGCAAAGAGGGGCTTGCAAAAGAATCAGCTCCAAAGCAAAAAGCTGTTAGCTATAAATCTGCAATACACATTTTATCCGTAGTCTTATTTACATTCTTCGTCGCTACGGTTACCGGCAAAGATGTACATGGCACATTACCTGTTTCTGATCCTCAAGACACCTTCCCGATGCCTAAAAACATTGAACACCTAATGTTTTATATACAACGTACCCCCAATACCAATACCATTTGTTATGAACTGAATATAGCACAAGACGGACAGTTGAATACTGATGATCCCATTCATCCTTTTTGGCTCAGGTACGCAGAAGAACAGGGTAAACGTAAGGAGCTCAATTTTATCCAAAGAAAATTTGCTTACGGTCTTAAAGTAAAAAAGCTTCAAAGGGACAATTATGAAGTGCGATCTGTGGCTTACGCAAAGAAGGTGCTGTATCTGCGTAAGGGAATTGATAATAAGTATCACGTATATACAAACATCAGCAATACACTGGCAATACTTAACCGCATTTTCATCAATATAGATGGCGGTACCTTCTGGTATCCCAATGTGACATTTATAGAACTAAAAGGACTTAATGCCACAACCGGAAAGCCTGTTTCAGAAAAAATAAAACCTTAGCACAATGCCTAAAAACTTTATTTCAAATTCGTCTGACTCTGTCAGGATGTTTAAAAGCAATTTTTTAGAACACTTGTCCAAAGTCCACTACAGCGTACCGCTTATCATTTACGTGCCCATTGTCCTTTATTTTTCTATAAAAGATTTTCTGGTGAATAAAGAAGGACTGTTTTCATTTTCAGGCTTTTTTCTGTTAGGGCTTCTGGTTTGGTCATTTACGGAATATATACTGCATAGATTCCTCTTTCATTTCATACCTAAGTCATCATGGGGCTCTCGCCTCCATTTTATTTTCCATGGTGTACATCACGACTATCCAAACGATGCCAAACGTTTAGTAATGCCCCCCATCAGTCAGTTTACCTCTTGCTATTTTGTTCTACTGTTTATTTTCACTGTTCCTCTCAATTGGCAACCTCTATGCCTTTTTCCCAGGATTTGTTACCGGGTATCTGGTGTATGATATAAGTCACTATGCCATTCATCATTTCAACTTTAAAAGTAAGCATTGGAAAAAGATCAAGAAACACCATATGCTGCATCATTACTCAAATTCGAGTAAAGCATTTGGAGTAAGCTCTCCTTTATGGGATAACATTTTTCAATCAAATCTCAAATAAAAGACTCAACTAACTCATTCAATATTTAAGTTATGGCTTTGCAAAAACAGTTCAGGTGGTCAGATGAAAGTGAACCGCATAAACAGCGTACCAAAGAGATCATTCACAAACATCCTGATATCCGCAATCTCATAGGCCGCAATCCCTATACTTTCCTTGTAATACTTCTTTGTGTTACAGTGCAAATTGGGCTGGCCATTATGTTAAGAGACGCGCCATGGTGGGTAGCGCTCCTGTCTGCATATTGCGTGGGTGCATTTGCCTGTCACACGCTTTTTGTTTGCATTCATGAATGCGCACATAACCTCATATTTAAGAACAGAACTTTAAATATCATTGCAGGTATTATTGCTAACTTGCCACTTGTATTCCCTAGCTCTGTTTCATTTAAAAAGTACCACCTCAAACACCATTCTTTTCAGGGAGTAGAAGCATTAGATGCAGATATGCCTTTCCGCTGGGAAGCCAGGTTGATAGATAATTCAGTTTTAGGAAAAGCACTCTGGTTACTATTATACCCTGTATTCCAGTTATTGCGCCCCATGCGTCTTACTAAAGAAATATCAATATTCGACGGGTGGACAATTATTAACTGGATCATTCAATTTAGTTTCCTGGCACTGGTAGTATATTTTTTAGGAGCAAAATCCACTTGCTTTCTTGTAGCCAGCTTCTTCTTTTCCATTGGACTTCACCCATTAGGTGCACGGTGGATACAAGAACACTTTTTAACCCATGGTGACCAGGAAACAAAAAGCTATTATGGTGTACTAAATTCTGTAAAT
>Ga0206982_1125_pt1 | contig 25125 bp, 19 predicted proteins | sample Alteio_BWMinCont_18_FD_153493 | JGI IMG/M metagenome (GOLD analysis project Ga0206982, IMG submission 153493) | Enriched cells from forest soil in Barre Woods Harvard Forest LTER site, Petersham, Massachusetts, United States -... | ecosystem: Environmental > Terrestrial > Soil > Temperate forest >... | reverse complement strand
AATTTCAGTAATAACAACCTGACACGCGATTTTTCAGCACGGCCCACGTTGATTTCCTTCAGTCTGAAGGGTCAGGAAGGACTGGAAAAGATCTGGAACATTACCACGGTAACGAATATTGCAAATGTGGACGTGATTGGTTGTGAAGAAGGTAATTACACACCTTCAGAAATTCTTCCTAAAAACAACCTGCTGGACCATTTTGATAAACTTAAACAGCATTATGATTATATTCTGCTGGAAGGTGCTGCACTTAATTTGCACGCTGACAGTAAAGAACTTACAGATTTTGTAGAAGGGGTAGTCCTGGTATTTTCAGCAAAAAATTCCCTGGGTGAAATTGACCGTGAATCCATTGCATTCCTGAAAATTCACCGGAACAAATTTATAGGCGCCGTATTGAATAATGTTGATGAACAGAACCTGGATCTCTGATCCTTCCCATATAAAATGTCGTACCGATTCATTAAAAACAGGGATATTATTCTATTTAGTTTCCAGCAATGGAATTCTGATATTGCATTTAACTTTCAGGATATGGCGTATGAGCTTGCCCGCTATAACCGGGTATTGTTCATCAACCGTGCGCGCGACCGGAACACAGTTTTAAAAAATATGTTTTCAGGGAAATCACCAACAGTTACTACTCAGGGAAACCCGGAACATATTCAGGATAATATCTGGGTACTTCATCCGGAATCACTGCTGGAATCCGGTACCTGGTCACCAACTTATAAGCTTTTTGATTTTTTCAACCGGATTAATAATAAAAGAATTGCAGCTGAAATAAAAATTGGTATTAAGAAGCTGGATTTTAAAAATTGTTTATTGATCAATGATAATGATTTTTACAGAGGTCTGTACCTGAAATCACTCCTTCCAGTGAGGGAATACATTTTTTATTTACGGGACTTTTTAACCGTGCAGCCCTTTTTTCAAAAATTCGGCCCCCGTTGCGAAATGGAAATGATCCGAAAAGCAGATCTTGTTGTTACCAATTCAGCCTGGCTGGCGAATTATGCAGGACAATGGAACCCGAATTGTGCAGATATCGGCCAGGGGTGCAACCTGAAGGAATTTGTTGAAGAAGGCCTGCCCATACCCGAGGATCTGAAAGCAATCCCAGGACCTATTATAGGCTATTGCGGAGCAATTACCTCCATGCGCCTGGACGAACCCCTGCTTTTGTATATCGCCTCCTCATTGCCTGAAATGAGCCTGGTGCTGGTCGGACCTATGGACACTGTATTTGAAAAATCCCTTCTCCGGACAATGAAAAATGTTTATTTCACAGGAAGTAAAAAACCGGAATTGGCGGCTGCTTACATTCACCATTTTACAATCTGTATAAACCCTCAACTTTTGAATCCGCTAACCATTGGAAATTATCCGAGAAAAATTGACGAGTACCTTGCTTCCGGTAAACCGGTTGTTGCCACTGCCACCCAGGCTATGGAAATGTTCCGGAATTATGCTGAACTATGTAATTCCAGGGAAGAATTTCTGATCAATATCCGAAAACTGGTCAACGAGCCGGTTTGGACTTCTGAAGAACAAAAGAATAAGCGGAGGGAATATGCACTAACGCATTCCTGGGAGAATTCTGTCGGTGCGATGGGGGATGCATTTTATTTTGTGACGAAAAATTATCTTCCGGCAGATATATGAATAATAATTTGGAAAAAAATACGAAGGTATATGAATTGATCACTATGGGAGTGATCCTGGTATTTTTCATATTTATATTTATAAAGTTCCTGTATTTCTGATATTATGGCTAAGGATTTCCATTTAAAACAATCTGCACTCAGGGTATGGTTTCGATATCATTTCCTTGAGAAAAAACTGAATACGAAATTCGGGTATCTTTTTTTATTTGCACTTGGTACAGGTTTGGTTTATGCAATCAGTTCGCTCGGTATCATTTCAAGTCCTGTCGTACTCGCAGTATTCGGTGGGTTACTGCTATGTATTGTCACATTGAAAAACCCATATTTTGGATTTTATTTTCTCATTGCATTTTCTTCCATAACAATAACCATTGACCGCCTCATTGATCCGCCGCTGCCCTCCGGCACCCTGGTAGAAATTATGACCTATTTCATTTTATTGTGTTTGTTACTAACATATGATCTGAAGAAAAATATTAACATTAAATTCTGGACCCATCCGGTCACTATCGGACTATATATTTTATTTGCATATTACCTGGTGGAAATATTCAATCCGGAGATGATCAGTTCAGTCGGGTGGTTTAGTTTTTTCAGAAAACAGTTCAGTTATTTTGTCTTTTACATTATATGTTACGGTCTGCTGGATTCCAGGTCAAAGATCATTTATTTTGTGCGCTTCATGATTGTTCTGTCATCCGTTTTGGCATTATATGCCTGTAAACAACAGTGGTTTGGTTATGCGCGTTTTGAATTAGCATGGATAGGTACCGGGAATGGTTATACGCTTTTATTTCAGGGAGGAATGTTGCGCAAGTTTTCTGTTTTTTCAGATCCTGCAACTTCCGGAATTTTATTTGCTTCCATGGCCATCCTTTGTCTCATATTGCTTATCCGAAGCCCCGGTAAAAAGGAAAAAAGATGGCTGGGCCTTGCATTGTTCATCAACCTGCTGGGATACAGTTATTCCGGAACGCGTACGGCAACGGTCATGTTTATTGCAGGTATCCTACTTTACTGCATTTCCACCATATTTGAACGCCGAACTGTAATTTTTATGCTCTATTCCGCCATCATATTTGCAGGTCTGATGTTTATGCCATATCAGAATGCGATTACTAACCGGATACGTTCGACCTTTCAGGGTTCTAAGGATGCATCTGCCGCAATACGTGATTATGACCGGCACGAAGTGCAGCCATATATCCAGGCACATCCAATAGGCGGTGGTATATTTACTTCCGGGGGAGAGGGAAACAAATATAATAAGGGTCATTATCTCGAATACCTGCAGGCGGATAGTGGATATCTGAAAACACTGGCAGAACAGGGTCCGGTTGGTCTTGCCATTTTATTAATTTTTTATTTCATTTTCATGCGACTTGGATTTCATTACTTTTTCAGGACCAGGGATCCCGAGTTACGTACTTATTATATTGGTTTGCTCGTTATGATGTTTACCTTGCTGGTAGCACAATATGCGCAGATGGCGATTTCACAATATCCCATTGTGCTCAACTTTTATGCAACCCTGGCTATTTTTATCAAACTGACTGAATTCGATAAGACCTTACAAAAAACAGAAACCTGATCTCATGCGATATTTCTTACTGGCTATTTTATTCTATGCAAAAATAATTCAGGCACAGACGCCGGGCCCGCTATACCGTGCTGATAGCTTACACATAAACGATATCCGGGAAAAGCTGGTTCAACTGGCAATGCAGAATCCTGTTTATGAAATGGCTGATCGTGCCGCCGTTGCCGCTACATATCAGATCAAAATTGCAAAATCTGCCTATCTCGGCCTTTTAAGTGCGCAGGGAAATATTAATGAATTCACCATTTCCAAGCCCACTTATAATGGTACACAAATCCCATATTATTATCCCAGGTATAATCTTGCTTTAAATATTCCGTTTGATATATTTACCAGAACAACCAACAGTGTAAAAATCGCCAAGGAAAATTCTTACATATTAGCGGCAGCTAAAAATCAGAAATTCCGGGAAATAAAGGCAGATGTTCTTTCAAAATATGAGAATTATCTGCTTGCCAGGCAATTGGTTGAATTGCAGGGTAAAATTACCCAGAGTGAATATGCCACCCTCAAGCGGGCGGAAAGCGACTTTTCGGAAAATCTGATTAAACTGGATGAAGTGGAAAGAGTCCAAAAAAGCTATATCACTGAACAGGTAAAAAGCCTGACACTTCAGAAGGACCTGAACCTGGCCAAAATTGAAATTGAGAAAGTCATTGGAGTCCCCATTGAAGATGTAGAGAGGGGTTCCAGATAGATACTATAAACAGAAATTAGAACAAAAGTCGGGAGAAGGGGCTAAAAATGGCTTCTAATGTAAATTAGGGCCTTTTTGTACCTTTGAACAAATTTTGGTATATTGTATGCTTGGAACCTTATCCAGTAAACTATGAGGCTTTTTTACCTGTTACTCCTTATGGTGGTTTTTTCTGCGGCCGGGGTGAAAGCCCAAAGCCGGCTCGCTGCATTTCCGGATAATGGAACCAGCGCAACAATGCGTTTTTATCCGAACCCGGCCAGTTCCTATATCACTTTTGAAGATATTCTCAAGAAATACGATAAAAATTATTCAATCCAGGTCTTTAATTTCCTGGGAAAAAAAGTGTACGAATTCAGCTTGGGCGATCCGAAAAATATTGTGAATGTATCTGACTTCTTTCGGGGAATTTATATCTTCCAGCTCCGCGACCCAACCGGGAAAATCGTAGAAAGCGGCAAGTTTCAGGTTACTAAATAATTTAATCAGTCACTTCGGCAATCAGGAACTTGAGATAATGCGTATTCTCAAGTCCCCACACAATAGGATGATCGGGCGACTGGGCCTGGAATACAACCTGTCTTAATTTTTTGCCGGCATCTTTTGCTGCGGATCGGATGGTATCTAAAAATACCTGTGGAGATATCAGGTTGGTACATGAGGATGTAACCAGGAATCCACCTGATCGAAGTAGTTTCATTCCCCTCAGATTTATTTCCTTATATCCGCTTATAGCTTTTCCGATATTTTCCCTATTCTTTGTAAATGCCGGCGGGTCGAGCATTACCACATCGAATTTTTTGGTATCCCGGCTCCATTTTTTTAAAACATCGAAAGCATTCAACGCTTCGAACCTGACTTTTCCCTCCAGTCCGTTGAGTTTTGCATTACTTGTAGCTAACGCAACCGCATTTTCAGAGATATCAAGACCCAGCACAGATCTTGCTCCAAAATGCCCTGCATGCACTTCAAAGCTGCCAGTATAACAGAATGCACCTAGAACTTCTGCATCTTTTACAATATGGCGTATGGCCCGCCGGTTATCCTGCTGGTCGAGAAAATAGCCCGTTTTCTGACCATTTTCCAGGTCGGCTTCGAACTGCAATCCGTTTTCCCTGATAATGATCCTGGTATCAAAAGGAGAAGACAAAAACCCTTTTTGTTGAACCATCCCTTCCAGCTCCCTTACCGGAACATCATTTCTTTCATATATTTTATCAGTTGTAAAAATCTCTTTTAGTGAACTTACAATAACGGGTTTCCAGATATCGATACCCAGCGCCAGGGTCTGCACAACAAAGTGTTCTCCAAACTTATCGATAACAAGCGCAGGCAAACCATCGGCTTCTCCAAAAACTAATCTGCAATTTTCAGTATATCCCAGTTTTTTCCGATAGTTCCAGGCCGCTTCAATTCTTTGGCGGATAAAACGGTCATCAATCACTTCACTTTCGTTTCTGGTAAGCAAACGAATAGCAATCTGGGATTTTGGATTTATAAATCCTTTTCCGATAAATTTCTTATCCCCGTTAAAAACGGTAACTATATCCCCGGGTTTTACTGTTTCCTCTGTCTCGGCAATCTCATTACCAAATATCCAGGGGTGACCGTTTTCAATGCGCAACCCAATCCTTTTCTTCAGAATTACAGGAATCATGGCGCAAAAGTAGCTGAGCCTTACCAGTTCAGGAGAGACAATTTGTCTCAAAACTGCAGTTGGCAAAATAATTGACAACCTTACCTTTGCCAGAATTTCCAGAATATGCCGAAAAATACAGATAATCTTAGGGAAGAAAATGGGTTTGATGCTGTAACTAACAGTGAATCAATGGTTGACATTAATACCGATGAAAATGTTGCGGGAACCAACAATTTGAATCAGAATCTGGAAGAGGAAGACCAGGTTGAAAAATTGAAGGCTGATTTACAGGAACAAAAAGATAAATACCTGCGGTTACTGGCCGAATTTGATAATTATAAACGACGGAGTTCCCGGGAAAGGCTAGATTTAAGCCAAACAGCAGGAAAGGAAATCATCATCTCTCTCCTGGATGTACTGGATGATTGTGACCGGGCAGAAAAACAATTACAGCAGGAAAAAAATACAGGGGACCTGAGTGGCGTTTTATTGGTATTCAATAAGCTCAGAACAATCCTTCAGAACCGCGGACTAAGGCCTATGGAAAGTTTGCATGAAGAGTTTGATGTGGAAAAACATGAAGCAATAAGTGAGGTTCCCGCCCCCTCACCAGATCTGAAAGGGAAAGTGGTGGCTGAAGTAATGAAGGGTTATTATTTGAATGATAAAATTATCCGCTTCGCGAAAGTGATCGTAGGAAAATGAACAATATCTGAATGAAAAGAGACTATTACGAAATATTGGGAGTTTCAAAAAATTCAACCGCGGATGAAATAAAAAAATCATACCGGAGAGTGGCCATGCAATATCACCCCGATCGCAATACAGGTGATAAGGCTGCAGAAGAAAAATTCAAGGAAGCAGCCGAAGCTTATGAAGTATTAAGCGATTCTGATAAACGTGCTCAATATGACCGATATGGCCATGCAGCTGTGAATAGCGGTCGCGGTGGATCCAATGGAGGCGGTATGAACATGGACGATATCTTCAGCCAGTTTGGAGATGTATTCGGCGATGATTTATTTGGAAGTTTTTTTGGTGGAAGAAGAGGGGGTGGCGGTAGTTCACGCTCACATGGTGTCCGCGGCTCAAATCTGCGGATAAAAATTAAACTCAGTTATGAGGAAATCGCCAGGGGCGTTACAAAAAATATTAAAGTAAAAAAACACGTACCCTGTGGACATTGTCATGGTAGCGGAGCAAAGGATAAAGCGAGCGTACAAACCTGTGGAACCTGCGGTGGCAGCGGACAGGTAAGACGCGTGAGCAATACTTTTCTGGGCCAGATGCAAACTGTGACTACCTGTCCAACCTGCAACGGAGAAGGAAGTAATATCACAGCAAAATGCGTGGTATGTAAGGGAGAGGGAAGGGTGTTTGGTGAAGAGGTAGTAAATATTGATATCCCGGCAGGAGTTCAGGAGGGTATGCAGCTTAGCGCTTCAGGTAAAGGAAACGCAGGTGAACGGGGTGGTGCTCCGGGCGACCTGATTATTTTAATTGAAGAAGAAACGCATACTGATTTGCAACGGGACGGTTTGAATGTTGCATTTGATCTGCATATTCCCTTTACAGATGCTGTTTTCGGTACCCAGCTTGAAGTTCCTACCATCGATGGGAAAGCCAAGATCCGGATTCCTCCCGGAACGCAGAGTGGCAAAATTTTTCGCCTGAAAGGAAAAGGATTTCCATCTGTGAACTCTTATGAAAAAGGTGACCAGCTGATCCATGTGAATGTATGGACACCACAGCAGGTTTCTGCAGAAGAAAAAGCAATGCTTGAAAGATTGAAGGAATCCCCGAATTTTCAACCTAAGCCCGATAAGAACGAAAAAAGTTTTTTTGAAAAGGTGAAAGAAATGTTCAGTTAAAACCTCGGACAAAGAATTCTGTTCTTGGCTGAATTTTCACGATCGAGAAATCCGATATAAGAGATGGATAACTCAAATCCACCTTGTCCCTGGCTTACCGTATTCAATGTGGAAATATTTATATCATAGCTTATAGCCATCGACAGAGGTAGCATATCCAGTTTGATAACAGGAATAAATGCGTCGCCCAGTCGCATATAGGCACCGATACCCAATACATATTTAGGATCATCTGTAAATTCACCCAGATTATATCCATACATCAAACCGCCAATGGTTTCGCGCGCTGTACCCTGGCTCGAATAATCTGCCTGTACTGTAATGGTTGACTTTTCATCCAACAAAAATTTTGCACCACCAGAAATCACATATTTAGGCTGCAATTCAACAGCGGTATTTTGATAAAATGAATTCATCGGCCGGTTTAAATGATGATATGCAACTCCAAAAAACATGCTGTTCTGATCATTCCTTCCGAAACTGCTGTTATAGCTCATGCCAACACTGGCATCCCAGTAATGAATATCAGGTGTAGGAAAAGTTTCGCCATTTCCTAGGGAAGGATTAAATGCTGTTCCGTCGAACTGGCTGTTCGTAGTGATTTTTGATTCGTCAATTCTTTTATCTACATAGCCTCCCATAAAACCTATGGAGAGATAACTGGCATGCTTGTTCGAAAGTGATTTACTATAATTAAGAGCCGGAAAAACCTGGGTTGAAGTGAGGCCGGCATCTCCGGCTTTATCATATAAAATTTGCAAACCCAGAGTCAGATAGTCGTCTGTCCTGCCTACCGGTAATTTATATTCTCCATTAAAAGATCCTGTTTTATATGCGTTGGTAAAACTATTCCATTGATCCCTGTAAACTCCTTGAATGCGGTAATCACCTGTAAAAATTCCAGCCAGTGCCGGATTTCTCAAAAGAGGCGCTTCAAAGAATTGTGAAAAATGAAGGTCCTGTGAGTAAGCGGTTGCGACACTGGCCGCAAAAACAACCAGGGTTAAACAAAATCTTTTTATTGGGTTCGGGTTTCTCATTTTCTAATATTTCTATCTGATCAGGGTTACGTTTCCGTGATAAGGTATAAGAGTCGCATTATTACAAAGTATTTGAATGGTGTAAATATAAACATCTGATGGTGCGGGCTGACCGTTAAACGTTCCATCCCATGCATCAGCTGCCGTATTAGGAGCAAAATTGCTTTTCTGGAATACGATCTGACCCCAGCGGTTATAGATGGTAATTGACGGTATAACATTCAATCCAATGCCGTTTATAATGAAGCGGTCATTTATACCATCTCCGTTTGGTGAGAAGGTATTCGGAACAAAGAAATTAGCGCCATCGCAAATCACCTGAACACGTATGCTGTCTGTTGTGGCGCAGCCACCGTCATTTACAGCTGTAAGATCATATTTTGTGGTTTTGGTTGGTGTAGCCAGCGGTGTCAGGCAATTTGAACAACTTAAAGTATTTGATGGTGTCCAGTTCAGCGAAACAATATTCGTGGTTACGGACGAATTGATCTGATAGGAACTGCCCACATTAATTGTAGCATTCGGTGTCAGTGTTATTACAGGATAATTAAATGCCGTCACGTGTACTGAGTCTACATCTGAGAAGCATTTTTTACTGTCATATCCTGTAACAACGTATGTAATCACATTGCTTGGTAAGCCGCCAATTTGAGAAGCATCTGGTGTGGCGAGCGGATTCCCTATATTCGGATTATTCAATCCTTCTGTAGGCGACCAGTTATATATTGCAGCACCGGTTGCTGTTAATTGTGCACTCTGTCCGAGGCAAACTGAATCTGGTCCGCTCACATTTACAATCGGAGCTATATTAACAGTAACCTGAATGGTGTCATTTGCTTTACATCCATTTATACTTGTTCCGGTTACTACAAAGAAAGTACTATTAGGAACAGGATTGGCAATCGGATTCACACATGCCAGACAGCTCAGTGATGCGGCCGGATCTGCAGGTGGTAACCAGTTATAAGTTGTAGCTGCTCCGCTTGCGTTTAACTGAAGCGGCACACCCAGACATATCGTAGTATCTGCTCCCGCATTTACTGCCGGAATCGGATAGATGAATAAATGGTTTGGTTTGGTTGTATCTGTCATCATGCTGCAACCCTCTGTGTTTGTCGCTGTAAGTGAAACAACATATTCACCGGCTTTCGGATAATTGACAGGATTTGGATTTTGTATGTTGGATGTTTGTCCGTTGCCAAAATTCCATGACCAGGCCAATGGTCCGTATGGATCAGGAACAAGTTGAACGCCCGTGAAAGTCAGTACAGCTGGTTCGCATTGATTCAATAAACCATTGATGGCAACTTTTGGTGAAGCAGCTACAATAACAGGCATGACAGATGAACTGGAACATCCACCTCCTGTTGTAATACTCATGGTAACATTATAATTCCCGACAGTGGTATAATTATGAGTAATTGTGGGATTCATGCCAGCTACAGTAGGTGAACCGTCCCCAAAATCCCAAACGTAATTATTTATAATTTTTACTGGAATTGTTTGTGTTGTGTCGGTAAAATTGACTATACCGCTATCACAAAGAATATTTTTAATGGCAGTAAATCCAGCTTTCGCAATGGAATCCACATTTATAAAACTGAGACCAAATTTTGTTATATGACATCCCGCCGCATCTACCAGAGTAACAATAGGTGTATATTGATTTGGGATACTATAATGATGTATAACACTGGGAATAGCTGTTGTATCAAGTGGAGAACCATCATTGAAATTCCATATAAATGATACCACATTGGTAGTCGTGACATTAAAAGTGACATCCAGGGAATCACATCCCGAGGTGGGTGTATAATTAAGAGTTCCTATAGGTCCGTCAATATGAACATTTTGCGAATCCGACTTGGAAATGCAACCCCCGTGACTGACTACTGAAAGATTTGGGTAATAATCGCCGGGATTTACAAATAGATTGGAAGGATTTTTTATAGTGGAGCCATTTCCATCAGTAAAATCCCAATTGTAGGTTAATGCATAACTCCCAGTAAATAAAAAATTGACGTTGAAAGGAGGACAGGCGGAATAATTTCCACTCATCGTGAATGAGGCATGCGGTGTATCCACTACTATGGGTACAGGTAAGGAGTTGGATACACATCCATAAGCATCCGTCATTGAAAGAGAAGCTGTAAAATTTCCAACTTTTGTATAAGCATAAATAGGTGAAAATGCATTGGAACCATTTCCGTCTCCGAAATTCCAGGTATAGACAGGATTAAAGCCACCAGTGGAATTATTAATGAACCGGATTGGATTCGGTGCGTTCGGACATGAGGAGTCCTCAGAAACACTAAAGTTGGCAACCGGAATAGAAACAATAATAGAAACCGGACTGTCAAGGGTACCTGAACATCCGTTAATGTCTGTTACCGTCAGGTTAGGGGTGAAGTTTCCAGGTATTGAATAGGTATGAGCCGGAGGTACTGGCGAGTTAGATGTAGTGCCATCACCAAAATCCCAAAGCCAGTTTACGATATTGGCTCCAGCGGGATAAGGGGTAGACAAATCCTTAAAACTAAATGTAAGTGCGCCACAGGTAAGGGCCGGAGGTGCAGTGAAATTAGCGGTGGGACCATTAATAGTTATGGGAGTAGCAGCAGAAGAATCCACGCATCCGGCTTTATCCGTGGTAATTACCTTTACGAAATAAGTACCTGGTTTGGCATATACGTAATTTAAGGAAGCGTTGCTTCCACTGGATGTATTTCCATCTCCAAATTCAAAGAAATAATTTACTATGTTGGGATCAACGGTAGCTCCAATGTTAATTAATGTATTCGCGCAAACTGAAGGCTTTGAGAAGGTGATCACTGTGCCCTGGTTTGCATTCACAACCTGTACTGGTGAAGTATTGGAGCAGGCACCAGTGGTTACTGTCAGTGTAACATTGTACAATTTTGGCGGACCGGGAGGATATGTATGTGTTATAGGGCCGGGTGAGTTCGAAGTTGACATATCACCAAAATCCCATAAATAGGTCGTAACAGGACCCGTAGAATTATCGGTAAATACAAAGCTGTTTTTCGCTCCACAAACAGTTGAAATTTTAAAATCGGCCAGTGGTGGGTTCACCACAATAGCTTGGGAAAGGGTATCCCAGCATCCATTATCATATTCAGTTAGTTTAACATTGTAAGTACCGGGTTTCAGGTATGAATAACTTGGATTTGGATTATTTGTATTATCAACATTACCATCGCCAAAATCCCAGTACCATTTATTGGCAGTACTTGGTGAAGCAGCAGTAAATTGAACACTGGAGGCTACACATGCAGATGGCGGAACCCAACTGAAATTGACCGGAGTCGGTTTGGCAGATCCGACAAGTACTACACCGGTGGCAGTAGCGGTACACCCACCTGTAGTCGTAATGGTTAGGGTAATAGTCCAGGATCCTGCTGCATAAGTTTGGGGAGGAGCTGATGCTGCATTGGATGTATTCCCATTTCCGAAATTCCAACTATAAGTTGCCACACCATCTACTGCAGAAATATTTGCAACGGGAGTAAAAACATATGGTGCGCACCCGAAAAAGGTCAATGGGTTATTGAAACTGACTGTAGGTTGTTGAATATTTACGGTAACAGGAGTCGCATTCGAAGAACATCCACCGGCGGAACTTGCGTTTAAAGTAACCTGGAAATTTCCTAATGTGTTATACGTATGAGGTGGTGGGTTTTGCAGGTTAGATTGAGTACCATCCCCAAAATCCCAGGACCAGCTGGTGGCTCCGGTTGAGGTATTTGTAAAACTGGCTGTAAGCGGAGCTTTACAACCGTTCAGATTCGTTCCGGTAAATGATGCGACAGGCGGATTCACAATATAAATATCTTTGGAAACAGTTCCATTGCAACCTGCAAAAGTATTGGTCAGAATAACAGTGTATTTCCCGGTTAGTGCATAAGTATGCTGTCCGTTTTTCTTAACATCCAATGGGGAGCCATCTCCATAACTCCAGCTGGAACTGGTTGGATTGGGAGAGGAAATATTTGTAAAATTTACAATGCTATTGATACAATCAGTATCCTGAACGGTAAAATCGGTCAGGTTACCACTGGCTGTGATATTGACTGGTAAATTAAGCGTATCGGAACATCCCGCACTGCTCGTTGCTGCGAGTCTTACAATATAATTTCCCGCTGCACTATAAGAATGGGTTGGAGATAATCTATTGTCAACAAAACCTGCACCATCTCCATAATCCCAGTTCCAACTTATGATAGGTGGTCCCGTTGATGTATTAGTAAAACTATCTGTTACCGGCAAAGTACAACTGCTGTTGAGCATGCTGGTGAAATTGGGGAATATCCCTCCGGTTAGCACAATGGCTTTTTGAACATTTTTTACCTGTGCACTTCCCGTACAGCCAAAATTATTATTCACATAAAGGGTCACCTGCTGGGGGCCTCCAATAGTGTATCTGTGACTTGGACTTGGAAGATTAGACTGAGTACCATCCCCGAAATTCCAGAGATAGCTTGTTATAGTCTCACCGGGACCTGGAATAGTCAAATTGGTGAAGTTTACCCATGTCGGGTAACATCCGGTGGTTTTGTCCTCTGTAAAATTTGCTGCAGGAATTGGGTCTACTGTTATTTGAACCTGAACCGGGGCACTGTTTCCATTCGCATTAGAAACAACGAGGGTTGCAGTATAAGTTCCGGATGTATTATATAAAACAGCAACGTTTGGTAGATTACTGGTAGCCGGACTACCGCCGGGGAAAGTCCAGTTCCAGGTAAATGGGCCGGTTCCTGTGGCAGATCCAACATAGGATACACCCAGAGGCGGACATCCGGATGCTGGAACAGGAGGAGCTATACTAGCCACCGGCACCTGCGCGTTGGCACTATAAAAGGCAGCCAGAAATAAAAATAGTAATAAGCGTAGTTTTCTGAACAACGGATAACGATTTAAGGTTCCATTACATCATAGTTTACAAGGGGTATGGGAAACTTCTTCAGTGTTTGACTGAAAAAAATCTCACTGGGTATACGGATTTGCAGAAGATATTCAGATGCAGGTAATATCTTTTCTACGAATTGCATAACGTCCAAGCGGCATCAAAATTGTTTTCTCAGCCAAACTGAAATCAATTTACAGCATTTAAGGCCTGCCTGATAAGGGTTTACACTTAGTTAGTTACCGGTTAATAACCTGCAGGTTATCAATTCTTGTGGAGATTCAGGATATTATAGGATGAGTCTACTACTGCCTCAGCTGCAACAGAATCTGTATAACTATCGGTAATTATCCAGGTATGATTCAGCATGCTTAAAGGGTAGGGGGCAGATGGAAAATTCGATGTGATGCTCTTATCACTTATACTGGCAGTCCAGGTTCCGTTTGTTTGTTGTTGATTCAAAATGGCATTCACCGTTCCGTTCTGATAAAACTGAAAAGAGTATCCGGCAAAACTGTCTGTAATATTATTAGTTAAGTGATCATAGTATCCGGTTATCCGCCAGGTACCCTGGGTAACTAGGTTTACCAGCGCATTTTGTTCCTGTTGCTGAATATATTTTTTACAGGAGAATGGAACTGTGAGCAGGATTAACAGAAAAGCAATATATAGGGGTAGGAGCTTCATTGGCTTCATAAGGATATCCTTAAAATTCGTAAATTTTTCGGTATTTGTCAAGTAAATAGTCCAAAAAATACTGCACATTCAGGGTTTCTCCTGTAGCCATTTTGCAGATTTCCTCACTATTCCAGATACGGCCGGAAGCATGTACGCGTTGCCTGAGCCACTGCAACAAATCACTGGTATCTCCTTTTTTCATTTTTTCATTCATATGGCTATCGCTTTTATTTGCCCCTGCAAAAAACTGGGCCGCATAAAAGCTACCCAAACTATAAGTCGGGAAATATCCGAAACTTCCATGACTCCAGTGAACGTCCTGAAGACATCCATGCTTATCATCCGGTACATCCACATCCAGCCATTTTTTATATTGCTCGTTCCAGCAGGCCGGAATATCACCTGTTTGCAGCTCGCCTGTTATCAGCATTTTTTCAATCTCATAACGGATCATTACGTGAAAATGATATGTGAGTTCATCAGATTCTGTTCGTATAAGAGAGGGTTTTACGCTATTCACTGCTTTATAGAATTTATCTTCTGAAACATTCTTAAATGATTCAGGGAACTTCTCAACAACAAAAGGAAAATGAAATTTCCAGAACGCGGGACTCCTTCCTACATGGTTTTCCCATAAACGTGATTGGGATTCATGTATGCCCAGAGAAGCAAATTCACCAGAAGGCAGGCCGTATTCTGATTCTGGTAAACCTTGTTCATACAATGCGTGACCGGTTTCATGAATGCAGCTGAATAACATACTGCTGAAATCGTTTTCATCTATCCTTGTGGTTATGCGCACATCATATTTATTAAAACTTGTGCTGAACGGATGACTGGAGAGATCCTGCCTTCCGGCTTCAAAATCAAATCCCAGTTCTCCTATCACCTGCAAGCCGAAATCCCATTGAATTTTCTTATCGAAGTTTTTAAAAAGAAATGAATCATCAGGCGGAGCTGCGTGCTGAATTTTTTCCAGGATATTTCGCAATTTGGGAAGCATGTTTCCAAATAATTTGTCCACAAACTGAACCGTGCATCCCCTTTCAAATTCGTCCATCAGGGCATCATAGGGGTGACCTGAATAACCGAGAATCTCTGTTTCTTCCTTTTTTAATTCAATCAATTCCGTAAGTTCCTTTTCGAAAAGGGAAAACCTGTTTTCCTTTTTTGCAAGGTTCCAGGCGTTGAAACTTTTGGAAATGGTCTCACTCAATTTTCTGACAAAAGCCGGTTTGTATTTCTTCTGTTTTATAAAGTCTTCTTTGTTAAGAGAAATATTTTTTCTTTCTTTTTCACTGAATCCATTTGAATTTTCAAGTGAATCAAGTAAAAAACCGAGTTTATCAGAAGTTGCCATTTCATGTGCCATTTCTGCCAGGGTGGCAACCTGCTGTGCGCGAAACCCGGATCCTTTGGGCGGCATATAGGTTTCCTGATCCCATTGCATTAGTGACAGAGCGGCTCTCACATCAGCCAGTTTTCGCATATGTTCCCGATACGATTCGTATACTTCCTTCTTATCCGCTGCATTTTTCATGTTAAAAAATATATAACAAAAATTCAGTTTTATTTCTAAGGCAAGATAACAGAGATTTGCCCTAATTTTTACCATATGAATTGGAAACTTCTTTATTTCCTGGTTATTACCCTTTATTTTTCTCCGTTGTTTAGCACGGCCCAGATGATCGATTCCATGATGAATATTTATTCTGAAAAGTTTCCCCAGGAAAAGATCTATATGCAGTTTGATAAAAAAGCATACAACCCGGGCGATCGGATCTGGTATAAAGCATATTTGTTTACGGGATTCGATCCTTCACCCTTCAGTAAAAATTTTTATGCTGAATTGTATGATGCATACGGGAATCTTATTCTGCGGAATACCGCTCCCATCATTGAATCTACAGCAATAGGAAATTTTGACCTTCCCTCATCATTCGATGGGACGCGTATACATATCCGGGCCTACACTTCCTGGATGTTGAATTTTGATACGAGTTTTATTTATACAAAAGATCTTCGCATAGTTGGCAGCTTGCAGGATTCATCCACCCATATGAATCCAACGCTAACCAGTCTGCATTTTTTTCCTGAAGGAGGCGACCTGGTTGCCGGAATCGAAAATAATATCGCCTTCAGGGCAAATGATTCATTCGACCTGCCCAGAAAGATTTCGGGTATTTTGTATGATCAGTCAGGTAAAGCACTTTTTAATTTTAATTCTACCCATGACGGGATGGGGAATTTTATACTTATACCAGATAAAGAAGATGTATTTTATGCTATCTGGAAAGATGATAAGGAAATTGAGCACAGAACAGAATTACCACCTGTCAGATCATCCGGAATTGTTTTGAGGGTTTTGAATTCAAATCAGAAAATGATCTTTAATGTGGCCAGGCCGCCCGAAAGTCTGGCCTATCAGCAGGTAGTGATAATTGCCCATATGAATCAGCAGATAGTTTATAAAGCTACCGTTAACCTGAAAGAGAATACCACGACTGGCGGTAGTATTCCTACCCAGCAACTTCCAACAGGAGTTTTACAGATAACCGTTTTTGATATAAATGAATTACCGCTTGCAGAACGCGTCTGCTTCATTAATAACAATAATTACAGTTTCGATGGAAAACTTACCATGAGTGCAAAGAGTCTTCAAAAAAGAGGTCGCAACGTTGTCGATGTGGAATTAACGGATACTTTTAAATCAAAACTGGCCATTGCCATTACGGATGCTGAAGTAGATGGCAACCGGCCATGGGACGATAATATTATTTCTTCGCTTCTGCTAACAGGAGATTTACATGGATTAGTGAAAGATCCCTACTATTATTTTCAAAACAATTCTGATTCTCTTGCAAGACAACTCGATCTGGTGATGCTTACGCATGGCTGGAGAAGATTTAAATGGGAAAACCTCGCAAAAGGAAAACTACCGGTTATTAAATATCCTATCGAAAATTATTTATCAATTAATGCTGAGGTACTTGGAGTACCATCTTCCCGGATATCTAAAGATGAAAGCCTTAATGTTGTTTTTCAAACTAAGGGCTCATCGACAAGTATGCTCACAGTCCCCTACATGAACAATAGTAAGTTCAGTCTTCCCGGCCTGATATTTTATGATACGGCAAAGGCATATTATATGTTCAATACAAACCACGGCCTGTCAAATGAAGCTGCTATCATTTTTAAAAATGGTCTGTATACGGGAGTGAAAAAATTAAAACCTTTTAGTATGACGCTGCCTGTCTGGTCACCCGACGACAGTTCTCTTATTCGAAAAAGCCGGCAGGTATTTGTGGAAATTGCCCGATTAAACGGTCAGGATAAAAAAATACAAAATCTGGAAGCTGTAACTGTCAGACGAAGAATAAAATCTGATAAGGAAAAACTGGATGAAGAATACAGTTCCGGATTATTCAGCGGAGGAAATGCAACCATCTTTGACCTGGCGAATGACCAAACTATTTCATCTGTTGATATATTCACTTATTTACAGGGGAAAATAGCAGGTTTACAAATAAATACTGCAGGCGCAACGCCCAGCTTATCCTGGAGAGGATCTTCTCCGGGCATTTTCCTGAATGAAATGCAATCAGACCCCAGCATGGTCAAAAATATTCCTGTCAGTGATATTGCTATGGTCAAGGTATTCTCTCCTGGATCTGCTGGCGGCATGAGCAATTCCAGCGGTGGTGTTATTGCGATATATACAAAAAAAGGTGCGGACAAGAAACCGGATCCCAATATCAAAGGACTTGATATGGTGCGGATCGTAGGATTTAATGTCCAGCGTGAATTTTACTCTCCGGATTATTTAATCAATCCCGAAGCAGAGTCAGATGATATCAGGACTACACTCTACTGGAATCCCAACCTGAAAGCCGGCAGGGGAAACAGAAGGATCAGTATTCCGTTTTATAACAGTGATGTGACACACAGATTCCGCATTATCCTGGAAGGATTTAATGATGATGGGAAACTTATTCACCTTGAGAAAATCGTTGAATAAGACTTTTTTGAATTATTAATTATCAATTATTAATTATTAATTCAGGATCTGACAGAATAATATAATGAGGTTGGAATTTTCTGCGCTAATAATTAATAATTAATAATTAATAATTGATAATTGAATTCAGTTTCTCGGATAATTCGGATTGGCCTTGACTTCTTCCAGTTGCAGCGTATGTCTTTTACTATGTGAAACCATAAATAATACAACCTGGTAATCATCAACCATTCCTACTCCCGGAAATGAACTGCAGTGATCCCTGAGGTCAGCCTGAGTCGTTTTTATGAATTCTATATTCCGGTTTCTCCTTGCAACAAATGAATCCAGTGATGCCTGAAAAGAACCAAATGATCCAACGGGTTTTAGCATTTCCGGTGCCTGGAATTTCCTGCTTCGATCTGTCAGGAAGTGTATGATCTGCTGATCAGAATATTTAATAGAATCTCTTTTGGAGGGATCTGCTGCTGAGCTTAGAGCCTGCTGATAGGCCATTGTCAGTGCTGCTTCGGCTAACGCAATGTGTTCCACACACTGCGCTACGCTCCATCGGGTGCTGTCCGCCTTGAAGTTGAGTTGCGCTGCTGAGAGACCCCTTACATCCAAAAGAATTGTATCACGGGTTGAAACCATGAATTGTATGGCAAAATCCCTTTCCTTTTGCGTTAGGGTCTTGTCTCTGGGTTTAAGTCCAAAAATTAAAATGACAGTTATAAAAAGCAGACCTTTTTTCATGTGGAAAGTTTTATGAAAGTTAAGTGCTTTCGCGAGAAAAAAATTCAAATGACTTAATTTGACGCATGAAAATTTCAGAGATCATTAAGCACCTGGAATCCATTGCTCCACCGGAATACCAGGAAGAATACGATAACAGTGGACTGATTACCGGCGATGTGCATGAGGATTGCTCAGGCGTTTTAGTGAGCCTGGATTGTACGGAAGAGCTGATTTCCGAGGCTTTTGAAAAAAAATGTAATCTCATCGTTTCACATCATCCCCTTATTTTCCGCCCCCTTCGACACATTGCTCCGGAAAATGGGACCGGTAAGGCCCTTATAGCCGCTATCAGGAAGGGTATAACTATTTATGCCATCCACACGAACCTGGACAATATAATAGGAGGGGTTAACGCCAGGATTGCTGATAAAATAGGCCTTATAAACAGGAAAATCTTAATTCCCAGGACCACCAATCATATGGTCGGATCGGGACTGATCGGTGACTTAAAATCCCCGCTTTCCGAAACGCAATTATTGGATCAGCTGAAAGCAGCCTTCAGGATCCCCATGATCCGGTACAGCCCGCTTACCGGTAAATCCATACGCCGGGTAGCTCTCTGTGGTGGAGCTGGTAGTTTTTTGATTTCCAATGCTTTACAAAATGGAGCAGATTGGTTCATTAGTGCTGATATACGTTATCATGAGTTTTTTGGAGGAGAGGGCGAAATGGTCATTGCGGATATCGGCCACTTTGAAAGTGAGCAGTTCACGATGGATTTACTTCATGATGTTATACTCGAAAAATTTCCTAACTTTGCCGTCCTTAAATCGGGTACAGTTACAAACCCGGTTAATTATTATATCTAAACTATGGCCAACGTCAAAGAATTTTCAGTAGAAGAAAAATTAGCCTCTCTGATCAGTCTTCAGAAAATAGAATCCAAATTAGACGAATATAAAGTGTTGAAAGGAGAACTTCCAATGGAAGTGAGTGATCTGGAAGATGAAATCCAGGGTTTGAATGCACGCCAGACTCGTATTGAAGAAGAAATTAATGGTATCCAGGAATTCATTACCCAGAAAAAACTGGCTATGAAGGAATCGGAAGACCTGATTAAAAAGTACGAAAAGCAGAGCGAAAACGTAAAGAACAGCAGGGAATTCGAAGCCATCAATAAGGAAATTGAAATGCAGCAGCTGGAAGTTAAACTTTCAGAAAAACATATTAAGGATGCACAGGAAGAAGTTTCTGAAAAAGTATTATTGCTCGACAAAGCGAAAAAGGCCCTTGCTACCAAGGAAACAGTTCTGAAGAATAAAAAAGAAGAACTCGATAAAATTATTGCTGCTACGGAAAAAGAAGAAAGACATTTCTCCAAGCTTTCAACAGATGCCCGCGAGAAAATTGAACCCCGTTTATTACATTCGTACGATCGTATCCGTACCAACTACCGCAACGGACTGGCCGTGGTTCCCGTTGTGCGGGATGCCTGCGGAGGTTGCTTTAATGCTATCCCGCCTCAGCGCCAGAGTGAAATCCGTCAGCACAAAAAAATAATCGTTTGTGAAAACTGCGGCAGGATCCTGGTCGACAGTGAGCTAAATGATGGCGTAGACGTGAAATAAGCTTTCACAGGATGCATGTGTCGATTAACTTGCATCATGAACCGTCCGGCTCATCTTTTATTATTTACTGCTTTATTTGCTTTTTGCTTTTCATTCATACCCCTGTGCCGGGCACAGATTTCCTATCAATTTGATTTTAATGCAGACTGCCGGAAGGCTTATAATGAGATCATTAAGCTAAAACTTATTACAGGGAAACAGATGCTCGAGACAGAAAAAAAAGCACATCCCAACAACCTCATCCCTTATTTCCTCGATAATTACATTGATTTTTTCACACTTTATTTTAACGAAGATCCGGAAGAATATCAACGCAGAATTCCATTCCTGGAAAAGCGAGTGGCACTGATGAAGAAAGGTGATCCTTCTTCTCCATTTTATCTTTTTACCCGTTCCGTTTTATATTTTCAGTGGGCTGCTGTAGATATCAAATTCGGGGAACGATGGAACGCCGCGTGGGCATTCAGGAAATCATTTCTGATAGGGAGTGAGAACCTGCATAAATTCCCTGATTTCCAGCCCTCCCGCATGTTGCAGGGGTCTATGCAGGTTGCTGCCAGTACAATTCCCCCCGGATATCAATGGTTAAGCAGTCTTCTCGGAATACATGGCACCATTGATGCCGGTATGCAGAACCTTGAAAGCATGCTCTATAGTACGGATCCTTATGCTATCATTTTTCATGATGAAGCAGCTTTTTATTTTCTATACCTCAAATTTTATATCCTCAACCAGCAGGAACAGGTATTTAATTATATCCATCAACAAAATTGGGATACCAGGAATAACTATCTGTTCGCTTATCTCGTAGCCAATCTTTCACTGAACAACCAGGACGCTTCAGTTACGGAAGAAATCATAAACCAGTTGAATCATGATCCGGGATACCTGGATATGGCAACATGGGATATGCAAATGGGTTATGCCAAGGCAGACCGGCTGGATAAAGAATCAGTCGTTTATCTGGAACGTTTTATAGGCAGGTTCAAAGGTAAATTCTACATAAAAGACGTACTTCAGAAAATCAGCTGGATCTATTATCTGAATCAGGAAACTGAAAAAGCGAAAGATGCCAGGACACAGATCCTGGTTCTTGGAAATACTGAAACAGATGCGGATAAACAGGCTTTAAAAGAAGCCGAATCCGGCAGGTGGCCGAATGAAATATTGCTCAGGGCCCGTTTGCTGGATGATGGCGGTTATTATAGCAGGGCACTCCTGGTGCTGGCTGGTAAAAATCCTTCTTCCTTTCCTGATCCCGCAGATCTATTGGAATATAACTATCGTATCGGCAGGATCTATGATGCGCTGAATAGAAAAACCGAAGCCCTGGTTGCTTATCAGGAAGCATTGCGTCTTGGTGTTAACCGCAGGGAATATTATGGCGCTCGTGCTGCTTTACAGATTGGATATATTTACGAAAGCAGGGGGGATAAAAAAACCGCGCTGATCTATTTTAGAAAAGTACTGGAAATGAAATCGCATGATTATAAAAATGCACTGGATCAAAAAGCAAAGGCAGGAGTTGAACGCTGTGTAACAGGTTAGTATTTTCGTTATATTTCAGATCAGAATGTAATATGCTGCTCCAACTACATATACAAAATTATGCGATCATCGAAGAAATCACCATTGATTTTTCGGAAGGACTACAGGTAATTACGGGAGAAACCGGAGCAGGAAAATCCATCATCGCAGGGGCCCTCTCTCTTGTGCTGGGAGAAAGAGCAGATACTTCCATTCTTAAACGAAGGGATCAGAAAGCGGTGGTGGAAGCCAGCTTTCGCGCGTTTCATTTAAAAGATGTGGAAAAATTTCTTATAGAAGAAGAACTGGACCGGGAACAGGAACTTGTTTTAAGACGTGAGATAAGCGCCAATGGGAAATCCAGAGCCTTTATAAATGATACCCCGGTAAATCTCGACCAGCTCCGGCGTCTCTGCAGTATGCTGGTTGATCTGCATCAGCAATTTGATCTCCTTTCTCTCGGAGACGCCGGATTCCAGCTGGCTGTCGTGGACGCCCTGGCATCAAATGCAAATAGTCTGGTTCAGTACCATACAATTTTTCATCAATTACAACAGGTCCGTATACAGCTCGAACAAATAAAAGCGAAACAGGCAACAGCAGACAAGGAAAATGACTATCATAAATTTTTATTCAATGAACTGGATGACGCAGGACTCAAAGAAAATGAATTTGAAGAAGCGGAAGTTTTACTGAAACTGCAAAGCCATTCTGAAGCCATTAAAAATGTCCTGACAGCTATACATTACAACCTCATACTTTCTGATCGGCCCCTGGTACAGCAACTAAGGTTATCCGGCCAGCAGCTTGAACCTTTCAGGTCTTATCATGAAAAATTTCCTGAAATATTGCAGCGTCTTGCTTCAGTCCACATCGAATTACAGGACCTTGCCGGTGAAATTGAATCAGTTAACGAAGATATTCAGTACGATGCCTCCCTGATCGAAAAACTGAATGAAAGGATTCACACGGGATATAAACTTTTCAAAAAACATGGCGTAACAAGAACAGCTGATCTGATAAATTTGCGGCTCCAGCTTCAAAACAAACTTATTGATTCCCTGAATATCGCGGAAGAAATTCATTCTAAGGAGAAAGCAGTGGAATCTTTGGTGAAAGATGCAACAGCTCTTGCCAATAAATTATCTTTAAACCGCAAGGCACAAACCGGAGGACTCGAAGAAAAAGTAAACGCGCTGTTGAAAAAAGTTGGTATGCCCAATGCGAGAATACGTGTAGTGTGCAGTACGACCGCATTGAACGCAGAGGGCATAGACAATATAGAATTTTTGTTTGACGCAAATAAAAGTGATCGCTTCGAACCACTGAAAAAAGTGGCTTCCGGAGGTGAACTGAGCCGCCTGATGCTATGTATAAAATCGCTGGTAGCCCAATCAATGGATATGCCTACTTTATTATTTGATGAAATTGATTCAGGAATATCCGGAGAAGCTGCCAGACAGGTTGGTATTATTTTGAAAGATCTTTCCCGCAAAAGACAGGTAATCTGCATTACACATCAGCCGCAGATAGCTGGTAAGGGCGATGCGCATTTTTATGTTTACAAAGAATTACAGGGAGATACTATACACACAAAAATCCGCCTCCTCAACCGGGAAGAAAGAGTTATAACTATTGCTAAAATGTTATCGGGAGAAAAACCAACTGCAGCTGCAATGGAGAACGCAAGGGAGTTGGTTAATTAACAGTCTTATTCCACTTTATTTACACTGCCGGCTCCGGAAATCTCCTGTGATACGCTTGCATTTCCCTTATAACTGATATTTCCTGCTCCGCTGACATCTGCATTTAATTTTACACTCGCATAAACCTGCGCACTTCCTGCCCCGGATATTTGGACCTTGGTATTTTCTGTCAGCAGGTCATAACAATATGCGTGTCCGGCTCCGCTCAGATCAATATCCAGATCTTTTGTCTGCCCCTTGAGTTTAATCGAACCTGTACCGGAAATGCCAGTGGTAATTTTTGGTGCATCCACTTCCATCTGAATATCCCCGGCTCCGCTGGCCTCGAGGTTAAGTTCTTCCGTACTTGTAATTTTTGTCTGACCGATAATATCACTTGACCCGGAAACTTCTATGCTCCTGTAATTTGGTGAGCTGACGTATACGTTAAGATCTCCCGATGGTATCAGGTTTATCCCTGGTTTTGTTTCTATTTTAATCCTCTCCCCGTCCTGGGTAACTTCTATATATGATAAAATATTCTCGTCCCCTTCGATTTTAACGGGCTTGAGATCTCCCTGGCTTACCATTAGTTTTATATCCCCGCTCGCGTCAACTTCAGTAAATGGAGAAACAGTTCTTTCCACCGTCTTAATGTTGCCATTACCATGGATCCGCTTTCCCATGAAACGACAGGAGGAAAGACCAATAAATGCAATAAAAGCCAGTAAAAATAATTTCTTCATGATTGTTTTTTTGATCTGAAAAGTTCGGTTTTTATACTGGTAAGAAAAAAATATTTACCATGAGACGCTCTTAACCCGGAAAAGGTTACAAATGTTATCTTTGCGGCTCCATGAATGAAAAGATTCTCATCCTCGATTTTGGTTCCCAATATACTCAGTTGATTGCCCGTTCCGTACGCGAAGCTAATGTCTATTGTGAAATCATACCCTACCACCAGAGAATTGTACCGGAACCATCCCTTAAGGGAATTATTCTTTCAGGCTCACCTTTCTCGGTAAACGATCCCAAAGCGCCCCTGGTGGATGTAAAAGGACTTCACAGAAGCCTGCCCATACTGGGAATTTGTTACGGGGCCCAGCTTACGGCAAAGGAATTTGGCGGACGGGTGGCCAACAGTAATAAACGGGAATACGGCCGGGCACTTATGAGTGTGGTGAAACAGGACATTTTACTGCATAGCGTGAACGATTTATCCCAGGTATGGATGAGTCATGCCGATACGATTCTTGAACTTCCGGCCGGTTTCGATGTGCTGGCAAAAACGGATTCCATTCCTTATGCAGCTTTCAGGAATAATGGGGAAGGCTACCCATTATATTGCCTCCAGTTCCATCCGGAAGTATATCATTCCACTGAAGGAAAAAAAATTATCCGCAATTTTCTGGTAGATGTTTGTGGCTGTAA
>Ga0206982_1124_pt1 | contig 25349 bp, 20 predicted proteins | sample Alteio_BWMinCont_18_FD_153493 | JGI IMG/M metagenome (GOLD analysis project Ga0206982, IMG submission 153493) | Enriched cells from forest soil in Barre Woods Harvard Forest LTER site, Petersham, Massachusetts, United States -... | ecosystem: Environmental > Terrestrial > Soil > Temperate forest >... | reverse complement strand
AAATAAGCCATTGATAGCGGTTATAACGGCGGGCAGCGATATTGATATTGATGCGATAGCCCCTTATGCCGATGCTATCCTGTTTGCCTGGTACCCCGGTGAGCAGGGTGGAAATGCACTAGCCGATATTGTTTTTGGTAATATTTCACCATCTGGTCACCTGCCGCTTACCTTTTATAAATCTTTAAGCAATTTACCGGCTTATAACGATTATAACATGAAAGGACATACCTATCGTTATTACAGCGGACCGGTGCAATATCCGTTTGGCTTTGGCTTAAGCTATACATCTTTCAGCTATTCGCAAACCGGTAATTTAAAAAGTAAATACCAGGGAACCGATACCATTACGATAACCGTACAGGTGAAAAATACAGGAATTATGGACGGCGACGATGTAATACAGGCCTATATTGAATATCCAAAAGTTGACAGAATGCCGTTAAAAGAGCTGAAAAGTTTTAAACGCGTTTCAATAAAAAAGGGAGATACACAATCTGTCACCATAAAAATCCCGGTAGCTGAATTGCAAAAATGGGATATGACCAAACATGGATGGAAAATTTATCCCGGCGATTATAAATTAATAATAGGCGAAAACTCACAGGACGAAAAACTAATTTTGCCCTTTATTGTAAAATAAATTAAAGCCGCGTTTTGTACTCAAAAGAAGAAGCATCTCAACTTAAACAAGCCTTTTGGACCACATTTGGCCAATATATTGCCCCGCAGCTTTCGGCCGAGGGCTTGCGGGTAAACTGGGTGAACTACAAAACAGGTATTAAGCATGTGTATTTTAAAATGCAGGCTGACAAGCACACAGCCACCATTTCCATTGAGATTAGCCATCCCGACCCGGGTATCCAGGAATTGTTTTTTGAGCAGTTTCTGGAATATAAAAACATTTTAACCGCCTCTCAAAATGAAGTTTGGGAATGGGAGTTGCATGGCAAAGATGAATATGGCAAAACCATTTGCCGCATATTTAAGCAAATAAAAGATATTAGCATTTTCAACAAAAACGACTGGCCTGAACTGATCTCCTTCTTTAAACCCCGCATTATTGCATTAGACGAATTTTGGAGCGATGCCAAATATGGCTTTGATGGGTTGAAATAGTTGTCTGAATCAGAATTTACAGAATTTGAGAATTATCTGAATAAGTGACATTCCATAAAGTTGGATTGATGCCAATGTAGTTTTGATTAATTAAAAAATGCATTCTGTAAATTCTAAAATCCAGTAAATTCTGATTCAGACAATATTTTTGCTAATTTTGTTAGCATGAAGCGTTCGGGCAGTGCAGATTTACCTTTACATTATGGTCATGTACCCATTTGGCTTGCCGAAAGGATGGCGAAACTTGGCCTTGCTGTGGTAGAAAACATCGTGCTTGATTATGGGAAAGATGAAGTGCTGCGCCGTCTGAGTGATCCGTTTTGGTTTCAGAGTTTGGGAGCAGTAATGGGAATGGACTGGCATTCGTCGGGAATTACTACATCGGTAATGGGGGCGTTAAAACGTTCCGTTAATCCGCATAGCAAAGAGCTGGGCATTTATATTTGCGGCGGAAAAGGCAAAAACTCCCGGCAAACGCCTAATGAATTGCTAAGCATCAGCGAAACTACCGGCCTCGATGGCAATTACCTGGTAAAATGCAGCAAACTGAGTGCTAAGGTTGATAATACCGCCATTCAGGATGGCTTTCAGCTATACACGCACAATTTTAAGCAGCAGCGGTCAATGGGCCGTTGTCCAGCAAGGCATGAGCGACAGCACCAGCACGGCCCGCCGTTATCATTGGCATTCAGAAGCTCTCACCTCTTTTGTGGATGATCCGCATGCTTTCATTTATGGGCAGAACGCCGGAAACATCCTGAATATGGCCGATAAGCAAGCCGCTGCATCCAGAAAAAGTGTAATGCAGATTGCAGGGGAAAATCCCGAACTAATGCTAAAAGAGATTAGTAAACTGGTTATGCCTGCTCATCACGATGTGCGCGCAAAAGACGTTGACCTTAAGCGGCTGGGCGCGGTTTTATGGCTGGCACAGGAAAAACAACCAAAAGATTTTGAAGAATTATTATTGCTGCAAGGATTAGGCCCGCGTACTTTACAATCATTAGCTTTGGTTAGCGAGGTAATACATGGCGCGCCTTCAAGATTTAAGGATCCGGCCAGATTTTCTTTTGCGCATGGTGGTAAAGACGGGCATCCCTTCCCGGTACCTGTTAAAGTATATGACGAAACCATTGGCATATTGCAAAATGCAATTCACAAGGCAAAACTGGGTATTTCCGAAAAAAATGAAGCCATTAAACGATTGGCACAAATAACGCAGCAAGCCGAGGATAACTTTATTCCCAATGCAAATTTTGATAAAGTAATTGAGCAGGAAAGAGAAAACTCGTGGAAATATGGTGGCAGAACGGTAATGGGAAAAGCACAACCACCTGTACAACAGCAGTTAAAGCTATTTTAGCATTTTAAGGAATATGGATTTTAATAAAAAAGTCATAATCTTAATATTTGGATAATTAAATCAGCAAATACTTGCAATTGTCATAATTATTTACAACATTTGATAAAACAATATCAAGCTGGAATTGTTATTGATCTATTAAATTTAATTTTAATTATTATGAACCGCAAGCTACGTGTTGAATTTTTAATTGGAAATGGCTTCTTAGCAATAAGAATTGATAACAAATATTACGGTAAAGTACCTGATAACTTCAATTTAAAACCGGTTTATGTTCCGGTAAAAGCAAGAAAATTTTAAGCTTAACAGCTGTAAAATATAGTATATCCTGTGAGTTGATGAAATTCACAGGATATTTTTTTATATAGTGGTTTCAGTTATAAAGCAGCGGATACGTTTTTCCAGATATCTCCGGCAATAGCTTCCGGCGAACGGTTTCCATCGGTAACTAAAACTTGCTCTTCATTTTTCAACAAATCCATCACTTCAAAGTATTTACCCCTCACCTGCTGAAGATTTTCTAAAGTTTCATAAAGTTCGGTCGAACTCCTACCTTTTTTTATCCGTTCAATACTCACTTCGGCAGAAATGTCAATATAAATATTCAGATCAGGGCGCAGCAGGTTTGCACTTAATGAATTGGCATCAATAACCCACTTTAAATCCATATACGGGCTTTGATAGGCGTATGAAGAAAGATAATATCTGTCGGTTATCACCGTGTATCCTTCTTCCAGTTTTTTTAGTATCCCGTCAGTTTTATTTAGCAGGTGATCGAGCCTGTCGGCCACAAAGAGTGCGGCAATAGTTTTGTGATCAGCCTCCATGCGGCCGCTAAAAACATCCCTTATCATTTTTCCTATAGGACGTTCTGAAGGTTCGCAGGTAATATAAACCTGGTGCCCGGCCGCTGTAAGTTTATCAGCCAATAATTTAACCTGGGTACTTTTCCCGCTTCCATCAATACCCTCAAAGGCAATAAAAAAGTTTTTTTTCATTAAGCTGTCTGTATTTTGCCAAATATAAGAGCAAAAATGAGGTTTTTAATGCTGCTGATAGAATAGCCGGTGTCTCCCGCCTTTATTTCAACGATAATAATATAGCCTTCGCCGAATCTAAATGCATTTTAATAGTTGGCAGCATTGCAGCTGCAAATTTGCTTACCTCGCTATCGGTATTGTGGCTGGCATCTGTAAATAGCTTTACAGCAGCCGTATGATCGTTAACCATCATCTGAATATAATCCTTATCAAATGCAAGTCCTGTTTTTTTTGAAAGATTTTCAATCAGCAGCTGATGTTCTGCGCTAATGGTATCGGCAGCTGAAACCTGCTTTTCCTTTTCTATCTTTTTCAATTTATCTCCTGCTGCCGTATGATCGTCAATCATCATTTTAGCCAGTGCTATAACTCTTTGATTGTTTGAATAAGTAATGGCCTCTCCCGATGCTTTTATCTCCGTGAAGCTGCCCTCTATGCCGTTTTTTATAAATAAAGCACCGGCCTCATCAACGGTATCGTTATAATTTTTCGCATGCCTGTTATTGCAAGCTGTAACAAATAGTAATGTAACTAATCCAAAAACCGGGATAATTGAATGCTTCATTGTTTTATTTTAAAGACGTTAGGGGTATATAATAATAGTTCTAATCGGGGATTACAATTCTGTGACAATTTAGTAAAATAGTTGAATAGCAAGTAAAAAGTTAGGCCAAAAACAAAAATTAATTTTGATGCAGGAAGCCAAATATTTATAATTTTATTTTTTATCGCAAAATCATTACCTCATGACAGATAATCATTCATTTCAGTTAAAGGCAGAAGCATTCAGAAACCTCCATTTACGGAGCGGCATATTTGTTATCCCTAACCCATGGGATGCAGGGTCGGCAAAAATATTGGCACAACTTGGATATGAAGCATTGGCCACTACGAGCGGCGGCCTGGCATTTTCACTGGGTGTGCCGGATGGCAGTTCATTAATATCCCGGGAGGTTAGCTTGCAAAATGCGGAAAGCATTGTTAACGCCACTCACTTACCCGTATCTGCCGATCTGGAGAATGGGTATGGTGATGATCCCGCTACGTGCGCCGAAACCATACTACTGGCCGCCAAAGTTGGCTTAGCGGGAGGGTCAATTGAAGATGCTACCGGAAACGCAGATGATCCCATTTACCCGTTTGAACTGGCTGTTGAACGTGTAAAAGCCGCTGTACAAGCCGCCCGCAGCCTGCCGTATCCATTTACGCTTACAGCAAGGGCCGAAAACTTTCTACATGGCCGCACCGACCTTAAAGACACCATTAAACGATTGGAAGCATTTGCTGATGCCGGTGCCGAAGTACTTTTTGCACCCGGATTGAAAACATATGAAGATATTGAAGCTGTAGTTAAAGCAGTAGCACCGCGACCTGTAAATGTGATTATGGGAATAGCTAATGGTAATTTCTCTGTCGAAAAACTGGGCGAAATAGGCGTAAAGCGAGTTAGCCTTGGTTCATCTTTGGTAAGAGCTGCCTACAGTTCATTTTTCAAGGCAGCAGAAGAGGCGCTAAAGAAGGGAACTTTTACCTATTCGAACGAGGCAAAGCCTTATTCAGATTTTAATGAACTCTTTACAAAATAAACTTAAATCCCCGGCTTCAAGACGGAAACCGGGGATTTAAAAATCAGCTTAAGCTAAATTCCGACCCGCATTAACAATACCATATACTGTGCGGATAACCAGTTTGTTATAAATTTTGATTAACTCTTCGTCGTTACAATTATTTAAACACTGCAGCGCATAGTGCTGTATAATTACCAGCGGCAGCACTATTTTTTCGCGAATGGCGATAGAACGGCGCTCAACGGGGTATTCCTGCATTAAAACCGATGTTCCGGTTAATTCAAACAGCATGGCTTTGGTAAGTTCAAACTCGTCCTTCAACAGTTTCCAGAACTGGCCAAATTTCTTGTCTTTTTCCAGATAAGCAGTCACCCTGAAATCAGATTTAGTCATAGACATTGTACAGTTATCAACCATAGTTTTAAAGAAACCTGATGAATTGTACAAGTCTTTTATTTCGTTCCAGTTACCATCTTCTTTCATTTTATTTAAAGCAGTGCCTACCCCATAAAAACCAGGTATACTTTGCTTTAATTGGCTCCACGAGGTTACGAAGCTAATGGCACGCAAGTCTTCCAACTTAAGTTGAGCATCAGAATTACGCTTGGTTGGCCTGCTGCTGATGTTTATATGCGATAATAATTTAAGCGGACTGAATTTTTCCAGATACTCCACAAACAAGGGATGCTGACGCAAGCTTATAAAAAGCTTAAAACTTTCGTCAGCCATGATAGTAATCAATTCTTTATGCCTGTCATCCAGTAAATCGTGCTTATTTGGATTTAATGCTGATGTAATACCTGCATTAATTAACTGTTCCATATTAAACCGGGCAGTTTCAACTGAGCCATACTGCGAACTTACGGTTTGGCCCTGAATGGTTAACTGAATGTGTTCATTCGCTATCTCCTCGCCCATTGAAGCATAAAAACGGTGCGTTTTACCTCCGCCACGTGCCGGCGGGCCTCCCCTGCCATCAAAAAATGCAAGTGATACGCCATATTTGCGGGCCATGGCAGTAAGCTCAACTTTGGCCTGGTAAATTGACCAGTTGGCCATTAAATAACCACCATCCTTAGTACTATCAGAAAAGCCCAGCATTATGCTTTGCAGATTACCCCGGTTTTTTAAATGCTCTTTATAAAATGGATGCGTGTACAGCAATTCCATTACACCGGCCGCATGCTTCAAATCGTTTACGGTTTCAAACAAGGGCATAAAGTCAACACTCAGGCTTTCTTTTTTCCAACCGCTCCATAAAAACAGGTTTATTAATTGCAATATGTCCGAGGCTTGCTGGCAATTGCTAATAATAAAACGCTGACAAGCCTTTTCTCCATTGCTCTGCTGAACTTCTTTCATCAGCCTGATTGTATTTAAGGTATCGCAAATCAATTTATCTGCATCATCCGGGCAGTAAAAATCAGCCTCATTAAACCGCAAGCTGTTCAATTTACCGTCTTCATCCAGTTCATTGTACCCACCTGCAATTCTGCTGTTAATTTCGGCTTGTTTGGTCGAAAAATTAAACACGTTGCGTAAAACACGGCTGTCCTGCCTGATATCGAGCGTAGCGAAATAACAGCCAAAAAGCTGTACCTTTTTAATCAAATCATCAACTATATTAACAAAAAGGCTGTCGTGACTGGTAAGCAACGTGTGCTTAATTGATTGCAGCAGATCCAGTATTTCACCCTGCAAATTGGCAGGCGCGTTTTTATTATTGGCATTATCATAAATAATCTCCTCCAGAGCTGCCACTGCTTTTTCTACACCACGAAACGTAATTCTGCGTTTCAACACCCTTATATCGCGATAATAACAGCGAAATACGCGCTGCCTTAAAAAACTGGCGACAGCACGGGTTGTTTCAGTAGTTACATTTGGATTACCGTCCCTATCGCCACCCGGCCAAAAGCCCAGTTCAAGCAGTTGGCCCTTGCGATTAGCTTTTAAATCAAACTCTTCATCCAGTTTTGACTGGATACCCGATACCGCATGATAAAATATATTTTCGAGGAACCAGGCAAGGCTAACTGCCTCATCAACTGGCGTTGGTGAGGTTTTATTAAAGAACGGCGTTTTACCTAATTGCTGCAATAAAACATCAATATTATTAATATCGTTGGTTTTTAGCGCCTCAATCAAATCGGTCATGATACCCAATATACTTCCGGGGTAAAATTGTGTTGGGTGCGCGGTTAATACTAATCTTAAAGAAAAATCATTTAGTTTTTCGCTGATGTCATTTCTAGCCTGATCGCTTACCGCCGCCTGCTGTAGTAAACTTTGCAGCGTCCCGCTATCATCAGAGCGGCCAATTTTATTGAATGACGAATCTTCAATAGCATCAAACAAAACCACTTGCCTTTCAATATATTGTATAAAACGAAACAGCCGGTTTATTTGCTCCTGATGGTCAATATCAGGAACATATTTTTTAAAAAACGAATCAATTATGGCAGTTGGCGATACTTCCTTACTTACTTCCTTTTCGCAATGGGAGCTAAAAAATGGCAGCAAAATACCGGTGTCTTTCACCTGGTAAAAAGGCAGGGTTTGAAATAAGCTGTTATATAACTCAAAGCGCGTTACAACTTCGTTATTAAAAGCTGTTTCTCTTTGGCTGAGTTTTAACGTTAAAGGCATATCAGGATAAATTGGATATAAAAACTAAGTTTATTATAATTGGTTAAATAGCAGCAGATATTATTTATCAAATTGGCCCTGCTTTTCAGGGCGTGAATTTAAATATCTAAAATCTAAATTTATAAAAAAATGAGTAATTTATAATGCCTATAGAATATTAATGCAATATTTATTAAAAAATAGCCTATAAATTTAATTTTTGTAAATTTACCAACTCATTTTAACACAAAAAAAACGTTTATGAAAACAGATATCAGGGAGATAAAAAGCTTTTTTTACAGCCAGTATTTCTCTGATGGGTTACGCATGACTATAGGCATACTATTGCCCTCGCTGGTATTTACCCAGTTTAACCATTTTGATGTTGGCTTAACACTTTCTTTAGGAGCACTTTGTATTTGTACAATTGACAGCCCGGGCCCGGTGGCGCATAAGCGCAATGCAATGGCATTGGGAAATTTTTTCCTTTTTGTTGTTGCTGCCACCACCGGGTTTGCAAGGTTAAACCTGTATACTTTAGGCATAGAAATCACTTTATTTTCATTTCTATTTTCGATGTTTACCGTTTACGGTAATCGTGCTGCCTCAGTGGGAACCTGTGCCCTGCTTGCCATGATATTTATGATGGATAAAGCTGCCCCACCCAGCCAGGTATTACAATTGAGTGCAACGATACTTGCGGGTGGTTTATGGTACATGATTTTTAGCCTGGTTTTTTTTGGAATCAGACCCTACCGCGCTGCCCAGCAGGTTTTAGGAGAAAACATTGCAGATATAGCCACTTTTTTGAGGATAAAGGCCGACTTTTATTTACCAGGAACAGATATTGATAAAAACTATAGTAAACTGGTTTCACAACAAATAATTGTTAGCCAGCATCAGGATGCTGTCAGGGAGATGCTTTTTAAAAGCAGAGTAATGGTTAAAGAATCAACCAATACCAGCCGGGTACTGGTGTTAACTTTTATTGACTTGGTGGATATGTTTGAACAAATAATGGTAACCCATTATGATTACAGCCATATACAGCAAAAATTTGGCTCAACAGGAATATTAAATGCGATAGCCGGCATTATAACAAAAATGGCTGATGAGGTAGATAATGTTGCCTATATGGTGTTAACCAACCGGCGCAACCGCAAACAATTTGATTTTGCCCCCCTGCTTGAACAATTGAAGTTAAAAATTGACGAGATTAAAACTAATGATCAATCAGCCTCAAATATTGCGCTTAAAAAGATACTGATTAACCTGCGCGACCTTAACGACAGGATAAAAAGTATCTGCAACTATTATCATTTCAAGTCATCAAAAGCCTTGATTGAAGAACCTGGTGACAAGCTTGAGTTTTCGAAATTTGTGCCGCAGCAAAATTATGCGCCACATGTATTTTTTGATAACTTTTCATTCGCCTCAGCTGCGTTCAAACATGCATTAAGGGTATCACTGGTCTGCTTAATAGGTTTCCTTACGGCTAAAAGTATCTCATTGGGCCATCATAGCTATTGGATTTTATTAACCATTATTGTAATACTTAAACCGGGGTTTAGTCTTTCAAAACAGCGCAATTATCAGCGCCTGATAGGCACCATTTGCGGCGGTGTTATTGGTATAGCTATACTGTTGTTTATTCCTGATAAAAGTATTCTATTTTGCCTGCTGGTGATATTAATGATTGGTACCTATAGCTTTTTGCGGTTAAACTACGTGGTAAGCGTAATTTTCATGACGCCGTATGTGCTTATTCTTTTTAACTTTTTGGGAGTTGGCTTAGTGGTAAAAGAACGAATAATAGATACTATTATCGGCTCATCAATAGCTTTTGTTGCCAGTTACTTTATTTTTCCAAGCTGGGAGTTTGAGAAGATACAGGATACGCTGGCCGATGTGATTACCGCCAACATCAGTTATCTGGTAAAAATTGCCGAAAATATACTTGGCAACAATGTTACCACCATTGAGTATAAGTTGGCCAGGAAAGATGTATTTGTAAAATCGGCAAATTTATCTGCTGCTTTTGAACGAATGACATCTGAGCCCAAAAGCAAGCAGCGTAAGGTTAAAGAAGTGCACAAATTTGTGGTATTGAATCACATTTTGTCGTCTTATATCGCGACAATAGCCTCATCAGTATCAGTCAGAGCGTTACACAAAGCTTCGACAGAGAATTTAAAACTGATTAAAAAAAGCATCGCTGTATTGAACGAGTGTAATAAAAAATTTAATGGGCGTGTCGTCGAATTTAATATTGGCAAAACTCAGGCATCGACAGAAAATGAGCCTTCCGACAAACTCTCTGCCGACGATATGCTGTTAAAAGAGCAACTGGGTTTTATTAATAAGATCAGTAATGATATTGTACGGGTGACAGATAATATTGTGGAGTAGTGAATCAGTTAGTTCATAGTTGATGGATCATGGTTCATAGCAGAATTATGTTCATAGTCCTACCAATCAAACACACCTTTAACGTTGAATCTATGAACTATGATCCATGAACTATAGCAGCTCCGTTGCTAAATTAGCCAGCTCACTCCGTTCTCCTTTTTGCAGGGTGATATGGGCGTAAAGCGGATGTCCTTTTGCCTTATCAATCAGATAACTTAAACCATTACTTTCAGCGTCCAGGTATGGGGTATCAATCTGGTAAATATCCCCTGTAAAAACAAACTTACTGTCTTCGCCTGCGCGTGATATAATGGTTTTAACCTCATGCGGAGTCAGGTTCTGAGCCTCATCGACTATAAAAAATATTTTGCTCAATGTACGGCCGCGGATAAAGGCCAGTGGGGTAATTGATATTTTTTCGTTGATGACCAGTTCATCAATTTTGGCCTGCATCTTTTCGTCGTCGGCAAACTGGTCTTTTATAAATTTCAGGTTATCCCATATCGGGGCCATATAAGGGTCTATTTTTGATTTGATATCGCCCGGTAAAAAGCCAATATCTTTATTGCTCAACGGCACAATGGGCCTGGTAACAAATATCTGCCTGTAATATTTGCGCTGTTCCAATGCCCCGGCCAGGGCCAGCAGAGTTTTGCCGGTACCAGCATTACCCTGTATGGTAATCAGCTTAATATCCGGATGCAATAAGGCATGAATAGCGAAAGATTGTTCGATATTTTTAGGATGGATGTTAAACACCGGCTGTTCCGTTATTTTTTCGAGCTGTGCTGTTTTTGAATTATAAAAACCAGCAAGCTGCCCTTTTTTCCCATCTAAAATGTAAAAATGATTACTGGTGTGTTGAATTTCAAATTGATCGGCAGGGACACTTTCGGCTTTATTAAGCTGTGCAATCAGCTTTTCAGGCACTTTACCTAAGGTAGTTTCGCCTGTATAAAGTTCGTCAAGGTTTTTAATTTTTCCAGTTTCATAGTCTTCGGCGTGCAGATTAAGCGCCTTAGCCTTTAAACGCAAACAGATGTCTTTTGAAACCAGCACTATTTTTTTATCAGGATGCTCCTCTTGCAAGCCCAGGGCTGCATTTAAAATACGGTGATCTGTTTTTGCGGAGCCAAAAACGGCTTCGGCATCGGCGGCCAAATTTTTGGTATCAATAATAACCTTAAAATTCCCTTTGCTTTTACCGTTTAAAGGCTGCCATTTATTAATGAGTTGATTATGTGACAACTCATCCATCAGCCTGATAAAGCTTCGCGCTTCAAAGTTGCGGGTATCGTTGCCGCTTTTCATATTATCGAGCTCTTCCAGGACCTGTATAGGTATGGCCACATCATGTTCCTGAAAGTTTTCGAAAGCGTTGTGATCGTACAAGATCACTGAGGTATCTAAAACAAATATTTTGGGTCTTCCGTTGGTTTTACTCTTGCCGTCCTTGCTCATGTTAAGGCTAAATTAGATATTTTACGGCGGTAGGAAAAATGAAAAGCGGCGCTTATCATAAAAAAAGCCGTAAAAAACGAAAACGGAAGCCTCTTCTTTCGATTTGACTTCCGTTTTCTGACTCTTTGCTTAACCGTAGTTACTCAAAAAGCACCAAGTTTTGTGTAAGCTGACCGACTGCTATTCTGTTGTTCTTGCAAACATTGATTCTTTCAGTACATTAGTGGTTTTTACTTTTCTCCGTAAAAAATTGTAATCCGTTCTAATACCTCGTTAATTATATTTATTTCCAAAGCTCTCGCCTTCTATTTTCCATATAACTCAGGCACTTCCGTGATCTTTAGCTCCCCCGAAGGCTCGCCCGATTCAATTCTGTAATCCTGTAAGGTTGTCAAAGTACGTCGTTCTTGATAATTCTAAGTTAGTAGCTGAGCGTACATTTGTCAAGCTTTATTTTTATTTTTTATTAACAGGTTTTCAACAATTTTATACCAGCCATTTTTCATTGATTTATAATTAGTTTACCTGTAAATACTTATGTTTTTTCATACTTATTAACATCGTAATTATTAACAAAAGCATCTAAAAAGTCACTTTTTCGATATCCATAAATTCTTAAAAACAATCTTTTTTATTAATTTATTATAAAATCAAATGCATCATAAAATCATCGTCGGCTTATAATTTCAAATCAAATCTGCATGAAAAATGAAAAATTAATAGGTATTGACCTGGGTGCCACCAATATACGTGGTGCTGTAGTAATCGATGGTGATATTAGCGAAATCAAATCGCGCCGCATCAATGCTACCGGAACAGAAGAACAGGTTTTGGATGATGTGTTTTTTATTATCGATCAATTAATTACTGATGAAGTTAAAGCTATTGGGATTGGCGTACCCAGCGTGGTTGATATAAAAGAAGGAATTGTTTATGATGTACAGCATATTCCATCGTGGAAAGAAGTGCACCTGAAGCAAATATTGGAAGCCCGTTACCAGCTCCCGGTATTTGTAAATAATGATGCCAATTGTTTTGCACTGGGCGAACACTATTTCGGAAAAGGGAAGGATGTTGACAATATGATTGGGTTAACCATCGGTACCGGGCTTGGCGCCGGCATTATTGCAAATAACCATTTATATGCCGGGATAAATTGCGGCGCCGGTGAATTTTGCATGGTTGATTACCTGGATCACAATTATGAGTTTTATTGCAGTGGCTCCTTTTTTCAAAATGTGTACGGACTAAATGGCGAAGATGTATTCAAAAACGCTAAAAACGGCGATAAACAGGCGTTACAATTATATCATGAGCTGGGTACCCATTTAGGCAATGCCATAAAAATGATCATGTACACTTATGATACCGAGCTGATTATTTTAGGCGGATCGGTACAGCTTGCTTATGTTTTTTTTGAAAAAGCCATGTGGCAGCGTATCAGCACCTTTGGCTTTCCTAAAAGCATTGAACAACTTCAAATAAAAACATCAGCCCTAGCTAACAGCGGGATATTAGGAGCCGCGGCTTTGTATTTCGATGCGGAAAACTTATAGGCTGGGGTACAGAAAGTCTCCCGCCAGGACTCTCCCCTTTGCACGTATTGGTGATTTTATATTTCTTAATTCTTTTTTATTTTAATTTTTGCAAACTTGAAATCATAACCATATTTAGGGACGGGGATGTCGAAAACCTCGACCGAAAAATGTTCTTTATTAAAAATGTCCAGGTGAACAGGATTGTTGTATATAATCACCGGATCCCTGTCTGCAATTTTTAAGATCTGAGTCATAAATGCAGTTATCATTGCTTCTTTAAAAGGATTATATAAATAGAAGATATTCCCTTGCTGCGGGAAATCATCAAATATATTTTCACACCTTATTTCTACATTTTTAAAGCAGCTGAGCCTTTTTTGAGTTTTATTGCCTACTGCCGGGTTAATTTCATAACCAATCATCTTATTTTTCAATCCTTTATAAAGCAGGTAGTTGAACACCCTGCCTTTGCCACACCCTACATCTATAATCACATCATCATCTTTAAGAGAAAGATGTTCGAAGAAGATCACTTCCAGTTCTTCATAATTGGTGCTGACTGTTTTGATGATGTTGTTGTTATCGATACTGGGCACTCCGCCCGCTAAAAAGGTTTTTTGGATCGACAAGTCTATTTTTAGCCTGGTTAACTGGCGCTCCAGGTATGCGAAAATATTCATAGGTGAAATTTATAACTTTTTAGACAATATTATTGCTGCCATTTGATGAATATCCGTGTAAAAAAAATGCGGCAATACCTGTAAGGCGCCGCATTTTTTTTTATTTTTTTTTATTTTTTTTAAAATCCTGATTCTTGATATCAACTCCAGGCTACTTTTCTTTATCTTGAATAATTCGGAGCCTCTTTAGTTATAGTAATATCATGCGGATGACTTTCTTTCATTCCGGCAGCGGTTATACGTACAAATTTAGCCTTTTGCAGATCTTCTATATTGGCGGCACCACAATAGTGCATACCCGCGCGTAAACCACCTATGTATTGATAAATTACTTCAGCAAGTGTGCCTTTGTAGGGTACACGGCCCACAATGCCTTCGGGAACCAGTTTGGTTACCACATCTGTTTCATCCTGAAAATAACGGTCTTTTGACCCTTTATCCATTGCTTCAACAGAACCCATGCCCCTGTACGATTTAAATTTACGACCCTCGTAAATAATGGTTTCGCCCGGTGACTCTTCCACACCTGCAAATAGCGAGCCTGCCATTATAGAACTTGCACCGGCTGCAATGGCCTTTACAATATCACCGGTTTGTTTAATACCCCCATCAGCAATAACCGGAATGCCACGACCTTCCAGTGCTTTGGCGCACTCATAAACGGCAAATAATTGCGGTACGCCTACACCTGCAACAATACGGGTTGTACAAATTGAACCCGGCCCAATACCAACTTTTACAGCATCGGCACCTGCATCGGCAAGGGCAATGGCAGCTTCGCCGGTGGCAATGTTGCCTGCTATAACCTGCAGTTCAGGAAATAATGCTTTTACACTTTTAACCATGTCAATAACCCCTTTTGAATGGCCATGTGCGGTATCAACGGTAATAACGTCCACCCCTGCCGCAACCAAAGCTTTAACACGGTCAATATTATCGGCAGCTACACCAACGGCAGCACCAACACGTAAACGGCCAAACTCGTCTTTACATGCGTTTGGAAAGTTCTTAAATTTCTGAATATCTTTAAAGGTAATTAAACCACGCAGAACACCTTCGTTATCAACTACCGGTAATTTCTCAATCTTGTGGCTTTGTAATATTTCTTCGGCTTGAAACAAAGTAGTTCCCTGCGGAGCGATGATCAGGTTTTCACTGGTCATTACTTCACTAACCGGGCGGCTCATTTCCTTTTGAAAACGAAGATCACGGTTAGTAATAATGCCTTTTAGCTTATGTGCGCCATCAATGATAGGAATACCACCTATTCTGTATTCGCGCATTATTTTTACGGCATCAGCCACCGTTGAAGCTTCGTGCAGGGTAACCGGGTCCTGGATCATGCCACTTTCTGAACGTTTTACTTTACGTACTTCATCAGCCTGTGCCTGAACGGTCATGTTTTTATGCAGAATACCTATCCCTCCGGCCTGCGCAATAGCAATAGCTAAAGCCGATTCAGTAACCGTATCCATTGCTGCAGACAGTATTGGAATATTTATTCTTATTTTTTTGGTAAGATATGAGCTGGTGTCAACATCGCGCGGTAAAACTTCTGAATAAGCCGGGAGTAGTAAAACGTCGTCGTAAGTTAATCCTTCGGCGACAAATTTCTGGGGGTCTAATTGCATGGCAAATATTTGTTATTTGCCGGGCAAAGATACTATTTATTTCGGAATTCGGAATTTCAATTGCGGATTTATTTATTATTTGGAAACGTAGTGCATTAAAATTGCCTTTTAATGACAGCGTACAATTCAAAACAAGGCTGATCTGTCAGCGCCTCAAATAACACATTCCGAAATCGAAATTCCGAATTCCGAAATAGCTTAATATTTCCCTACAATAACTTTATAAAACTGGTTAAAGTTTAAATATTGTTTGGCCAGTTGCTGCAAACGTTCAGCTGATACCGTTTTAACAGTTTCTACGTAACGGTCATAGTAGCTATAATCCAGGCCGGCAAAGTATAGGTTTTTAAACTTATCAGCATGCGAGAAAACATTCTCTAAACTACCTAACAACGACCCCAATAAAAAGTTGCGGACAAGGGATAGCTCGTCCTCGGGGATCAATTCAGTTTGCAATAAGTTCAATTCCTTTTCAATTTCATTAACAGCTGCATTACAAACATCCGCACCCACTTCGGTAGCAATAAACAATGCACCACCGTATTTTAATGATGACATGCCCGAACCTATACCGTAAGTATAGCCTTTATCTTCGCGGATATTAGCCATCAGCCTGGAGCCAAAATAGCCGCCCAAAACAGTATTTAAAACCTGTAGTGCAGCAAAATCAGGATGGTTACGGTTTATTGCCGACAAGCCCATACGGATAGCTGATTGTAAGGCATCAGGCTTTTCGGTAAAATAAAAATGTTCTGTCGATGCTATTAATTCAGGCTGACTAACGTCTGATAATTCGGCAGAATTAACCCAGTCCTTATCGAAAGTATTGGTTATTAATTCCAATATCTCCGACTCAATTTTACCCGCAATAACAATGGTACAATTCGATGGCTGATACATTTGTTTAAAATGATGCAGCATATCGGCGCGGTGAAGCGTTTTGTAGCTATCATTATCCGCCGCTAAACCGTACAGAGAATCGCCATATAAAGCTTTGTTGAAAATGCGACGGGCAATAAAATCGTTCTTTTGCAAGCTAACCTGCAATTTTTGCTGCTGATTACGGATAAATGTTTCCAATTCTTTTTCTGGAAAGATAGAATCAGTCAAAACATCCTTTATAACCGGCAAAGTATGCTGTAGGTGTTTGTTCAGGCTGTATAAAGTGACCTGCGAATGATCGTAGCCATAATCAACCTGTAAGAACGCACCATAAAAATCAACTTTATCCGCAATTTGCGCTGCGGTTAAACTTCCGGTGCCTTCGGTAAGCATGGTATTTACTGCAACATTTAGTAAAGGCTTATTTTTATCAAACCGCTGATTTTCAAATACCCACTCTATCCTAACCAGTTCCTGATCGCCGGAGTTGAAACAAAAAACATTACAGCCATTGTCCAGTTTTTGATGGGCAGGCTTTATCAGATTCATATTATCGAAAGTCCTGAATTCAGGAGCATTTTTTCTGTCTATAGTCATTGCTTCAGGCTTTTTCGGCCAAATAAATAAGTGTTGATGAATTATCTCGTCTAAATAACTGGTTCGATAATGCTTTGATTTCTTCGGTTGTTACTGCCAGATATTTTTCTGTCTCGTGATTCAACAGGTCGGCATCGCCCAGCAATTCAAACGAGGCCAGGTTCATCGCTTTGTCCAGCAGCGCCATTTCTGAAAATATCATGGTCGATTCAATCTTATTCTTAACCTTGGTCAATTCGTCAGCCGGTATTAGTTCAGTTTTAATGTGTTCCAGTTCCTCCCAAATTGCGGCTTCGGCAGTTTCTGTGCTCACGTTTTCAAGCGGCTTACCTTCAAATACAAACATCCCTTTATCCAAACTTCCGCTCATGTAAGCATGTACCTCGCTGAATAGTTGCTTTTCTTTTACCAGGTTGCGATATAACCTTGATGAATTGCCGCGCGATAATATGTCAGATATTAGTTCGGCAGCATAGTATGATTCATCCAGCCTTGCTCCCATCTGAAATGCTATGTAAACATCATTCAAAGGCACTTTTGCAGTAACTGTACTCCGGCGCTCATCATGCTGTTCGGGTTCCTGCGGCAGGTTACGATGGTACTTTTCGCCTGCCGGGATAGATCCAAACCATTTTTCAGACAGTTGTTTAATATCTTCGATTTTCACATCTCCCCCAACAACCATAATGGCGTTTTGCGGGTTATAATGTTTTTTAAAGAATGCCTTTACGTCTTCTATCCGGGCATCTTCAATATGCTTAATTTCTTTGCCGATAGTAGCCCATTGGTAAGGGTGCTTTTTATAAACCATTGGTCTTAGCTTTAACCAAACATCGCCATAAGGCTGGTTTAAATAACGTTGTTTAAACTCCTCAATCACCACGTTACGTTGTACCTCTAAGCTCTTTTCGCTAAAAGCCAGGCTAAGCATACGGTCACTCTCCAGCCAAAAAGCAGTTTCTAAATTAACAGCAGGCAGGGTGATATAATAGTTGGTAATATCGTTACTGGTAAAGGCATTATTTTCGCCACCTACACGTTGCAGGGGCTCGTCATAGCTGGGTATATTTACAGAACCGCCAAACATCAGGTGCTCAAATAAATGGGCAAATCCGGTTTGACTGGCATCTTCGTCGCGGGCACCTACATCGTACAAAATGTTCAGCACCGCCATCGGGGTAGTATGATCTTCGTGAACAAGCACCCGAAGGCCATTGTCCAGTGTGAAACGGTTGAATTTAACCATGTGTAAACTTTGATTTAACGGAAAGCAAAGGTAGAATTTTTGTTGATAGAGAATATGATTTGCGCACTTGTTGGTCTGAAAATTTGAAAATGAGCAAATTATAGCATTCAAATTATAATTTTCAAATTAGCATATCTTTTATGGACGAGCTGCTCAAACAAATATCAAAAACTATTGGCAAAACGAAAGTTTTGGAATTGAGCCGCATTTTGAAGGAAGAAAACTTTGCTTTGCGCGATTTGATTGACCTCAGCTTTTATCCTGATAAAGATATAGCCTTTAGAGCGGCATGGATATTGGAAAATATTTTTTTGCAGAGCCCCGACCGTTATCAAAGTGAACTGGAATATTTACTTTCGCGCATTAAAGAGGTAAAACATCCGAGCTGCCAAAGGCATTATGCCAAAATATTGATGCACATAACTGCCCCTAAAGCTATTAAACCAATAAAGGACAAACTGGCTATAGTGGATCTGGAGCCGGTTGTTGAACAATGTTTCGATTGGATGATTGACCCTAAAGTTAAAGTTGCCGTAAAATGTTTTGCATCAGAGGCCCTGTTTAACCTGCGCCACCGCTATCCATGGATAAAGGAAGAACTGGCCAACCAAATCGAATTCCTAATGCGTAATGGTTCTGCCGGGATACAGGCACGGGGAAAAGGGTTATTGGCAAAGATGTGATTGTCAATATAAAACAGCATAAAAGCAACTACTTCCCTGTGTCGTTACCTTCTAAATGATCACTTACCTGGTAATGGTGCAGCTTAGCCTGAATGGCAGACTTACTGGTATCGGCATAGGTACCAAATGCATTAACCAGTACACCCTTTAAGTTGTATTTCGGTGAGTTTACCGCATAAATGATTGACATATCATCAGGATTGCTGGCCCCCTCAAAGCGATAAAACTCGTCGATCTCAAAATCATCGGCGGTCATTTTAATTTTCTTTTCCTTATCATCAACTGTATCGCCTTCCAGACTCAGGTTTTCAGTATATCCCCTTTTCATCAGGTCGTTGGTGGCCTCCACCAGATTGTTATATGTTTGCATGGCGATTTCTTTATTAGCGTTTATCTGATAACCCCAAAAAACAACTGTTGTTTTTTAAAAACCATATTCCCGATTAATCAATGCGCCTGATATTGCCCAATTCCGCATTAGCAGCATCTATAATAGCTTTAAATTCAGCTGTCTCTGTTACCATTGGAAAAGATTTTGGAACAGGTGGATTGATAACGTGCCCGGCCAAATCAAGCTGGAACCAGCCTACATCATACCATTTATTAAATTTATAGCCAACATTTTTATAGGTACCGATCAAGTAAAAACCCATAGCTTTATGAAACTCTTCACTTTTGATATTGGGCAGTGTTATGCCGGCATAAACATTTATAATACGCTGCAACTTTAAAATTTTGAACAATGCCTGATACAATATCCGGGCAATACCAAGGCGGTGAAAATCCGCCGCTAAATATGCTGTGCATTCCGCCGACCACTGGTAAGCCGTACGCGCCCTGTGTTTGCTGCTATAAACATAACCAATAACCTGGTTATTATACTCGCATATCAGCCATGGATATTCGCTGGTTATGGTGTTTATCCGCTCTGCAAATTCAGCTATTGAAGGAACTTCATACTCAAATGATATTACGGCATCAGTAATATAAGGTGCATAAATAGACAAAACAGCCGGGGTATCTTCAGGTTTGATTGGGCGAACGGTAAACTTGTTGGTCATTGTTTTAATGCTTAGCCTCTAAAATAATAATTTGCTTGGATAGAATGAACTGATTGCAGCCAAAACAACAAAAGCCATCCGAAGATGGCTTTTATATTATATTTTCTATAAATAGTAAACGGTGCAAGGCTGCCGCATTAAAATTACTTCACTGCATCCTCAACATTATTCTCATTCAAAAACACAAACTGGTTATCAAACATATCCAGCTTAATCTTGCTGTCTCTATCCACTTTGCCGGCTAATATCTGTTTTGATAATTCGTTCAGTATTTTCTTTTGAATAACCCGTTTTAGCGGCCTTGCGCCAAATTGAGGATCATAGCCCAACTGTGCCAGCCAGTCCAGCGCTTCTTCTGAGGCATCGATGGTTACGCCCATTTCTGCAAGGGTTTGCTGCACTTGTTTAAATTGCAGTTTCACAATCTCTGTAATTTCATCGCGACTAAGCGGTGTAAACATAATGATCTCGTCAATTCTGTTTAAAAACTCAGGACGAATAGTAATCCGCAATAAATCAAATAACTGATTTTTTGTTTTGGCAATTACTTCATCCTTATCGCTATCATCAAAGTCCTGGAAGTTTTCCTGGATAATATTTGAGCCGATGTTAGATGTCATGATGATGATGGTATTCTTAAAGTTTACCACGCGGCCCTTGTTATCGGTGAGGCGTCCATCATCCAAAACCTGTAGCAGAATGTTAAATACATCAGGGTGTGCTTTCTCAATCTCATCCAGCAATATTACGCTATAAGGCTTGCGCCGTACTGCTTCGGTCAACTGCCCGCCTTCATCATAACCCACATAACCCGGAGGCGCGCCAATTAATCTGGATACTGCGTGGCGCTCCTGATATTCTGACATATCAATCCGCACCATTGAGCCTTCATCGTTAAACAGGTATTCGGCTAAAGCTTTAGCTAATTCTGTTTTACCTACACCGGTCGTTCCTAAGAATATGAACGAACCAATTGGCTTGCGTTTATCCTGTAAACCGGCACGGCTTCGGCGGATAGCATCGCTTATAGCTTCTATCGCTTCCTCCTGCCCCGCTACACGTTTGTGCAGCTCTTCTTCCAGGTGCAGCAATTTCTCGCGCTCGCTTTGAATCATTTTGGAAACCGGAATACCTGTCCAGCGTGAAACTACACCTGCAATATCATCGGCAGTAACTTCCTCTTTCAACATGCGGCTGTCACTCTGATTTTCGAGCAAAGCTGCTTTTAACTGTTCAACTTCCTGCTGTGCCTTTACTATGGTACCATAGCGTAATTCGGCAACCTTGCCATAATCACCGGCACGCTCGGCTTGTTCTGCCTCCTGTTTATAATTTTCTATCTGCTCAACTTTTAGGTTGATGCCATCCACAATATCTTTTTCACCCTGCCATTTGGCACGCAAAGAATCCCTGTCGGCAGAAAGATTAGCAATTTCTTCACTCAGTTCTTTTACTTTTTTGTCATCGCGCTCACGTTTAATAGCTTCGCGCTCAATTTCCAGCTGCATAATACGGCGTTCCAGTTCATCAACAGCCTCCGGCACAGAATCCATCTCCAAACGCAGTTTAGAAGCGGCTTCATCCATCAGGTCAATCGCTTTATCGGGCAAAAACCTGTCAGAAATATAGCGCTGCGACATTTCAACCGCAGCAATAATGGCTTCATCTTTAATCCTCACCTTGTGGTGGGTTTCATAACGTTCTTTTAAACCACGTAATATGGATATCGCATCGGCAGTGTCTGGTTCATCAACCAAAACCATTTGGAAACGACGTTCTAATGCTTTATCCTTTTCAATATATTTTTGATATTCATTTAAAGTGGTTGCACCAATCGCCCTTAATTCGCCACGGGCCAAAGCCGGTTTTAATATATTGGCAGCATCCATCGCTCCCTCACCACCACCGGCGCCAACCAGGGTATGGATCTCATCAATAAACATAATGATCTCGCCATCGGCCTGAATTACTTCTTTAATTACTGCTTTTAAACGCTCTTCAAACTCACCTTTGTATTTTGCGCCTGCAATAAGGGCACCCATATCAAGAGAAAAAACCGTTTTTGATTTCAGGCTTTCGGGAACATCACCCTTTATAATACGGAAAGCTATGCCCTCTGCAATGGCGGTTTTACCAACGCCGGGTTCACCAACCAGTATGGGGTTATTTTTAGTACGACGAGATAATATTTGTATTACGCGCCTTATTTCTTCATCCCTGCCAATAACCGGGTCGAGTTTACCGGATTCTGCGTATTCGTTAAGGTTACGGGCATATTTATTTAAAGCATTATAGGTAGCCTCCGCATTTTGATCGGTAACTTTATTATCACCCCTTAAACTTACAATGGCCTTTTTGAGGTCCTTTTCGTTAACACCATAATCTTTTAAAGCGGTGCTGGTTTTATCATTTACTGATAAAATTCCCAATAAAATATGCTCAACAGATACAAACTCATCCTTAAACTCTTTTAAATAAGAATTTGCTTTTTGCAGCGCCGAATTTGAGCCGGATGACAAATATCCATTACTGCCGCTAACTTTTGGAAACGAGGCGATCTGCTGATCGAGTGTTTCGTTTAAGCGATTAATGTTAACGTTTAATTTCTTTAATAAGTAGGTGATAACATTTTCATCAACCAGTAATAGCCCTTTTAGCAGGTGTGCTGTTTCAATAGCCTGTTGCTGGTTACCAACCGCTATTTCTGAAGCCTTTTGAACGGCTTCCTGTGCCTTTATGGTAAAATTGTTAAAATTCATAGTTTTGTTTTTTGAAGATTGGCCGGAAGGTCACTTTGTTGAGCCCAAATCAATGTTCGGACGCACTCAATCAACCATTCCACCTAATCCGTACCTTTCGATCAAATCCCTTGCCAGTACATAGTAACTGATAAATTGTCGGGCAAAATTTTAACAATCCGTTAATTTGTCATTACTTGAAAATGTGACAATTAACGTTTAACAATTAGTAAATAATACCTATTTTTGGGTGCACCTATGTAATCTTATTTCTTTGGATAAGCCATCTTTTAAAAATTTACCGGGTAAGTACAAAGCTGCTTATCGTCATTACTATACGGGCCAAAACCTGCTGTCGGTGCGTATTGCCAGCGTTATTTTTTTAACATTGAACGTTATTATACGGGCAATGTATTTTATATTCCCGCTTAGCCTTACCAAAGCCGAGAATTTTCCCGAGTTTAATGTGGCCAACTGGGTATTTATCATCAGCAGTGTTTTATATTATCTATTAAGCAACATTTTGATCGAAAGTTTTGGAAAAACTAAGAAGACGTCTGCCATAATGTCGTTTTTTGTTTTTTCGTTTGCGCTGTACCTTGTTTCATGTGGTATGTATTCGAGCTTTATAGCAACATCTGATCCGCGCAATGCACTTACCTTATATCTTATAGCGCTTGTTGTTGTAAGTATTCTGTTTGTTTTTGAATATTTTGAAACTATCATACTAATGATTGCAGCTGAAATGCTGTTTACATCGCTGTTGATTCACAGTCATGCATTTGACACAGAAATGCTTTATAACCAGCTTATTTCGTTCATTTTATTGTGTGGTTTTTATCTTATTTCGAGGTATTTTTTTACCTACAAAGCCAATTATTATTTACAGCTGATTGAGATAAGGGAGAAAAACATGGAGATTGAACGCGGCAGTGAGTTTAAAAGCCAGCTACTTGGTTTGGTTGCGCACGATTTACGGAACCCTATTGCCGCCGTTGAATCAATTGCCATGATGATGGAAATGGACGAAATTAATGAGGATACTCAGGAGAATTTGGATATGATGAAAGCATCGTGTGTTAAGGCGCGGAGTATTATTGATGAATTGCTTGAGGCAGCACGAAATGAAAATACAATTGAGTTTGTAACCAAAAGAACGGAACTGAACAAATTTTTGATTGATATTGCCAACCTCTGGAAAATACAGAAAGATACTAAGAATATTGAATTGATAAGCCGTGCCAGTCCGGCTTATGCCATGATCAATATGGAAAAATTTCAGCGTGTTTTGGATAACCTGATAGGAAACGCGCTAAAGTTTTCAAAGCAAAACTCGAAAATTGATATCACGCTTGGCAAAAATAACCGGCATGTAATTATTGAAGTAAGAGATCGCGGTATTGGCATTCCAAAGGAAAAGCTGTCTATTATTTTTGATCCCTTTACTAAAGCCGGCAGACCCGGACTTAATGGCGAACAGTCGACCGGGCTTGGGTTGAGCATTGTTAAACAAATAGTTGACAAGCACAAAGGCAAAATTGAAGTAGAAAGCAAAGAAGGCGAAGGCTCAACCTTCAGGATTCTTTTACCCGAGATTGAAAGTTAAGGGCTGAGGCCTTTTATCCTTTTTTTAAAATAGCATTTATGGTTAATATCAGCTTGGTTCAGTTTACCTCCGTATGGAGCGATGTGGCTCAGAATTTACAACAAATAGGCACCCTGTTAAAAGATGTACAAACTGATATTATTGTGCTGCCCGAACTTTGCACAACGGGATACTCCTTTATCACCAGGGATGAAGCTCTAAATGCTGCCGAAGATATGAGCGGCAATAGTATTGCTTTTTTTAAAGAATTGGCAAAAGAACACCAGGCTATGGTTATTGCCGGGTATGTGGAAAAAAACGGCGATAATGTGTACAATGCCGCTTTAATAGCGCTGCCAAATGGTGAAATAAAATCATATCGTAAAACCCACCTGTTTTTCCGCGAGAAAGAATGCTTCAATGAGGGCGACTCTGGCTTTTTTGTGGTGGAGCATCCTTTAAAGGATTGCAAAGTGGGTATTATGGTGTGTAACGACTGGCGTTACCCTGAAGCTGCCAGGAGCCTGGCCTTATTAGGCGCCGATGTAATCGCCTGCCCATCAAATCTGGTATCAGACGTTTGGCGAATAGGCTTGCCGGCTCGTGCATTGGAAAATAAGGTATTTGTCGCAGTAACCAACCGCTGCGGGACGGAAATCCGCCAACTGAAAGATGGCAGCACCCAAACCCTTACTTTTACCGGTGGCTCGGTACTGTATAACTTTACCGGCGAACCCATTGAACAGGCCAGCAAAACAGAAGAGCGGATTATCACACTTGAAATTGATCCGGCGCTAACCCGCGATAAACATTTTACTGCGTTCAACGACCTTTTAAACGACCGGCGGCCGGAGTATTATTTAGGTTAAACTTCGGTGGCCATGGCTTTTAGCAACAGGACCAGTTCATTACACATTAGCAATATTTCCTCCTCGGTATTATAATAATGCACCGATGCTCTTACCACGCTGGTTAAATGATATTTGTCCATGTAAATTAATGTCGATTCGGCGCGGCCAACCGATACATTGATCTGCTTTTCTGCCAGCTTGTCTTTTATAGCCGTTGCTTCAAATCCGCTTGCCAAAAAAGTAACAATGCCGCATTGCTGATCGCCAAT
>Ga0206982_1122_pt1 | contig 25595 bp, 23 predicted proteins | sample Alteio_BWMinCont_18_FD_153493 | JGI IMG/M metagenome (GOLD analysis project Ga0206982, IMG submission 153493) | Enriched cells from forest soil in Barre Woods Harvard Forest LTER site, Petersham, Massachusetts, United States -... | ecosystem: Environmental > Terrestrial > Soil > Temperate forest >... | reverse complement strand
ATTGATTCAGCCAGAAAAATGATACGGGAAATTATGAAAAAGGAGATCAATCCGGACACTTATAATATTCTGTTAAGTGATGCAGTTGAATCAGACAGTAAGGATTATTTCGATATGCGCTCCTCCGATTTTATGCCCCTGCAATGCAAGTCGTACGAAGATGCCACCGGAGATGCAAAATGGAAAAAGGTGATTGATAAGAATTATGCATTATTTTCCCAATTACAAAAAACGTATAGTCAGGATGCAGGCCTGGTTCCTGATTTTATAACCGGAATTAACCGGAAAGCAAAACCAGCAAAGCCAAGGTATCTGGAGTCAAGGTATGATGGATGTTATAATTATAATGCCTGCCGTGTTCCATTGAGGATTGCAATGGATTATTTGTTGACGGGAGATAGCCGCTCTTATGAAATAATCCACAGAATTAACCATTGGATTCGTGAAACAAGTAGCGGCAATCCTGATAATATTTCGGCCGGTTATACGCTTGCCGGAGATGATATAAAGTCAAGAAATTTCGAGGCCCTGAGTTTTATCTGCCCTTTTGCCGTTGCCGCCATGATAGACTCTTCCAACCAGCGATGGTTAAACGATATGTGGGAATATATGATGGGATTTAAAATAGAAGACTTTGATTACTATGATAACAGTATAAAAATGCTTTCGATACTCATTATATCGGGAAATTACTGGACTCCGGAATTAAATAATTCTTTATATACAAAATTGCAGCATCATCCCTGAGCAGCTTTTCTTATTCCCACAGCCATAAGTTTTGCTACGAAAATATTTCCTGCATCATTCAGGTGGACACCATCTACTGTTAATATTCCTCTTTCCACGTTATTCGTGTTATTATTTTTTTCGAAAGTTTCAAATTCAGAACGCAAATCCACAAGGGTCAGTTGCTGATCAACCGCAATTTTTCTGATGATATTTGAATATTTATTCATGTCACCATCCTGTTCATTTGTATTATCATATTTTTCACCGATGGTTGCCGGTGTACAAACTATGATCTTAATATTCGCCGCTTTAAATTTTTTAACCATGGCCAGGTAAAATCTCTCAAACTTATCTGCGTCAGTTCCTGTTCCCATTTTCTTATGCCATACGTCATTTACGCCCACCCAGATGACAACGATATCCGGAGATTTACTAATAACATCATCATCCATTCTGAAGTAAAGGTCATAAACTTTATTCCCGCTGATACCCGCTCCAATCAAATCATAATTAGAAGAGCCTTTGGGATTTAGCAGGCTATCGTCGATCGTGATAAATCCATGAGGATTCACGGCAGCCTCAGTAATTGAATCTCCGAAAAAGAGAACTTTTAGTTTTTTGGCAGGCATAAAGGATAAACAAATAAAAATAGAAATTATGGTAAAAGAATAAACAGACTTTTGCATAAGTTTCAATTAACTGATAAATCAATAATTTAAAAATTATAAGTGTTAATACAGGTCATCTTTTCATGATTAAAGATAAAACAAGGAGAGATAACTGGGTACAAATGCCTAATTTCAGCCAATAATTAAAAAATAGATGGCAGGCACGATTATTACTGTAAAAGACAACGGTTCATTGAAAATAGAAGGGGATTTTGAAATTGTAGATAAAACCGGTGCTCCGTATGATTTAGGAGGAAGGGATGTTATTTCTGTTTGCCGCTGCGGGCTTTCCCAAAATAAGCCATTCTGCGACGGATCCCATAAAAATCACTTCGAACACAATGCAGTAGCATTCGCTCTTCCGCCGAAGAGCGTGGTTTAAGACGACCAGATAAAAAACCGTAAGGTTTTAAATAATTTAATCAGTTAATGCACTAAGCTTATCAATTAGTAATGGTGATAATGCTTTGCTGTAAATACGTATCTCATCAATTGCACCACTTACAAAACCATCATAATTATATATAAATTCATTGTTTGCGAACATAAATAAATTCCGCAAAACCCAACAGATCCCAAAAGATATTGCCAATTAATTTTTTACCCCGAACCCAGTGACCGATTATTCTGAAGGGAGAAACAAGTATAAAATATAAATTTCTTCTAATTCCTGCTTTTAATACAGTACAACCATGACGCTCAAATAGTCCCGTTAATTCTTTTACCGAATAGATTCTTACATGTGATGAGTCATCATAAAAATTCAATGTGCCAAACATTGACGGAAGTTTTGCACTTTTTTCCCCCGGATATTCAATATACATATATCCACCAACCTTCAGTTTTTCGATAAGATTTTCTATTACCTTATCTCCATTATGCAGGTGTTCAATAACATGAACAATCCAGATACCGTCGAAATATTCATTTGGAATAAGATGAAAATCTAATTTTGTAAGATCCATCTCGTAAAAACATTTCATCAACTTAAAATCTTCCTCGTTGTTATTATAGTCCTTATTTAGATCAACACCATAATATTCACAAGCAGGAAACAGAGAAACTGTTTTAGACGCAGAATGGTTACCCACACCCACGTCAAGTAATTTGAAATCTTTAGTGCCAAAAGATTTTTTTAAGTAAATAAATTTTGAATTACGCCCCTTAAAAAATCTCTTTATTGGAATTTGTCTATTTTTCATTCGTATCCATGAAAATAATGAATGTAGCTAAAGGAATTCATATTTACTTTATTCAGCCCATCTCTTTTTAAATCCATAGGGACAATGGCGGCAGCCGCTTCTGCAACAAAAGCCGCGGGATAAAAGATATAATTCTGTAAATACGCGGTATTCTTCTTCTTTGTAGTAATGAATACCTTCTATTAAATCGCCTCCGGGACCAGGGAACGGATATTCCTTTTCTTTGGCAATCAGATGATTCAATTCCTGAAGACAATTATTACAAAGGCAATTATAAAATGTTTTTGTCAGATAGGATTTCGTATCATTGCTCAGTGTCACCTGTGAGCATTCACAGGCAGAAATATTTTCAGGGTTGCAGGTGAATTCCTTTTTACAGCGTGGACATATTTTATTTTTCCCTCCCATATTATTGATAACCCTTTGCCTGCAGTGCAAACAATTCTGCATATTTACCTTTCATGTCAATTAACTCCTGGTGGGATCCGCTTTCAATCAGCTCTCCCTCTTGCAGGACCAGGATTCGATCAGCCATTCTTACTGTGGAAAATCTATGAGAAATCAGGACGGCTGTTTTTCCTTTTGTAAGCGCTGCGAAGCGCTGAAATACTTCGTATTCCGCACGGGCATCAAGTGCTGATGTCGGTTCATCCAAAATCAATACCTGGGCATGCCTCATATACGCTCTTGCCAGAGCTACTTTCTGCCATTCTCCACCGGATAATTCAACGCCTTCTTCGAATCTTTTTCCAAGCATCTGTTCGTATCCTGCTGGTAGGCGGCTTACTAATCCGGCTGCAAGACTTTGCTCTGCCGCAGAAACGATTAAAGGTGTATTTTCTTTCTGGAGAATATTTCCGACTGCAATATTGTCCGAAACCCGCATCTGGTAACGAAGATAATCCTGGAAAATGATCCCGATGTTTTGTCTCAGGCTAACGATGTCATATAAACGCAAATCGACCCCGTCTAATAAAATTCTGCCTTCTGTTGGTTCATAAAGTCTCGCCAATAATTTAACGAGTGTTGTTTTCCCTGCACCATTCTCGCCCACCAGCGCAATTTTCTCTCCAGCCTTTAATGTAAAATTTAAATGCCTCGATGCCCAGTTTTCAGCATGCTGGTAGCGGAATCCCACATCCTTGAATTCGAATCCCAAGCGTATGGGATTTGGAAATGGAAGAGGATTTATGTTGGTGGTAATCCCTGGTTGAATTTCAAAGAATTCAAAAAAATCACTTAGATAAATTGCTCCCTGGGAGACAGCTGTAAATCTTGTCAGGATGGATTCCATCAGGGTCTTGAGCTGACGAAAAGTACCAGCTAAAAAAGTAAGCTGGCCGATACTGATCTTACCGGAAATAGTTTCCAGAATTATGTAAACATAAGCGCCGTAGTATCCCAGGCTTCCCAATAAAGTGAAACCTGATCCCCACAGTGATCTGTTAATTGAAATCCTGCGGTTGCTCAGATAAAATTTATTTGCAAGTGCTTCAAACTTTCCAATAATGAATCCTGACAGATCGAAGATTTTTACTTCTTTAGCTGTTTCATCGCTGGCTCCGAGATATCGAAGATAATCGAGTTCTCTCCGTTCCGGTGTTTGCCTGCGATTCAGTGCATAGGTCTGATCATTGAAATAAGACTCACCAATAAATGAAGGAAGGATCGTGATAAACAATAAAGCAATCAGCCAGGGATTAAACAGGATGAGACCTGCTGCAAGGAATCCCATAGTGATCAAATCCTGCACCTGGCTCAGAACCTGTGATAATAATATAGTTCGTCCCGTGGTTTGTTGCCGGGCTCTTTCCAGTTTATCATAAAAAACCGGGTCCTCAAACTGTTCCAGATCAAGTATGGCAGCATGCTTCATTATGCGAACCGAACTTAGTTTTCCAAATAGGTCTCCCAGTAAAGTATCCAGTAAAGAAATACTACGGCCGAGTCCATCGTTGAGGAGTGCAAGTAAAAATTCAAAGCCGATCAATGCCCACAAATGATGCGTGGATGAATGTCCGGGGTGTCGATTCAACAATATCACTTCATCGATGATCAGTTTTCCGATATATAAAAAGGAAACAGGAATGGCGGAGCGTAATAACCGGAGGCCTGCATTGAGCCCGGTCATCCAGGGACTTGATGCCCAGACGAGTTTGAAAAATGCAGGAAGGTTTCGAAGGGCACTAAGCCGTTCTTTCCAGCCTGGCTTTTGAATTACGGCCATTTTGAGGCAACAAATTTACAGGAAAGTATGGGAGTATGGGAGTATGGGAATATGGGAATGAGGATACATAAATTATTCCTTAAGTTTTTAATATTCATTAAGCAGTTACCTTAAGTATTTCTAACTCCCATACTCCCATACTCCCATACTCCCATACTCCCATACTTCTTTCCGTTTGATAGCACGAAAAAGGTGGATGACATACAGCAATAGAAACCGGCTAAAAGATTTTAACCATCTTCCTTTACTATATATCATCCACCAAAAGGCGTTGAGCGTTAAGCGAAAATCAGACTAAGTATTTGCTTAGTAACGATTACGATCACGGTTATATCCTCCACCACCGCCACGGCTCGATCCACCACCACGGGATCCACCACCGCCGGGATTTTTGTCTTCAGCAACTTTTACAGTAAGCGTTCTTCCTTCCAGGCTGGTGCCATCGAGGGCCTTGATGGCTTTCTCCGCTTCTTCATTACTTGAAAATTCAACAAACCCGAACCCACGACTCTTGTGAGTTTCTCTGTCTAAAATAACTTTTGCTGAACCAACGGAACCGTATGGTTCAAACAATTCTTGCAATTCTTGATCACTAACGGCGAAAGGCAGACCGGCTACAAAGATTTTCATTCCAATACAATTTAATAGGCGACAAGATACCACATTAGTTTAGTTCGTTGGTTGATTGATGCATTTTTTTTGGAATAAAGGCCTGATTTCTTCAAAATTAGCCTTTTATGCAGGTTTCAGGCTGCTGATTTAGCTTAAAAACAGGTTATTCAGGAAAAATGAAACAACATTATTCATCAAAACCGGAGATTAAATGATTGAGTCAAATGGGAGAAACGGGAATTCTCAGGTCGTAGCGGGCACCTTCTCCGGGTTTACTGTTTATAGTAAAAATTGCTTTTATGCGGTTAGCTCTTTTAAGCATGTTTTGAAAACCATGTCCTTTTTTAATGAACAGATGATTAAATCCAAGACCATCGTCTTCCAGTTCAATCTGAATTTCTTCGAGTCCGGATTTTTTGATGACCAATTTCACATGACGGGCCTGTGCGTGTTTCAGGGAATTACTCATGGCTTCTTTAAAAATCATCATAATATTCCTGTTATAATTTCCGGGAAGTTTTACCTCTTCTGATGCCCCCAGCAAATTTTCATATGTAAAACAAATTCCCGTATCCTGAAAAAGGTCGATGCCCGAACTCTCGAGCCTGTGACCAATTTCTTTTATTATATCACTCTCCGGATTTAAAGCCCAAAGAATATCCCGCGTGCCCTGATATAAACTACTCACGTTATCTTTAATCTGACCGATGATTCTTTTCTCTTCCTCATGCCCACCACCCAGTTTTGTATGCAGAACATCTGTTAAAACCTGGATCCTTGTAAGACTATTTCCCACTTCATCATGAAAATCTTCAGAAGCTGTTTGTCTCACTTTAATATTTTCTTCCCGTTTTATTTCTTCAATATGATTTATTCGTTTTACACGCATCCGCATCCGTAACCATTGTATCCACAAAATGATACCCATTACCAGTACGAGCAGGAGAATTTTGAAATAGATGGTCTGATAAAATGCGGCTTTAATATCAAATGAGAACTCAACATTATTCTTCGAAAAACCGACACCTTCTAAAAATGCCCTGGCCCTGAAAGTATAATGGCCCGGAGGCAGGGCCGGATAGACTACAAAATGATTCGGTGAAAGCGCTGAATAAATTTTTTCCATTCCTTCCAGCTGATATTGATACTGTATAGATTCACCATGCTGATAACTTGGACACCTGAAAGAAAAAGTGAGGTGATTCTCATTGTGTTTAAGAGAAAGGTTTTTTGGAATGGCGTACCAGCTATTCATCAGACCATCATATCTGTCGGATGGAATATCTTTCGAAAATACCTGTACCTGCTGAAGAACCACGGGAGGTAAATAATTATGTCTTTTCCCTGAATCAGGAAAGAATTTAAAGAGTCCTGAAACAGTACCAAACCATAAATTATTTTTACTGTCATAAACAGCGGCTCCATGATTACACTCGGCTGATGAGATATCACCCGGAATGGAAAGACTTGAGATCTGCAGGGCCTCGGTAGTCGTATCGAAAACAATTTTATTTACTCCTCTTCCCGTTCCCAGCCATATCTGATTTTTATGATCTGTAACTTCACTATATATAAAATCGGAATTCAATCCATCTTTTGTTGTGTATTGCCTGAATTTCCCCGTCCGACTGTTGTAAAGAATGAATCCTTTGTTAGAAGTGGCCAGCAGATAATATTTTCCCAATGAAGCAAGCGCCATATAATTCGCTTTGTTCAGCAGGGAATCATTTAATTTTCTGTATTTAAAATCATTCCCGATCAGGTAAAGGCCTTTGTCGGTTGTAACGAGTAATGTGTCTTTTGAAACCATTAAACTCCTTACAGAATATGATTCAAGTACCTGGGTTGTTATACCCAGAGATGAAACATTGAAAAAACCCCAGCAGGAATTAACCCAAAACCCTCCTCTGCCATCCGGAACCACGGCATAAATACATCCTTTTATTGCGCCTAAATTTATTTTGGTCGACTTGCCGTCATAATATTTTACAAATAATCCGCTGCTGGCAAGAACATAAATTCCTTTATCATCTGCTTTATACAATCCTACAATACTTTGATCGCCCGGTTCGCCAGAGAGGCCTTTTACGGGATTAATGTTTTTTCCATCGTACTCAAATAATCCCGCCCCTTCCGTCCCAATAAAAACCTTGTTATCATTTTCAAGCATCGGCATTATATTCAGATTACGCTCAGCAGTAAATTGATCGAATATCAGAAACTGCTGGTATGAATATCTGAAAACACCTGTACCGTTTGTTCCAAACCATAGATTTTCCTCCCGGTCCTGAAAAATGACCATGGTATTACTTCCTGCATAACCATTAGCGGTATTAAAAGGCACAAGCCCTGAATCGGAATATTGAAACAGGCCCCGAGTTGACGTTATCCAAAGGTTATCCGTTTTATCCTGGTATAAATTTGTGAACTTCTCCTGTTTTTCTGCTTTGATAAATGAGGTAATTGCACCCTGATCTACGGAAAATATTTCCTTATATGATAGTAAGAAAAACTTGTTTGATTCGTTTGCGGCAAAAACCATTTTTAGAAAAACTCCGTTATCATCGAATTCGGTCAGGGGGACAATCAATTTCCAGCCTTCGCTTTCCAATCTGAAGATCCCTTTATTCAAGACGACGGCCCATAATAATCCCTGCTTATCCACCTGGATCGCTGTCAGCCTTTCATTCAAACCAGTAACAGGAAACCGTGTAGGTATTTCACCCTGTACCATCTGATATAATTTACCACCTGCCAATACCCAGATTCTTTGCATCGCATCTTCCTGGATGGACCGGACTGAATTTCCTTCCATCGAATCAGAAAACTGGTAATTTTTGAATGCTGCTCCGTTAAACTTCGAAATACCGTATGCAGTTCCTATCCAGATATTCGAATCATGATCAGCCATGATCGTGTTTGCAATATTACTTATCAGCCCTTCCGTTTCGCTATAATTTGTAAAGACCTTACCATCAAAGCGGGATATTCCACCCAGCGTGCAAAACCAAAGATTATCATAATGATCCTGAGTAATAGCACTTACCTGTGACTGGATCAGGCCCTGTTGAACATTATAATTCTGAAAATGAAATTTTTGAGCCTTTATGAATGAAGGGATAAAGAAACAGGTAATAAATACCCATTTAAAAATTGGTAGAAATTTAAGTCCGTTTACAGAATCAGTCATTCTTTCATTCAATTATGTTGCAAGCTCCATAATCTTAAAGATAAAGTAACTTTAGAGCATGAATTGTTCAATATAAATCCCCCATGCGGGGTGAGTTTCTTCTCCCGGAAATCATGGAAATTTATAAAATATTGAAATAATATGGAGGAGCAAAGTGTTAGAATAGTAATTGTGGAAGACGATAAAGTCATCCGGGAAGGATATCGTTTTTTAATTGGTGAAAAACAAGGATATCAGGTTATTAATACCTATTCAACGGCTGAGCAGGCAATAAAAAAACTTAATGAAGATAATCCCGACCTGGTAATGCTGGATGTGGGCTTACCCGGAATCTCTGGCATAGAAGCTATTCCGAAAATAAAAAGCATACTACCCCAGGTACTTATATTGATATGTACGGTGCATGATACGGAAGAAATTATATTCCGGGCTTTGGCTAACGGTGCTTCCGGATACCTGACTAAAAACAGTTCTGCGGTAAAGATCATGGAATCTATCAGAGAAATTATGCAGGGAGGTGCTTCCATGAGTGCGAATGTAGCCCAGTTGGTCATTCGTTCTTTTCAAAGAAATTCTCATTCACCACTATCAAGGAGGGAAACACAGATTCTGGAAGAAATTGCAAAAGGCAAAAACAGGCGGGTTATTGCTGACGAGTTATATATAGATAATGAAACAGTTAAAAGTCATATCAAGAACATTTATGCAAAATTAAATGTCCATTCTAAAGCGGATGCTATACGAACTGCCAAGGAAAATAAACTTATTTAAAAAAAAGCAGGTGGTGGAAACCACCCGCGGTCACATGAGAAAATAAAACTAGTAATCTGAGTACCCGGACTGGGACCCTAAAATATCTTCAAATAAAGGAGTTTCCTGTTCATTGCTTCCTTTCGTAACCCATTTTTTGAAATCCTGCATTCTAACCTGGTTGATAAAAACCTTTTCCTTTGGAGCAGGATGAAGTTCTACTTCAATTCTACCGGCCACACATAATTTAAACTTTCGAAGGGATTCAATATGTACCAGATATTTTTTATTAATCCTGTAAAAATCTGCCGGATCCAGGGCCATAGATAGGTCCCTTAAGGTTTTGGGAACTAAATATTTAATTCCCTGTAGCCGGTCAACCATAAAACAGGTTTTATTCTCGAGAAAAAAATATGCGATATCATCTGTTTTGAATAACACATATTCATTGGCCCGACGAATAATAATTCTCCGGTACTGGCTATTATTGGGATTCATACTCATCAAACATCGAATTGAACGATGGATAAAATTAAAAACTAACTGTAATGAAAAAAGAAAATGGCGTAAAATGCCGTCGGGAGGGGGATAGAATATAAAATTTAGCCTACTTATCTGGTAGATTATTAAAAATGGGGGATTGTTTTCTTAAGCCTAAAGCTTAAAGCTTAAAGCCTAAAACCATTTTAAACCTAAAGCCTAAAGCTTAAAGCCTAAAACCATTTTAAGCCTAAAGCCTAAAACTAATGCGATTATTAATATTTAAAATTCGGAGATCTAAAAAGAAGTTTTAGGCTTTAAGCTTTAGGCTTTCGGCTTTAAGCTTTAGGCTTACTTAAGATGAGCCCGGAGCATCCAGGCGGTCTTTTCATGTTTCTCCATAAGTCCGGTGATAAAATCAGCGGTTCCTGCATCTTTATGTGCTTCATCAAATTCTTTGATATTTCCACGAAGGAATTCAATGATACTTTCATGATCAGCCAGAAGATTTTTAATCAGATTCTGACTACTGGTTCCTCCTGTTATTTCTTCCGTGAGATGCGTGAGAGCAAGAAAATTCTTTAATGAAGCCGGAGCATAATGACCCAACTGACGTATACGCTCTGCAACAGAATCTGAGAATTCTTCAGATTGTTCATACAATTCTTCAAAATACAAATGGACAGAATGGAAATCCGGGCCTTCCAGGTTCCAATGGGCATTCAGCGTTTTTGCATACAGAACAAATTCATCTGCCAGAACCTTACTTAATTGTTCTGCAACCGTTTTTCTGTTTGCGTCTGATATACCAATGCTTGTTTTCATTTTTTGTTATTGTTTGATGGAATAGTCATACAAAACGTATAATTCAATATAAAGTTCAGCTTATATTGAATTATACACAAATCCTCTTCAGATTTTGAATATCTTTTATGCACCTGAGAAAACCAGGAAAGGTGGACTGGTTGTCATGCATTTAGAAACTCCTCAAATTCCGGTCTTTTAGGATCGGGGCCATACTGATTCGGACCCTCGGTACCGGGTGTACAATATAGAATCAGGTTATAAATTGGAATTAAAATATACCAGCCACTTTTATTTACATCATGCATCCTGCGAACGCCAACAGCAATACTTGGGATAATAAGAGAGAGAACAAAAATATAATACAGACTCAAATTATTAAAGAATACACTTACAAAAGCAAAAAGAAATGTAAAAAGGAATGAGAATAAAGCAAAATACCAATATTCCTTCCTCCTGGCACGACCATCGAAAATTGCATATTTTTTTAATACGGCTAAAAACCAAATCATGTGAAGGTGTTTTAAGGTTAAAAAATTTCAGATATCTCACGTTAAAATATCTTTCGTTCAATATTAAATATAATAAAATAAAATTCATAATTCATTGCTATCAATGCAATTAAGGGTTTACCCTTAGTGGCCCCGGCAGTAATTCAAATGATTAACTTTGCATGATGTCCGAAAGTTTTACCTTAAGTATTTTATATAAGGGCGTCTCCCAGGAGGTTGACTGTACACTTCGGATAAGCAGATTTAAATACCAGTTTCTTTGCACTATTAATAATACTGAAATGATCCTGGAAAAAGATGATGAAGGGAATTTCAGAGCCATGGAATCAGATCCATTTTCAAATAAAAGTCAAAAACCCGATCCGGCTCTCGTGAAAGTAGTGATAGATGAATTGGAAAGAATTTTGAGTGAATAGATTTAAGACTTAAAGCTGAAGGCTTAAGGCGTAAAGCGTAAGGCGTAAGGCGTAAAGCGTAAAAATTTAGTTTAATAAAAAAGAGTAAATAGTGTTGCTACTTTAGAAATGAGCTAAACCGATAAAATGGAAGAAAATCAGGACATACCTGTTTACACTGACATAGAAGCTGTATTTAAACAACGCAAAACAACAGAAGATAAAGTTCAGATGATTGCCACCTGCACATTAAATGGTAAAACAAACCGTAGTGTGTGGATCGAAGTGCCTACCGTTTTATATAACGGTTATAAAGGCAAAGTACGGATCATTGAATTTAATATAAAAAATGGATTGCTTGAAGTACTGAAAGTCGTCAAAGCTTGAAGAAGCCTAAAGCCATTTTGGGCCTAAAGCCCAAAGCCCAAAGCCTAAAACTAATTTGGTAATAAGAAAATGAATTAAATTTCTATTCAGAGTTCTAAAAAGAAGTTTTCGGCTTTGGGCTTTAAGCTTTAGGCTTTAATAGCATCAATCTTCTTAGCCAGTTTCCGATCCTTCTCTGTCACGATATCTCCGGCATCGTGGGTGTTCAACCAGATTTCCACTTCATTATAAACATTGGTCCATTTTGGATGATGATCCATTTTTTCTGCTTCCAATGCAACACGGGTCATGAAGGCAAAAGCTTCCGAGAAATCCTTAAACTTGAATTTTTTAAAAAGTTTATTATTTTTTTCTTCCCACATAGTAGTGCATTATTTTTTTCTTCCCACACAGTATTTAAATAAATCTCCAATAACTATGAACCTCATCAAAATGCAGATTTGTATCCGGCCAGTGATCCATATCGAAACCGGGCGCCTTTTCAAGAATTTCCCGGGCATGTTCAAAAACAAATTTTTTATTTGGAGCATCCAGCTTAAGCAGGCGAAAAGGAATCGCGAAATATTTTACTCCCAACCCAAGAAATCCACCAAACTCGATTACGAAATAATCAATCTTACCTGTTTCCAGATCCAGCATGATCTCCTTAATCTCTCCTAAATCTTCGCCACCTGGATTCACTACTTTATCCCCCACCAGCGATGAAGCGGTAAGGTATCTTCCCTTTTGATTTGGAAGTAGGGGCCCTTTATTTTCACCAGACAAATTATCATTTTCAAATAACTGCTCTTTCTGATCTAATTTTGTGTCCATTGGTTAAATTTAAAGTGGATTCTCAAGTTAAATCAAAAAAATCATGCCATGTGGTTTTTAAATAGGTGCAGACTGTGGATTAAAATTCCCTTAATTAGGACAGAAGAGCATATTTTTTGATTTCTTTAAGAATAGTATTGAAATAAAATTTTTATTTTGCGCCATAAGTAGCTGATCCTTACCACTTAAACGTTAATCTTTTCCACAACGCAATACAAAATTGAATTTGGTATATGACTTGCAAATATTATTATGGTTTTTCATAGGATATTGGATTTTAAAATGGGCTGGATTTCTATCCTGGCCCTTTTTTATTTTTGTAAATGCCTAGGATTTATTCAGCCTCACAAAAATTATCAATATGAAGAAAGTTATCGTCCCATTGGTTTTATTGGTTAGTCTGCTTTTCACACAGAATATCTATTCTCAAACCTCGCATAGTTCGGGAACAAAGGGTGATATGACACCTATGCAAATAGGCAGCATTTTTTTGAACCTGGGCGTGGGGGTCGGTGCAGATTATAAGGGAGAAGGTTACGGAACTGGCGTCGGTTTCAAAGCAAGTGCAGAATTCGGTCTCTGGCAGGCCGGTCCGGGCGTAATCACCCTCGGACCCGAAATTGGGGGATCATTTTCAAACCAGGGCTACGCCGGAACTTCTTATTATTCCAACACATTCGTTATCGCCGGCCGATCTGCCTGGCATTATGGCTGGGAAGTTCCCGGCCTGGATACTTATGGTGGTTTTTCAGCAGGCATCGGCTTTCATCACTATACCAATTACAACAATAACACCTCGAGCAGCAACCAGGTAATCCCGGCTCTTGGTGCTTTCATAGGAGGTTCTTATTTTATTTCGCCAACATTTGGCTTTAATGCAGAAGCAGGATTTGATATTACCAACTTCCAGGTTGGTGTGGTTTTTAAAATGCAGTAATTATATAATTGTTTTTACACCATTAATAAATCCGGGAGACAGTTCTTTTCCCGGATTTTATTCTTTTATCTTAAATCTCTTCCAGCTCTAAAATTCCCCATTTCCCCAATTATTCTCCAGATTTCGTAATCCGCTAAGGAACCAGACCTAAAATTTACAAAGGCTGCTTTTCGATTTCTTAATATTTAGCGGAATATTTTAATTATTTTTCGGAGACCTGATACCAACTAAACCAGTTAAACATTGTCCTTTCTAAAAAATTTAAAGAATTCAACAGCGACGGATCAGGAACTGGTTCGTCTCTACAAACAGGATGGTGATATTCGGGTGCTCGCAGAACTATATCAGCGCTATATGGAACTCTTATACGCAGTTTGCATTAAATATCTGAAAGAACAGGAAGCAGCGAAAGATGCCGTAATGGCTATTTTTGAAGAACTTGTACCAAAATTATTGAAGCATGAAGTAGTTCATTTCAGTGGATGGCTCTATATGGTGGCTAAAAACTTCTGCCTGATGCAATTGCGTTCGCAAAAGCAAATGCATATTTTCCAGGATACGGAGATTATGCAATTGACTGAAAATCTGCATCTGAATGGGGTATTTGATAAAGAAGAAAACCTGAATCAACTATCCAAATGTATGGATGCCCTTTCACCCGATCAAAAGCAGACTGTCCAGCTTTTTTATTTGCAGGAAAAATGTTACAAAGAAATTGCATTAATTACTGATACAGATTGGAATAAAGTGCGCAGCCTGATTCAAAATGCCAGAAGGAACTTAAAAAATTGTATGGAGAAAAATATTATTTCCGACTGAACAGCCGGTTGATTTTAATAATGAAGGAAGAGAAAAACGATATTAAATTTTCAGTGGAGGAGATTCGAAAATACCTTGACGGGCAACTTACCGATCAGGAAATGCAGGCGTTGGAAAAAGCCGCACTTGAAGATCCTTTCCTTTCAGACGCTATTGAAGGAATCGGGGAAAGCCGGAATCACGCATACTCTTTCGAATCCGGCGTTGCTGATCTCCAAAATAGACTTACTCAGCGCATTCGCGAAAAGAATCGTAAATCCGCAATGGTCCTGCTATTTTCAAAATGGAAAATTGCAGCTTCTGTGATATTTATGCTGGGGTTCACTGCTCTTATTATAATTTATATCAGCAACAAAAGCCACCGCTCAGAAATCGCAAAATCTTTTAAGAATGACAGCGGAACAGAAAATTTAGTCAGCTCACCGACTAACAAGAGAACGGATACATCTGCCAAATCATCTTCTGCAACATTATCAGCAAATTCGGACTCAGATAAACGTGCAATAGTTTCTATTCTACATACAGAGAGAGTAATAAAATCAGGCAACAAAAAATTATTAACCTTAAAACTTAGTAAAATTCCTGATTCCCAGATTAAAAAGCAAGATGATCAATCCACAGTTTATTTATCCAAACCTTCATCCGATTCAATTGCAGAACCTGCGACATCAAATTCAGTTGTAAAAAATGATGTCTCATCTCCCACGATCTTGCAATCTGATAAGAAAAATGAAGAAGTTAAAGATAACAACCTTGCCAGATCAGCTTATAAAAGTCTACCCGGAAATTATATTAAAGGTGTTGTAACCGACGAAAAAGGGAATCCAATTCCCAATGCTGCAGTATCTATAAAAGGAGCAAAAAAAAGCGTTGTAACAGATCAGACTGGATTCTTTAAACTTTATACAATAGATCCCGAATTTGCTAACCAGATAATTGTAAATTCAGTGGGCTACGAATCTTTTTCAGTAAAATTAAATACAGATAGTTCTTATACAAATCTTATTCAACTTATTCCGGCATCAACCGTGCTAAATGAAGTTGTAATTAAAAAAAATTCAACTGAATCAGTCATCGGATGGGATGCATTCAGAAATTATATTGATTCTAATAAAAAAATTCTTACTGCTGATTCCGTTTTAAAAGGCATTGAGGTCATTTCATTTATAGTCAATAACAAAAACGAATTGTCTGCTTTTAAAATAGAGAAATCCGTATCACCTGCGCATGATGCAGAAATCATCCGTCTTATAAAAACAGCACCGCCTTTGACAATAATTAAAGGAAAGAAAAAAAGACTACGAATAAGTATATCATTTAATTAAGAAAGGCCCGTAAAACGGGCCTGTTCTCATTATAAAAACTACTACCTACTAAACCAACATTCCGGCCGAAATAAATCGGCCGATATATTTTTATTGATACCCGGGATTTTGATATAAGAATTTCGTACCCGTAGCATTTTCAGCATCTAATTCTACCTGTGGAATTGCAAAATATTCATTAACTCCTTTTGTAAATTGAGCAGTATTATTAATCAGATAAAATCCATGCCTGGTTTTTTCAACAGCAACATATGCATTAAGGGTTGCGGCCATGGAGCCGGAACCATTGTCATATCTCGCCAGGTCGAAAAAACGGTGTCCCTCGATGGCGAGTTCCAACCTTCTTTCCATATAAATCGCATTTAAAGCATAAGTCTGACCCTGGGTACTAAATGAACCCAGAGGATATTGATTCACCAGGTATTTATCACCAGGCGTGGTCTGCGGGGTATATGTGCTGCTGCTAGCGTCATAAGTGGCGTTTAGATATACGAACCCAATTGGGTTGGCAGCTCTTTGGCGAACCATATTAACATAGGTTTCAGCCTTGTCAAGGCTTCCAATCTGTGCCTCACATTCCGCATCCCACAAAAGGACATCTGCAAACCTGCAGAGATTTACATTATTCGCATCTACTTCAGCTGCTCCCCAGAATACAGTTTCAGTAGAAGAATATTTGCCCTGCTGACTCAACGCGTAGCTATTTTTTTTCGGAACAAAAACGCCATCATTGGTCTGATCGCGAATCCACGTGGTATCAATAATTCCCCAATCAAAATAAGGTTCGCCGGGTCTGCCTGCGACCCAGTCAAGACGTGGATCTACTGTACCAGTCCAGGGATTGGTGCTGCTGCTAACCAGTGGTGCATTGTTGAAACTTCCATCTAAATAAGGGAGCCCGTTAGCATCCGTTTTATATGCCTGTACAAGGTTCCATGATGGATTATTAAATCCACAGCAACCAGGACCATGATTATATGGAAAATTAAGTTCATCGCCTGTATCTCCGTTTCCTCCATTCGTTGCAATTGCTGACCCGTCGTTTACAGATGTCTGGCAGGCAAAAACACTTTCGGATCCATTCTTCTGCGCCGGGTTAAAATTACTTTGATAGATAGGTTCAAGGGAATATGGCGTACCATTCGATGTGGTACCACTGGCGATAATCTGGTCCAGCAGAGGTTTTGCACTTGCATAGTTGTGTTCGTACATAAAGGCTTTAGCCAGAAAAGCCATGGCAGCCCATTTATTAACTCTCCCAATATTTGGCTGTGTGCCTGGCAGATTATTCACGGCATAAGTTAAATCTGCTTCTATCTGTGGCCAGATATTTATATAAGCACCGTTTGCATAATTAGGAACACTCAGGTTGCCATTTACGTAGGAAATGTTTTCATCTACATAAGGAAAATTGTTCCACATTTTTTTCCCTTCAAAATGATAAAATCCGCGTAGGAATCTCGCTTCAGCTACATATTCAACCGTATCTGCCGGTGAAATACTGGGAGACAAACGAAGTGTTCGGATTACATCATTTGCTCTCTGAATCCCCGTATAAAGAACAACCCATTTTTCATCCAGGTATAGAGTAGTACCCGCCTGCGCCAATGACCAGGTCATTAAGGGTATCGCGTCCGGCTGGTCAGACGGAGTTGAACCCTTGAATGCATCGTCTGCAGCTTCATTACCATATACATAATTAGAGGCTCCGCTTCCATTACCAAGATTTTGTCCGGGTACGTTTTCTCCTGATAAAAGAACATAGGCTCCAATTAACAATCCCTGGACTCCGGAATTATTATTTACATTCGAAGCAATGAGAGATCCCTGAGGTTGCAGATTTAATTGTTTACTACACGCGTAAAATAAAAATGCCAGCAGAACCGTAGAAGCAGGCAATATCCAGATAAATAATTTTTTCATATAAAAATGATTTTATAAATAATTAATGTAGTGTCATACTTATACCCACGTTATATGATTTTTGATTATTTGGGTAAACACCGCCATCTATCCCAAACACAGTATTAGTGCCCGGGTTAACTTCAGGATCCAGTCCTGTATATTTTGTAATAGTAAAAAGATTTAACGCCTGAACATAAACCCTCATCTTATCAAAATGCATGCGTTTGAGTGTGGAGGAGACAATATTATAACCAACCGTAAGGTTTCTGCACCTTAGGAATGAACCACTTTCCATAGTATAAGAATTGAATACGCCGGAATTGCTGAAATTTGCACTTTGTTCAAGCATTGGAACATTTGTTCCGGGGTTAGCTACATGAGCTGTAGAATCCAAAATACTGGTCGGCTGACCATTTGAACCGATAAGCCTTGCTGAATTAAGCGCTACGTTTGTGCTGATCTGATTCCCAAAAGCCTGAGGGAAATCTGTCGATCCTTTAACCTGGTTAAGAATTTTGTTTCCAACCGATGCATATAAAAACATGTACAAATCGAAATTTTTATAAGCCGCTGAAATATTCAAACCCGCTGTGAAAGTCGGGTTTGGATTTCCAAAGAAAGTTCTGTCGTTATTATCTATAACTCCATCATGATTAACGTCTTCATATTTAAAACGGCCTGGTGCAGCATCCTGTTGCTTCGGAGAACTATTCACATCGGCATAGCTTTGAAATAAACCGATCACTTTGTAACCAAAAAATTCTCCCAGAGGTTGACCCGGTTGAATTCTTGAAGTAATTGTCTGCGCACCGGTTGGCTGATCAATATACAAAGTCCCTGCAGGAAGGCTGACGACCTTATTATCATAAGAGGTAAACGTACCGGTTATGTCTATCCGAATATCTCTGTGAATATAACCATGATAGGTGAGTGACATGTCAACCCCGGTGTTTTGAACATTTCCGGAATTGAGAAAGGGATCCAGTGTTCCTCCATTAGTTCCAGGAACCTTAGGGACAAACAATAATCCGCTGATGAGTTTTTTGTACCAGTCAAAACTAAATTCAATTTTATTTTTTATGATAGCTGCGTCAAATCCTATGTTGGTCAGGATATCCTGCTCCCATGTTGTGTTCGGATTCCCATACTGGCTTACGTAAAGTCCTGCTACTGGTGTGTTGCTGGTTCCATTGATATCATAGTAAGACTGGTTAATCTGTTGACCGTATAAAGTGTAGGCGTTGGTAGGGTTGATATTGCTGATGGATCCAAGTTTGCCCCAGCCGCCTCTGATCTTCAGTTCATTTAACCAGTTAATATTTTGCATAAAGGATTCCTGCGAAATTCTCCATCCTCCTGTGATGGAAGGGAAATTTCCATATCGCTGGGAAGGATCAAACACAGAAGATCCGTCTCTGCGGAAAGTAGCACTCAATAGATATTTTCCGTCATAATCATAGTCTAAGCGCGCAAACAGAGAAAATATCGCAAGCTGATATGGAGTCACGATGCCATTATCACCGGTAATACTTGAATTATTTGTTTGCGTGGAAGCCTGACCGAAATTGAGTGTCCAGAGATTGGGCGAGACAGTCAGATTACTTGAATCGGTAATATAATAATTCCCCCTGGTTGCATTGCTTCCTCTTCCGGTATTATAAATATATTCGGTACCTCCGAGTATGCTGAAATTGTTCTTATCAATGGTGTTATTATATTTTAAAGTATTGGTCCAGATAAGGCTGGAGTTTGAGCCATAAGTTTCCGTGTACAGGTTGGCGGCATGATTATTTTCAGCATTTTCATATGGCGTGGTTGCAAATCCGTTAGAATAATAGTTATCAAAAGTTCCACCCACACTGGTGTGGAAAGTGAAGTGATTTAAAAAATTAACATCGGCAAATACATTTCCAAGAACCTGATAGTCCTCATTAATATTATTTGCCTGGCGTTGCTGGATGGCCACTGCATTGGAAGCATTGCCTAAACCCTGTGAAATCCCACCGGCATAGTTTCCTGCGATATCATACACAGGGATAATATTGGGAAGTTGATAAGCAGTATTGATGGAATTCGTACTATTTACGCCTGGTGCATTCAGATATCCCGGATTCGTTTTATAAAAAACATAGGCATTTTCCCCAATGTGAAGATGATCATCTATCAAACTAAAATTTGTATTGGCTCTTACGGAATAGCGTTGTAAACTGGTTTCAATCAAAGTGCCCTGCTGATCCAAATAATCAAATGACATGAAATAGGTGGATTTACCAGTTCCACCACTTAAGGATATATTATGATTCATGATCAGAGCCGGTTTGAATATATCATTAAACCAATTATTACCTTTTTGATCAGCCAGCGTAATGTGGTTATTATATAGATTATAATCAGCGAGGCTTGTATTGGGGGCGCCCTGTGGAGCACCGGTTGGAGTTATATAATATGGAACGACAGGGGTTGGGCCACTCCCATACTGAGGATCCGACGGAGTAAGACCATCATTAAATGCCTGCGCCCATTTGGCAGTACCTGTCTGTGTTGGTGATGCAAGGCTCCAGCTTTTACTTAGTGGCTGCTGACTGCCAATAAACCCATCGTAAGTAATCCTGGTATTGCCGCCCCCGCCTCTTCTGGTTGTAATAACAATAACACCATTAGATCCACGCACGCCGTAAATTGCAGCGCCACCGGCATCTTTTAAGACCTGAATAGACTCGACATCGTATGAATTCAAATCATGCATACTTGATGGGACGCCATCAATAAGCACAAGTGGCGCTGAATTGCCGGATGAAGTAATTCCCCTGACCTGGACTACTGAAGGGCCGCCCGGTGCACCGGTTGTAAAAACAGTGACACCAGATGCCTGACCCTGTAACAAAGCTTCGGTGCTTCCTGATGGTGTTTGTTTCATATCAGCAACATTCACGACGGATACCGCTGCGGTAATATCTTTCCTTTTCTGGGATGTATATCCGGTCACAACAACTTCGTTTAAAGTACTGGCAGAACTTGTGAGCTGGATTACGCCAAGACTATTCTTTCCGCTGACTGAAATAGCTATACTCTCAAATCCAATGGATGAAATTTCGAGCACGCTATTTTCTTTTGGAACTACGATACTAAAGGTTCCTGAGGTATCTGTTTGAGAACCAACCAATGCTCCCCTGACAATAACTGTTGCATTGGCAATAGGCTGGTGATCGGATTTATTAATCACTTTACCCGTAATGGTCTTTTGGGCAAAAATGGTGCATGATAGCAGGAGTAACACTGCAAGCATGGAGCCCATTTTTTGTAGCCCGGTTTTTTTCTTTGGCATAAGCAATCTTTATTTTAGTTATTATCAAAAAGAACTTTTCTCCGACGGTCAAAATTGAAATACCCTATTATCCTTTTTATCTCTATACCAAACCTTAAAAATCTGTTCAAATATTTTTTATAATCATTTATCTGAATTACTTACAAATGCGATTCGTTTGCTGTCCGGTGACCAAGATGGCGCGTTTAATGTTCCCTGACCTCCAAATAAATATGCCAGAACCCTGGGAGCCCCACCTGATACCGGCATAAGACGCAGCATTACTCTTTGATATGAAGGATGTGAATTGGGATCGATATCAGGAGGGAAAGAAATGAATACAATCCATTTCCCATCCGGTGAAATATGAGGGAACCAACTATGATACTGATCAAAAGTTAATTGTTCTTTTCCTGAACCATCCGGTTTCATACGCCAGATCTGCATCGTACCAGTAGGATTTGCATTGTAATAAATATATTTTCCATCCGGAGAATATTCCGGACCATCAACATGTCCCTTTGTATTAAAAGTCAGCTGAATTTCCCTGCCTCCGTTGATGTCGAGTTTATACAGGTTGTAAATTTTACTTCCGCGTTGCGCAACAAAACAGACTTCTTTATTATTCGGATTCCAGCCATGCCAATAAGAAGGTGTTTGTTCTGTAAGAAGGCGGGGTTCACCACCTGTAAGTGGAAGTACATAAACTGATGAACCACCGCCGGGCATTCCTTCTCTCGAATTACTGATCGCCAGGGTTTTTCCGTCAAATGATATTCCATGGTCATTATTAATCTTCGCGGCTGATCCGGTATTTAATTTCTCCGGTGTGCCACCTTCTATCGGAATGGTATATAGTGAACCATGATCATTAAATAATAATTTCCTACCATCAGGCATCCAGTTAGGTGCCTCAAACCGACCTTTCGATTCATATATCACCTTCCTGTTTCCATCTGCGGCATCCACGATTTCGAGGCGGCAGCCCATGATTTCCTGAGGAGCCGGTTTTGCTAATAAAGGATTGGGTATGTAGGGATTTTCAACCGGATGATCGATACGAAGATTCCACACGCGGGCAGAAACGAGGGCATCTGAATCATGCGCACATATATACAACCCGGCTAATACGGTATCTTTCAATTCGTTCAAATCATGTTTGCCTACAACCTGCAATGGTTCTCCCGGATTCGCCATACGCATAATCAGCGTTTTTCCTTTGCGTTCAAGCTGCATGGTTTGCAAACCTTTTTTAGGCGAGAAGATCTCACCCTGTGGATCTTGCATAAAAGCGCCTCTCATTTCCCTCCATTGCAATGCGATCAGTCCGTCAATATGTGAACAGGCATTCATGCTCACGGCGTCCGGCGCATCAGATTCCCTTACCATCCATCCAATCTTTCGGTGACCAACAGCCCCAACAGTATCTCCTGAAAATGCAAAGTCAGCTGTCAGAATAAAATCCCCTGAAATCTTCTTGTAAGTGAAATGAAACTGGTCTTCGTTAAACCAGATATTTGCGCCCGAACCTTTTATTGTATAACTCTGGGTAACTTCATCATAAGTGGAAGAACCAGCATGTTTTACATACCCGATATCCTGTTGATTATCAAAAATTCCTACTTTGTTGCTTTGCGAAAAACAGGGCAGATAAAAAAATGACAAGAGAATTATGCCAGGCTTCAATTTCATAAGCAGAATCGTTTCACCAAATCTATCCTGCTATAAGTCTTTTCCAATATTTTTTACTACTTCAATACCACATCAGTTTCTCAAAATCAGGATTATCAGCCTCAAATGATACTTCATTAGTACATCATACTAGATGACCTTTTGTTTGTCTTAAAGAAAAAATTATTGAAGAGTTAGTTTGTACCCATAACTGAATTACTAATAAAAGCAACCCGTTTGCTGTCGGGCGACCAGGACGGAGTATTTATGCTTCCCTGTCCTCCGTAGAAATAAGCTATAACTTTTGCCGGGCCGCCAGTGAAAGGCATCAGGCGTATATAGACATTTTTGTATGGGGGATGAATGCCCGGCTGCACTTCATCTTTGAGGAATGAAATAAAAACGATCCATTTGCCATCAGGGGAAATATGTGCAAACCAATTGTTGAATCCGTCGTTGGTAACCTGCTCAGGATCCTTCCCGTCTGGTTTCATTCGCCATATCTGCATTGAACCGGATCGAACAGAATTAAAATAAATATATTTCCCGTCTGGTGTATATTCGGGACCGTCATCAAGACCTTTTGTATCCGTCAGGCGGATTTCCTTTCCACCAGTGGCCGGAATTTTATATACATCAAATTCTCCATTTCTTTCACCACAGAAAACAAGGGAATTCCCATCAGGCGACCATCCATGCAGGTATGAAGGACCCTTTGGTGTAATTTGTTTAGGCATTCCACCTCCGATTGGTACGGTATAAATAATCGAACCACCAAGGGATTCAACATTACTACTAAGCCCCAGCATAGACCCATCAAAAGATATAACATGGTCGTTATTATTTTTAGTTATCGTTCCTGTATTGATAGGACTTACCGCTTTGGCAGACAGGTCAAAACGATAGAGAAGACCTTTATAGTCATTAAAAACCAGGCTTCCTCCATCCACCATCCAGTTAGGTGCCTGAATAGAATAGGGAACTGTATAAATAATGTCTCTTTTCCCCGAAGCGATTTCCAGTAATTCCAGATTACTTCCCAGGGTCATCTGGGTGTTCTGATCTGCAACCCCTTTAAACGGAACTGTCAGACGAACATTGCTGAACACCCCTGTTTCAAGAATATCCGAATTATGTGATCCCACAAAAAGGCCAACATATACTTCATCGCCCAGGTCAATATTGGAAATTGTATCAGTGGTAAAGGGTTCCCCATAAACTGCCGCACGCATAATATATTGATTTCCCCGACGCTCCAACTGGATGATATTGGCTTTGGTTAATTTTGATTTGATTTCTTCTGTCTGAGCTCCGGCTGTTCTGCGAAATTGCAGAGATGTAAGGCCGTCCCCATGCTCCACCGTATTTACCTGTGCCGAATTGCCATCCAGCGATTTACGGACCATCACACCCACCTTTCTATGATAATTTACCCAGGTCCCAAGAAACTCAGCCCTTGCAGAAATAATAAAATCTCCCTTCATTTTCTTCCAGACGAACTGAAATTCATCGTGATCAGCCCATACATTGTAACCGGCACCTGAAATAACGTACTGCCCTGTTTCGGGTATAAAGGTTGCAGATCCGGGCTTTACATGCGTCCCAATATCCCCATGACTTTCAAATATTCCAACAGGGTTTTGTTGACAATAGGCACTAAAAGAAAACAGGATCAGGAGAATGGCAAGCTGCTGCTTCATGAAATAAAATTAAAAAATTTGAAAAATTACTGGCAGGGATGAAATTATATTCGAATAAACGGAAGACACGTTTTCAAGCTACTTCAATACTACTTCACATAAAAAATAAACGGATATCTTTTAGAAGCACTACATCAACACTACATCAAATAAGAATTTTAAACGGGAAAATGCCTGTTGAATACCTGCTGGTGTTTCAGACAGTATTTTTTATGCGGTTTCCCCTTACATTTGATTCAGATTGATTTGCTTATGAAACGGGCGCTCTATTTTTTACTTTTCTTCAGCACATCCATTGTGCGGGGTCAGAACCCTATCGGTATTCCTGACATTATTAACTACTACAAAAGCAGTTACAATGCCGGAACGGAAAACAGGAGCATTGTAGAAGACCAGAATGGGATCATGTATTTTGCGAATCTGGACGGCCTGCTCAGTTTTGACGGTTCCTCCTGGAAATTGTACTCTATACCTAACAAAACCATCATCAGATCCATAGCTATGGGAAAAGACAGCAGGATTTATGCCGGCGGTCAGGATGATTTTGGTTATTTCAGCCCCGACAGGAATGGGAAATTATTCTTCACTTCCCTTAAGCCCTTATTACCCAAAAGAGACTATTCTTTTACGGATATATGGAATATTGTTACGCTGGGTAATGACGTTTTTTTCCGTTCAAAAGAAAAGATCTTTCAATATAATGGTTATTCCATAACGGTTTATCCCGCTCCAAGCGAATGGGCATTTCTCGGACTTGGCAACAACTCACTGATCGCTCAGGACCTGACTAACGGTCTCATGAAATTCAATAACGGTCTTTGGACAAGCTATCTGGATAACCAACCTCTGCCTTCCGGATTCATTGTTTCTTCGATGTTTTCATTTGGAAATGATAGTAGTTTTTTAACTACGATCACATCCGGATTCTATGTTTTATATAAAGATAAACTTACACCATTCAAGTTTGCTGGTTTTAATCCTTTACAAAACCAGCGTATCCTGACTGCGATTCCTGTTACGCGTGACTGGATGGCAGTAGGAACCAATATGAATGGTTGTTATATTGTAAATAAAAAAGGGGAAGTAATTCAGAATCTCTCGCGCAAGGAAGGCCTTCAAATAAATAATATCCTCACATTATTCCTTGACAAGGACAATAATTTAT
>Ga0206982_1120_pt1 | contig 25949 bp, 19 predicted proteins | sample Alteio_BWMinCont_18_FD_153493 | JGI IMG/M metagenome (GOLD analysis project Ga0206982, IMG submission 153493) | Enriched cells from forest soil in Barre Woods Harvard Forest LTER site, Petersham, Massachusetts, United States -... | ecosystem: Environmental > Terrestrial > Soil > Temperate forest >... | reverse complement strand
CTTTGGTGCCAGCCTGGGTGTGGTAGAGCTTACCGTTGCATTGCATTATGTACTCAATACCCCCGATGATCAGTTGATATGGGACGTAGGCCACCAGGCTTATGGCCATAAAATACTTACTGGTCGTCGCGATAATTTTTATACCAACCGCAAATATGGCGGCCTTAGTGGCTTCCCCAAACGTGGCGAAAGCATTTACGATGCTTTTGGTGTCGGCCACTCCAGTACCTCCATATCCGCAGCGTTGGGTATGGCCATAGCCTCTAAATATAAGGGCGAGACAACCCGCCAGCATGTAGCTGTTATTGGCGATGGCGCTATGACCGCAGGCCTTCCTTTCGAGGCGCTTAATCATGCGGGTGTCAGCAATGCCAACATCCTGGTGATTCTGAACGACAATAACATGTCTATCGATCCCAACGTTGGCGCGCTGAAAGAATACCTCACAGATATTACCACCTCACAGACCTACAACCGTTTTCGCGACGATGTATGGAAGTTGCTGGGTAAACTGCCTACCAATGATATGCAACGTCTGGCATCTAAGGTAGAAGCTGGGTTGAAGGGCGTAGTCAGCAAAAGCAGTAACTTATTCGAGGCGCTCGGCCTACGATACTTCGGCCCTATAGATGGTCATAATGTAAACAAGCTCGTCGATACCCTGCGCGATCTGAAGGACATACCCGGTCCTAAACTGCTGCATATAAAAACAGTAAAGGGCAAAGGTTACAAGCTGGCCGAAAAAGACCAGACGCTGTGGCACGCACCCGGCACTTTCGATAAGATCACCGGTAAGATCAACAAGAAAATAATAACTGTTCCCGAGCCGCCTAAGTATCAGGATGTGTTCGGTCATACTATAGTAGAGCTGGCACAGCAAAATTCGCTCATAATGGGTATCACACCCGCTATGCCTAGTGGTTGCTCACTCAAGTTCATGATGGAGCTCATGCCCGATCGTGCTTTTGATGTAGGTATAGCCGAGCAGCATGCGGTTACCCTCAGCGCAGGCCTGGCTACCCAGGGCATGAAGGTGTTCTGCAATATTTACAGCAGTTTCATGCAGCGCGCTTACGATATGGTGATACACGATGTAGCCATTCAAAAACTCCCTGTCATTTTCTGTCTCGATAGGGCAGGTCTTGTTGGCGATGATGGTCCAACACACCATGGCGCATACGATATCTCATTTATGCGCTGCATACCCAACATGGTAGTAAGCGCCCCTATGAACGAGGCTGAGCTGCGCAACCTCATGTACACCGCACAGCTTCCTGAGACCGATATTCCTTTTGTTATCAGGTATCCGCGAGGGCAGGGTGTAATGCCCGAGTGGCGCACACCGTTCGAGAAAATAACCATAGGCACCGGCCGCAAGATCCGCGACGGGCACGATATAGCTATACTTACTATAGGCCATCCCGGCAACTTTGCCGTAAGCGCTGCTAAGATACTGGCCACAGAAGATCTGCAGCCTGCCATCTACGATATACGCTTTGTGAAGCCGCTCGATGAAGCAATGCTGCACGAGATAGCTGCCAGGTACAACAAGATAGTAACGGTAGAAGATGGCACCATAGTAGGCGGTTTCGGCAGTGCAGTACTTGAGTGGATGAACGCACACAACTATACCCCCGAAATAAAAATGCTCGGCATACCCGACCGCATAGTAGAGCACGGCAAACCCGATGAGCTCCACCGCGAATGCGGCTACGATGCTGAAGGCATTGCTGCTGCCGTTAGGGAAATCGCGGGTGTTGGTGTAGCCGGATAACAACTTATGTGGCACTTTCTAAGTAAGAACTTTTGCATTATTAGTCCACTTACCCCTTCAGAAATTATTGATAAATTGGAACCGCAGGTTAATCCGGGCCGGTGGGGAATGGACTTGGTAGAGCAATTTTATTCGTCACCTGACGAGCCGTTGTTTGCAGGTCAGGTAGGGGAATCTACATTTTACATTTGGAACAGAAGGCCTGCTGGCTCTATGGGGTATGGAGAGAAAGGATTTAAGTCACATTTTAAAGGTAGTGTTCAGCCCTATTTAACTGGCAGTAAAATTAAAATAGAAACTGCTTCAGTCCGCGCTGAGCTCATTTCTTTCATTTTGGGATACATTGCATTTTCTTTATTTGGTATCTATGTGGTTGGCTTCCAACCGCTATTTTATATTATTCTCTGTCTTTTCGGCTTTGTTTTGTCGCTTATCATGGCGATCATTTCTTTTAATATCAGCCACAAAAAAGTTAAAGCTAATTTGCTTAACTTGTTTGGCGGGAAAATTGAATAATAAAGTGCCGGATATAAAATTTCAAATATTACCAATACAACTGCTTGAAGAGTATAAGGCTGCCGTCGCCCTCGCTCGGCTTAATCTCTGATAAGTCGTACATGGTTCGCAGTCTCCAGACTGCCGTCTTTACCATACGCTATCCTATCCGGCATCTTATGCGCTGTGAAACACCCCCTCCTGTGGAACTGTGTACATCTTCTTTTGGAAAACCACCTCCGCCAACCGTATCTTGCATGGTAGTAAAAGCGGGCGGCGGAATCAGAGGATCCAGAATCTGTACGAGACAACCTGTCCGGTTACCGGACACCCTCAGACAGTAAAAGTAAAACACATATCAGCCACCACAAGGTTTCTCAGCCCATGCATACACCCACCTGTCCTGCTTCAGATTTAAAATCGGACAGGACAGCATTCGATAAATCATATTACGATCAAGGGTATTAACTATAAAGCGGTGTAAAGTTATTTCAGGACTCAACAGACTCAATATCATATTAATCCCAATAATCAAAAGAATCATAGTTCAGACAACCCTTAAACAGACATTCCTCTATGGGGTATGGGGGAAAAGGATTCAAATCCGGTTCGCCCATTTGTGTTTCCTTGGGGTTCTATTTGCTGTTGTTATTATATAGACGGAACATGTTTTTTATCCCGCCAGTAAGAAAGCTACGGCTATATTGCTTCAAATATTTGATGGGAAAATTGAAGCATAGTGTCATAAATAGACATTTAAAAACTTGCCGTATAAGTATAAAATGGACAGCCCCAGGCATGTCATCAAAAAATATTTTTTTTAATTAACCTAACTGGCCCAAAGTCATTGATCTGTTATATACTATGTATTATTTGCATTGATAAAATGTTTTTTTACATTTGCCACACTATAACGCTTCATTACTCCTATGACCTATATTCGGACACTTCTGTTTATTTTAGTATTTTCTTTATTATGCAGCCGTTCCTTGGCTGAAGAAAAGATAGTTGTAGGGATTGTACCATTTACCGGGAGTGTGATACCAGATGACCTTAGAGCTGAAATTGTTAATGCTGTAACACAAAGTTTTATCGAAACAAAACGTTTCATTATTGTGGACAGGACAAAGCTGGATCAGGTAGACAAAGAAAGAAACTTGCAAAAAACTGAAAACTTTATTGATGGCAAAGTAGTGGAACAAGGGAAAAGTTTAGGTGCACAATACCTGATAACAGGAATTGTAAACCAATACTTTAACGATGGAGAAATGTGCAAGATGAGTTTCTCAATAAATGTTGTAGATGTTGCTACCAGCCAAATACTTAATACGACTACGATTGATACCAAAAAGGGAGGCCATGCAAAAAGTGCAGGTCACGCTGGTCTTTTAGCAGGTGGTCTTTTGGCAGCCTCGCATGTGCCTGTAGTTGGCATGGCCGCATTAGCTGGTGCTGGTGCAATGAATAGAAGAACAAATACCACCTCAAATGACGGAGGCAAAATAAAAGTATTTGAAAAATCGCTAAACGACATTGCGCCTCAGATAGAAGATTTTGTAGAAGAAAATTTTCCGGCATCATACCCGGTTGTGAAGATTGAAAAAAAGAACAAAAAGGGACATGTGGTTTCTGTGTTGATTGCTGGAGGTAAAAGTACCGGTTTGGAAGAAGGACAGAAACTGAAAATAGTAAGGCTCACCGAACTTGAAGTAAGTGGCAAAAAAGTGGTGCGGAAGCAGGAAATTGGCCTCTTGACAATAGAAAAAGTAGAGGACGAAAACTTTTCGATTTGCAAAGTGACTGATGAGACTGAAGATATAGCAAACAACATGGATGCCAAGGCTCAAATGGTTGCTATAACTTTTAAAAATGACTAATCTATAAACCAAATAATAATGAATTTTAAAATAGTTGTCACAGCTTGTTTATTGTTTTTTACTTGCACAACTCTGTATGCCCAAGTAAGTTTTGTATCTGGCGAAAAAGGAACAATAACTGTAAGAGCATCGGGTAACGGTAAAAGTATAAACGAGGCCGTTGCAAACGCGGAAAAGGATGTTTTTTACATGTTGCTATTTCGTGGTGTGGCGGGGTCTGAACAAAGCTCTGCCCTAATAACAATGCGTGAAGATGAGGCGCAACAAAGATATAAAGCCTATCTCGATCCATTACTAAGTGAACGCTACCCCTCCTTTATTATAAGTGCTGTACAAGACGGCGAACCGGTAAAAGGGAAACATCACCAGGTTAGCGTTTTACTTGACATAACAGTAAATGTTACTGCCTTGAGAAAAGATATGGAAGCCAATCAGGTAATTCGAAAATTCGGATTTTAATTAATCGATACAAATAATTTTATGCACAAAATATTAATAGCTCTGTTGCTTATTATGGCACCGCAGGTATATGCACAAACAGCAAGCACCGCAAGTGGTGGGCAGACTCTTACAGTACAGCCCAAGATTATGGTAATCCCCTTTACAAAAGAAGGTGAAGATATACGTACCATACTCGACCAAGACGTAAACCGCAGGATCGCTATCACTAAAATAAAAGAAGCTTTTGACAACAGGGGATTCACTACAGTTGATTTTATAGGTAAGGTAAAATCGGCTAATGACAACAAGGTATTTACATCAGAAAACCAGGTAGATATTAAGAGCCAACTGATACAAATGTCTGGTGCTGACATATATGTACAAGCAGAAGTAGATGCGCAAAACAGTGCAAGCGGAAATTCTGTAAACGTTATTCTATCAGCATATGAGGCTTCTACTGGGAACTCGCTTGCAAATAAAGTAGGTTCAAGTGGCAAATTCTTTACAGAAGATTTTGGCAAGCTTACAACCAAGGCCGTGGAAGCTTGCGGGGCAGATTTTATGACGACTTTGCAAGATAAATTTACCGATATAGTAAATAATGGCAAATCAGTAATGATAGACATTAGTTTTGATCAGGGATCGAAGTATAAAATGTCTTCTGAAATAGGAAATCTCCCCTTATCCGATCAACTGGAAGAATGGATGGCTAAAAACTCTTTCAAAAACAATTACCATATACAAGGCACCACAGATATGCGTATGATATTTGATGATGTACGTATACCATTAAGAGACCAGGCTACGGGCAGAAATTATAATTCTAACAACTTTGCTCTGGAACTATTTAAATACCTTAAAAGTATCAGCCTGGATCCCAGGAAAGACATAAAAGGTAATACTATTTACATCACACTTAAATAATGAACCCATGAAAAATATTTTTTTCCTTTTGGTTGCGTTAGGGTCTTTCTATACAAGTTCTGCACAAACAATAGCCGACGTGGGGAAAATTACCTTGTCTATTGTAGCGCCCGAGGAAATGGATGGGCTCACATCAAACCAGGTGGTTAACTTATACGCAAAGTGCGTACAGATAGCAACATCTAAACATGTGGGTGCTGTAGGCTATGCTACCAATTTTGCATTGTCACCAAAACTAACCGTAAATGATACTAAAGTGGCTGATGGCGGCATGCAATCCATAACTATTGTTTCTGCTGAACTAACGCTATTTGTACAGCAGGCCGATACACGTATGATATTTGCAACGTTAAGCAAACGTGTGAGTGGCAGTGGTACTAATCAGGCAGCAGCTATTTCAAACGCAATAGCTAATATCTCTGTAAATGATCCGGAATTTGACCAGTTTATAGAGACCGCCAAAGGCAAAATAGTTAGCTATTATGAAAGTAAGTGCGACGATATAATGAAGCAAGCCGAGGCAATGGTAAAAAAGCAAGATTACCAGCAAGCGATAGGTATATTAATGGGCATTCCTGAAGAAGTAAAAGGTTGCTACGACAATGCGCAAAAAAAGAGTCTCGTAATTTATAAAGCATACGAGAATAAAATGTGTGCACAACAATTACAAGATGCAAAAATACAATTGGCTGCAAATAATTATGAAGAAGCCTTGGCAGTACTAAAAAATGTAGACCCAGAATGTAAATGCAGCAAAGAGGCCAATATGCTAATAAAAGAAACCGCTGCAAAAGTAACTGCCCAGCAAAAAAAAGAGTGGGATACTGCTTTAAGAATATACGAAGATGCGATTACTATGGAGCAGCATAGAGTAGATGCAGAAAAGGAAATAGCACTTGCAGAGTATAAGCATAAAAAAGCTAAAAACTAAATTGATGAAAGGACCTTTGTTTACTGACTTGTAACAGGCCCGCAGTCTCCAGACTGCCGTCTTTGCTATACACTCTTCCTTCAACCACCTACCTCGTGAAACACAGTAACACGTGGAACTGTGTACATCTTCTTTTGGAAAACCACCTTCCCCAACCGTATCTTGCATGGTGGAAAAGAGGTTCATGGAATAAGAGAAGCCAAAATCAGGACGAGTCAACGAGACAGCCTGTCCGGTACCGGACAGCATCGGACACCACCAGACAGTAAAGGTAAAATACATATAAGCCACCACAAGGTTTCTCAGCCCATGCATACATTCTACCTGTCCGGTTTCAGATTTAAAATCGGACAGGACAGCACTCGACAAAAGCAACAAATCATATCATCATCAAAGGTATTAACCATAAAGCGATGTAAACTTATTTCAGGACGACACAGTCTCAAAAATCACCCTAATCAAAAGAATCATAGTTCAGACAACCCAAACAGACATTTCAGTACAAAACAGCTCCCTTTTTTTAAGGAGGGGGTTGGGGGTGGTTGTCTCGCAAACGTTCATATTTTTTCACTCTTAAACAGACATTCCTCCTCAAACCCTTACCAGCAAAGCAATCCCGCCAAAATCTAAAATGTCCGTCAACAGACATTTCGGTACATTTCATCCCATTCTGTCACATTTTTTTGTTACCTCTATCTAATATTTCTGGTTTGCCTCATTTCTTCCATATTTTCCATTAATTTTGCGCCTCGGGCGTTGAGCCCGTTTTTTGTGTGCTCATCCCGCCTGCTACAAATTTTTTGTATTTAAAACCTCTTTTGAATTTATAGAAAATGCCATTAGATCATTCCATTAAAAGTGTGCTCATCATCGGCTCAGGCCCCATCATCATCGGTCAGGCCTGCGAATTTGATTACTCCGGATCCCAGGCTGCACGCAGCTTGCGCGAAGAGGGTATCAAGGTGATACTCATCAACAGCAACCCCGCAACCATCATGACCGACCCCATAGTGGCCGATAAGGTGTACTTGTGGCCGTTGAATGTGGAAAGTATTGAGCAGATACTGGAAGAGAATGATATTGATGCCGTACTGCCTACCATGGGCGGCCAAACAGCGCTCAACCTGGCTAAAGAAGCAGACGAGCTGGGCATCTGGGAAAAATACAAAGTACGCCTCATAGGTGTAGATATAAAGGCCATAGACAAGGCCGAAGACCGCGAACTGTTCCGCAAATGGATGATACAACTGGGTGTACCCGTTGCACAGGCCATGACGGCAAACAGCCAGCTCGAGGGTAAAGAGTTCGCACAGAAGATAGGCTTACCAATAGTTATACGCCCTTCTTTCACACTTGGCGGCTCCGGCGGTGGTATAGTAATGAAGCAGGAAGAACTGGAAGGCGCACTGGAACGCGGACTCTCGGCATCTCCTATGCACGAGGTACTGGTTGAAAAAGCCATGCTCGGCTGGAAGGAGTTCGAACTGGAACTGCTGCGCGACGTGAATGACAACGTAGTTATTATATGTACGGTAGAGAACCTCGATCCTATGGGTATCCACACAGGCGATAGCATCACCGTAGCTCCTGCTATGACGCTTAGCGATACCGGCTTCCAGCTCATGCGCAACACCGCACTCATGATGATGCGCGACTTGGGCAATTTTGCCGGCGGTTGCAACGTGCAGTTTGCCCTCAACCCCGAAACTGAAGAAATAATAGCAATTGAAATAAACCCCCGCGTGAGCCGTTCCTCGGCCCTCGCATCTAAGGCTACTGGTTACCCAATAGCCAAAATAGCTGCAAAGCTGGCGGTAGGTTATGCGCTCGATGAACTGAAGAACCAGATCACCCAGACTACCAGCGCTTACTTTGAGCCCGCGCTCGACTATGTAATAGTAAAAATGCCACGCTGGAACTTTGACAAGTTCAAGGGTGCTGACGATACACTGGGCCTGCAAATGAAGTCTGTAGGTGAAGTAATGGCCATTGGCCGCACCTTCCCCGAGGCTTTGCAGAAAGCCTGTCAGAGCTTGGAGAACAACGCTACAGGTCTTAGCGATATCAGCCGTGGTAAGTTGAAACCCGAGGAAATGGTGGATGCTTTACGTCGCCCAACCTGGGATCGTATCTTCCGCATAAAGGAAGCTATGGCTGCCGGGGTTTCTATAAAGACCATCAGGGAGATCACTCAGATAGACCGTTGGTTCTTGTACCAGATACAGGATATCATCAATGTGGAAAATGAGATCAAGAAGATCAAGCACCTTGAAAAATTACCAGACAACTTGCTGTCTCAAGCTAAGCAAATGGGCTTCAGCGATGATCAGCTTGCTGAATTGATAATGGATTGTACGGCCGATGAGGTATATGAACACCGCAAGAAACTAGGCATCACCCGCGTATTCAAAATGGTGGATACCTGCAGTGCCGAGTTTGAAGCAAAAACACCATACTTCTACAGTACTTTCGAACAGGGTTCTTACGATAAGCAAACTAAGGGCAACCTGGTGTTCAACGAAAGCAACCTGTCTAAGAAGAAAAAAATAATAGTACTGGGTTCTGGTCCTAACCGTATCGGTCAGGGTATCGAGTTCGATTACTGCTGCACCCATGGCTTGCTGGCTATTAAAGAAGCCGGCTACGAAGCCATCATGGTCAATTGCAACCCCGAAACCGTATCCACCGATTTTGATATAGCCGATAAACTCTACTTCGAACCCGTATATTGGGAACACCTGTGGGAGATCATCGAGCACGAACAGCCTGAAGGCGTAATTGTACAGCTCGGTGGCCAAACAGCGCTCAAACTGGCTCGTCGCCTGCATGAGAAAGGAATAAAGATAATAGGTACTTCCTTCGACAACATGGATATTGCAGAAGACCGCGGCCGCTTCAGCGATATGCTGAAAGACCTGGGTATCCTGTATCCTAATTATGGTACCGCTTACAATACAGATGATGCTATAGAAGTGGCCGCTCAGGTGGGTTACCCCGTACTGGTTCGCCCGTCATACGTACTTGGTGGCCAGCGCATGCGCATCGTCATCAACGATGAAGAATTAGAAAGCAGCGTACTCAGCTTGCTAAAGCACTTGCCAGGTAACAAAATACTGATAGATCACTTCCTAGATCGTTGCCAGGAAGCAGAAGTAGATGCCATATGCGACGGTGAAGATGTGCACATCATGGGCATCATGGAGCACATAGAGCCTGCAGGCATACACAGTGGCGATAGTCACGCAGTACTGCCAGCCTTTAACCTGGGTGAACTGGAAGTGACCGAGATGAAAGACATCGCTAAGAAAATAGCTTTGAACCTAAACATTCGCGGCCTCATCAACATTCAGTTTGCCATAAAAGATGGTAAGGTGTTTGTCATAGAAGCTAACCCGCGTGCCAGCCGTACTACACCGTTCATAGCCAAGGCTTACGGTGTGCCTTACCTTAATATTGCCACCAAAGTAATGTTAGGAGAGTTGAAGCTGAAGGATCTGAAAATAGAAAAGAAGCTGGAAGGATATGCGGTAAAAGAACCCATATTCAGCTTCAATAAATTCCCGAATGTTAACAAAGAGCTGGGTCCCGAAATGAAGAGCACTGGCGAAGCCATCCGCTTCATCAAAAACCTCCGCGACCCATGGTTCCGCCAATTGTACAAAGAGCGCAGCATGCACCTCAGCAAGTAGTACCCTTATAGTTAATGCGGCATCGTTTGCAAACGATGCCGCATTTTTATTTGATACTACACGTTTTATTTATAATATTTGGTGTTATAGTTACGTTAATGGTGCTCTAAATCTTTTTAAACAATGTCAAATATGAACAAAATCCTATTTTCTATTGCCCTGCTGGCTTCCGCAGCCGCCTCTGCACAGGTAACCCTCACTCAGGCCAGTTTCGCATCGGCCAGCCTCCGTGGTGCAGATACCCTACTGTCAACAGATACGGTTACCAGGCCGGTCTTCCCGCCATCTGTTGCAGGCGCAACTAACTTTATGTACGACTTCAGTGGCGCAACATCAAAAACCAACGTGTCTATTTTGTATCGGGTAGCTGGCACGGGCAGCAGCAACTTCGCCGATAGCGTTATTCAAAGCTTCCCAAGTCTGGCTAGCTACAGCTACACCGCCAACCTTCAGTCTTCCGTTACTTCCGCGGGCTACTTCGAAACAGGTTTTCACGTCAGCCGTGCTGGTATTCCACTGCATGGTTTAAATAGTAACGCATTAGTTACCGATAGTATTATAGTTACCACCCAGGATGTGGTCTTTTCTTCTAACAGGACAGAGATTGCCTTTCCTGCCTCTGTAAATTCTGCATGGTCTTCTTCTTTTATGTTCGATCTCGATTTTTTATTCAATTATGGAGGCATATACATCAATACACCGGGCTTCGTGCGCACCTATATAACTGAGAAAGATACTGTTCTGGGTTATGGAAAGGTGAAGGTTAAAGACATTGACGGTAACGGTTCTGGTTATATGGATGTGCTCCAGGTGCAGTCTATTACCAAAACTGTAGATAGTTTTTACCTAAATGGCGCATTAGCTCCGGCATCTTTCTTGCCTGCGCCACTTGTTCAGGGCTACACTTATACCAGCAACGAGCAGTATTACTACAGGGCTGGTGAGTTCACACCTTTGGCACACATCACCTTCGATAGTACTAACACTACGCCAAAAAGTGCTGAAACACAAGCTGTTCGTCTGCTATCGTCTTTCATTCCCGAAACCGAGTACACAAAAACACTCAATGTATTCCCCAACCCTGTTACCGACCACACCATAATAGTAAGCGGTGCACCTGCCAACTACGGTAACTGGAGCTACGAACTGGAAAATGTAGCCGGTCAGGTAGTCACAAAAGGTGCGTTGCAGCTTAATGCAAACAATACTAAAATCAGCATTAGTTTATCAGCCACCACAGCTCCTGGCACCTACTTTCTGCATCTGTATAACAATGCTTCGCAGCAAACAGTAAGAACTTTGACCATAAAGTAATTTAAAGGCTTGCACAAATAATGTGCTATTATTTATTAAATCAGGTAATACACCAAATAGGCACGATTTTTTTAATTAAACGCTATACCTTTAATACGGGTATAACGTTTAATTTTTAACCATTCTTTGGCTTGAAATTTGTGTCATTTATTTTTTAAACCATCACATTAAACTAAAACAAACCAATATGAAAAAACTAGTACTTCCACTTTCTTTTTGTGTGTTAGCCACAACAGGCGCGTTTGCACAGGCAATCACGCTCAATCAGACCAGTTTTGCAACAGCAAGTACAAGTGGTGCGGATACACTTCTGAACACTGCAACCATTCCAACCTACCCTGCTCTTACAGCAGATGCAGGTGCTAATTTAGATTTTACTGGAGCCACATCTAATACTAGTCCATCGGTACTATATCGTGTAGCGGCAACCGCCGGCAGCCAATGGGCCGATAGTATGCACTTAACCTTTTCAGTGTTTCCTTATACTGCAAAATTAGAATCCTCTCTTTCTGCATTAGGTTACGTACAATCTGGTGAGCATATCGATAAGGTTGGTTATTCTTTGGCTGCTGTAACTTTTATACCGACTGACAGCCTGGTTATTAATAGTCAGGATATCCCATTTTCTGCTAATAAAACCAAAATTGCCTTTCCTGCAACAAATCAATCTACATGGTCTTCAACCTATCATTATGACTTTAGCTTCGTTGTGACGGCAACTCCATTCGGCCTTAATCATGCAGCTGGTGTAGTACGTGCTTATATTGTTGAAAAAGACACGGTAATAGGTTATGGCAAAGCTAGGGTTAAGGATATAAATGGTAATGGTTCGGCCTATGTTGATGTGTTGCAGATAGAGACCATTACTAGCACAACAGACAGTTTCTTTTTAAATGGTAGTGTTGCACCCGCCAATATAGTTGCAGGTCTTACCAATAATACTGCAACTCAGGGACAGGTTACAGTAACAAAAGAACAATACTATTATAGGACTGGCGAGTTGACTCCGCTGGTGCATATTACTTACGATCCTACTAACACTACTCCTGCTACCGCGCAAACACAGGCTGCACGTCTCCCATCATCTTATATCCCTGAAACCCAATATACACGCACTTTAAACGTATATCCTAACCCGGTAACTAACCACACAATAATAGTAAGCGGTGCACCAGCCAACTACGGTAACTGGAGCTACGAACTGGAAAATGTAACTGGTCAGGTAGTTACAAAGGGTGCTTTAGAGCTCAACAATAACCAGGAAAAAACACAGGTTAATTTGTCTGGCACAATAGCTCCGGGCACTTACTTCCTGCACATGTACAATGGTGGTGCCGCACAGGAAACCGTACGCACACTCACCATAAAATAAGAAGGAAACTAAATATAACAGCAAAGGGCGCCAACAGGTGCCCTTTGCTGTTACCCCCTCCCGTCATTTCGCAGAAGCTCCTTCAGCTTCGGAGAAATCCGTTAGGCAAAAGTTATGAAGCCTATCTTTTAAAAACAGCTGTCTTTCATGGGCACCCACCCAAACATTCCAAAAACTCATTTTCTTTTGTACAGTGCTAATGCATTTACCTTTGCGCCGTATAGAATATCTTTGACGCGCATAGCAGGTACTAATACCGCTTAGAAATAATTATGGAGAACATGCAATCTAAAAAACCGCAAGACTCGTTCGTGGTAATGTCCGAACTGGTGTTGCCCAATGATACCAATACGCTTGGCAACCTGATGGGAGGCCGCCTCATGCACTGGATGGATATTGCTGCGGCCATTGCCGCACAAAAACATTGCAATTGCCCTGTGGTAACAGCGTCGGTAGATAATATATCTTTTAATACCCCAATCAAGCTGGGCTACCTGCTTACCATAGAGGCTAAGCTTACCCGTGCATTTACCACCTCTATGGAGGTTTACCTCCGGGTGTATGGAGAAGACATGCATACCCAGTACAAGTACCTGAGTAACGAAGCATATCTTACATTTGTCGCTCTCGACCATAACAGCCGTGCACGTAAGGTGCCCGAGCTGATACCTGAAACTGATCGTGAAAAAGGAATGTATGAGGATGCACTGCGCCGCAGGCAGGTACGTCTCATATTGGGCGGAAAAATGAAACCTGAAGATGCTGGTGAGTTACGTTCATTATTTATAAAAGAATAGCCACCGGTAGTGCTGCATTTATAAACAATATCTTTGACCTACAGAAGAATTTAAGCCATGACATTAGCAAGAACACAACCCGACATACACGACGCGATAGATTTTGATTACAACCTGCCGCCCATCCAGCAGCAGCAATTGAAAAATGGCCTGCCTATATATTGGCTCAATGCCGGCGTGCAGGATGTGGCAGAGATAAACTGGGTGTTCCCCGCGGGTATGTGGTACGAGCCTAAAGCAGCCGTGGCCAATGCAACGGCAGGCATGCTAAAGAATGGTACTGCAAAACGTACTGCCGCCCAGATAAACGAAGCGCTTGAATTTTATGGTGCCAGCCTTAGTGCAAATACAGGCAACGATTTTGCTACGGTCACATTACACACGCTTACCAAACATTTGCCTGCACTATTGCCGGTGGTGTACGAAATACTTACGGAAGCAATCTTCCCTGAAGCTGAGCTGGAAATACATAAACGCAATGCCATTCAGCGTTTGCTGGTCAACCTGCGCGAGTGCGAATTTGTTGCCAACCAGCGTATCGATGCATTGTTGTTCGGCGAAGATCATCCTTATGGCCGCTTTACAAAGCAAGATAAGATAGAAGCTGTCACTCGTCAGGATGTACTCGACTTTTATCGCACAGCCTACAGCCTTGAAGGAGTAAAGATTTTTATGGCTGGCCGCATAACAGAAGAGCATGTACAACATGTAGATGCTGTTTTTGGCAACGTACCCATACAGCCAAAAGTTATTATAACTCCCGAATATACCGTACCACCTGCACACCCTGTACAGGAACATACCTCTAATGATGAGAACGGAGTGCAGGGCGCCATACGTGTTGCCCGTTTATTCCCCAATCGTCACCATCCCGATTATGCGCCAATGGTAGTGCTTAATACTTTGTTTGGTGGTTACTTCGGGTCACGCCTCATGAGCAATATCCGGGAAGATAAAGGATATACTTATGGCATCTATAGCTCGTTGAGCCCATTGGTAAATGGTGGTTCAATAACCATACATACAGAAGTTGGTCGCGATGTGGTAAAACCTGCAACAAAAGAGATATACCGCGAAATGGAACTGCTGTGCAACGAAGAAGCAGATGAAGAAGAGTTGCTGTTGGTAAAGAATTACTTACTGGGTGGCCTTTTGGGCGATCTGGACGGTCCTTTTAGCATATTGCAACGCTGGCGTACACTTATCCTCAATGGTTTTACCGAAGAGCATTTTAACAACAATATCCATATATACAAAACAGTAACTCCGGCTGAACTAAAAGCGCTGGCTCAAAAATATCTGAGGAAAGAAGATTATTATGAAGTGGTGGTGATATAACATTGCCACACCGTTGGTATAATTTATAGTATCGCATTTAACAATACTTTATTATATCCTTTCGATATGTTTTAACATATTCAGGCAACTTTGCTGCTGATTTAGCAAGGCTTGACCATATGAAATTACGCTGCACCATACTTTCTTTTTTATTCTGTTTTTTACGTGTGGGTGCATTTGCTCAGGCACCTGCGCCTCTTGCAGATAGCACTCAAAAACGCACAGACACCACTGCTCCGGCAAATCCGGTTACCGATACTACTGGCAAAGTAACCGGCACAGGTGCTGCACCTGCGGGTAACGCTGCACCTGCACAAGCTGCTCCGGCCAAAGGGGGTACAGTGTCGGGCATATTGGTAGATAACCAGAACAAACCTTTAGCTTATGCTACCGTTACTTTGCTCCGTGCAGATAGCACTGTAGTAAACGGCGATCTCACTAAAGACGATGGTAGCTTTAGCATATCACCCACAGGCACAGGTACCTTCATACTCAGCATCAGCGCTATAGGGCTCAAATCGCGTTTCATCCCCGGTATCACAATAGCACCTGGTGCTATGAAGAAGGATTTAGGTAATGTAAAAGCTACTTCATCCACCAATAGTTTGAAGGAAGTGGACATTGTAGCCGAAAAGCCCATCATGCAGATGGACGTGGACAAAAAAGTATTTAATGTAGAAAAGAATACCACAACAGCAGGCGGTAGCGCATCAGATGTCTTGAGCAATGTACCTGCTGTTTCTGTAGATGTGGATGGTAACGTAAGCCTGCGCAACAACAGTAATGTAACAATACTTATAGATGGTAAGCCTGCAACACTGTTGGGTAGCGATCAGGCATCTGCATTACAGAGTTTGCCTGCATCAAGCATAGAAAGTGTGGAGGTTATAACCAACCCATCAGCTAAGTACGATGCACAGGGCCCTACAGGTATCATCAACATAGTAACCAAGAAAGATGGCAGGCTGGGTGTAAACGGCAGTGCTACACTAGGTATTGGCACGGGTGATAAATATAATGGCGCCTTTAGTCTTAATGTACGCAAGGGCAAGTGGAATGTATTTCTCAACAGCAACTTCCGCTTAAACAGCAACTACAATAATACAACTACAAAAACGCAGGATCATTATCTTAATAATGACGGTTATACTTACAGTTATGAACATAATCAACGTCAGTTTGATGGTAACTTCAATACTGTAGGTGCAACTTATAATTTTGATAAAAACAACTCACTAACACTCACACAGAATGTGAACATAATGAGCTTTGGTAATACAGGTACGTCAACATCTAGCACTTATAGCCCAGCATATAATGACCGTTTGGATTCAACAACTATGCGTAATTCTAATGCGCACGGTGGTCCATTATCTTTTTCTACATCAGCCGACTATAATCGGAAATTTAAAAAGAAAGGAGAGGAGTTAACGATAGATGCAACGTTTGCTAATACCAACATTTTTCGCACGCAAAATTATGCAACTGCTTACACCAATATAGATACACCCTCCAAATCCCGAAATACAACTGAACAAGCACCAGGGCAAGGCAATAACCAAACCTTTACAGCTTACGTAGATTATACAGATCCTTTATTCACTAAAAATGGCAAACTCGGTTTTGGTGCAAAAACACAGTTGTATAAATTCCAAAGCAACAATTCACCGGTTGAAGAATTAAATGGTGGGCCTGAGTTTATTGACTATACACTTGCAGCACATTTTAATTATAATCAGCAAATACATGCAGGCTATGTGAACTGGAATGACCAAGTAGGCAAATTCAGCTATCAGGTTGGTTTGCGGGCAGAATACAGTCAATATACAGGTAGCGATAGCGTTACAAGTACCATTCATTATTCTCAAAACTATCCTATAAGCTTATTCCCTTCAGCGTTTGTTTCTTACCAATTGCCAAACCAACAAAGCATCTATTTGAATTATAGCCGTCGCACTAACAGGCCTAATTTCTTCCAGTTGCTGCCATTCAAAGATGTTTCTAATCCGGCAATAGTTTCAGAGGGTAATCCAAATCTAATGCCCGAATTCATACATAACGTAGAGTTTAGCTATTCAAAAACAACTAAACGTGGCGATAACTTTATACTTAGCGCATATTACACCTATACACAAAATTTGGTAGAAAGGATATTAAGGCCAATTACCGGTACTTCGCCGGAAGATATTGCTTTAGGTCTGCAGCAGTTTCAAAATGAACAATTCTCAACTAATGTTAATCTGGCATCAGGTACAACCTATGGCGCAGAATTGACCGGCCATATTCAGATCATACCCATCTGGGATGCAACAATTGATTTCAATGCATTTCAAAACCAGATAACTGTAGGTAATGTTGACCCTTCATATAAAAGTGATGTGTCTGATAACTCCGGTTTTAGCTGGTTTGGTAAAGTAAACACAAACATCAAATTACCGAAAGGTTTTTCTCTTCAGCTGAATGGTAATTACGAATCTGCAAAACCAATAGCACAAGGCACACTTAACGAAGTGTATTGGGTAGATGTGGCTTTGCGTAAAAACCTATGGAAAAATAAAGCTACAGTAGTTGTTAACTGTTCCGATATCTTTAATACGCGTAAATATACAACTATCTATAACCTGAGTACCTACTACGAAAACTATTATCGCGACCGCGAAACCCGTGTTGGTAATCTCACATTCACCTATCGTTTTGGTTCTAAGAATCCGCAAGCAGCTGCAGCACCCGGCGGAAAACGTGGCAAGAAAGGTGCCGATGCCAACAAACCAACCATACCAGATAATGAACGTGAAAACAACCTGAAAGGCGGTGACGATGATAATAGCGGCCAGGGCGGTGGTCAAGGTGGTGGCGGTGGTCCGAAGAATATCCAGTAATTATAGAACAACATATCAGTAATTGACAGTATTTTTGAAGTAAGTATTTTTTCTATGCGCAAAACAATATCAGGTCTCGCCATTTTCACTTTCTTGCTGGCAGCACACACCATTCAGGCCCAGGGGTTGGGTGGGTATATGAACCAGGCAGAAGACTATATAAAAAAAGCAGAGGGTAACAACTCAACCACAACAAACAATGGCCAGCAGAACAACACCACACAATCGGGTGGGGCCAAAACCAATTTCAGTGGCCTCAGTAGCGGAGACATGAGTGGGGCGTTGCGCCAGGCACTAACAATAGGGGCGCAAAACGCATCCAACCGCTTGTCTGCACCCAATGGCTTCTTTGGCAATGCACTCATAAAAATACTTATGCCTCCCGAAGCAAAGCAGGTGGAAAGCACTTTGAGGGAAGTTGGCCTGGGGAGCCAAGTTGACCAGGCAATACTTACTATGAACCGTGCAGCAGAAGATGCATCGGCCAAAGCAGCGCCTATTTTTATAGACGCTATTACGCATATGACCATTCAAGATGCTTTGGGCATATTGCAAGGTGGCAACACAGCCGCTACGGAGTACTTAAAGGCAAAAACTACTGTAGCATTAACATCAGCATTCAGACCGGTAATACAAAAATCATTGGCCAAAGTAAATGCTACCAGGTACTGGAACCAGGTATTTACAACTTACGACAAATTACCAATGACTACAAAAGTTAATCCCGACCTGCCTGCATACGTTACAGACCGGGCACTCAATGGTTTATTTGTGGCCATATCAGAAGAAGAGGCAAAGATCAGGCTTAATCCTGCTGCACAAGTAACCAATCTGCTCCAGAAAGTATTCGGCGGTCATTAAAAGTTTATTGACTGCTTTTTAATATTTAGAGTCATCACTATAAATCAAACCCCATGAAAACCAGCTTATTACTTTTGGTGTCGTTTTTGTTTTTTTCAACAACCTCACGCGCGCAATTTCCTTATTCTTTAACTACCCAAACGGGGCAAGTATATACACCCCTTTCGGCAGGTGTAAGCTTTAACGGCGGTAATTTATGGGAGGGTTTTGAAAATTACATGGTAACCATGCCGTTCAATTTTAATTACGGATCAATTACTACCAATAATTTTGGTTTCATGTTCGAGACAATAGCTGCGTCTGATACTCAAAATATTATATCAGGGTTCAGTCTTATTTACACAGGCCTTATTGATCGTGGCGCAATGGGTTCCCAGTCTCTCTCACCAATTAGATATACTACTAGTGGCACAGCGCCAAACCGTATTTTTAAGGCCGAGGTCTTTAATGCAGGTTTTATTAATGAATATTTTAACTACCAAACGTTAAACGACTCGGTGGATATGCAGATATGGTTGTACGAGACCAGCAATGCACTAGAGTATCATTTTGGCCCTTCTCAGGTCACCCACCCGCTCGATTATTTTAGCGCAAATGGTTATGATCTTATCGGTTTTTACAAAAATGTAAATCTTAATGCAGATACGCTCGACAACTTTTATTACCTAACGGACAACCCCTCATCTCCTGCTATAGACAGCAACGCCAATAACAGCACAGAGCCTTCTGATGGATTGACCACATACCCTGCTAATGGTACAGTATATAAGTTTACTCCTAAAAACACAGGTTTAGACAACGTGGGTATTGCTTTAAAAGGTATTGAAGTTTATCCTACATTGGCTGCTGGTACAGTTTATATATTAAACACTGCAGGCAATAATATAAGCTATGATTTGCTATCCATAACCGGTGCAGTTGTAACCAGCAATATCACTTTGGCAAATGGTAAAAATACTATCAACATCAGCACGCTGACGCCGGGTATGTATATCATCAAAGCTGTAGGGCCACATGGCCAGGGTTTATATAAGTTTGTAAAAGAATAATGACCAACATTTAATATCGTAGTTCTTAATATTAGTAAATAATAGTATTACTTTGCATTTGCACAGCATATAAAAATGCTGCTGTTCCTAATTAAAAATTTTGAGGTTATGGATCAATCAGTCCTTTTGAGCTTAGAGTCATGGTGGAGTGAAGTTTCTTTTGAAGGTAAAGACAATTTTACCATAGGAGACAACGGAGAAATAATACTGAAGGCATTGCCGGGTGGTAAAGAGCGGGTAGTAGCAACCGTAAGTGCAGAGACCGCCGCTGCTATTTTAAAAACACTTACTGAGAAATTTGCTGAGGCTGAAGCCCGTGCAAAAGAACTGGAAACAGAGTGGGTACAGGCCGACGATAAACTAAAACTGCAAGGCAAAGTAGAGCGTCTTAAAGACTATCTGCAGCATGCGGTAGCAGTGGGCAACTATGGCCCTATTTTCGCGCTGGTGGCAGACTGGGAAAAGACCTTGTATGAACTTAGCGAAGAAAATTATAAAGAACGCCTTCGGGTAATAGAGCAGGCTGAAACGCTTGCCGATAGTGACAGCTGGAAAGAAACTACGCAGGCTTTTAAAGACCTTGCCGAAAAGTGGAAAACCATGGGCAACATCTCTAAAGCAAAGAGCGATGTACTATGGAATAGGATGGAAGCTGCACGTTCCAAATTTTACGATCGTAAGCGTACCAACCATGAGCAGCATGAGCAGGAAATGCTACGCAACCTGGATCTTAAGATGGAACTGGTAGAGCTTGCTGAAGGCAGTGCACTATCAGAAAAGTGGAAGGCATCTACCGAAGATTTCCGCCAGTGGATGGAACGCTGGAAAGCTACAGGCCGTACCGTTGCAGATAAGAACGAAGAACTATGGCAACGTTTCATAACAGCCAAGAATACTTTTTACGATCGCAAGAAGGTACATTTTGACCAGATACAGGGCGAGCAGGAACAGAACTATGCACAAAAACTGGCGCTGCTGGAAAGGGCAGAACAGCTAAAGGATAGTACCGAATGGGGAGCCACATCGCAAGCATATGCTACACTTATGGAAGAATGGAAGGCCATAGGCAAGGTGCCGCTTGAAAAAGCAGATGAATTGTGGAACAGGCTTACTGCTGCAAAAGACCAGTTTTTCCAGGCCAAGAAAAGCCACTTTGGTACCGTGAAGGTGACACAGGACGATAACCTGGCGCAGAAACGTGCTATATTAAAACGTGCAGAAGCATTAAAGAACAGTACCCGCTGGCGCGAAGCTACCGAGGAGCTGAACGAGCTGATGGACGAATGGAAGAAGATAGGCCCCGTAGCACGCGAACACAGCAATGCCATATGGGAAGAATTTATACAGGCGCGCAAACACTTCTTTAACCGCAAAGATGCTAACCGCGATGAACGAAAGGTACAGGCTGAAAAGACAGTACACATCCGTAACGAGCAGGTACGTGGCTTTGTAACCAAACTACAGGAAGAAATAAGGGAAGAAGAAGAGCGCATCGCCGATTTCAGGAATGATCTTCAAAATGTAACTCCCGGTCGCAAGGCTGAAGAATTGCGCAAGCACCTCGGCAACCTCATATCCCAGGGCGAAGAAACAATAGCCCGTAAGGTTAAGAAACTGGAGGAAGCTAAACGCGACGCCGCGCAGCTCGACGCCAAAGAAAAACCTAAGAAGGAAACCGCAACACCTGCAGCACCACAACCTGTAGCAGAAAATACTAATACTGCAACACCTGCGGCAGAAGAAAACACAGCACCTCAAGTTACTACTGAAACAGACGTGGAAACTCCTGCAAACAATACAGACGTTGAAACCGGAACAGAAAGTACCAATACTTCAGTCGAAGGCGGCACAGAAGAATAGTACCCTCTTGTAATCATATTGAAATAGCCCGGGCCATCGTCCGGGCTATTATTTTAAGTACATTTTAAGTGTAGTAGTGATAACACGCCATTTACTTCGTTTCTACGTACATCTGTATTACATCAACATACTCGCCCGATGGTTGTTTGGCTGCTTTGATGTGTCGCCCCTCTTCTATAAATCCTAACGACCGGTACAGCTCAATGGCCTTCTGGTTGGTATGAAAAACATTGAGAAATACCTTTTCAATATGCGCATTTCCTTTTGCCCATTCCAATAACGTTTCAACAAGCTTCCTGCCTATTCCCATGCCTTGGTAGTTTGGGTGCACACTCACACCAAACTCACCCGTATGCGCAAATTTTTTCTTAGCATGCGCAGCCAGTGAAAGTAATCCCACAATTACATTATCTGCTTCAGCTATCAATATAATAGAGTCAGGATTTTGAGCAGAACTTCTGATCCATGCTTGCTCTTGCTCAACAGTCATCGTAAATTCTTCCGGTGTAGTCACTACCTGGTCGGTTGAGGGAAACAGTACTTTAGCAAAATGGATAATGCCTTCCGCATCACTTTCTATCGGTTGTCTGATCGTAAATTTTATGCCGCCTTTTGCCTGGTAGTTATTCATTCGTTTCAAAAATTGTCTATCTAAAACTACAACAAAGCTCCAATCGGTGTCAAAGATTAAACGCTAATCCCATCTCCTTACTTTTTCGTGCTATAAGACTGATCTTATGATGGCGGTTATGGTCATGTATTATTCCGCCTATTGCCAAGCCTCCGCCCACTGCAAAAACTAATATACCAATGCCTGCCACCACTTCCCCCTCAGGGAATAAATTATTTAAGGTGGCTTGTTCATGGGCAGCTTCAACAAGCCCGCCAACTATCATACCCGCTCCTATCCCAGAAAGAACTATACCCGTCGTATGTGCGCCACACCATTTTTTAGGCTTGTTATTACGAGGAGAAATAACCCCATTGTCACTATCGTACTTGTCCTCATAGCTTTGAGCCAAGGCCAGGGAATTGCTGAACAGGAAAATAAACAGTAACAGGATTACAGGTTTCATAAGTTTTGATTTAACATCCTATGAAAATTAATCAATTTTACAGTATCAACTATAAATGAAAATATCCGCACCTGGCGGATATTTTCACAAAGTTATATTGTTCAATGTTTATAATTTATCCCCTTCCTTCACCTGGTAACTACCATTAGTTACTATTGCTTCACCTGCATGCAGGCTGCCAAATACTTCTGTGCTGTCAGCATGTTCATTGCCTTGCGCAACATTCACTAAATGGGCAGCGCCTTCTTGGTTTACAATTATATACTTACGTTCCGTAGTAGTTACAATAGCACTCTTAGGTACTACATAGGCATTTGCATTACCGCTTGTAGGTAGGGTTACCTCGGCATACATCCCCGCCTTAAAAATGTTATTAGGGTTCAGCACATCAATTTCTATTGCTTCAGCGCGGTAGCTATTGCTTAGGCTTTCTGATGAGCGGGATACCTTTCCGTGAAAATCCTGTCCGGGCAGTGCATTCACTTTAAAATGTACTTCATCACCATCGTTCACCTGCGCACTATACTGTTCAGGTATATTTACTGCAAGGCGCAGCTTAGATTGTTGTTGTAGTACAAGCATAGGTTTTGCCTCTTGCGCACCAGGCCCGGCCAGTGCACCTGGGTGTACATTGCGTTCTGTTATTACACCATCAAAAGGTGCAGTTACCGTGAGGTAGCTTTTTATGGTTTCCTGTGCTTTGTAGTTCGAATATTCACCTTGTGCTGTAGCGCTGTCACCATGCATTTTAGATGCTGCAGCATCCAGGTCGTAAGCTGCAATGGTTCCGGGAGTCTTACTGGTTTCCAGCAGGCGGTGGTAGCGGTCCTTACTGGTTACATACACAGCTTCAGCCTGTGTATATTTCAGCTTTGCGGCTGCTACTTGTTGCTCTATTTCCGGGGCTTCAAGTGTTAGCAATACCTGTCCCTTCTTCACTACAGAGCCGCGGTCGACAGTAACCGTTTTTACGAAGCCATTTACTTTGGGGAATATCTGTACAAATTCAAATGGCTGCATCACGCCCGGCAATTGCACATTGCTGCTTATCTGCCGCATCTGTAGCTGCATGGTTTTATAAACTTTTGCAGCTGGCGGAGCTTCTGTTTTTTTATGCTCTTCCTTACCCCCGCATGCAGCGAAAGAAAAGGTAATGGCCAGTGCTATTATTATTTGAGATCTCTTTGTCATAGTTTTTCTGATTATTGAGTTGTATCAAGACAATAAGCCATTGATACCAATGCTCATTATATAGTTTATAACTGTTTGGGGTGAATGTCTGTCTTGTTTACTTGTTTGGATAAATGCTTTTCCGGCAATAAAGACACCGATTTTAAAGTTGCCTTTTGTTGCAGCCATGTGTAGCATTGTGGCACAATGAATAGTGCTGCAAAAGTAGAGGCAATAAGCCCCCCAATGATTGCCCTGCCCAAAGGCGCTGTTTGGTCGCCCGATTCTCCCAGTCCACTGGCCATGGGTATCATACCCACTATCATTGCAAGGCTGGTCATTAGTATGGGGCGTAGTCTTATTGCAGCGCTCGATATCGCTGCCCTTGCTACATCGTTGTTAAATTCAAACCGCAGCTTTTCTGCATTGGTCACTATCAGTATCGCATTAGCCACAGATACACCTACCGACATGATAATACCCATGTACGATTGCAGGTTCAACGTAGAGCCTGTGAGTAACAATAGAGCCAGCGCGCCAAGTATCACAGCTGGTATAGAAGACAGTACAGCAAGCGATGCCCTGAACGATTGATAGTTGGCCGATAGTAGTAAGAAGATAACAATAATGGCCATTAGCAAACCACTTTGCAGGCTGTCAAGTGTTTCCGTAAGCAAGTTCGACATGCCTTTTACATCTACTCTCACTCCCCTTGGTAAAGCACCAAGAGACTTGATGGCTTTAAGTACTTCATGAGTACCGCTGCCTAGGTCTTTCTTGTATAGGTTGGCGCTTACTGTTATAAATCTTCTTGGGCCACTGCGGTCATATTCTCCGGGCACAGTATCCATCTCAAAGGTTGCTACATCTTGCAATACAAGCCCCGTTTGCCCCACCTGTAGGGGTATTTCTTTAAGGTCATTTATATTGTTCATTATGTATGGCGCTACCTGTGCCTGCACCTGGTAGGTGTATGCATTTTTTGTATCCAGCCACAGATTTTTTTCAGTGTACCTGCTCGACGATGTGAAATCTGCTACCGACCTTGATACATCCTGCAGCTTCAATCCCATCTGGGCTATTTTGTATCTGTCCAGTACTATTTTTACAGTCGGGTATTTTAAAGGTTGTTCTATCTGTACATCCCGCATAAAGGGTACTTTCTTCAGTTCACTAACCAGCTTGTTTGCACAGTTTTCTATGTCCTGCATATCCTTTCCGCCAACCTCTACCTCTATGGGTGTGGAGGCACCCTGGCTCATTATCTTTTCTGTAAGCTCTATGGGCTCAAAAGAGATTTTTACGTCTGGGAGTTTATCATGCATGGTGTTGCGAAACAGATCCTGGAACTTATCCTTACCCATTTTAAAATGCTCATCCAGTTGTATTTGTACCGAGGCTTCATGCATGCCGCTGTTAAATACATACAAGTTAGCTGTGGCATAGTTGGGCGGCATCATACCTACATATGCAGAGCTGATCTCCACATGATTGTCTGTTATGCTGTCCAGCAAATGCAGTACATCGTGCATCATTGTCTCAGTTCGTTCCAGTCTGGTTCCATCAGGCATACGCAGTTTTATCTGGTATTGTCCATTATTGGTTTTAGGCAAAAGGTCTTTTCCTATCCACACAAAAAAACATCCGGCGAGTCCTAGAACAATAATAAGATAGATGCTTACATTCCGCTTTTTATTCCTGATACTTTTTCTAAGTATCCATTCAAAACGGGTTTTTAGGTGTTCAAAAAAATTGGCTTTCGCCGGTTCTTTTGCATGCGTACCATTGGTTGTGCTTACAGCATGTTCACCTGTAGTCACGTGGTGCTGGTACATACCTTCTTTCAGCAACCAGTTAGATATGATAGGTACAAGGGTTTGCGATAAAAGAAAGGATGCTATCATAGCAAATCCTACGGATAATGATAGGGGTAAAAACATAGCCCTTGGTACTCCCGTCATCAATCCAGCAGGCACAAATACAGCCAATATACTCAACAGTATAAGTAGTTTGGGTAATGCTATTTCCTCACATGCTTCCAGTATAGCCTTTCGTTTGGGCTTACCCATTTCCAGGTGTTGGTGTATGTTTTCTATCGTCAC
>Ga0206982_1119_pt1 | contig 26023 bp, 20 predicted proteins | sample Alteio_BWMinCont_18_FD_153493 | JGI IMG/M metagenome (GOLD analysis project Ga0206982, IMG submission 153493) | Enriched cells from forest soil in Barre Woods Harvard Forest LTER site, Petersham, Massachusetts, United States -... | ecosystem: Environmental > Terrestrial > Soil > Temperate forest >... | reverse complement strand
TTTTTCTGGATATACAAGGCGATAAGGAATACGATATGCACTTTAACCAGCACCCACTTACTAATAAGTATTGTATAGGTGTGGCAACCTTAGCGCCATCTAGTACGCCATTTAATAGCAACAAAACTACATCTATATCCACTGAAGGTAGAACCACAGGTAAATTTAATATAGGTAAATTTAAATCTTTCGAATCGATATTGCCATGTATAGCATACCATCCCAGGTATGTTGAAATTACATCATTGAAACATACTCCGGCAGTTCATCCGGTTTATTCATTTCTTTATTTTAAAGAGATCAATCCTCCTCCTCCCAAGCTGTGTTAATTTTTAATTAACGATACCTAATACCCATTTTTCATTTAAATAAAGAGATTGCATGCTTATTAAACAGCTTGTGAAAGGTATGTGCATATTATATTGCACATGCTTTTTAAACATACACATCCTGCATGCTCAGGATTTACAAGATACCCTAAAACTTACGTTGCATGAGGCTGAAGAATTGTTTATTAAAAATAATGTTCAACTCATAGCTCAAAAATATAGCATCGATAGCGCCAGGGCTGGTATCATTACCGCGAGGTTGTTTGACAATCCTCAGTTCAACGTAGCCACAGGGTTCTACAATCCTGTTACTAGTAAATTTTTCGACAATACTAATGGCGATAGAGAAGTAAGTATGCAGTACAGCCAGCTTATAAAAACAGCCGGTAAACGCAATAAGGCTATTCAACTGGCCAAGACGGGTGTTGCTTTAACCGAATACCAGTTTTCTGATCTTATACGTACGTTAGGTTACACACTGCGTAATGATTTTTATAACATTTATTATTTACAGCAAACCCAAAAGGTGTATGATATTGAGATCAACTCTTTACATACAACAGATACCGCATATGCAGCACAATTAGTAAAAGGGAATGTTTCAGATATTGATCTTGTGCGCATACAATCGCAGGAATATACTTTGCAGGCAGAATTGGTAACACTGCAAAATAGTATAGACGATGTGCAGAGTGAATTCAAACTATTGTTGAGGGCTAAAGCAATTGTATATATAGTACCCGAAGTTGATGACTTACCTCAAGATAAACTGTCGTTGCTAAATATACCGTACCAGGCATTGGTAGACAGTGCTTACCAAAATCGTTTTGACCTGAAAATAGCACAGGCTAATGTAACTTTTAACCAACAAAACCTGGTGCTGCAGAAGGCATTGGCTGTACCAGATCTTAATATTGACCTAGGTTATGACCGCCTTGGCAGTTACGTAAAGGACTATAACAGTGTTGGTGTAGATTTCCCATTACCCTTTTTTAATCGTAACCAAGGTTATATAAAACAGGCGAAAATAGGTGTGCAATCGAGTAAGAAACAACTGGAAGGAGCCCAGGATGCGGTAGAAAGCCAGGTTGCTAATGCTTATTTAGGTGCTGTGCGTGCAGAAAAATTGCTCAACTCGTTCGATCCAAAATTTCAGAATAATATTGACTTCCTGATAGGTGAGGTGACAAAGAATTTTAAGGCGCATAATATCAGCCTGTTGGAGTTCACCGATTTTTACGATGCTTATAAGCAAAATGTGGTGCAGCTGAATAACCTGCGCTATAACCGTATGAGCCAACTGGAGCAACTAAATTTCACAACAGGAACCAGGATTTTCAATAAGTAAATCTGGGAGATAGTTTCCAGGCAAACGTAAGATATCTGAGAAGCCTGTTTAATAAAAGACTCAACTAAAAAAGTTCAAAAACGCAAATAAAAATATTTATATGTTGGTATCAATAAGAAAGAGCTTATTCGTTATACTACCTGTGGTTATGTTTACCGGCATGTTGTCTTGCTCGTCAAAGAAAGAGGCTGCAGAAGAACAACCTAACCCATCAGTGATATCTGATTCTGTTTTGAAAACCCTGGTGATAGATACAGTCAAGATCACCAATCTTACCCAGTCTATTAAATTTAATGGCGTGGTAGATTTTGATCAGGATAAGGTAGTGAATGTATATCCATTGATCAGTGGTAATGTACAGGATTCCAAAGTAATGCTAGGCGATCATGTAAAAGCAGGGCAAATACTTGGCATCATTAAAAGTGTAGAGATAGCTAATTATAATGCTGCATTGATCAATGCAGAAACCAACGTTACACTGAATTCAAAACTGCTTCAGAAACAGAAGCAGATGGCTGCTAGCGGACTTGCCTCGCAAATAGATGTAGCTACTGCGCAGATAAATTATGAACAGGCTGTAGCCGCAAAAACTGCTGCCGAAAAAGTATTACAGATAAATGGCAATAATAAGCAAGGGGAGTATTTAATAAAGGCACCTATTGATGGTTTTATAGTACAAAAAAATGTGACCAATGGTATGGCCATTCGTACTGACAACGGTGGTAACCTGTTTACTATTTCAGATCTGAAAGACGTATGGGTACAGGCCAATGTATATGAGGCCAATATAAATAGCGTGCATGAAGGGGATGATGTGGATGTAACCACGCTTGCGGACCCTGATAAAATATATAAAGGGCAAATCAATAAACTGATGAACACGCTGGACCCTACCAATAGGGTAATGAAAATGCGTGTGATATTACCCAATCCTGATTATGCACTAAAGCCACAAATGTTTGCTACTGTTACCGTCAACAATGACCTGGATAGAAAGGCAATTTCCCTGCCCATAAATGCATTGATATTTGACCACAGCCAATATTATGTGTTGGTATATGATGGAAAGAAGGGCGTACAAATACGGCCTATAGAAATCATCACAAATAATAACAAGATGGTTTACATAAAAAGTGGTGTAACACCAGGGGAGTTGGTTATTGGTTCGCAGGCTATACTTATATATGGCGCTTTAAATAATTAATTAAAAAGCATTTTAAAGAATTAATAATGAACAAAATCCTTAAAGGTATCATTGGGTTTTCCCTTAAAAATAGGTACTTCATTTTATTCTGTGCGCTGATACTGGTAGTTGCCGGTATCCTCACGTATAAAAGTATGCCTATTGAGGCTTTCCCAGATGTAACCAATACAGAAATAAGTATTATCACCCAGTGGCCCGGTCGCAGCGCTGAAGAAGTAGAAAAATTCATCACGATACCGATGGAAATTGCCATGAACCCGGTACAGGGTAAGGTGAGCCTGCGCAGTACAAGTATTTTTGGTCTGTCTTATGTAAAACTCATATTTGATGACGGTGTAAAAGATCCTGAAGCGCGACAGCAAGTAATGAACTTGTTGCAAAATGCAACTTTGCCAACAGGGGTATTGCCATCTGTGCAGCCACCTACAGGCCCTACAGGTGAGATATACCGATATACCCTGGAAAGCGATGTACGCGATGTGCGGGAACTTAAAACAATACAGGACTGGGTAGTAGACCGCCAGCTGCGTGAAGTGCCGGGAGTAGGGGACATTAACAGTTTTGGCGGTAAGACCAAAACTTATGAGATACAGGTAGATCCGGGAAAGCTTACATCACTTGGCATTACCCCATTAGATGTTTTTAATGCAGTTCAGAAAACCAATATCAATATTGGTGGCGATATGATTGTGCAAAATAACCAGGCGTTTGTTGTGCGTGGTATAGGTTTGCTTAACGATATTAATGAAATTGCCAACATCATCATCAGTAATAACAATGGTGTGCCCGTCTTGGTAAAGGACGTTGCCCAGGTAAAGATATCTAACGTGCCAAGATTGGGTTGGGTAGCGCGTTCAAACGGCTTGGCTGATTCAAACGGCAAACGGGTGATCACAGATAAGCCTGATGTGGTGGAAGCCATTGTTGTAATGCGTAAAGGTGCAAATCCTACCGAGGTAGTAGAGGCCATAAAAGAAAAGGTAGAAAAACTTAACAATGGTATTTTGCCCCATGATACGCGCATTGTACCTTACTACGATCGCTCTGACCTGATTGAATATGCAACACACACGGTAACGCATAACCTGGTTGAAGGCATCATTCTGGTAACATTACTGGTGTCTTTGTTCATGTTCAACTGGCGTACTACGCTTATCGTATCTATTATTATTCCGCTGGCGTTGCTTTTTGCCTTTATTTGCCTTCATCTTATGGGCATGTCTGCCAACCTGCTCTCGTTGGGGGCTGTGGACTTTGGTATTATAATAGACGGAGCAGTGGTGATGGTGGAGGGGATGTTTGTGATATTGGATCACAAGTCACGTGAAATGGGCATGGAGCGATTTAATAAGTTGGCCAAGTACAGTTTGATAAAGAAGAATGGTGCTCAATTGGGCAAAGCCATCTTTTTTGCCAAGCTTATAATCATCACAGGATTGCTGCCCATATTTGCGTTTCAAAAAGTAGAGGGTAAAATGTTTTCTCCGCTGGCTTTCACCCTGGGTTTTGCTCTTGTGGGGGCATTGATCACAACACTTACACTGGTACCTGTACTTATAAGCATTCTGCTTAAAAAGGATGTGCATGAGCGCCATAATCCTTTTGTGCACCACCTTACTGGTTTTATGCTAAGAGGTTTTACCGGTGCGTACAAACGAAAGGAAATTGTTGTTACAGTAGCCCTAATAGTTATGGTTGTAGGGCTACTTTCATTCAAGTTTCTTGGATCTGAATTTTTACCTGAGCTGAATGAAGGGTCAATTTGGTTAAGAGTGCAAACTCCATATAGTATTTCCCTTGAAAAGTCTGTTGAAGTGTCAACGAGCGTGCGGAAAATACTAATGACCTTTCCTCAGGTAAAATATGCTGTATCGCAAACGGGCCGCCCTGATGATGGTACCGATGTGGCGGGATTCTATAACAATGAATTTTCTGTGATGCTTTACCCGGAAAAGGATTGGGATCCTAAAATGAGTAAAGATGAATTGATACAGAAGATGAATAATAAACTTTCTGTGATTCCGGGAGCAGACCTTAACTTCTCACAACCCATTATGGATAATGTGGAAGAAGCAGTGTCTGGTGTTAAAGGATCCATTTGTGTAAAGGTTTACGGCGATTCACTCAATTATATGGAGGATAGGGTGACTGATGTGTATAATATCTTGAAAAATGTGAAGGGGATTTCTGATCTTGGTGTCATTCATAATATTGGTCAACCAGAGTTGGATGTAAATCTTGACCAGCAAAAAATGGCGCTGTATGGTGTGGCAACTGCCGATGCCAATGCCGTGGTAGCAATGGCTATAGGTGGCTTGGCTGCATCTACCTTGTATGAAGGTGCAAGAACCTTTGATATCCGTGTACGCCTGCCAGAAGATTTCAGAAAAACACCTGAGGATATAGCTAACCTTCTTGTACCTACACAAAGCGGATCGAAGGTGCCTATTAAAGAACTGGCTACTATCTCTATGAAAACCGGCCCCTGCCTTATTTTCAGGGATGATAATGAGCGTTATTCAGCGCTTAAATTTTCTGTAAGAGATCGCGATATGGGAAGCACTATAGCCGAAGCTCAGAAAAAAGTGAATGAAAAAGTGAAATTAAAACATGGTTATAGGATGGCTTGGCAGGGTGATTTTGAAAATCAGCAAAGAGCTACAAAACGGCTAGCACAAGTTGTGCCTATCAGTTTGTTGTTGATATTCCTTTTATTATTTACGATGTTCGGGAATTTTAAAGATGCATTGCTTGTATTCCTCAACGTTCCGTTTGCTATTGTTGGGGGGATCTTCGCACTGTTTATAACGGGCACAAATTTTAGTATATCTGCAGGTATTGGCTTTATAGCACTGTTTGGTATTTGTATCCAGGATGGGGTATTGCTGATTACCGTGTTTAAACAGAACCTTGATAAAATAAAAGGAGGCAACTCGTCCCTATACGCATCTATCAAACTAGGTGTTAATTCAAGGATACGCCCGGTAATGATGACAGCGATGATGGCTGCAATAGGCCTATTCCCGGCTGCGATATCTCATGGTATTGGTTCAGAAAGCAGCCGCCCGCTTGCAAGGGTTGTTATAGGTGGTATTCTTTGCGCTATGATATTCAGTCTTTGGGTGTTCCCGCTTATTTATGGATGGGCTTACAGGAATATTGAACAAAAACACTCTAATGAGATGAGATAGGTAAAATTCATAGTGCTATGCAGCATTAAACAGATCTTATCAACTTACTAAAAAGCCGTCCTGATTCCATATCAGGACGGCTTTTTATAAAATATATGCTCTTAAAACTTTTTGATATAGATGTGGCAATAGGGGTTGCCATTCTTTTTATCATAATAATCCTGGTGGTAGTCTTCCGCCTTCCAGAAGGTGGTTGCCTTTGTTACTTCCGTTACAACCGGATAGCCCTTTTCTTTTAGTACGGCTATCAGTTTTTCGGCAGTTGCTTTTTGCGCATCATCCAGATAAAAAATGCCCGAACGATATTGTGTACCTATGTCAGGCCCCTGTCGGTTCTTCTGCCCAGGGTCGTGGGTTTCAAAGAATAGTTTAGCCAGTTCTTCATAGCTGATGATGGCCGGATCGAAAATGACTTCCACCGCTTCTGCGTGCCCGGTTTTGCCGGTACATACTTCAGGATACGTTGGGTTGTCTTTATGCCCGCCTATATAGCCCGCTGCGGTGCTTATAACACCTTTTGCTTTTTGTAAATAATATTGTGTGCCCCAGAAACAGCCTGAAGCGAATATTGCCCTGCTTTCCATTATTGTTCTCCTTGTTTTGCTGGTATGAATTTAAGTGATATTGAATTGACACAATGCCTTGTGTTCTTACTGGTAAACCGTTCGCCGGTGAAAACGTGGCCAAGATGCGCGCCGCAATTATTGCAAATGATCTCCACTCTGTGGCCATCGGCATCTGGTACTTTTTTTACTGCACCTGGTATCTCATCATCAAATGATGGCCAGCCGCAGTGTGAATCAAATTTGTCGTGTGAGCGATAGAGCGGGGTTTCACAACGGCGGCATACATAGGTGCCTGTCGCTTTGTTGTCTGTGTATTCACCAGTGAAGGGCATTTCTGTGCCCTTGTGTACTATCACCCTTTCTTCTGCGGGTGTTAGTTTGTTCCAATTGTTCATTTGTTCCTCCAATTTTCTGTACATAAAGTTAGTGCATTATATACGATAGATAATTATGGCAGGATTGGTAAGAGTTATGGGGTAGAAGGGGAATTGACAAGTTATTGTATGTGCCAGAAATTTCTAACACATACAATATACTTAATATTTTTCAAGCAGCACGTTAGCGGTAGCTACAATACCTTCTTCACGTCCTATAAAGCTCAGATGTTCGGTAGTCGTGGCTTTTATAGAAATATCGTCAACAGCCATGTGCAATACTTGTGCTATAGCACGTTGCATCTGCTCTACATACGGGCGTATCTTGGGCGCCTGCAGCAGTATTGTACTATCTATATTTACCAGCCAGTAGCCTTTTTCGCGTACCAGACTATAACATCTTTTCAGCAGTACTTTGCTATCTATGCCTTTATATGTTGCATCTGTATCGGGGAAGTGTTGTCCTATATCACCAAGACTGAGTGCTCCCAGCAAAGCATCGCAAATAGCATGCAGCAACACATCGGCATCAGAATGGCCTACTGCGCCTTTGTGGTGTGGAATATGTACACCACCCAGCCATAGCTCGCGTCCTTCTGCCAGTTGATGAAAGTCTATACCTTGTCCTATCCTGTATGCCATATTTTGTGCAGTTTATTGTCTTTTAAAGGGTGTTCCGATGTTAAATTTAAATACAAAATTCACAAAGAACTACACAAGGCTACAAAGCCTGTATTAATCAATAGTTAAAAGAAACCTTTACCAGATGTCCAATCCAAATTTTTCGGCAGTATCTTCTGCTATCTCGTAACCGGCATCTGCATGGCGTATCACACCCATTGCAGGGTCGTTGAATAGTACGCGTTTCAGGCGTTCTTCTGCATCGGCAGTGCCATCGGCAACTATTACCATACCTGCATGCAGCGAATAGCCCATACCCACACCACCACCATGGTGGAAAGATACCCAACTTGCGCCACCTGCGGTATTGATCAATGCATTCAGTATTGGCCAGTCTGCTATAGCATCACTGCCATCCTTCATTGCTTCTGTTTCGCGGTTGGGCGAGGCTACGGAGCCTGTGTCCAGGTGGTCGCGGCCTATAACGATCGGCGCTTTTACCTTACCCTCTTTTACCAATTGGTTGAAGAGTAAGCCTGCCTTTTCACGCTCCCCCATACCCAGCCAGCAAATGCGCGCCGGTAATCCCTGGAAGGCTATGCGTTCGCGGGCCATATTCAGCCAACGGTGCAAACCCTTGTTATCAGGAAACAGTTCTTTCAATGCCTGGTCTGTAGTGTATATATCTTCAGGGTCGCCACTAAGCGCTACCCAGCGGAATGGGCCTTTACCTTCGCAAAATAATGGCCTGATATATGCAGGTACGAAGCCCGGGAAATCAAATGCGTTCTTTACTCCTCTTTTGTCATGAGCCTGACCGCGCAGATTGTTGCCATAGTCGAATGTGATGGCTCCGCGTTTCTGCAGTTCCAACATTAGGTTCACATGATGAGCTATCGTATCCAATGAGCGGGTCATGTATTCTTCAGGGTTAGCAGTGCGCAAGGTATTTGCCTGTGCCACGCTCATCCCTTCTGGGAAGTAGCCTATTAGTTCATCGTGTGCCGATGTCTGGTCGGTAAGTGTATCAGGAGTAATATCTCTTTCTATGAGCCTCTGTAAAAGGTCAACTACATTGCAGCATACACCAATAGATACGGCCTCGCCTTTAGCTTTAGCATCCAGTGCCCAGTCAATACTCTGGTCAATATTGCTGGTCCATTTATCCAGGTAGCGGGTTTCAACACGCTTTTGGATGCGCCATTCTTCCATTTCTGCCGCAAGGCATACGCCCTCGTTCATTGTAATGGCCAATGGCTGAGCGCCACCCATACCGCCAAGCCCTGCAGTAACATTCAACGTACCCTTTAATGTACCGCCATAATGTATGTTGGCCAGCGACAGGTATGTTTCGTAAGTGCCTTGTACTATACCTTGTGAGCCAATGTATATCCAGCTACCGGCGGTCATTTGCCCGTACATCATCAAGCCTTTGGCTTCCAGTTCGCGGAAATGTTCCCATGTAGCCCAACGGCCCACCAGGTTTGAATTGGCAATAAGTACACGCGGTGCATTTTTATGTGAGCGTAATACGCCTACCGGCTTGCCCGATTGTACCATTAAGGTCTCATTTTCTTCCAGGTTCACCAGGCATTCCAATATTTTATCAAAACTTGCCCAATTGCGTGCAGCTTTACCTATACCACCATAAACTACCAGATCCTCGGGGCGTTCTGCCACTTCGGGGTCCAGGTTGTTTTGTATCATGCGGTATGCGGCTTCCGTCACCCAGTTTTTACAGGTGAGCTGGTTGCCACGAGGCGCCCTTATGGTTCGTGCCTTACTATTCGTATCCAAAGTGTAAAAGCTTAAAGGTTACTATATACTGCTGGTGTGTTTATTGCATTAAACGCTCCAATTCTGCAATTATTTTTTGTTCTATCTGGTGGCTGTCCACGTCTTCTTTTACGAAGTGTGTGCCCGTAACCTGCTCGTATAGTTCTATATAACGTTCAGATATCTGGTAAATAACTTCATCGCTCATTACCGGTACCTGCTGTCCTTCATGTCCCTGGAATCCATTTTCCATCAGCCATTCGCGAACAAACTCTTTTGAGAGCTGTTTTTGTGGTTTGCCTTCCTTCTGACGCTCTGCGTAGCCATCTGCATAGAAATAACGGCTGCTGTCAGGGGTGTGTATTTCGTCTATCAGGTAAATGGTGTCTCCTATCTTTCCGAATTCATACTTGGTGTCCACCAATATCAATCCACGGTCTTTAGCCATTTCACGTCCTCTTTCAAACAGTGCAAGCGTGTATTTTTCCAATTGCTCATATTCAGCTTCCGGTATCAAACCTTGCTTTATTATTTCTTCGCGACTTATATCTTCGTCATGCCCTACGTGCGCCTTCGTGGTAGGAGTGATGATAGGCTTTTCGAAGTAATCATTTTCCTTTAAACCTTCTGGGAGGGTAATACCGCACAATTCGCGTTTACCGCTCTTGTAGGTTCTCCATGCATGACCTGTAAGGTTGCCACGTACTACCATTTCTACAGGGTATGTTTCGCACATAAGTCCTATAGATACATTAGGTAACGGTACGCTGATGAGCCAGTTAGGCACTATATCGCGTGTGGCTTCCAGGAAGCGTGCAGCTATCTGGTTCAGTACTTGTCCTTTATAAGGTATTGGGCGAGGCAGCACTACATCAAAAGCTGAAATGCGGTCACTTACCTGCATTACTAATAGTTTGTCGGCTATAGTATATACGTCCCTTACTTTTCCTTTGTAAAAGTTTGTTTGATGTGGTAATTGCATAATAAGTTGAATAATGTATTAAAATGATAACGGGCGACAAAGATAATATATAGATGCTATAAGTTCATGAAACATAATACTTAATATAAGGTTCATATTAAGAGAAGTTTCTAATGAGTAGTAATGATATTTACATGAAAAAAGATGCCTATATCTAAGGCATCTTTTTATTACTTCATTACTATTATTTTATAACCTTGCTTTTACGCTTGCTATATCCGCAAGGCGTTTTTCTGCTATAAGGGTTGCTGCCTGTTGCGTATGTATATTTTTACTTTCAGCAAGGTCAAATATTTCCAGGGTGCGGTCGTATATCTTTAATACATTGCCCATCACCCTTTCCTTATTGTAAGTTTCTAGTTCGGCAGCAACGTTTATAAGGCCACCTGCATTGATCAGGAAATCCGGTACATATAGAATGCCTTTTTCTATCAGCATAGGGCCGTGTACGTTTTCGTCTTCAAGCTGATTGTTGGCAGCTCCTGCTATAATGTGGCATTTCATCTTGCCAATAGTTTCGGTATTTACAGAGGCTCCCAACGCACATGGGGCATAGATATCTATATCCAGATCAAAGATCTTATTATTATCTACCACTTTTACATTCTGAAACTTATCTGCTGTTTGTTTTACACGTTCTGCATTTATATCAGATATATAAACGATTGCACCATCTTCAATAAGATGGCCGGTAAGGTATTGGCCTACATGGCCTACGCCCTGCACCAGTATTTTTTTGCCGCTCAGGCTGTCCTTGCCCCAGGCTTTCTTTGCTGCTGCCTTCATGCCGGTGAACACGCCATAGGCAGTAAAAGGAGAAGGGTCACCACTGCCGCCCATATATTCGGGTACACCGGTTACAAAGTCTGTTTCCAGGCTTATGTATTCCATGTCGCGGGCGTTTGTATTTACATCTTCTGCAGTTATATACTTACCGTTAAGGCTGTTTACAAACTTGCCATACCGGCGCCATAAAGCTTCTGATTTTACTTTTGAAGCATCGCCTATTATTACTGCTTTTCCGCCGCCCAGGTTTAGTCCGCTGATGGCGGCCTTGTAGGTCATGCCCCTGCTAAGGCGTAGTGCATCTACTATAGCCTCTTCATGGCTGTTGTAATTCCATAAACGGGTGCCACCTAATGCTGACCCTAAAGTGGTGTTATGTATAGCTATAATAGCGTTAAGTCCTGAATGTGGGTCGTGGCAAAATACCAATTGCTCGTGGCCCATTTGCTGCATGTGATCAAAGACAGACTGTTGCATGAAAATTCATTTAGGGTGCAAACGTAGTAAAAAGAACAGTACCACGACTCTAAACACCTGCAGAAAAAGGAATAGTATAAAAGTTAATAAACATATAAATTTAATAACCCTGGCAATACTGCTGCGTTCCTAACTGTATTTTTCTATTTTTGTTGCCTGTCTAAATTTCAATCATGAATTATCGTAAAGTCAACAACCTGGTAGGTTGGATAACGGGTGCCATAGCCTACTTCGTTTTCCTGAAAACTATGGAACCTACTGCCAGCTTCTGGGATTGTGGTGAATTCCTATCCTGTGCTTATAAGCTTGAAGTGGGACACTCCCCCGGAGCTCCGTTCTTTATGATGGTGCAGCGCGTATTTGGTTTGCTTGCCGGTGGCAACCTGCAAAACGTAGCGTCTTTTATCAACTCAGAATCTGCGCTTACCAGCGGTCTTACCATATTGTTCCTGTTCTGGACCATTACCCACTTTGCAAAAAAACTTTTAGCTCCAGGTGGTGCAGAGCCCGACAGCAGGCAAACCCTGCTTATCATGGGGGCCGGCCTTGTAGGTGGGCTGGCATATACTTTTTCAGATACCTTTTGGTTCTCTGCAGTTGAAGCTGAAGTTTATGGTACATCGTCCTTTTTTACAGCAATAACCTTCTGGGCTATACTGAAATGGGAAAATGTGGCCGATACAAAGTATGCAGACCGTTGGCTGGTGCTTATTTCTTACCTCATAGGCATATCAGTTTGTGTGCACCTGCTGAACTTACTTACTATACCGGCTGTAGCTATGGTGTATTACTTCAAGCGTTACCAGCCAACTGCAATAGGCACTGTTATTGCCTTTTTTGTGGGCTGTGTGCTGCTTGGCTTTGTCCAGTTCGGCATCATACAGTATATACCCATACTGGCTTCTAAATTTGATATCCTGTTTACTAACAGTTTCGGTCTTCCGTTCGATACTGGGTCAGTTACCTTCCTGGTACTATGTATTGGAGCATTGGTTTGGCTGCTTATGTTTGCAAAGCGTCGCGGCCAGTATATGTTGCATACAGGTATATTGTGCATCCTCTTCATCATCATCGGCTATAGCAGTTATATAGTACCTATCATTCGTTCTCGCGCCGATGTGCCTATAGATATGACCAATCCCGACAATGCATTGAGCCTTGAAAGCTATGTATCACGTGAGCAGTTTGGTAGTCAGCCCTTGTTTTATGGACAGGATTTTAGCAGCCCTGTTATTAATTATAAAACTACCGGCAGCATATACAATCAGACTAAAAAGGACGGGAAAGATTTTTATGAAGTGGTAGGTACAAAGGGTGAGCCTGAATACGATCCCGCAACCTTGCGTTTCTTTCCCCGTATGTATAGCGGAGAAGCCCAGCATGTGAATTTTTACCGCAGCTACCTGGGCCTGGGCAAGGATGAAACACCAACATCGGCAGACAACTGGAAGTACTTTTTTAATTACCAGATGAACTGGATGTGGTGGCGCTACGTGATGTGGAACTATGTGGGCCGCCAAAATGATTTTGAAGGACAAGGTGAACCTAAGAATGGCAACTGGTTGTCGGGCATAAAATTCATAGACCAGATGCATGGTACTGGTGATACTGACAAAATGGGGGATGGCTATGCGAATAATGGTGCACGAAATGAACTTTACTTCCTGCCGCTTATATTAGGGTTGCTCGGGCTGGTTTACCAGTTTAACCAGAAAAAGAGAGATGGGGTGGTAACGTTTGTGCTGTTCTTCTTCACAGGTGCAGCAATAGGTATATACCTGAACATGCCGCCATTACAGCCACGCGAACGTGACTATGCATTTGCAGGGTGTACTTATGCATTTGCTATTTGGATAGGTCTTGGTGTGCTCATGATACATAGCTGGGTAGAAAAATCGGTTAAAAACAGCGCCGCCGCAATAGGTATTATTGCAGCCTGTCTGCTGCTGGTACCAATTCTTATGGCATCAAAAGAATGGGACGACCATGACCGCAGCAAGAAAACGTTGGCTCGTTCAACGGCATTTAATACACTGCAGTCTTGTGCACCTAATGCGGTGTTATTTACCTATGGAGATAACGATACATACCCCATCTGGTACCTGCAGGAGGTGGAAGGCATACGCAAGGATGTGCGTGTTATAAATACCAGCCTGTTGGGTATTGATTGGTATATAGACCAGCTGAACTATCGTATAAACGATGCTGATGCCGTGCCTATGATTTGGAAAAAGGCTGATTACGTGGGAGACAGGCATAACTATATACGTTATTTTAAAAATCCTAACATACCGCAAGACAAATATTTCAATCTGAATGAGGTGTGTAACTTTATTATCAGTAGTGATCCTAATAACAAACAGCCTACAAATGGTGGGGAGAGTGAAAACTACTTGCCGAGCAAAAACTTCGTAGTGCCAAGCCTTACAAAGGCTCAACTTGTGGCTGCCGGTTTAGTAAAAGCTACTGATACAGCAACAGTGAATACCGAAATGAAATTCACATTCCCTAAAGACCTGGCTTATAAGAGCGACCTGGCTATAATGAATATCGTAGCAGGAGTATCTAAGGAAGGTTGGAAAAGGCCATTGTACTTTGATGCCGGCTTACCCGCCGGGAACTATGCAGGTATGGCCGATTATATGCAACTGGAAGGGTTAGTGTATCGCCTGATGCCGTACCGGACTACAGATTCATCTAAAATGGTACAGTCTGAATTGGGTACTACCAATGTAGATAAGAGCTACGACCTGTTTATGAATACCTACATATGGGGTGGTGCAGACCGTAAAGATGTTTATTTTGATGAAAAGAACAGGCTTATGTTTGCACCATATCGCACCAATTCATCTTCCATAGCAGCAGGGCTGGTGGCAAGGGGCCGTAAAGATGATGCTGTGAAATTGCTGGATAAGGTAATGACAGGCATAACTGAACACTCTTACCTGTACGATGTGTCTGCATACTATGTAGCTAATGCATATTATCATGCAGGTGCAAGACAGAAGGGACATGACCTGGCAACAAAGGTGGCCAAGAATGCCGAGGATGCCATGAATTGGGCCGGTACATTGAGTGATGATGGAAAACAAGCAATGGCTGTACAAGGTGATCTGATTCAGAACCTGCGCATTATGAATGCTACTGCTACTATTGCCGCACAAGGTGGTGATACTGCACTTGCCAAGAGCCTGGAACAACGTGTTCAGGCCCAATACACTCACTTTAAGTCATACATAGACGCTTCAGCCCAAGGGCAGTAAAATGGTGTGATATTTGAACGGGCTATCTCTTTATTTGAGGTGGCCCGTTTGATTTATTACTATATTTAATTTTAAATTGACCAGATAAGAAAGACCTTGATTTAAAAATACTGTTGTTATTTTGTTTAAAGCTTTTATTCATGCATAGATTCATTGCAGCCTTCACTATATTTTTCATTTTTGCCTTATCAAACAGTTACGCTCAGATCATACGCCGTTATCACGCGCACTCGGGACAGCTACCGCCGAAGGCGCTACTGGTACAATTATCAACTGAAAAAAACAGGCGCAAATTTTATCTCAAGCATCATGACTTCCTGAACCTGGAAATTATAGAAAAGGATGCTACAGAACAACGCGCACGCATGGTGGCAGACTTTAAAGACCATTTCACATATTGTCCTGTTTATTTTTTTTATGATACAATCCAGGACCAAATAAAGGCCCGCAATTTCAGCGTCCTGCTCAACGAAAATCTAAAACCCGTTACCAATCTTGCGATTGGCCCGGAAGACAGTAGCTATTTTATTGTTTACTATGGGTACGAACAAGAAGAACCTGAAAAAAAAGGCCATGAAGGAGCATTCAGTTCCGGGTATAGCGATAACTCTGTGAAAACATTAATAGCTCTTGATTGCGATTTTGTGCAGTTATCACTAAAGCTGCCATACAAAGCCGGACCTGTAAGGCGTTTGAATTCAAAAAAAGATCCTACTGTGCCAGCTTATGAATACAAGTCTAAGAAATTTGATATCAGCTATGAGCCATATGCAGTACTATATGACAGGAACCTAAGATTATTTTACCGTCAAAGATGAGCTGTCATTAACAACAGTTATTTTATTTGCTAAAAGATACTCTTCCCATTCCTTCAATGCATTACCCCTTAATACCCGTGGAAATTTATTCATAGCACCTTCCTTGCCTTTTTCCCGCATGTAGTCGTAAAACACATGGTTAGGTATCATTTCAACAAAAACTTCTTTCAGAGCGGCTGATTTCCGCTCAACAGCATAGTCATCATTCACAACACAAAGGGTATCATCCAATACTTTGCGTACTGCCGCCGTATCAACCGTATTAGTATCGTAGCCTATATACCACTTGTGGGCAAACATGCCATCATATTTAAGACCAGACACGGTAAACTCGTTAATAGTTATTTTTAACTCACGCGCTACAGTTTCTATCGCCTTGTTCATATTGTCTATAGACATATGTTCACCGCATAAGCTCAAAAACTGTTTGGTACGGCCTACAATGGCTATTTCATATTCCTTTACATCAGTAAAGCGTATTACATCGCCAATTATATACCTCCATGCACCAGAGCAGGTCGTGATCATTACTGCATATTCCACATCCTGCTGTACTTCTTCAACAAGGTAGGTTGTTGGGTTGGGTCGCGGATTGCCCTCTTCATCAAAATTGGCAGCAGTAAAAGGGATGAATTCGAAAAACACACCACTGTTCAGCACCAGTTTTATGCCCCCATCAGGTCTTGCCTGAAAACCAAATGATCCTTCAGAAGCCATATAAGTCTCAATGAAGATCACAGGTTCAGCCCATAATTTTTTAAAGCTTTCGCGGTAGGGTTCTATTGAAACTCCTCCGTGTATATAAACATGCAGGTTGGGCCATATATCGTGTATGTTTTTTGCGCCGTGGTGTTTCACAACACGCTCCAGCACTATCTGCACCCATGCAGGCACACCACATACTATACCTACATCCCAGGTCGGTGCTTTTTCAACTATTAGGCTGATGCGCTCTTCCCAGTTAGGCTGTTTAGATATTTTTTGTCCCGGCTTATAGCGCAGGGAAGATATCCAGCGGGGCATGTTCTTGGCACTGATGCCGCTCATGTCACCCTCATAATATTCACCTTTTTCAAACAGGGAGGTTGTACCCCCCAGCATTAATATCCCTTTTTCAAATACCACTGATGGTATTTGAAAATTAGCCATACTGTACAATTGCTTAAAGCCTACATTTTTTATAGACTTTATCATGTCCTGAGTTACAGGGATATGCTTACTTGCAGATTCAGACGTGCCCGAACTAAGCGCGAAATATTTAATTTTCCCGGGCCAGCTCACATTTTCTTCACCCTTACGGCATCTGTACCACCATTGCTTATGCATCTCATCGTACGTGTACATAGGTACCGTTTGGCGATATGCCTTAATAAAATCAACTTCCTCACTTAATATCTCCCTGAAACCATAAAATTTCCCAAAGGCGGTATATTGCCCGCGTTCCAGTAATTGGCGCAGTGCATGGCGCTGGTACGTTTGCGGCGCAGCAACCGGTAGTTTAAATTGTTTACGAACCTGTAATGAACGAGCTATAAGATTACCCAACAATGCCATGCTAAAAAAAACTGTAATGTCTTATTTAAAAATAACTCAAGACCGGCAAAATTACGCAATCTGCGTGTAAGTTTATAGTCTTAATGATATATGGACATGTGTTAGGCAATGAAAAATTTAATTACAGTGGTTTCAAATCCTTTCAATATATTGTTTCGTCAATTATTTATTAATCATACTTTAGAACGTAAGTGGCATCATTATTATGATTGTTGCTGCGTAACTTTGCCGGCACACAATGGAATCATTATCCGTATCAATTATCAATAAATCGCCACACGAACTGCCCGGTTACCAAACCGGCGGGGCATCTGGTATGGACATTAGGGCATGGCTGTCATCGCCTGTCACACTGCAGCCTATGGAGCGACAGCTTATACCCACAGGGCTGTATATGGCGCTTCCGCATGGCTTTGAGGCCCAGGTGCGTCCTCGTAGCGGCCTTGCAATTAAACGGGGATTAACCCTTGTGAACACACCCGGTACAATAGACAGTGACTATAGAGGAGAAGTGATGATACCTTTGATCAATCTTTCTACAGAGGCACAGGTAATAAACGATGGTGAGCGCATAGCGCAAATGATAGTGGCAAAGTATGAACAAGTATCATGGCAGGTAGTTGATGATCTGGAAACAACAGCAAGGGGAGCAGGTGGCTTTGGTCACTCGGGTACTCATTAATTAATTGTAAAACTAAATAGATAGTATGAACATCATTATTCCTATGGCCGGTATGGGTAAACGCATGAGGCCCCACACGCTTACTACTGCAAAGCCATTGTTGCCAATAGCCGGTAAGTCTATTGTACAAAGGCTTGTGGAAGACATACTCGCTACCAGCAATGAAAAGGTGGAGGAAATAGCTTTTATCATAGGCCCTTCTTTTGGTAAGGAAGTAGAGGCCAACCTGCTGAATATTGCCAGTACTTTGGGCGCCCAGGGTAAGATCGTTTACCAGAATGAGCCATTAGGTACTGCACATGCTATACTATGCGCAGCAGATAGCCTGAAAGGAAATGTATTTATAGCCTTTGCAGATACGTTGTTCAAAGCAACATTTAGCATAGATACAAGTAAGGATGCCATCATCTGGACACAGAAAGTAGAGGATCCTACTGCTTTTGGTGTGGTGAAGCTTAATGATAAGAATGAGATCATTGCATTTGTTGAAAAACCTAAAGAGTTTGTATCAGACCTGGCCATAATTGGTGTTTACTACTTCCGCGATGGTGAAGGCTTGAAGAAACAGTTGCAGCGCCTGATAGATGAGGACATTAAGCTTAAGGGGGAATACCAGATAACAGATGCCATGGACCACATGCTGCAAAATGGTGTGAAATTCTATACAGACCAGGTAGAAGAATGGCTGGATTGCGGTAATAAAGATGCTACTTTATATACTAATGAGCGCATTCTGGATATAAAGAAGAATGAAGAAAAATTGGTATCGGCAACAGCTAAAATAGAAAATTCTACCATTATTGCTCCTTGCTACATAGGCGAAAACGTAATTGTGAAGAATTCTGTTGTAGGGCCATACGTATCACTAGAAGCAAATGTTGTAGTAGAAGACAGCCGCATTGTGAAAAGCATCATACAATCTCATAGTATTGTTAAAAACATGCAACTGGAAAACTCCATGTTGGGTAAAAACGTAACTTACATAGAGAAGCCACAGGAGCTTAGCCTGGGTGATTTTTCAACAAAATTGTAATGACGGACAGGAGATGGGCAGGTGCGGTAATTTTTAGTATCGCTTTTTTATGGGCATGTAAAGCATACGGACAGGATACCCCTGCCGTGCCAAATGTTACTGCCGATAAAGAGACTTATGCTGCTAATGAGCTATATTTTGGGGCGGTAAAAGCACATATGCAGGACGATGACAAAGAATCGGACAGCTTGATGTTGGAGTTTGTGAAACTGAAACCCGATGTTGCAGCGGCTTACTATGAACTTGCCCGCTATCGTATAAAACAGAATAACATCGCAGAGGCAGTAACTTATATTAAAAAAGCCATAAAGCTCGATGATAGTAATAAGTGGTACAAGGATCAGTATGCTAATATCCTGGCGAAGGATAATAAATTTGAGGAAGCCGCGGACATTTATAAAGAGCTAGCCAATACTGAAGAGTATAATGAAGAATACCTGCAAAAAGCAGCATTGCTATACCAGCGGTCAGGTAAGTATAAAGAGGCTCTCGCTTTGCTGGACAAACTATTGCTGAAAACAGGAGATGATGAAGATATACTGATACAGAAGCAGCAGATATATTTAAAACTAAATGACCTCGGTAGTGCCGCAGCTATTATAGAGCAACTGATAGCACAGAGCCCGAAGGAAGCTAAGTATTACATTCTGCTGGCAGAGCTTTACGATAACAATAATGAAACTGCCAAAGCGGAGGCTTTGTTCAAAAAAGCACAAAAGTCTTTCCCGGATGATCCCTCATTACAGGTGGGATTGGCGGAGCACTACCGTAAACTGAATGATACGGCACGGTATAATGAGTACACCATAAAAACTATTTTGAACAAGGACCTGGATGCGGAAACTCAATTGGGTCTGCTGGCTCCTTACCTGCAAAATATGCAGAACGATACTACTCGCAGGAAGACCAGCTTGGATCTTATTACTCAGATAGCTGCGCAACATACTAACGATGCCAATGTACTGGCTGTATATGGTGACGTGCTTACTTTCAACGACCAGCGCGACAAAGCTTTGATACAGTACAAGAAATCTATAGCTCTTGATCCTTCCCGGTTTGTGGTGTGGCAACAATTGTTATATAGTTATACGGCCAGGAAGGATGCAGACTCGCTTATTTATTATAGTGATAAGGCTCTACGTCTTTTCCCTAACCAGGCTCTTGTTCACTATCTGAATGGTATAGGTAAGGCAAATGCCAAGAATTACACTGGTGCTATCAATGCCATGAACCGTGCTGTTGACTTGCAGCCAGACGATAATAGCCAATTACTGGCAGAAATGTATTCCTCATTGGGTGACGCATATAATTCAGCTAAAAAATTCGATCTATCTGATAAGAGCTTTGATAAGGCTTTGTCGCTCGACCCGAACAACGCGTCCTTGCTCAATAACTATAGCTATTATCTTTCTGAAAGGGGTACCAGGCTGGATGATGCCGAAAAAATGTCTAAGCATTCCCTGGAACTGCGCCCCGATGAAGCAACCTTTCTAGATACCTACGGTTGGATATTGTACAAAGAAGCCAAATACGATAAAGCTAAAGAATACATACAAAAAGCAGTAGACGCCAACCCTGCTGATGCAGATGGCACTCTTTTTGAGCACCTGGGCGATGTGTACTACAAACTGGATGATAAAGACAAGGCAGTACAATACTGGCAGAAAGCTAAAGACAAAGGAATAGATAACCCCCTTATAGATAAAAAGATCCTGGAGAAGAAATTGTATGAATAAGCTTGTAATTGCCTTTCTGTTAATTGCATCTTCGGGTGTGTTTTCTGGTTGTATATTCGGTAAAAAGGCGCATTCTACAGCTACTGTACCGCCCCATGTAGATTCTTCCACAATTGCAATTCGTACACCTGACACCGGTGTTATTACTCATAGTGCAGATACTTTAAAGAATACTGGTATTGTAAGCCGGGATACATCAAAAACTATAATTCGTATAGATACAATAGCGGCAAACATTGCAGCGAATGCACAGGCAATTACCAATGCTACCTCACTATGGCATCGGCCTATGGTTTATACCACCTTTGATGGCAAAGCAAAAATGCATTATGAAGGTAATGGCAATGGCCAGGATTTTACAGCCAACTTCAGGATAAAAAAAGACAGTGTAATATGGGTAGCCGTAAGCGCACTAGGAGGCATGCTGTCTGTTGCACGTGCATATATTACGCCCGATAGCATCAAGGTTGTTAACTACATTAGTAAAGAAGTGCTCCTGATGCCTTTGAGCCAGGCAAACCGATTACTACCTGCACCGGTCAATTTTTCAATACTGCAGAACCTGATAACAGGACAGCCGCTACTGAATAATGGGGCGGTGATACATGTGGCAGATTCTGCAATGGCATGGATGCTATCTATAGCAGATAATAGTTACACTCAATTGCTTACATACACAAAGACTGACAGTACGTTACAAGCCCAGCAAATGACAACCGTGGCTCCAAGTGGCCCTAAGGTATCTATACAGCAGAGTAGTTATGTACACGATGGAGATAAGGAATTCTCACAGGAGAGGACTGTACATATAGACAATAATGGGGCTTTGTATGAGCTGGACATGGATTTTACCAGTCAATCTTTTAATAAATCACTGGATTTCCCGTTCTCTTATTCCTCGAAATACTCGGTCAACCCGGTAAAATAATGGAGTAGTGACAGTGGACTATAAAGATTTAACTAAAATTTCTTATGCAATCAGGGCAACCGCAATGCCTGTTATTGTCACATTCCCGAATTGTAATTAACTTGTCGGCGAATCTTATACAAGACTAAAACATAACTCCTAATGAAGGTAGTCATATTTGCAGGTGGGCGAGGTACACGTATATCAGAGGAATCGTCCCTGCGGCCTAAACCTATGATAGAAATTGGCGGTAAACCCATACTCTGGCATATAATGAAGATATATGCGGCATATGGGCATACTGAGTTTATCATTTGCTTGGGTTACAAAGGCTGGGTAATTAAAGAATACTTTGCTAACTACTTTTTGCACAATGCCGATATTACTGTCGACATGTCTAACAATTCTATAGAAGTTCATAACAATAAGGCAGAGCCGTTTAAAGTATCACTAATAGATACGGGCGTGGATACAATGACTGCCGGGCGTTTGAAAAAGGTATTACCCTACGTGGGTAATGAAACCTTTATGCTTACCTATGGCGATGGCGTGTGCAATGTAGATATAGACAACCTGGTAAAGTACCACAAAGAAAGCGGTAAGATATGCACTATGACTGCCATACAGGCCACCAGTCGTTTTGGGGTTTTGAAGATGGAGCAGGATGGCACAATTGATAGTTTTGAAGAAAAACCAGCAGACAGCGGCACCTGGATAAATGGTGGTTTTTTTGTGGTAGAGCCTGGTATAGCCAATTACCTGCCTGCAGACTCTGACGATATTATGTGGGAGCGCGAGCCCATGGACAAGCTGGCTGCCGACCGCCAGATAGGTGCATACAAACATCATGATTTCTGGAAGTGTATGGATACACTGCGCGATAAAGAAGAATTAGAACACCTGTGGCAAACTGAACCAATATGGAAAAAGTGGTAACCGCCGAGTACCTGTATTCGGTATTTAATGGTAAACGTGTATTCCTAACAGGCCATACCGGCTTCAAAGGCACATGGATGTTGCAGATACTGCACTATCTGGGGGCTACAGTGAAAGGGTATGCTTTGCCACCAGAAAAAGAGCATGACCTCTACCACCAGGTGCATGGCGATGACCTGTGTAGCTCTGTGATAGGCGATATAGTTGACCTGGAATTATTGACAGAGGAAATTTCAAACTTCGAGCCTGATTTTGTGTTTCACCTGGCTGCACAGTCACTGGTACGCCGCAGCTATGATACTCCTGTAGATACCTTTATGGTAAACACACAAGGTACGGCGCACGTACTGGAAGCTATACGCCAATTGGCCCCGCCGTGTGTAGCGCTAATGATCACCACAGACAAGGTATATGAAAATCCTGAGCGTGGTACTCCATTCAGAGAGGATGATAAGCTGGGCGGTTACGATCCATATTCAGCCAGCAAAGCTGCTGCCGAAATAGTGGTGGAATCATACCGCAGGTCGTTTTTTAATACAGATGATTATGGTAATCACGAGAAATCTGTAGCCTCAGTAAGGGCGGGTAATGTAATTGGTGGTGGCGACTATTCAGACGACCGTATTATACCAGATATTGTACGGGCCCTTGATTTTGATGAAGTGGTAGGCTTGCGTAATCCGGGTTCTATAAGGCCGTGGCAGCATGTACTTGAGCCACTGGGTGCATACCTCCTGCTGGCTGCTAAAATGAGCGAAGATCCTATACGATATAGCTCTGCATTCAACTTTGGTCCTAACGAGGAAGATATGCTAACGGTGGAACAGCTTACTGGCATTTTCCTTGAAAGCTTTGAACAAGGCGACTATAAAGTCTTTTTGCAGGATAAGCCTCTGCATGAGGCTAAACTGTTATTGCTGGATAGCGGAAAGGCTGAAGCTATGCTGGGCTGGCGATCGCAACTGGATGCCCATACAGCCATAAACTGGACGGCGCAATGGTATGCTGATAGGAAGACACCGGCACAGGACAAGTGCACACAGCAGATCAAACAATACTTTGGAGATATATAATGTGGGACATACAATCTATACCACTCTCAGGTGCCGGTATTATAACTATGCCGGCATTTTATGATGTGCGTGGCGGCTTCGTAAAGACATTTAATGGCTCAGCCTTGCAAGCGTTGGGTATTGAATTTACGCTAAAGGAAAGCTACTTCTCTATTTCTAAAAAAGATGTGATACGCGGTATGCACTTCCAGTTGCCACCTCATCACCACTCCAAAATAGTATTTTGTCCACAAGGGGCTATTATAGATGTCCTTGTTGATCTGCGGCTGGGTTCGCCCACGTATGGGCAGCATTACGCCACCGAATTATCTGCTGAAAACCACAAAGCATATTATATACCAGAAGGGTTTGCTCATGGCTTTAAATCATTGACCGATGATGCAATTACCTATTACCTGGTATCATCAGAATACAATCAGGCAAATGATGCCGGTGTTAGGTACGACAGCATAGGATACGATTGGGAAATAGCTGCACCGGTGCTTTCAGCAAGAGATCTGTCGTTTGGTACTTTGAAGGAGTTTGAAAGCCCCTTTTAAGCTGGACTTGTTACTATTTAGAGTGTTCTAAGTATGGATAGAAATAACTATTCAATCAAATCAAAATTCAAATTGGCCACGGAGTTTTTAGATGCACTATTTTAGTGTACAATTAAGCTAGTTTATTTCAATAATATAAATTCACATCACCTTAAATATATATAGTATGAAAATGGAAAAGGTTTTGGATAAGCTGGGTATTGAACCCGTGAACCAGGGGGCCTCAACAGGTACCACATATCTTAAAACGAAAGGGAAGACGATTAAATGTTATTCTCCGGTAGATGGGAAACTGATAGCCTCTGTAAAAGCTGTAGATGAACAAGCATATGATAAGGTAGTAGGACAGGCACAAAAGGCCTTCCAGGAATGGCGTACATGGCCTGCACCAAAGCGTGGCGATGTGGTACGCCAGGTAGGTGATGCTTTGAGAAAATATAAAGAACCACTGGGCCGGCTGGTATCGTACGAGATGGGTAAGAGCCTGCAGGAAGGCTATGGCGAAGTACAGGAAATGATAGATATATGCGACCTGGCTGTTGGCATGAGTCGTCAATTATATGGTCTTACTATGCATAGTGAGCGCCCCAGCCACCGCATGTATGAACAGTGGCACCCGCTGGGTGTGGTAGGGGTTATAAGCGCCTTTAACTTCCCGGTTGCTGTATGGAGCTGGAACAGCATGATAGCCTGGATATGCGGTAATACCTGCGTATGGAAACCATCTGAGAAAACACCACTTTCATCTATAGCGTGCATCAATATCATATCTACTGTTTTTAAAGCCAATAACGTACCCGAAGGGGTATGTGGTATGGTAATAGGTGGCCGCGAAACTGGTGAATGGATGAGTGAGGATACCCGCATACCACTGGTATCGGCTACGGGCAGTACCCGCATGGGTAAGGCTGTAGCTAGTGCTGTGGCTGCGCGCTTGGGCCGTAGTTTGCTGGAACTGGGTGGGAATAATGCCATCATTATAAGCGAGCATGCTGACATGAATATTGCACTGCGTGCTGCTATATTTGGTGGGGTAGGTACTGCAGGTCAGCGTTGCACTACTACACGTCGCCTTATTATCAGCGAAAAGATATATGACACCTTCATTGAAAAATTGAAAGCAGTTTACGGGCAATTGGTAATTGGCGACCCGCTGGACGAAAATAGTCATGTGGGCCCATTGATAGACAGAGATGCAGTGACCGCATATTTGGAAGCCATAGATAAAATAAACGATGCCGGCGGCATTGAAATAGTAGCCGGTGGTGTGTTGAAAGGTAAGAAATACGATAGCGGCTGCTATGTGCGCCCATGCGTGTACGAGGTGCAAAATGCATGGAGCATAGTGCAGCACGAAACCTTTGCGCCTATACTGTATGTGATGAAGTACGGTACACTGGATGAAGCAATAGCTATGCAGAACAATGTACCACAGGGCTTGTCTTCATCGCTGATGACGCTGAACATGCGCGAAGCCGAACAATTCCTCTCGGCAGCGGGCAGTGATTGCGGTATAGCCAACATCAACATAGGTACTAGTGGTGCAGAAATAGGTGGTGCCTTTGGTGGTGAAAAAGAAACGGGTGGTGGCCGTGAAAGCGGCTCTGATAGCTGGAAGGCATATATGCGCCGCCAGACCAATACCATCAACTGGAGTGACCAGTTGCCCCTGGCGCAAGGTATTAAGTTCCATATTTAGAATCACTACTTTATCATGTTCAGGCCGGGGATATTTCTCCGGCCTTTTTGTTATGCCTTTGCCCTTTGGTATTGCATGTGTACGTTTTTACTGCTACTACCTCAATGACGTCTGTCATCTTTTTGCGAA
>Ga0206982_1117_pt1 | contig 26435 bp, 25 predicted proteins | sample Alteio_BWMinCont_18_FD_153493 | JGI IMG/M metagenome (GOLD analysis project Ga0206982, IMG submission 153493) | Enriched cells from forest soil in Barre Woods Harvard Forest LTER site, Petersham, Massachusetts, United States -... | ecosystem: Environmental > Terrestrial > Soil > Temperate forest >... | reverse complement strand
CAAGCAGGATAAGAAAACAAATACATTATGGCAGTTCAGCTTTTCAGAGATAAAACACGACAAGCAGATCAAGATAACGGGAACAAACAATGCCAATCCGCAGTTAGGCAATAACGGCCCTTTTATATTTGGTAAGATCAATAACCTGTATGCATTGCAATTGGGCTGGGGTAAGGAAAAGATACTATTGCCAGGTTTGCTGGATGGTGATATTTCAGTGAGCTTGAGGTACAATGGAGGCTTTAGTTTGGCGATGCTCAAACCCTATTACCTGAAACTGGTATATACCGATGCTAATAATGTAACCTACCTGGAACAACAGAAATACAGTGAATCTAACAGCGAGAAATTTCTCAATAGTGGTTCTATCTTGAGCGCATCAGCATGGAGCAAAGGTCTGGATGAAATTGATTATGTACCCGGTGCTTACATTGAAAGTTGCGTTGTTATACAACCTGGAAAGAACAAGAGCTTTATACAGGTTGTCACATTAGGTATCAATGCAGCTTTCTATGCAAAGGACCTTCCTATCATGGCTGATCAGAAAGCTTATCCGTATCAGGCTTCTTTATTTGCAGGGATAGGGTTAGGGAAAAGATGGTAGGTTAAGGAAAAGAAGTATAAGACACTAATGAACAAAGAGCTCTAAAAGAAAATTTCTTATCAGGGGTTTTGTGATTACAGAGCTAAAACCTTCTCCCAAGAAATCATGCCCAAGAAATGGTGGGAATGCAGCATGCAAAGAAAATACAGCGTAACGCTCTGCTGACCTCACTTCAACTTTTCTCGCCAGCTTTTACTTTCATCTTCAATAACTTCCAACAAGTCTATTATTGATTCTATATCGTTGAGTATTGCATCAAATTCAACATCCAAACCTGCATTTTGGAATCTCAGGTAATCAAAGAATATAAGTCTCAAATTCCTGCTCATTCTTGAGAGGTCTTTATCCTGAATTAAATATCTGATCGTATTTAGAAGCTCTTCGGAAAGAACCTGATTATTGTCTCCACTCATTGCCGAATTGTTTCGATAAATATAGAAGTACAAAACCGCTGGAATGCCACGTTAGCGCAACATTAGCATTAAGAGTAGGGTAGTGTATCCTTTTTCCTACTATACTCGCTTTATCAAACAAAAGATAGAGTATATGAACGCAAATGATGAATTACAATATCACACTTCCACTGATGGCTATCACAAATACACAATGGGCTTGGTCATCACAGATGGTGCTAAGGCATTGGCCGATAAATTTCAATGTTATTGGTTCCTGGATATTGTTGTTTCTTATCAGAAGAAATTAAAAGGTCATGAGTTCCAGGTATGGCGACTTGTAAAACATGGAGAGTATAAAGCCACAGTCACATGCACAGATGGTAACGATAAGGTTTTGGTAAAGCAGCAAATTCCATTTACTGACTTTGCAGCAGATGAGGCAACAGTATGGCTTGAGCTTGATTGTATTCTTTTACCATCTGAACATTAATCAACTACAGCTATGAAACTAACTACAGAAGAATTGAATCAGTATAAAGCAGCAGCAAGTCTTGGATTGATACCTGACGAAGACAATCCTCTATTCATATTTAATCAGACCAATAAAGACATACTGATTGATATCATCAACGGACGAATTGATTGTGTTGAGATGGCAAAGATGCAGATGGGGAATCGAGGGCTTGATCAGAAGACAGGAAAATGGATCGGTTGGAAGACTGAAGAAGTGAGCTGTTGAAAAAGATCAAATGATCCACATGATGTAGTTCTTTTACATTCCTACGTTACAACTTCTTGAAAAATTCACTCAGGCTGATATCGAAGTAATCACAAAGCTTGGATAAAGTACTTATACGGATATTATTTTTCGCAGTTTCTATCCTTGCGATATGAACATCAGTCTCATTATAAAGCTGTTCCTGGGATAAACCTTTCTTTTCCCTAAGCGCTTTGAGCTTAAGTGCGATCTTCTGTAAGAGTATTTCATCTCTAACCTGTGCCATTCATGCACAAAGTCCAAATAGATCGCAAACACAACAATGACATATTTGTCAGTATTTGTTTACTTTAGCAAAACAAAGAATTTAATAACAAATACCGAAGCTTACCAAAATAGTGACTTACCAAACTAAAAAAACATAGCAATGAACATTGACGACCGAAATACACCCGAAATATCTGAAGTTGAATATGACCTCGCAACACTTGCGCTAAAAGGAAAACGGTTTCAAGAGGCTGGCGATATGTTCACAGCTTTATTGACCAAGACGCAGACAAGTGAAGCATGGTGTGGCATCGGACTGGCGAGGCTTGGGCTCATTTTAGAAGGAACTACAGTTGAAGAAGTGTTTTTCTGTTTCGAAAAGGCCAAATCCGTTGGACCCGAAAAAGTTGAAGATATAGAATTGGTCGTGTTGCAAACCACGATGGAAGCACTTACCCATCTTTATCAATTATATGTTGAGGCGGTTTTTGCAAGCAGAGCTGCAGTGTTCAAAAGAAATTTAGCTGCGGTGTCAACGGCAGTCGGTGGCATGGTGACTTTAAATTCTGCCCATAAGAACAGGGTCATGAGTTCGATAGCTTCAGCAAGTATAACAGCATTTAGCTACGACAGATATCTTAATGCAAAGAGCACTGGTGACGAAATGACGGCTTTCTACAATAAGGTCGCAAAAACAGTGGAGCAAATAAAGCTAAAGGTAGACAGTTTCATTATTGAAGGTGATAAAAAGCAAGAGCTTATTGCTCTGGTATCAAAGAATGAAAAATGGGTAGTGGAAACATTAAAGACTGAAGCGCAAAGAATAGCAGAACAAAAAGCCTATCATGATACAACAGTACAGAACAATCGCAGCAAGTACATTCAACAAAAAATGGTTGAACTGGCCGATCCTGGTCATCCTTTCCATTATGCTAAAAGCGAGGGAACAAGATTGTTCACGGCTGGAAAGTATCGAAAGGCTTTACCTGTAATCAACTATGCATTAACAGTCTATGATAACGATCAAGATTTACTAGCTATGCAGAATAAAATACTCAATCGTTTAAGTGCCATTGATATGAGTATTGGAGCGCTCCCATTTCTTATTATTGGTACAACGATAAGCATATCTTTTAGTCTTGATAAAGATGGTTTTAGAAATGTATTTATCGTACTAACTATAATTGGAGTAGCAATACTATTGTACTTAAAAAACCAGCGAAAGGCAAACTGCAAAGCACCCAAACCATTGGCGCCTTCTCCTATACAAAATACAGTATCGAACATTGAAGAATAGTTAATCCCAATTCTTATTCAATAATCATTAATAGAATATTTATGGAAGAGAAAGTACCTGAATGGTGGCAACAAACCACAGGAGGACCAACCGGTCAAATGAAAACATCAACAGTCAAATGGTATAACGACTCTACAAAATTGATGTTATCAGCCTTTATCTGGCCTGTGCTGATCTATGGTCTGTATAAAACCGATCTGATAAGTAAAAGAAACAAGCAAATAGGATTAGCTGTTATTGTTATCTTATTCTTACTGGCTGGTCTGTTAGATTCAAACAATCAGTCGACTCAGTGAGCAATCAAGACTGCATGTGAGCCGGTTTATCAGATGGGGATATTTAGAAGTAGTATGACGTTTCGCCGCTTGTGTGACGCTGCGTCATTTTTTTTTAAGAATAACTAAGTAAGATCAATGTAAATAGTGACTGTTACATAGAATTAGTAATAGCAAGCAAACAGGTTCATCAGGAGTCCACAGGCAAGCCATAAACCCAATTGAATATAGATATAAGCACGCTCGTTTTATTGGTCAATAATGAGAAGATTTGCGAAAAGGCTTCCTTGGAAATGGATTTATGAAAAATTTATACAGATCATCACCATGATAGAAATGATAGATTTCTTTGTATATACATGATTAGGATATCGAAATCAAGAATTTGGATACCAGTTATCATAATTACAATCTGAGACTTACTATATACCATTTGAGGGCGTATCCGTACCTATTATAGAATCAAGTAGAAACGAGGACGGCATGTTCGTACCAAAATAAAATAACAGAAATAAGGACGGTGTGTTCGTACCTATAGTTTATTCAGATGGGAATTGAAATGCAAATCTTATAAAGTCAAAAATAGCCGATAATTCAAGTTGCATAACTGATAAATACCTAACAATAATGGCGATTAGAAGCTCATCACCAAACAATAAAGCAACTCTAGTGTAATTGTATATATGGCAATAAATGGAGACAATCGAAGCAGTGTTTCACGAAAAGGCAGGAATTGAAAATGAATGTTAATAACTGTAAATCAATAATGCAGTATGATTACATAAGTATTGACCATTGTTCTAATTCTACAGATTCATATCTCTATTTGTAAATGAAGTAATAACTATCAGTCTCACTATATCAGTATACCATTTGACGGTGTACTCGTACCTGAAAATAATTGTAGCAATTTAGAAGACGGCATGTTCGTACCATCAATGTAATTGTATGTGGCAACCACTATAAATAAAAAATCCTCCAGTAAAAGCCGGAGGACATTTTCAAAACTTACAACCAGTCTATTGTTCCATGAGCAACTGTGGCATGTCATATTTCAATTCAGCCATCAGCGTGGAGCCACCAGGAATATCGAGCAGTTTTGTGACGAACTGACCACGACGTATTTTCTGTCTTATTGAAGCCACATCCAGTTTGATGATCCCATCATCACTTTCACAGATCCAATAAGGTGCAGTTGCCGTCATGATCGGGCCAAGAGTTATGCTTCCATTCTTATCGGTCATGATCTCAAGTAGATAAGATTCGTTGATGCTGTCTTTTGTTTTCTTTGGCACTTTCAAAGGAGGATGTGTTGCTGGCGGCATTGGTTTGTCTGCAGGTTTCAGTTCTTTATAAGCAGGTTTTGTTGGTTTATAAGCAGGCTTTTCTTTCTTATACGCATCTGGCATCTTTTTGACGCCATTGATGAACCTGGTGTCTTCCTCCAAATTGATGCTAGGTCCTGCAAGATCATATGGATCAAGAGGCTCTGGACGTTCATCGTCGTCATCAAGCAAATGGTCTATCTCTAATTGAATCATTAGGTCTTTGATATGTTGCGGTGTATGTTTCTTCTCCATTGGTTTTAATTTTAAATAGTTGCAAGGAGGAGAGAAGTAATGAAGACTTTTATGATGAGATAAAAAGGTGCACTTCACATATAATCGGTAGAAGTATAATTATATTGTGAAGTGCACCTTTTAAATATATTGCCAGCTCTTTTCAAATTGTTAGTGGTGTCAATATTGACTCCTATGAACCAACACCTAAAATTTTAATATATGCTCCCTTATGTAAGTGGTAATCGCTTCTGCAAAAGGTATCTGAACCATGTTTCCCATCAGCATTACCTGGTCTGCCTCACTGAAAATGCTCAAATCATATCCTTCTAGATGGGATAAGATTATACGTTCCTGAACATTTATCGGCCGCCACTCTATGCCATCGAATACTTTCAGTCCATCGCCGGATGCGGTCATGGTATTGATGTAGTTATCGTGTGCTGTTTTCGCAGACTGATTTTTATCGTATTTGAAAGCATGGATATGAGGCAGAACAGACCTTAAAGAACACTTGCTTAAATAGACAGGTTGAGGCTCAGGGAAACCCGGAAGTCCAACATCCTTTCGAACCATGATTATAGTTACTCTGTCTCTTGACTGGTAGGCACCATAATCTAATGCGTTCAGAACCTTTATTTCATAACGATATTCAGTCTGTGAATCCAGGACAGCGAGCACATCCCTTCTTAAGGCCTTCATCGGCTCGTCAAAGAACCCTGGTACTTGTTCGAACCAGGCGACCTTTGCCCCAAGCCCTTGCATACCGGCGACCCTGATCTGCTTCATCATCAACATATTTTTGAAATCATAGACGCTACGGTTAGGATTGACAGAGGACATTCCCTGGCAAGGACTACCTGAAACAACAAGATCGATATCTCTATATTTTAGGTTTATGGTATTGGCAGACATGGATGATACCTTGTCCATGATATGCTTTCCATTTATTGTAAAGAAGTTTGCCTGTTCAAAAAGGCCTTCACAATTATTATGATGAAATGCCTGTTCTGCCACTGGCCAGTAATCCGTGGCATAAATCGGTTTGAAACCTGCTCTTTCTGCTCCCTTCGACATGCCGCCTACACCATGAAAGAAAGATACTACTGAAGGACTATTATTACCAGCTGTGTTTATCATAAAGATTTTTTTGAGTTTTTGATTTGATTTGTAGATGATATATTGATAATTAAGCTGCTAATGAAAGATTTTGGTCATCGGATAAGTTTTGTGCATCCCTGATGATCACCTGGATACTGAACCTGTCATCTAAAGGAATAAAGACATGAGATTGGCCATTGTGCTTGTCATTACCTTCGGCAGTTACTTTATGTGTTACCTCACCCAGCGATTTACCATTTCTTATAGCTTCTACGATACCATTATTAATGCTAAACTTAAGCTCGCCGAGATCATCCCACTCCAAAGCTATTGACCTCAGATTATGTACCGGCACAACTGGTATCTCAACTGTTTTGCCAGGCACGTTAGAGATGAAAAGGTTGTTATATCGTTTCCTGCTTTCAATTGGCTGCTCAACATCGACTTTTTTGAATGCTTCAGTACTGGTGATCTCACCTTTATCGATCTTAGTAAGTAATTCAGGATTATGATCCCCTAGTTTTTTTGCGCTATGTATTGTGCCTTCTGAGACACCGAGGATCGCTGCAGCAATTGGTCTGGTTTTAGTTGTCCCAAACTCTTTTTTCCATTTTTTTCCGGCCTCCGTATTATTCAAATAGTGTTCGAGAAGCTTTACCGTTTTATAGAATGCGCTCTTTGCCTTTCCGTGTTTTATGACGTCTTTGAAACTGATGAACCTGATAACATCATCTTCATTAGCATTTTTCATGACTGTGATCTCCATGATATCGATCCCAATTTCTTGTGCTCCAAGGACATCCTGAGCATGTGTGATCACAAAACCATCCTCAGTTACTACTGGCATTTCGATATGACCAAACTCGTTATAGAAATCCTTGAACAAGACACTTGGAGATGACACATTCATGGCAACGAGGAATGGATGGATCTTTAGGTTTGCTACCTTTTCCACTCTTCTTTCATAAGTGAATACTTTCTTTTCTGATACTGCTTGCGATGTTATCGTGCTGTTGTTTTCCATGTTTGCTGTTTGATTGTTTTGTGAATTGTTTGCAGATGTTGATTTGGTTGAGTTTTTCATTTTTATGGTTGTTTTGTGGTTGATGACTAATTTTTTGAACTTATTGGGCATGAGTATCCCTGTACGGTTCGGAATTCGTTTTTTGAACCGTTGGTTAAAGCAGTCTTATTAGAGATTATTTGGGGAAGGCCTACGCTATCAGTTCCAGGTGATATGATGGCCTGAATTCAAAAGTGCGCCCAGTCTTCTTGATAAGATTAGAGTTGTTCTTGGTGTTCAAGGCGATCAGAATTGTCCTTGCCTTTGCAGCTTTTTCGCTGACTTTAAGATTTACCATTTTGGGTGCCCGCAATGGGATAACATTTTGTTCTGGTTCTATCATATCAATTGGTTTTGATTTCTTCTTTTTACGACTAGTAATAACCTCAGTCTTATAATAGACTACAATGATCAGCTGGCCAGATTCAGGGGAACCGATTTTTTGAATTTTTGCCTTGAAAAATGCATTATTATATACAGAATAGGCATCGGCAGCTTCAATCTCTGCGATTTTCTTACCGCACTGCTTTGCCAATTTGCGCTGATAAGTGATTTCATTTTTTGCAGTTGTCTTATTAAAAAATCTCGCAATAACCTTAACTGAGTTTTTATTAGTAGTCACTGTTTTTGTTTTTTTTGTAAAATTAAAATGTGGTGCTTCGTTTTTGCTTAGATTAGTCTCCTGAGATTTCTTAGCCTTAATTTGAGGTCTTTTTGAATTCAGTAAGGTTGTTTGCGCAGTAGCCATGATACTTTTTTTGTAAAACTAAAAGGCTGTGCTTCGTTCTTGCTTAGATTAATCTCCTGACATTTGTTAGCGTTATTTGAGGCATCTTTGAATTAGTAAGGTTATTTGCGTGGTAGCCATGACGTTTTTTTTTTTGTAAAACTAAAAAGCTGTGCTTCGTTCTTACTTAGAGTAATCTCCTCGGATTTTTGTGTATAAACTTTTCAATTGTGTAAACATAATTGGTGAGAACGACTGTAACCGGATAGCTGTTTAACTTTCAGCGCTTTTTTATTGTCGCTGTTATTGAGAATAATCTTTCTAATAAATCGACTGTATTATATTAGAGGCTTAAATACCTCCCATGAATTCGCAGACCGCATTGCTTAGAGACTTAGATAGATATAAATGGAATGAAGAATTCTGTTGCCTCAAGTGTGGCAACAGGGAATACATCCCCGGGAAACAACCATATTCAAGAAGATGCAAGAGTTGCAAATATGATGAGAGCTTGTTTAAGTCAACAGCGTTTGAGGGGATACGGTTTTCTATTGAGAAGGCAATTAATGTATTGGAATATATAGTCGAAAATTGCTTTGTTGATCCTGATGCAAAGATCATTCAAATCGGAGGTAAGAAAAAAGGAGACATCGTAGAAGACCTGGAGTTCTTTGAATTTGAAGAGGAAGCTAAAGAGCCTAAAATGATTTCTATGATGGAATATATCGACATGAGCAGAGAGCGAAAAATCGATGAAGATTTTATCAATCGGCGGCTTATGAAAACTTTCGGTCAACACTCGATCAAGGTCAGCAAGATCGCACAGGAGTTTGAGCTTGAGGAAAATACTGTCAATAAGTTATTCGATAGAATAAGCAACAGGATCAGACTGGATGATGAACCGGAATCAACTTCACTAAATAGGGTTTTAAGTTATCTGAATTACCACCCTGAAAGAAGATCATTATCTTATCTTTTAGGAATGATGATGATTCCACTACCAGGTGAGTGGCATTATGGGGAGAAAGAGGTAGGTGCAAATGTCTATCAATTAAGCTTTGTCTTTGACTCGTGGAAGATCCATCCTATTGCACCAAAACCTTTTTGTTATGAAGACATTGAAGTTATATATGGCAGCGATAAATGGGCGGAACTGTTTGTCGAGAAATAACAGACTATAAGCAGGGTATTTATTTTAGATAAAATCTTCCCCAATATTCTTTTGGATTTTTTTCATAGTCTAAAGCATTATCTAGCCAACCTCGTGAATATTATCAACCACTTTTTTTAGATATCTAATTGAAGCAATTTAAATTAGAAACGGTCACAATTAATTTGCAAATAAAATAAGATGCTTAATTGGTTAAAAAGAAAGTTATATAGCAGCCATCACATCGTGGTAAATAAGCGAATAGTTGAGGAAAACATTCCTTCAATATACGAATCGTATTCGGAAATTAATTCATTTGAATTGTCAGCTGTAAAACAAGAATTGTCAAACTCTCCGTCATGTGGAGACTCATTAGAAGGTTTACCTACTGATCTAAATACAGAGATACTTCCGCCGACACAAGCAAGCACACTAGTCAGAGAAATAACTGACGTGGAACCAGCTCTACCAGATTATATTTATCCCACCGTAAATCTCTTCACGGATGTTGTAAAAAACGTTGTTGACACTAGCGAACTGTCGAACGCTAAAGATAAGATACTAAATACTCTCAAAAATTTTGACATTTCTGTAAACAGTATAGCGGCAACAATTGGTCCAACCAATACTTTGTTTGAAGTTGTTCCGGCTTCCGGAATACGAATTGCGAAAATATTATGTATAAATGAAGATATTGCGCTTGCCCTAAATGTCCAATATGTCACTATTGCTCCAATACCTGAAAAAGGGACTGTAGGGATCAGTATCCCAAATAAAAATAGACAGGTTCTATCTATGAAGACCGTGATCGAAACCGAGGCCTTTTGTAATAACAGTATGAAGCTTCCAGTGGCCTTCGGAAAGAAATCCGACAATACAGATTTTATATTTGATCTTACAGCATTACCGCATCTTTTAGTGTCAGGTGCAACCGGCCAGGGAAAGTCATCTGGAATAAACGCTATCATAATGTCGTTGCTCTACAAAAAAAGTCCATCAGAGTTAAAGTTTGTTATGATTGATACAAAGAAGGTAGAACTGAATAATTATCGTATTCTTGAGAATCACTTCTTAGCTAAGGCACCTGGAGTAAAAGATGCGGTAATAACAGACACTCAAAATGCCATAACAACTCTTAATTCCCTATGTATTGAAATGGACAACCGGTATGATCTGCTAAAAAAAGACGGAGTACGAAACATTGCTGAATACAACGATAAATATATAAATGGTTCTTTATCTCACAAAAATGGCACTAAGTACTTACCTTTTATAATCGTGGTAATTGATGAATATGCTGACTTGATAAGGAGTGCAGGGGAAGAGATTGAGCTACCATTGACGCGCCTTGCACAAGGTGCCCGTGCTATCGGAATTCACATAATAATTGCAACTCAACATCCTTCTGCCGAAGTAATAACAAGCGATATAAAAGGCAGCTTTCTCGGGCGTATAGCTTTTAAGGTTACTTCCAAGATTAATTCCCGCACAATACTTGGCGTAGAGGGAGCCGAACAGTTAGCGGGAAATGGCGACATGCTTATTTCATTCAATAATGAAGTGTTGCGGGTACAAGGTGCATTTGTAACCACGACCGAAATAGAACGAATAGTAAACTTTATTGCACAACAACCTGGTTATTCTGTAGCATATGAACTACCTGAATTCAATTGGCGCAATCTTGCAGTAGTTGATTTGGTCAACAGAGATCGGTTATTTAATGATTGTGCACGCCTTATAGTACACACACAAAATGGGTCAACGTCCAACATGCAACGTCGATTTAATCTTGGATACAATCGTGCAGGTCAAATTATGGATCAATTGGAAGCTGCTGGTATTGTAGGGCCTCATATCGGAAGTAAGCCAAGAGATATCTATTGCCAAACAGAATCTCAACTTGAGCAAATATTAAAATCATTCAATTAACTCTTTCATGTTTTCAAACCTAGCCTTTTATTATGTTCGCGAGGTTTTTGAGATAGAAAGAATCTATACGTTTTGATTTATTGGCTTTATAGAAATCAACAGATAACATAACATCTTTTTATGTTTATATAAATTCATTAGGTGTCAATTTTGACTCTCTTTATCTTAGAGATATATAAGGGTATCGTTTGCTGCATTGATATTTTGAAAAATAAAAATGCAATATTTAGGCAACTCAGGGTTGACATCTAATAATATCGACAACAATAGCGTTGCTGATATTAAATTTGAGCTAGTTGATTGCACCTCTCCGCGCCAGATTCTGCGTCTGGTACCATGCTTCGATCACTTCAAGTACAAGTAAAATATACGATGTGAATATAAGGTCGTACAAACATGATAGCTATTGAAGTGTAGTAATTGTTAGCGTACCATTAGCTAAATATTTCCACACTGTGTACCCTAAGTAGTCCTTTTTCTTGCATCTTCGACATGCATCTAATTACGAAAGAAGATGTATAAGCACTCTGATACAATACAGCTATGTGGAACTACCTTTTATATGGACTTCAACATGGAACAGTTTCGTGAAGTGAATAATAGCTGGAATACGATTCCATTCGATGACCTGGTCTTTAACGGTGACTCCCTGGTTCTATTCTACGATACAATCAACAAGAATGTGTTCGAAGGTCTTGCCATTGGGCCACGTGATGACCTGCAGATAATTGAAATACCCATTTACCTTTTCAAGCACGTATCGGGTCAACCTTTAGAGCACTAAACTATTAGGATATAAACAAACAAGTCATGATACAGAAAATAGAAACGATTGATGACGTGAAGAAATTCTTTACAGAACTTATGAGTGAAAATCTGATCTTCCATCCAGACAACGATTTCTGCGACTACATCAACCTGAAAACAAATGAGCCCACATATTCTGTCGAAGAAGCAGAACGTAGAAATGAGTTGGTAAGTGAGTGCTTTATTGTTTGTGAACGAGATAGCGTGGACTTCTACGAATTGTGTATGAGTCTGTTGCCATTAAACGTCCATAAAGATATCCACAAAGACATATAAGGTAAATAGCTTTTCATATCTTGCAAGCGGTTTATAGGGGCTGGTCTGATCTCAGGCTGGCTTTTTTATTTGTCAAAAATATTGATATAATAAAATAGAACCTTAAGTTTAAACTTGATTTGTAGTTGAAATAAAATTTATCGCATGAAAGATATAAATGAATATAAGCTTACGGCTACTGTTACAGTTGGTCAACTACTATCTTGGTTGGCATCGAAAGATGAGGTTGCAAAAAACGAAATTATAACACTAATTGACCATCGATTTACAAATAGATACATCAAGCATCTTAAACAAATGGACACTGGGTTTCTAATGATGGCAATTTCTTGCTTAACGCTTGAAACGCTGGAATCATTTAAACAGGGCAAAAAGAATACCAGGGGAAAAAGCGGTAGAATGTTTGAAGTTTTTTTTAAAACAGAAATGACGCATTTTCCTGGCTTCGCAGAAATTCATAAAGATTTTTATGAAAATGTGCGTTGTGGTATACTTCATCAAGCCGAAACTACAAATGCTTGGCGAATTCTACTAAGTGGCCAATTATTAGACACGCCGAACAAAACGATTAATGCGAAGAAATTTGTTGAAGCTTTGGAAAAAAGCATAAAACACTACAGAGATAGATTGCAGACAGAAGATTTTACGTCAAACATCTGGAAACACGCAATTGTGAAACTGGAAGACATATGCAATAATTGCAACCTTAAAAATATGTAATAGTTTACAATTACAACACCTTATTTCAATTGCATTCCAAATAAAACATCTATGGCCATACTGGTTGAAACAGGACAAAAAACATTGGAAGGTTTTTTAAACAAATGGCCCGTGGAGGCTCTTGAAAAAATGACTATCGAGGAATATGCGGATCTGCAAAATCATAATGCGTACTGCTACTGGTTGGAATTTGGAAGTAAAGACTTGGGCGAAATAGGAGGAATGCCACTTACAAAATTTGGGCTTTGGAAGTATAAAGCTCGAAAAGATTTCTCAAACACTTTCGACTCTGATAGCAAATATGCTTGGAACAACAAATTTGGCAAAACCAGCGTACAAGCATTTAACAACATAAAAGCTATTATTATAGAAATCGCACGTGCAGCACAAGAAGGCACGTGGGATTATATTGAGACAATTGATTTCCATTCAGTCGCAAAGTGGAAGATTGCTTACTTGTATTCAAACAATCAACTCTTACCTATATATACAAGAGAAGGCTTATTGAAAATAGCCTATGGATTAGGTGGTCGGTTTTCGGAAGACTCAAAAATCCTGGGCTTACAACAATTCATTTTAAGTAAAAAAAATGCTGATCAAAACCTTATTGAATATGCGCGAGATTTATGGAGTCATTATGTTAAAGGCAAACCCTTTCGTAATTATTTTATTATCGGAACGAAATACAAAGATGAAAATGGCACGGACACAAAAGATGTGCTGCCTGAAATGTTGACATCAAACTCTGTTGCAATTGGTTTCCTTTATAATAGTGACTTATCTCATCTTGTTAATAAATCTAACGATGAAATCGATAATTGGATTGAGCAACATACAGATAATGAAATCAATATTGGTAAGCTGAAATCTTATTTCAGAATTTTTTTAAACTTTAAACCAGGTGATATAATTGCTCTCAAGTCACATGGTGCCCACGGTACACTTGAAGTCGTGGCATATGCAGTAGTCGTTGAAAGGCATGGTTTGGTTTATGAACATAGACCTGAAAGACTTGGTCACCACGTTAATATTGAGTTTGTTGAATTGGGAATCAATCGTAAAACAGGACTAAATTATGCCGGAACCGTTCATAAAATTGACCCGGATAAACCAGATCATCTTATAAAAATTTTTGGCCCTTTTCTACACGTCGACAATATCGCCCTTGGTGAAGACAATGTTGAAGAAGACGAAACTTCAAGACCAAAATCAGAAGAAACATATGAGCGGGGTCCCATTGCAACCCGTATGGTTAGACAACTACATAATATTATACAGAATAGTCTATATGCTACATTGAAAAAGAAACATCCCAAAGATAAAATTACAATGGAATACAACGGACGAGTTGATATTATGAGAGAATCATCGACAGAACAATGGCTTTACGAGATAAAACCCTTTGAAAATGTAATGTATTGTCTTCGTAATGCTATTGGTCAGCTTATAGAGTATTCGTTTAGATTCTCCACGCCCACAAAAAAAACATATTTAGTTATTGTTGGTCCTGGGGAGTTAACGGGAGAGGCTGTAAGTTATTTTAACCATTATGAAGAGTATATAAATTTACCGATAAGTTACATGCAACACACAGCGCCATTACATCAGAGCAATCAATAACAAAACGAAATTTTTTACGTGATGATGATTGATGTTTTAACTAATTTATACACATTGTAATATTATCTAAAGTTGAGCAGCCCTTCTGAAATCCTTCTGAACGTTTCATCCGGTAATGTCTTTAAATAATGCTCAGTTGTCTTGCTGTTAGAGTGACCAAGTGATTCACCAATAAATGAAGTAGCTACCCCGTCGATTTTCAACCTGGTTGCATAACTATGTCGCGCCAATGATAATGTCAGGTTCACGTCGAACCTCAATGCAATACCTATTTGTCTCAAATCGCGGTTGATGTTACGCGCCAACATGTCCTTGACCTTCTTTCGTGCGATGTCTGTATTTAAACCTCTAAAGCTTGGTAACAAATAGTCCTTGGTCTCCAGGCTACCCCATTTTTCAATCATACCCTTTACTTCAGGGTGTAGGTAGATCGTGATCTCTTTTGTCTCGTTGGTCGTCCTACTTGTCTTTGCGCGTATAAACGTTAACATATTGCCTTTAATATCCTTGCCTTTCAGGCTCAACAGGTCCTTCAGGTTCATACCATTGCACAGGTACAATAAGAAGAAGTAGTCTTTTGCCCTTCTTTCCCCATATCCTTTAGGCTCATACTCCCACAGCCGTTTCATATCCTCCGGATAAATAACATCCTGTGATTTAGATGCCGCACCGATAGTGAACTCTACAAATGGATAACTTCCTTTCGATATGTAGCCGCTCTTTATAGCCCTGTTGTAAATGTGCCTTAGACTTCTTAAGTATATCTGAGCAGTGGCATTCGAGTTCCCCTGATTCACATACCAGGCCTTAAATGCCTTGAGGTATTGCACATTGATGTCTTCCAGGTAGAAGTCTTTTCGGAAGCGCTTGAATGCGATCAGCGATTGTTCGTAAAAGGACTTGCTACCGGCCCTATCTTCTTCAACAAGCTCATCAATCTTCGTCTGAAATAATACTTCCATACTGGTCTTGTTATTGACCTTTAAACTCGCCTCTGACTTGAACAGATTAGTGAACTGTTTCTGATTCGCACCTGGGAACTGATCAAAAATGTCTTTGGCCTTTTTCAGATAGCCATCAATTCGCTCCTTTAATACTTTGGCCTCTTTAGGTATGGAGCCAGTCGCAGAAACCGCCTTGTCGAATATATCCTGAGTTGCGTATAGTTTTAGTCCTATCCTGAACTGTTTGCCTTCTATATACACGGTGAGTTTCACGGGTAATAAGTCACTGTTAACCATGGGTGTTCTGGCGTCCAAAAATGGGTAAATGGAGCCCACTTGTTTGTCTTTTATCGTTTTCAATGCTTTATTATTATTTATAAAGCAAGTGTAGCAGATTCTGATGAAAGAAGTAGTCTGGTACTCGATTATTTGCATAACTCCAGCACTGTTTTATGTATACAATATTGTATGTTTACACATTAATTTTAATAGCCACTGAAATGTTTGGGAGTTTTGAACTGTCAGATTTTATTGCATATCGCGTCTCTGTATGCGACTACAAATGTAGATTGGAACTTCAACGTGGAGCCATAGTTGACGAACCAGATTATGTTTCATGCCTTTCAAAAACAATTAGAGACGATGTAAAGCATATAAAAATGAAAGTACATGCTCAAACGCTCTCTGGAGGGCAGGAACAAAATAATGGAGCAGATGGTATAATTATTTTTCAGATTAAGAATGAAATAAAGGTAGGTATCTATGAAGCCAAATGGCCACGGTTTAAGCAGACAGACTATCCGTGGGATTATTTGCATCCTACACGACTTACCTCTCATTTTTCCGAGCAAATTAACAAGAAACATATTTGGCAGGATACTATAGCCACATGGGAAATGTTTTTTAATGAAGAGGAATATGGAAAGGATAGTCCACCATACGAATTCTTCGGTAGTTCCTGTGTCTGGAACAACGATGCATATAATTTTATGAATAGTAAGGGTTTGATATTGAATAAATGGAGTACAAGTAAATTAAAAGAACTTTTAAAAGAGAATGGTACAAATATTTATTCTATAATTTTCGACCTATTATCGTGTAAGCGGGGGAAGAAGCATTCAATAAGTGCAGGTGAAAAAAATGTTGTCATTAGTAGTCCAGTGAATGATAATATAATATTAGATGTTCCGTTGCCAATTGATTTAGAGAAAGAATTCGATGAAAGAATACAAGCCTTCATGGAACGAGAGAGATTTACAAGTTACCTATATATCGTAGCACAGAATATACAACTTGGTAGCTAAAGTGGATTCAATGCTTGCACTAAAAATTGCACTGAGCCAAGGTTGTCCTAATGCATAGAAACAACAACATTCAACAACCGAAGCATAAAAAGTACTTGTTTTAACTCAACTGGAAGACTTAGGAGCGCGACTCAAAATCTGGTTATCGTAAGGTAGTGCAGGTTCGATTCCTGTTCTGGGCACATTGATTATCAAGCAGTTACGCACAAACGTAACTGCTTTTTTGTTGCCCCTCAAAACAGCTTGCACTAAAAATTGCACTGTAATCTCTTCAGAAGCCTGTATTATCAATATTCTTGCTGATTTGAAGTATTCGAAATTGATGCTTGCAGAGGCTTATAATTGTTTTTAATTGCGCGTAGACCAATTCCGTCATCTAGGCAATTTATTTAGTGGAGTCACTTTTGACACTTTTATAATTACTATGTGTTGGCATGTCTTCGTGGCTTCTCTTTATTAGCAGTCTTTTAGCGATCTGTAATCGATTGAATAAGGAAAACGTTGCATCTTCGATAGAGGCAATTCATTTGATTGTAAGCTTAGATATGATTCAGAAGATAGAGACAGTAGAAGATGTAACGATGTTCTTTAACGAGTTACTGAATGAAGGAATAGCATTTCATCCTGATAATCCGTTTGAAAATTATATTCAGGATGAGACAGAACAGCCTTTTTACAGTGACGAAGAAATACAGGTACGGAATGAGTTGTTAGTTCAGGCATTCCTTGTTTGCGAGAGAGAAGATGTAGATATCTATGAACATACAATCGGCATTTTCATGCAGTACTTTTATAAGAATTACATGACTGATTTATAAACAGTTTATAGTATCTTGTCAACGGTTTATAGGGGCTGGTCTATTCATAGGCTGGCTTTTATATTTTTTCGTCCCCATTCTGCCAGGAGCTGCATCACATCATTGAGCGACATTCCTTTTTCAGTAAGTGTATATTCCACTTTTGGGGGGACTTCGGCATATACTTTTCTGCTGATGATACCGTCTGCTTCCAGTTCCTTCAAATGCCTTGATAATACTTTTAGCGCTATACCCTGAATGGCTTTATGAAGCTCGCCAAACCGCCTTGGGCCGGACAATAACATCCATATGATTACAGGTTTCCACTTACCGCTTATGATACTGATGGATTCCAATATCGTGCAATCGCAGTCCGGCGCTGCTTTTTTTTCAATTATTTTTTCTGCTAACATGCTGATAACCAATATTAGTGTCTTTCTTGTCAATACTTGACAAATGTGCCATTACTTGCCAAAAGTAAAGTTATGGATTAGTATTGCACAAAAAAGTATGAAAATATTAATTATCGGTGCCACAGGAACTATCGGAAAACACGTAACCGCCGCATTACAAAAAGATCATGAGGTAATTAAGGCTGGATCAAAAAGCGGGGATATCCAGGTAGACATCTCCTCTCTTGAGTCTATAGAAAACTTTTACAAACAATGCGGGAAATTTGATGCGCTTCTTTGCGCAAGCGGCGATGGACAGTTCGGGCCTTTGGCAAGTATGAAGGATGCCGATTTCAGAGTTGGTGTTAACAGCAAATTGATGGGCCAGGTTAATCTGGTATTGATAGGCCAGCATTATATCAATTCTAAAGGATCGTTTACTTTAACATCAGGTGCATTAGCTGAAGACCCCATTATAATGGGCGTAAACCTGAGCACGATGAATGGTGCGATCAATGGCTTTGTAAAGGGCGCAGCCATAGAGCTGGAGAACGGGGTGCGAATTAATGCGGTCGGCCCTGATATAGTTGAGGAATCACCGGGCTATTTTTCTTATTTCCCGGGACACATTCCTGTTACCATGAGCCGGGTTACCCAGGCATATATCAAAAGTGTGTTGGGAGGACAAACAGGTCAAATCTATAAGGTACTGTAACAGGCGCTCAACAATTCAAAAATTAAATAAAAATGTTTGTGTTCAATAAATGAATTAACAAACCAATAAAATGAAATTATGAAAATACTCATTTTAGGGGCCACAGGTAGAACTGGTCGCCTTATCGTCGAAGAAGCATTAAAGCAAGGCTATGATTTAAATATTTTGGTACGGGATAAAAATACAATACCCTTTGATTCAAAATCAATTAAAGTATATCAGGGAACTCCTGCCCGCCAAACAGATTTAACGGCTGCAATGCAAGGATGTGAGGTACTAATAAGTGCCTTAGCTGTCGCAAAAGCGTCAGATGCTCCCTGGTCTAAATTAATATCACCGGAAAACTTCGTATCTGAAAGTATTAAAAATGTGATTGCCGAAGCGAATCAACAAAACCTTAAACGATTGATTACAGTTTCTGCCTGGGGTGTGCTGGAAACTAAAAAGGACTTGCCATTTTGGTTCAAATGGATGATTGACTATACCAACCTTCGCCTTGTTTACGCGGATCATGAATCACAGGAAAAACTATTAACAGCTTCGAATTTAAGGTGGACCGCTGTAAGGCCTGTTGCTTTAAATGATTCCAAAAAAATAAAAACTTTAAATGTAAGTTTTAATAATTTACCTAAACCAAATTTATCCATCAGCAGGCAAAGCGTCGCTAAATTTATAGTGGATCTGTTAAACACCAATCAATATGACATGAAAAGCCCTACTATTTCTGAGAATTAACAGAGGGTTTCAAGTGTCGCATAAACTCCGATTAGGGGTGGTTCATTTTTAAAACAATAAAATAATGGATTTTAGGAATATAGCATTGGTGTTTCATATCGTCTCTTTATTCATTTTAGCCGGAGGGGTAATTGGGTCAGTAATCATGGAACTCACATTATGGAAAGTGGTTACTACTCAACCCAGGTCCGCAGGCTTGTTAAGTAAAGCATTTAGTCGATTTCCAATGTTTCAAACTGCTGGCGGTCTATTGATGTTAATCAGTGGTATATTTTTATTAGGTTCTACGCACTGGTATTATTGGGGTCAGTCTTGGCTTACTGTGAAGCTGGTCTTGTATGTTTTCTTGGCGGTACATCCTAATTTAACCGTGAAACCTGCTGGTAAAAGGCTTGATAAATTATTACAAATTGCTTCCGCCACTAAGAATTTAGAGTTAAATCCACTACTGACCGAGCAAGAATTGATTATGGAAATGAAATCCATTCGAAACCGGTTTCGAATTTTCAATATCATTCAAATAAGCATTATAGTTATTATTTTTATAATCACCATATATAAACCACATCTTTTTTAAATTTGAACAAAGTTGGCAGAAAGATCCTTGGTGTCCATGAGAGAGCAGCCCATACATAGTATTCGATAATAATAAGATAGCAGTAGATACAATTATGCCGCACGGAAACTCGCATTACTTCAAACATAAAAACCACTTTGAAGACGAAGATGAAGATCTTATTGGGCCGTAAGGAAATTGCAAATAAAAAAATAAAGCCGGGAGAAATCTCCGGCTTTATTTACTATTATAAGAACTCTATTAATTTATCTTTGTAACTATTTGGGAAGTTGTGTTATTCACTTTCACTACATAACTACCTGGTGCCAGATTTTGCAACGATACATTTACAGAAGCATTGTTCTGATAATTATATTCTGCGATCTTCTGGCCAGTGATATCTATTACCTGAACATCTGAGATGCCTGCGGGAGTCGATGAGGTTATAGTAACTTCATTTTGGGTAGGGTTAGGATAAATAACAATACCTGAAGAAGTTTGCCCATTCACGTTTTCCACGCCTGTGCTAGTTGCCTCTTTTTTAGTAGGATTACCGCTTTGTTGACATGCTATCCGCTGTGAAAACACAGCCTGGCAACAAGGGTCTGCACCCGGGGCAAAATCACCGCTTACTGCATGTATGGTAACTGTTACTGTAGCCGAGCTGGTACCTGCAGGCAATGTAAATACTTCAACATCGCTGCTGCCGCTTGTGTAGATGATGAATGGTGGCATACCAGGTATGTTCCATTCGTATCCCAATATGGTACTGCCTGTTGAAGCAGTGATGGTAGCAGTAAATATGCAATTGCCTGCAGAATCGGTGCCAGTTTGCACTACTGACAATTGTCCGTTAATAGAGCACGGTGGTGTTATAGTGTCACCGCATATTTTGTTCACTTTGTAGTTCAGAGGTGTAGGCGTGAAATTATAAGGGTCATTGGCCACAAAGGTATTGACAGTATAGCTGGGTGTAGGGTATGTGATGATAGGTGTGGTTATGGTAATAGTATCTGTTTTCAGTGCACAGGTGTGGTTGTTGCTGGCCAGATTAGTATTGCTGACCACATAATAGATATCATTATTGCCAAAACCACCTGGGTCATTTGTTGTTCCTGCCATGTACAGTAAAGCATTGTACAATCTCAGATCAAAGAATGAATGTTGCCCGTTAGCCAATTGAAATTTAACAGGTGTGTTTGCAGTACTGGAAGACAAAGACGTGATCTCGGTAACAGCAGTATTGATAGTAGCTGTTGATGTCCACAAAATGGCGTCGTAAAAAGAATTTGTTGGTGATTGTATGGTAAATACATGGTCTGTGCTTACAGGTACCATTTTAGTATCACCTACATACGTTGCATTTTCCTGCATCGCACGCAATTGTGGTGCATTGCCAAAGGTATCAATTGTTAATATGAATTGACCACTGCCGCCACTTGTAGAATAATTGAACGCGCTTCCACCTTCTATCATCAATCTGTCACCAACCAGATAAATATCACTAAAATAGTTAGCACTTAAATTAGGTACCTGTGTAAAGTCATAATATTTTGACCAAAGGACAACTTGCGCAATAGGATCATATTTGATCACACGTCCATCCTTATAGCTATTACCATCATACTCACCACAGATGTAAACATCATTCCCAGAGCTTACCACCCCTTCAAATTCGTCACCGTTGGTTATACCCAAATAACGGTTATTGATGAGCGCACCTGTACCGCCATTGAAGGTACAGATCATACCATCTGAACCACTTGGTGTCCAGTTATGTCCGCCCACGGCTACCAGATCTCCATTTACAAGTTCTGTAACACCTAAAAGCACTTCTCCGCCAGCTGTGATAACATTGTCCTGAACATAATTCTGCCACATAACTGCACCGGTTGCTGCATTAAACTTCATGATGGCAGCTACATTCCCGGCATATACGCTACTTCTGCCTACAGTACCCACCAATACGATATTGCCATCTTTGGTAATGATCATGTCCTGCACCAGGTCGTCATTAGTTGTGCCCCATTGTTCCTGCCACATTATAGTCCCTGTGTTTGAAACGCGTAACAATATCATGTCAGCGTTCTGCACTGCGCCGCCGGAAATATCATAAACATACCCTGCTATCACGCTTGAGCCATCCGATAACGGTCTCACCCGTATTGCGGTTTCATTTCTGGGGCCGCCAATGTAATATTGGGTCATAGCTGCCTGTGCCATCGTAGCTGATGCAAGCAGGAACAAAGTGCAAATGAATGCGAAAATGTTTGTCTTTTTCATAATAATGGTTTTTGGGGTGTTTAAAAGTGAAACCAATATTATAAACCCATTTCTGCATAAAAATTCAAATACGACGAACAGTTGTTTTATACCCCTTAAGTGATCAAATTTTCCGAAGAGTGACAATTAAACCTATACAAAAACTTATACATTTTTATTATTAGCAATTACATTGAACAGACTTAAAAATTGTTCTTTTACACTCCTAGCAACAGGGATCTCTTTTTTATTAGACATGATGATGACGCCTGAAGATTCATAACGGACAATGGCATTCAGATTGACTATAAAAGACCTGTGCACTTGGTAAAAAGTATCGTCCAGCAATGTTTTGAACATACCCAGATAATAGGAACTGGTATACTCACCCGCAGTAGTGAATACTCTGGTACATTTATTAAAGCTCTCTAAATAAATGATACTGTCTGTAGCTATATAATCTATCCCTTTGTTGTTGTGGATACCGATCTTATCATGATGCGAATGTTTTGCCAGATTTTTATACTTTATCCGCTCCATTGCCTTATGTACCACCGTTACCAGTTCGGTATCAACAATGGGCTTTAACAGGTAACCCGCTGGGGAGAACTGGAATGCAGGTAATGCATATTCAGAGTACGCGGTAGTAAAAATAATTTCGCTCTCGATGCCTGGCAACATTTTCAACAGGTCCATCCCGCTTTTTTCAGGCATGCAAATATCAGTGAACAGGATATCCGTATCATGTTCACTCAAAGAATGGAATGCATCTTTCCAGTTGGAATAAGTGCCCACTATACGAAAATGCGGATATAATTCTTTTAAACATAATTGCAGCAATGTCACTGCATCCGGTTCATCGTCCACTATCATGCATCTAATGTTGTTCATGTCTCATGTTTTTGATCTTTATTTCTACTATTGTGCCTGCAGGCATCGACCTGTCTGTATAAGTGACCTCTATCGATGACCCTTCATACTTATTGAATATGGTGACCAGGTCCTCGATCATTTTATTGCCGTACGATTCTTTTTTTACATGGCTTTTTTCATACATCGCTTTCGATCCATCACGCCCTATCCCGTCGTCCTCTATGGTACAGGTAAGCACATCATTGACCAGTTGGAATGTAATGTCCAGATGCCCCTTGCCATGCTTGTGGAACAGCCCATGGTTGATCGCATTCTCCACTATCGGCTGCAATAATAAAGACGGGATCCTCAGGGCAGAAGTATCTATATTTTCACCTGCAACTATCTGGTAGTCGAACTTGTTTTTAAACCGACTTTGCTGTAATTCTATATAGTCTCGCAGGTTCTCTATCTCATCCCTCAGAATGATATATTTATTACGCGACGACCGCATGTATGCACGCAATAATTGCGAGAATTTACTCACATGGGCATAGGCTTCTTCCATGCGCATTTGCTTGATGAGCAATAGTGCGCTGCCTAAAATATTAAAAATGAAATGAGGGTTGATCTGTGCATATATCGACTTCAGTTCAAGCTCAAGTCTTTTGTTCCTTTTATCATTATGGGCTATTATTATTTTCCGGGTAATGAGCACAGCACTTGTAACTAACAATATTGCAACAATGAAGATGGCAGAATATACAATGCGTGTGCCCCACTCCGTTTGCCACCAATAGGGTACCAGATAAAGGTTTATTTTTATTTTATCACTCCGCCAAACATTATCGTATGCAACCAAAAAAAGTGGCACATACTTTCCTGCGGCAAGCTGGTCCACATTTATTTCATTGGCATTCAAAGGGAACCAGGATGTATTTGCCGCCCATTGATACATAAATTTTAGCGTTCCATTCCCGAGGGGATTGATCACATCGAACTGAACAGATCTGTTTGCCGGCGATATCCTTAAAGTATCTCCGTCTGCTACAGGGTACAGCTCGTTATTATATCTCATCAGGAACTTGTACTCATGCAACTTTATGCTGTCATTACCAGTAGCCATTTCGCTATCCGAAGGGAACGGGGTCTGATAAATACCGTTTTCTGTATTGATCAATACCCCGTCCTTGCTCAGGCTTACACCTTTTACATAATTGTAGTATGCATTCTTTATATTTTGGTACAAATATGGTTTCGATAATTTGTGAAACCCCGTCACTTTATAGAACAATACTCCAAAGCGCCCAGCGACAACAATTATGTTATTGTACAGATACAAGCCGGCATCGCACAGGTTATAATTTTGCAGCAATTCAGTATGAGTACCCGTAGCCGGATCATACAAGACCAGTTTATCATAATCTTTAAGGAATATATTGCCGTAACCATCTATTATCACTTTTTCCAATCTCTTGATGCCCCAATTCCTGAATCCATTTTGGGTAATGATGGTGTCCTTGCCATATATGTTGTGGATATAGACCTTGCTATACGTATATGCCCATATTGCTTGCCTTAGCGTATCATATGCCATGTTCTTGTACCTGTCGATATCCCACACATGCTCTTTCACATCTCTTCCATTATATTTCAGTTCATTGAACCCCCATTTTGAAATAGTGTAAATATCATTAGGGCTATGTGGTATCGCCTTGCTTACTTCGTAATACTTTTTATAAATGTATGCAGGAACTATATGCCTGCCCCCGATAAGCCAGTAGTTTGAAAAGTCTCCACTCTTGTTCTCCAGTATAAGACATGTATCTTTATTTATTGGTACCAGTTCATTGACCTGGTCAACAGCAGCAAGATGGATCTTATTCACTTGATCTTCTTTGACCCTTACAAGATCGTGAGTAGTTGCACTCCACCAATAAGACGCTCCGTCTAACGAACTACCCACATATCTGCAATCCTCAATTGGGTAGTTCTCTTTCTTTATAAAGTAGTTTTCTGAATTGTAATTTATGTACAACCCTTTGGACTTAGTCATAACACAGTTCCATACAGCATCTTCATAAAAACCGCTGATATCGTTTCCGGGAACCGGAACAAGGGAATCGATACGGAACATTTTTTGCAAGCGAACGGTACTACCAAGTCTTATCTTATATATATACCTGTCAGTGATGGGATATATATATGGCTGATATGGACTGTCTGCCCTTATATACATTAAATTTATCGGGCCAGTATCTGCAATAAAGGTACACAGGTCTATGTAAGTTGTATTACCAGTATAGAAATTCAATAACCTGATATTACTATGTCTTTTTTCATAAGAAACATAAGAGTCATAGTTTGCGCAGAAGCTTCTGCTGTTATGTCCTTCAAAAAAAGAGCTGTCCTTTATATCACTGATCTTTCTGTAAACGATCTTTCTATGCTCAAAAAAACCTCTATATATCTCCTTACCCAATATCAACATTGGGTTGCCATCTACAATGAACAATAGCCCTTCTGGCGGGAAAACATTGTAAAATGGGAAAACAGTATCATGAACTACAATGCAGGGAGATCTGTATGTATTTGCAACATATGGCGTGGAAAATATGATCGCATCATTATAATAACAGATATCGATAGGATATAATACATGATGGAAATTGGGGAATACTGCCTTCGTATATTTATCCTTATAAATGTATCCTATCTCATCTGCAATGCTTCCCAGCCACATCCTTCCGCCTTTATCTTCAAATGGGAACCAGATATCCGCATTGGATAAACCATCCTGCAGGTTAAACAACCTGAATGTATACCCATTATATTTCAATATCCCATTATCGGTAGCTATCCACAAATAACCGTTATGGTCTTTTACCAGATTATAAACATTGTTAGAAGGTAACCCATTATAAATATTAATGTTATACTGATTCCCTATCCTTGCCCAACTTGCAAGGCACAAACATAAAAGGAGGCAAGTAGCAAAACATATAAATATCCTAATCAAACTAAGTGATTATATCGTAAATATACAAACATAAAAATGATTTGTTTATTGCACGGGAGATAGATATCATAATATTACTATTCCCATTAAAACTCGACGTGTTGTTTAAACGTCTCAATTATCTAAATATTGATCATACTAACCTGACTTAACAACTTTCATGTCAGCATTCTGTAATTCGCACTGTTATGCCTCCTGAACTGCATCTTCACGATTAATGGTCCTATAGCTCAGTTGGTTAGAGCACCAATTCATGTGACCGATAAATCACTCAACAACGCCGATAGCGCGACCAAAGCAACAATTATTGCGAGTTTTAGTGCGAGTAAAATGCAATAAAATAATCAAGCA
>Ga0206982_1112_pt2 | contig 26966 bp, 22 predicted proteins | sample Alteio_BWMinCont_18_FD_153493 | JGI IMG/M metagenome (GOLD analysis project Ga0206982, IMG submission 153493) | Enriched cells from forest soil in Barre Woods Harvard Forest LTER site, Petersham, Massachusetts, United States -... | ecosystem: Environmental > Terrestrial > Soil > Temperate forest >... | reverse complement strand
ATATAGCTGAGCAGGATAATATAGACGAATATTTTATTAAGAATCTTGCGGACGTTATTTCAAAGAGTAATATAGATTCTGCAATTTCTTTTGTAGCACATGCATTTAATATAAAATTTCAGAAGATTATAAAGGAATCTACTTTTGAAGACTCTGTTAGAGCGAAGATTCAGAAGTTATTGATTTTCGATACGAGATGGTATGAACTACATAAGATAGCTGAAGCGTCGCCAAAATACTTCATTGATTGTTTTTGGTCATTTTTAAAAAATGGTGCAGAAAACACAAAGTTTGTTTACGCTAGTCAAGGTAATTCTTATTGTGAATGTTTCGGCAATTGGTTTTCTCTGTCAGAAGAAAACGATATTTCAAAAAAATATTTCTCTGTTGCTCTAGAAAAAGCAATCACACTTTTTGCAAAGACTCAAAGTTCCGAATTTATTGACTTTGTAGACAATAATAAGAGCATTGAGTTGATGCCGGTACAACGACTGCTGGCTAAAGGGCTAGAGGCCATAGTTGAACGAAATGCTTCGTTTGTATTGAACTATCTGTTAGAGGACAGTCGGCGCTTCATGTTAGGCGGAAGTATTAATAATAAGTATGCAACCACTACGAACTTATTAACTTCAATGTTTGAGCATTTGAATCAAGAAGAAAGGGTTCAATTAGAAAAAGCTATTCGCACCTTTAAAGCGTTTAGTGTTTTGAGTGGAGATTCTCCGGAAACAAAAAAAAATCTATTACGTAAAAATCGACAAGTTGTATTTATACTCATTAAATCCATTCCGACTGATCATATAAGTCAAAGTTCTCGAAATTTCCTTGTTGGAGAAGAGAAAGTTTTAGGCTCATCTATTGACCGATACACGACAACCATTCGTGGTGGTCTTATTGCACAGACAAGCCCTATGTCTATCGATCAAATTATTAAAGCAAAAAATGAAGATATTCTGAATTGCTTTAAAGAGTTTACTGATAATAAAAGTGAACGGCTTGATGACGATAAATACGTTGGCAGCACAGAATTCGCCCGAACCTTTGAAAAGTTTTCAGAACAATATCCGGAAAGAGCTACGGAAATCATATTAAAGCTAACACCAAAAAATCTTGATGCAGTTACCCACGGTTTAGAAGGCATTTCAAAATCAGGTAATGAATTAGATGCCCTGCTAGAATTAATTGTGAAACTTGAAATGACTGGGTTTAATTCTCCGTCATTTTATGAAGATGTTGCGCGTTCCCTTCAAAACAAAATTGTGTTTCCCTATGGTTTATCGGATGATTTCTGCATTAAGCTAGAAAGTTGGTTGGTGATAAATAAAGATGATTTCGCAAGCCAAACCCTCTCAGAAGAAAAATATGATATTGAAAAGCCGAGCAGTGTCCTCTGGGGCTTTGGTAGATACGGAGTAGTGCCCAGAGGAAACTATTCTGTGATATCAGCTTTGATTGCCGGCTATATTAATAGCAATGTTCCCAATTTTTCCAGAGTTCTCCAATTCCTAAAAGAACATATAACAAGAGGTGACAACATTCATATGTGGTTGATACTCCTATCAAACTATTTCCCGAAAATACTTTACCAATGTGAACAAAGAGAGGCCGAAGAACTAATAGACTTATTCATAGAGCATTACAACGAGGTGCTGACTACTCCACAATTTGCTACATGTCTTGCATGGGCTTTTCATTGGGCATCACCGTCCAAATTAAATGAATGGATGAATCTTATAAAACTAAAAAACACTCATTTCGCAAACCATATTTTTGGTGAATTGTTAGGTATTAGATTTGCAATCCATTCCAATGACTCGTGGGTTAGGGATCAGATGAGTCAACTTATATGTAACGCAAATAACATATCTCTTTTAAGTGGTTTAGCCTATTCACTTGAAAATATTTGGTGCGACAGTAAGTCTATTTCTACGCCGTATATAATTGAATTAATAAATATGGGCAACCCTATTATATCTAGTATTCTACTTCGAATAATTGGACATAAAGATTATGTGGAAGTGTGTAGCGAAACTGAAAGCATTTTAGATGCATTTATTTCAAAAAACACTCTAATGAATATACATGAAAGAGGTATGGGCATTGCTAAAACTTTGTCAGCACTAACGGTTTCTTATCCGGCCAAAGTAGTAAAGCTAAGTACACAAATAATCGATTCGCATGGTAGGGAATTGGCGAATGTGCAAACAGCTGCGCATGTTGAAACATCCGACCTGATTACAATTGCTATAACGCTGCATAATATAGGACCTTCGTTTCAAGCGACAGGCTTAGATTTATTTGAAAGATTGTTAGACATAGATGTCTATGAGGTAAGAAGAGTGCTTCAAAATATTGACGGCTTACCTAAAGTATCATATGCCAGGAACTAAATGTTTTTTCAGTATTATTACTTTTTAGGGCTAGCAGATTTATACATTAAATGATCTTGTATAAAAAAGCGGACACCTCTCGATATCCGCTTCACCAACTCAAATCATCAACTTTCTACTTTATCTTGAACCCAAGTGCTTTGACTACCTTGAGAAATGGTTGGATGTTGGCAGCCGTGAACTGGTTAGATACTGCAACCTTCTTATCCTTGAGCTTGATGACCTGAGCTTCTTTCAGGAAGTAACGATCACGCTTACCTGATATTTCCCTTGCTGTTGCTTCATCCTGAAATATACCAAACCTTTTGAGCAGGTCGTCAGGGAAGGCTTCTTTCAGTTTCTTATATGTTGTGCCTGGGTTTTCTTCAACGTACTTTGCAACCACAGCCCTCACGAGTGGTCCTTTGCCATACTCCTCGCCATTGAACTTGAACTTCGAGTTGTCACGAGTTGAAGACTTAGCAGTTACTTTCTTGTCCTTTGCAGGTGTGTTGTCTTCTTCGTTTGTATTGATCTCGTCTTCATTGTTGGCTTCCTCTTCTTCTTCACCACCCTCCTCCTCTTCTTCATGTTCGTCGCTACCTTCATTTTCTATATCTGGCTCTTCTTCACCATCATTTTCGTTGATGGAGTATGTGGCATCCGCTCCACCGCCATCAACTGCAACCACTTTTTCTTTTTCCAGTTTCTTTAAAAGATTGAATAGAACAAGGCCTTTGAGTTCAGTTCCTTCACTGATAGTTGCCTTGGTTGAATTTGGGTTTGCTGTGATGAACCCGATCAGTACTTCTTCGTTTGTCTGTTGCATAAAGTTGATGTTTTTATACAGCAAGGGTAGCAGGAGGAAATGGAACCGGGAAGTAAAGCGGGCATTGTTAGCGGAACATTAGCGATGGTCAACTCAGGCCAAACTTGATTTGAGATAGATCTATATACGAAAAACGATATAATATGCGTTAACTTTCTATGTCCATATATTAAACTATGCCCAAATTAAAATGGTTCCTGGTAACAAGCTGTATGTTTTTTTGTAAACTACTATTGGCACAGCAGCCAGACTATTTACTAAAGGAAAACAGCGTCTGGACATTTGGAAGTGTATACTACTACATGTTGCCAAATAATACAATCGGCGTTGGCATGGGGCTTAATTTCAATACGGCGAACCCAACGACCTTCCCAGCAAAAGCGACGGGCTACGGAGTGGCACAAGCGTCTGTTTGCGATACAAACGGCAACTTGTTGTTCTATACCGATGGCACTTATGTGGTAGATGCTCATGGCAACCTGATGCTGCATGGCGATTCATTGGTTACAGATACGGCATTATATAAGTACGAAACCAATTATCAGGACATCAACCACATCGATCCAACATCAGGAAGCACTCAAGGAGCATTGATTGTGCCAGTAATTGGAGCTGCTAATAAATACTATATCTTTTCTAATACCTCTGGAATGGTCTATTATTCCATTGTCAACATGGCTTTAAACAATGGTTCCGGCGATGTCGATGTTTCACACAGGGGTATTTTGTTAGGTTCAGGTCTTAATCAAAGCCTTGTGGCAGTTGCTGGCACACATTGCGATGTCTGGGTTTTGGTACATTCAATCGGCTCGTCTACAATAAAAGCATATCGTGTAACTGCAAGCGGTGTAGACACAACTCCGGTTATCTCGCACTACGGCATATATCTGCCTACTGCTGGGTACGAGGCATCTATTAAGGTTTCTCCAGATAGAAAGAGAATATCCATATGCACTTACTATGGAGGTGGAGAACTATGCGATTTCGACCCTGCGACCGGCCTAGTCTCCAATAGTAGATTTTTAAATAACGATCAGTTCATTTCAACCATGAAACCTGTTACCAGCTACTTTTTTCATCAGTCCTGCTTTTCACCAGATAACTCTAAAGTCTATGTACTCATGTACAACGAGGAATATGGCTATGTTATACAGTTCGATCTGACGGATACAACGCTGCAAACAAGTTCTGTCATCGATTCGGATGCGAGTATTACAATAACAGACATTCAGCTTGCGCCAGATGGTAAAATATATTTTCTTCATTACGATTTCACATCTAACATGGCTTATTCGGCTATCGATCGTATCGACCATCCTAATTTGCTTTTCCCAGCCTGTAATTATCATCCTAATGCCATAAGCTTATATCCCGGAAGCACCGTCAATCAGGGATTGCACAATATGTATGTAAAACCTTTGCCTGGAGTTACTACTTATGTAACCCATCCGGATACAGGTCTATGCCAGAATGCGGATAGTTTGCTGCTGATTGCGCCCCCTGGCTTCGGCAAATATGTATGGAGCACAGGCGATACCGATCAGGTCAAACCGGTATATGGCACTGGTACATATAGTGTCAAATCGGGCGACGTTTGTAATATTCAGTACGATACCTTTAAAGTACAGAAAGTTGATGATGCCTTTTCGTTGGGACCTGATTCTGTTTTTTGTGCAAGCTCAGTCATGCTAAGTGTCCCTATTCAGAATGCTCATTATCTGTGGCAAGATGGAGATACTACTGGTAGTTATAAAGTCAGTCAGTCTGGAATCTATTCAGTGCAGGTGTCAGAACTGGGATGCACATATGGCGATACCATACAGATCGGTATTAATAACGTGCAGCAGGCATTAGGCGATGATACGGTCATATGCATGAATGGGCAAAACATACAACTTGTGCTTAATGCAAATGTCCCAGCCGACGGGATAGTTACATGGAGCAATGGAAGCAATACGAAAACGATAATTGCTGATACCGGATCATATTGGGTGATTGTAACGGACGGTTCTTGCGTAGGCTCGGACACAATAAATATACAAGGCCAACAGTGTAACTGTGGTGGTCTTATACCAAACGCTTTTACTCCGAATGGAGATGGAAAGAATGATTTCTTCCACATTGTTTTTGAAGCTGGATGCCCTATAAATGAATACACCTGCAAAATATTCAATCGTTGGGGCAATATAGTCTTCTCTTCTGCAGATCCTATTGATGGATGGGATGGCACATATCACGGACAGAAGGCAGATGTAGGATCTTATATGTATGAGATAGAATTTTTTGTGGGTACAGATTACCAAAATGTGCGCCAGTTTAAAGGAAACATAGTTTTGGTTCGTTGACGTTCATCTAAGGACTACTTATGTACTTACAAGGCAATATTCATATCGCAACAAATAAAGTGTAAAAATTTACTACTAAACCATTGAAGTTGTAAATAAATGCACAATACTGCCGCAACTCGTGATTTGACAAGTTCTGGAACATGCATTTCACCTCAAAATCATTTTCGAGCATAAACACATACTTGCTAGAACAACGCTTGTCTTAAAGATGACCAAAATAAGTGTCCATCAATAACCTGTGGCGGAATTGACGTAAGTAGAAAATATTCAGAAATTGTTTCACACCTTTACAATACTGTATTCACATATAGATAAATCTGGTGTCAGAATTGACAAATGAAAGGTTGGTTCAAGGAAGATTCAATACGACATCGATCTCGTGTTCTGGCTCGTTCTGGAGCTCGCTAGCCACCTCCAAAGTTATCTTGAGTATAAACTGCTTACTTCAAGTCGGCAAGTCCTTAAATGAGACTGTATCGCAGAGGTTCATTTGGACCTTTCCATACCTAGTCAATATATTTTACATTTCTTCCTGTCAATATTGATAGTCTTACCATCACATTGAACATTTATCACGGATCATTTGATCTTTTCTGGAACAAAGAAATAAATCTCCAATTCTTTTTCCAGGAACACTGTTACAACTATTCTCGCCGTATACATTTCAATTCACAAGAATCTGTATGCAGCAAGTAGCCGGTCATTTGAGAGATGAGATGTAAAAGCTGAAACAATCACAACCAATCATGCAACCGCCAGGATTTGTCTCTCTCAAAGACAATTCCAGCACCATAATTAATAAATATGCCACGTAAAAGGAAAGAGACAAAGCTGGTCAAATATTTCATTCCAGAAGGTTCAAAAGAAATCATCGATTCAATCGTTGAAGATGGAACATACTATAAGAACAAGCCAGTCTGGAGACAGAAGTTCTATCATCTATGTGATTACATCGCCAATCAGAACTTTTTAAATGATATTGATCCAGAGACAGAGTACGTCAACATTCACCAACATACAATGGCAAAGATCCTAGGAGTTGATAATCATCAAATGGCAACGATGCTCAAAGAATGCGTCAGCAATAAATTGTTCAAGAAAGATGGCATATTCAAAACAGCCGTTGTTTCAAGGAATGGAAGAAATCGCGAATACATTGAAGAAGGCAAATCATACGGCTATCAGTTCAGAGAATGGAACAATCTGCTCGAAATTGAGATCGCAAATAACAGATGTGTTCATGAGCAAATTCTCAATAAGACAATAGAACTAAATACCAAGTATAATCCTGATCTGAAAGAATACCAGGAAGTCTTATCATTTATAAGGATAGATGAATCACATCTACAAGATATCATCAAAGAGGTCTTAGAAAATAAACCAAAGAAAAAGAGCCAAAAAGAAAATTATGAGAAGTTCATAAAAGAAGTAGAAGATAATTTTACCAATAACAGTGATGTAAATCTTATTATTCACTACCTCTCTTACGATAATTATAATACATCAAGTACCAATAACAGTAACAATACCAATTACTGTCAATATATACCATTTGGGGGCGTACCCGTACCTATCTATAATGATATAAAAATAGGGAGGGCGTATCCGTACCGAAACAGTTTAGAGGAGGGCATATCCGTACCTAAGGAAAAAATCTCAAATTTAGAGGAGGGCATGTCCGTACCCGAGATCGTTGTCACAAAAGTGGTGGACGGCATGTCCGTTCCTTGCCAGCCAGTCAAATTCAAACTTCACCGCTATAAGAAAAAGAAACGCTTAGAAAAAGATGTCAAACATGAAGATGATGAAACGACAATAGCGCGTTGCAACAGGACTGTGTACAAAATTAATAATGGCTACATGGTTGCCAGCCGTCCCATTAAAGGATCACGTGTCTACTGCGATATTACAAATCTAAATAGGGAATTTAGAAAGTCAATTCTACTTGATGGAAAGAAAATCATCGGACTAGACATCAGGAACTCACAACCTCTGTTAGCAGCAGTGATGTTTATTTCATACTATAAAGACGAAATAGAATTACCAGAAGATGTAAAACAATACCAGGGTGATTGTGAAAGTGGCATATTTTATAATCAGTTTATGGAGACAATAAATTTGCCTGATGAACTGCGGCAGGAATTCAAACAGGATTTCTTTAGAAAAGTATTCTTCTCAAAAGACATAGAAAGGAACAACGCATTGAAAGATCTATTTATGAACAAGTATCCGAGCTGCTGGAAGGCTATTGTTGACATAAAAGGCGGCCTATACTCTAAAGAATATAGTGATTTTGCAAAAATGCTTCAGGAAGTTGAGGCAGCAATAATCTTTGATAATGTGAATAGAGAATTATTAAACCAAAGGATAAAGGCATTCAATATTTTCGATTCAATTTATGTGAGCAGTGTTTATGAATACGATATTGCAAAACGCTTAGTGCTGGAAGCGTTTAACGAATATGGTATTATGCCTACTCTGAACATCGAATATCCTGAGCATATCGAAGAATATTACACTGACCAGAAGATATCGTATTTAGCAACCGATCAACTTATTGAAGACGACCTGCCAGAAGATTTGAAACAAAAACGCATCGAGTATGATTTCGACAATTCCACTGACGAAGAGAAACGAATATTTCTGGTTTGTGAAAAAATGACCCTTGATGAAAGACAGAGGGCGAAAGACCAAGAAGACATTAGGCGGTTTTATGCTAACCTCTCGATCGAGCAAAAAAGAAAATGGGGTATAAGTGGCAATTATTAGGAGATTTCTATGTCATGCTTGCACTATCGACAGTAATCCATAAACAAGTATAAAGGTTGTTTAGGAGCTCATTGCCAAGTCCAAACCAAAATGGTGTGCAAACTACTTGCTGACGTAGGACAGGCTTGTTATGGTTGACTTACATCTTTCTATTTTTTCAAATGCTCTGATGGTAAGAAAATGATATTTGCCTCTATCCAAATAGTGCAATTTCCAGCCACGTCAGCTACATTGATTTCTTTTCGTATTAATTCTTCTCCATTCCCATTATCACAAATAAGAATCGATAAATGCCCATCAACTGTATATAACTTCCATTGCTGAAATTCTTCCTTGAAAAGTTGTGGTTGATAAGAGGTAATTACTTTTACAAGCCACCACAAGTCCGGTTCAAATGAACTGCACAATGCTTTTATACCATCAGTATAATTAAAACCAAATGTTGTTTTATATAAGTTCTCAATTCCCACAAATTCTTTAAAGTAATCATTGAGATTGCAGATATCTCGATTCCTTCTTGCCATAATTATAATTTATTGCAAGAATGCACAACTTTTATAAATATTGGCGCAAGTAAATAGCTAATTTCAACCGGTTTGGGATTTGATGTTTCTGAAATAATAGAAAATGAGTTAAAGATTTTGTAGCAAATCAAGGGCAGGGGATATATCGAGCTGTTAGCCTTTCCATTCAAGTTCTTCAAGCACGGTATGGATCCAAATTGTAGTTTCTTTTTTACAATTTATCTCCAAAGCTGTCTCGAAAATCAAATCAATAAATTCTTGCTTTTCGGTAATATCGGTTTTAAATATAATCATTCTACAATAGGAAAAGATATCATTAAACATGACCATAAATCCTTGCCTTTCAAATTCATCAATTCTCGCTTTTAGTAAATCTTTATCAAAAGAAGCATGAGGCCCAAAAATGAATTGTCCCTTGTTCGCCCCTTGAGATTTCATTTTATCGAAAGCGTGTTCTAAATCATGAAGAGTAAAGTTTTTATCTTTTATTTCGATTGAATAGTAAAAATCACCTTCTTTGTAAATATCTATATCGCCTATTTCTTTTGAGGAAGCACCACTTTGATTAACCTTATGGGCGAAAACTTCAAAATTAATTTTAAACTTTTTATGATAATTTTTTTCAAGTGCACCAACTATAATTGAACATGTTTCTCCCTCAAACGATTTCTCTAAAAATTTATAAATAAAATTCAGGGTTTCTAATAATGTTGGGTTGTATTTTATATTAATCCCTTGAAGTAGTCTGTTTTCTTTTATCTGTAGTTTGATATATTGCAATGCAGATGTTAAATACGATTGGGCCGCAAGAGAATTATCAATTTGGCTAAAAATACTAATTAAGGAGTTTAGGGCGGCTTTGTCAGCACCTTTTCTCACAGCATTTGAGTTGCTTAAGTGAGTAAATCTGGCAGGTTTATTTAAAAACGGTTCGTTTGATCCACCTAATGCATTTTCTAAATGAGTTCTTTCAAAGGGTACAAGAACATTATGACATAAGCTTCTTGCATCAAATGCACCCTGCATTGGCGCTCCTGCTTGTAAGGCCAAGGCGTTAATCATTTGATTTGTAGCTTTAGCCAATAGACCGTTTATAAGTATGTATTTATAAGTTTTGTGATTCCCCTTGAGTATAGAGATAATTTTACGAGAAATACTGTCGTCTAAAACTTCGTCGTTTTCGAAAGCTTCATTTAATATTCTGTTTGCTTTGTTAAAATCCACGTTCTCTGCCATTAATTGTATTCAATTTCTAATTGATTATTTATATTGAATATTATATTATCCATTTCACCATTGATCAAACAATCCATGATCATCCGTCCAATGTTAAAGCCTAAATTACATGGGACAGCATTACCAATTTGCTTGAATTTTGAGGATTGACCACCGCAAAAAATATAATCTAATGGAAATGTTTGAAGTACCGCCGCTTCTTCAACAGTTAGTCTTCTCAACCTTTTGGGAGCTTCTTGAAAGGTCATTGGTTCTGCTCCATTTATAAGCCCCAGATGATATTTATCAACCCAGCTAGGTTCATTTTCATATAATTCAGCTTCGTCTATTATCGGAGTTTTATTTCCTCCCATTGAGGCAGGAAGAGTTGCACAATAGCCATCAATCTTTACTGGTCGTCCCATGCCATTAAATAACATTCCTGCATAAGGTGATTTTCGCATTACAGGGTTTGGTGCAAGCGTTATTTTTGCATTACATAGACTGATGTTATTCCCTGTACCTGCTTTGTCAAGAACCGACAAAGCTTGTCTAACCGTTTTAGCTTTGACCTTATAAGGCTCAAGCATTTTTTCAAGATCAGGAATTAGTTTTGAGTTGTTTTTAAAACCAATAAAGAAAACTCTCTCTCGAGCTTGAGGAACATCAAATTCGGAAGCATTTACTACTACATAATTAACTGAATAACCCAACTCTCTAAAATTGTTTAATAAGGCAATTCTTAAGGGTTCCCATTTTTGTAATTGGCCCAATGCCTTCACATTTTCCATTATGAAAGCTTTGGGATTTAAGTTTTCAACAACTTTTGTAAATGTCCATACATGTTCACTACGAGGGTCTTGAGGATCCATTTTCCCGGCTACAGAAAAGCCTTGGCAAGGCGGTCCGCCTACTACTACGTCTATATCCCTTAAGTCATATATCTCTTCTAAATATTGATGAATGTCTCCTACATTAATATGACTACTTATATTTTTCGAATAGGACGCACAAGCATTCTTGTCAAAATCGTTTGCCCAAACAACTTCGAAGCCTGCTTTAATAAGGCCAATATCAAGTCCACCAGCACCAGAAAATAATGAAACCACTTTCATAATAAAATATCTATACCGCTAAGTTGCAATTTTAAATGAAAACAAATAATTCTATTGTTCAAAAGTACACTTATAGACTATAAATCATCGTGATTAGTATTCTTAAATTAAGGAACAGAGCTTGGCCCCACGACTTATAATATTTATTATTGTCATGTGTCTCAATGAATTTACTGATATATCAATGAGCCACAAAATGCAATTCTGGGCTATATTTCCTTGCTATCTATTTCCAATTAAATGAGGGTGATTTACAGCAAATCCTTAGTGAACACAACTTAATAATAGGCCTTTAGAAAAATACTTTAAAGAGATCTATCTAGAATGCTTACCAATAAAGTCAATATTGAAATAGGGATATTTTTTAAGATTTTCAGTCAATATGTAAATATTTACCATAAATCTAGATGTAACCATTGTGCTAAGTCTGAGATAACAAGTTTATCGATAAATCCTAACTCTTCGATTTGCTTTTTTATTGGAAAGTATTGATCTCTATTAAGTAGTGGATTAATTATGATATTGAAAGGTAAATTTCGTGCTTTGTCAATAGTGCAATTATAACCTGCATAGGAGAATGGGTGGGGTTGTTCAGTTACAAACCTATACTCATTTTCATATTTGAAAGCTGCCTCTTTTCGAAATGCAAGTTGGGTAACTGTCTGGTCGATCAAAGTCTTTGTATCTGCACCTATCAATGTTTTGTATGCAATTTTACCATGAGTAAATTCAGTCCTATAAAAATGACTCATGTGATTTCTGATAGAATACTCCTTTATCAGCCTTATTAGGTCTGTTCTTTTAAATGTTATTGCCGTGGTTCTCCTATTTTCAATTGTCTCCGAGTATGTATCCCATAATACCAAACTTTCTCTATCTGCCAAGTGCCAGCAACTGATAAGGAATCTTTTTTTCTGGCTTCAATCTTATCTTAACCGGGCTTATCATCTAATAAATCCGCAATGCTAACACACTCCATCTTATCGCCAAATATATCAGCCCTCAAGAACCAAATACTGCCTGTTTCAAGAAATCTTTCAAGGTTATGTTTAGATAAAAATCTATAGAGATATTGTTCTGTGGCAGCACTTGCGTGATAGCTACTCCATGCCATAAATGATTTAGTTTTCATGTATTATTAGTTCTTAGATTAACTTGTAGAACTTAATTCCAACGTCCACACATTTCGGTTTACAGTCATTAAAGGTAAGAAAGCAGGCAACACTAAATCTATTATATGGATAACAAAGCATTGGTTAAACTATGGATTGATCTTTCATTTGATGATTTGAAATCCTCAAGGTTACTATATGACAACAGCCATTATCGCACCTCATATTTCTTCTTCCAGCAGGCGGTTGAAAAGGCGAATAAAGTCTTTGGACTCGTTACTGATCAAATTACAGAGAAAGATTTTTTAGAAATAGGGCATGATCAAATAAAAATATATCGCAGAGGCATTGTCAAAAAAGAAAATGAAATTAAGGTGTTGATTAAAGCACTCGATAACTATAAAAAAATAAAGGATGACGACTTATTAGGTCGTAACACTTTTGAAATTTACCAGAATTCGCTGAACACAAGCCTAAGATACATCGACGGTTTAAAAGATAAAGATCTAGTGAAAATTCCTATTTCTGATTTGGAAGGTGCTCTAAGGGAATTACATGCAATTGAAAGAACCAAGCTTTGGATTCCAGATAAAGTTGACAATAAATTTAAAAAAATAATTACCAAGCTTGCGAATTGGATGGGAAATTTTGAAACGCCTGAAGCCCTACTGGCACAAAAACAATTTCTGGAATTACTAAATAACAAAAAAGAGTTAAAGCACTACTACAAAGCAACAAAGAGGATGTTACATGTTACAGTTGACCTTTCGTTCATCTGCGCTACTCTAGCATCTTGTGCTGTGATTACAATACAGCACAGCTCAAGAACACGTTATCCAACTAAGGGAGATAATCCTTTTGATATCTATACGATCAATCTGCCACTCATACAAAAACAAGAAAAGTTTATGAACCTTCTTGAAAAAGCTCTTTCAAAACTCAATGATTTTGTAAATGATGTGTAAGTTTAAAGAAAATTATAAAAGTGGCAAATAGAGATCTGAATAGTTCTAAAATATTTATTGCCTTAACTATTGCGTCATTAATAATTGGCATCATTGTCGCCATTATAACTAATGGTTTTACTGTTTGGGATAGATTACATTCTAAACCAGATAAGAAGCCAATCCTGAGTGTCAGAATAGAGCCACTAACTATTTCTATTGATAGCCAGTATTACCATAAAAAGATCAGTTGTTACTTTGACATTGAAACATCAGATGGCGCATACAAAATTTTGAAGGACTTTAGCATCGATTCATTTAAGATAGAGAAACCAGCTTTCTTTTATGACACTACAACAAGACCTTTTATAAAATTCTCAGAAGTAGTAATTGATAGATTAATACTTGATCAAAGAACACCAGATTTAGGGGGGGGGTATTAAAATTCGAAGATAATTTCATTTTAGATGGGAAAATGGCAGGAACTCTAACGATCGGGGAGGAAAATGAGATTGCTACGTTCCTTTTATATTTTCCTTACGAGTTTATGGGTCACAGATTTACTGAAAAAATTAGGATCCCAGTTATAATCAAACGTGGTTAAAATAAATGATAGCTCTATGGTATCATATCCAGAATGTAAACCCAGATGTACAACTTACGAGGCAATAATTAAGAGAAAATTGCAGAGAGAAAATTGACAGAATAGCAATTATCAAATCGCTCTATGCAGAAGTCATTTAACGTATTTTAAAATTAGGACCTAATGCTTTTGCTACTATACGATCCATCGTGGCTGCTCTTATGTCTTCTTTTGCCTGCGTAGATGATTGTCTCTTACCCTTTAGTACATTAGCTGGAGGTACAACGATCTTGTTAGCAAGTTGGTCACTGATCTTATTGAGCAGCCTCAATACTTCCACTTGAAATTCTTCATTCGTCATCGTCAAGGATTTAGTTTCAATAATATGATGATTTCTTTTTCATAGTTAAAGTCGCCTTGTCTACCTCTTCCAATAAAACATCTTGACTATCGATAAACGGATCGTACCAGTTGATTTTATTACGTGCCCAATCTATCCATACTTTCAATTCATCGGTAAGGTCATTTTCTGAAGTGGCCTGTGCTTCAACTTCATCCACATAATTACGAAGTTTAATAACTTCATCCCAGCGCTTCGCCACGTTCAATAACGATTTAAAATCACTCAACTCTTTTTCTTTGAGATCCGCCAGTTTTTTCTCTTTACGTTTCTGATTTTCATATTCCTCATGCCATTTTCTGGACTTTTCCTGTCTAATTTTTTCCTCTTCATGTACATCTTTAATTTTTAAAATAATGTTAGGAAGCTGATCCTCTAAGCTCTTGGTTTTATCTTCCCACTCTTTGCGTATGAATATGTTATCTATTTTGAAACATAAGATTCCTGTTGGGACAAATTTGGATGATCCCCATTTGTCTACTGGCGCCTCTCTTCGTGTTTTTTCACGTAACCCAATTTCAATACTGCTCTCTCCTTCACTTATATATGTTTTATCATTTCTAATTGTGATATCGAACTCTATCTTCCTCAATTCTTTGATCAATGTATCCATGAAACGCAACGCACGACCAATGTGCTGGCGTGTCACATTTACATCCAAGTTGCCTCGGCCAGAATATAACATCCCCTTTCCCCAGGGTTCTTTAATAGAACTGTCAAAATGTGTTTTTAGGGCTGTAATTAATGGATCTGGATTAGATAGCTTGGCAGGAACAGTTATAGTTGAGTTATTGCTGTCAGTTATTTTCGAGTTTGTTGTGACAGATTTAGATTTATGCGCTGCCTCAGTCGGCAACATGATAATCTGTTCTCCTTTCCAACTACTTAATGGCTCAATTGGTGATGATTTGTTCCAGCTTAATTTCGACCAATGTCCACGTGCAGGAACCGGCACACTGAGTTTTGTACAGGCATTTCTTAAGTCAATAACACGGATGTTGTACTCCTTCGCCAGGGCCAGAATAGATTTACTCCATATCAACGCATATAGTTCCTCACGTGTGAATGTTACGCTCTCCATTTTAATGATTGTTACAACCAATGTATAACTAATCAATACGTGTTCAAAGAATAAATTGCAACCCCACCCAACAACCTTCCTCGTGCGGGACTCAGTTCCAGTTACCGTACAAAAAATAAGCAGCCACAAATTTATGTAACTGCTTATTACTCTAAGTAATATTTCACGTCTAAGACTTCTTTGTTGGCTTAGGAGGAGGTGGTGGTGGTACGTGCGGCTTTAAAGCGGGATGTTTGGGCTGAGTAGGTGGATCAACTCTATGCCTTCTATCGTCTGAGCCATCTTCTTTCTTTGGCTTTGGGCCTGGGTTGATCGCTTGAATTCTATCCATGATTTTATTTATAAAATTTGTTGAAATTTTACAATATAAATATACTGGAAATATTATTCGAGAATGACATTTATTTCAATCCCAAATGACAATCGTCCTTCGCGGATGAACATCCGCGGTTGCTCAGTTGGTTAGAGCATCAATTAAAACCCATCTACAGCATCAACCATAAAAGAGTTACAAACAATAGACAGATGCGAGTTGAGCCAGTTTAGTGCGAGTTACAGTGCGACTGAAATATATGAACATAAAAAAAGAGTTGTACTAGTGTACAACTCTTTATAAATGAACCGATTAAGGTGCTCTCCCTTCTGGACTTGAACCAGAGACCCTCTGATTAACAGTCAGATGCTCTAACCAACTGAGCTAAGGAAGATTGTCATTTGGGATTGCAAAAATAGGACGCTTTTTCTTTTTACAAAACTTTTTTTACTATTCTCCTAAATATTTAAAATTATTAAGCATCAGGGTCACTTCCATACCCGCTGTATAGTGCTGTGCGTATGCAATATTCAGCTGATTCTTCACTTCTTCCCCTGGCGCATATTCTGCGATCATATTATATGGCGGTAATATATTTTTGCGGATACGGGGTAGATATGCATTGTAAGGATGCGGAGCATAACCTGTCCATGTACGCTTACCTGCCATTACAAGGAGACAATTCTTAATGAAGCTCATTGGCTTTTTCACCATAAAGGCGGTAGCCGGTAATAATACTAAAAACAATACCGACGAAACAAGGTCTATCATCCGTTTATTACGCATTTGTGCAAAGCTATCCAGGTTATACCTCCTATCAACTGTGTAAAGGTCACCAGCAGTATGACTGCTGTTACTACCCACAAAGCTCTGGCTGCCTGGCAGATGTATCTTGTAGTCGTAGCGGGCACCACAGGCCTGCATTTGAGCAAATACATCTGCATAGCTAAGCCCGTTTATGCAGAATATAACTTCATTAATGTTAGCAGTGTACAGCAGGTCTTTCATTTCGGCAGTACTTCCCAATGCGTCATGCTGCTGAATGTATGGGTTTATACGGCCTGCCACCTGTGGGGCATAGTGCACACGCTGCAAGGTATGTGCCGTTTGGCGGTAATGAGGTTCATCAGCCACTATCACTGCTTTGCGCGGTAGCTTATCGTATGCTATATATTTAAAAATACCAAGGCGGTGCAATATATCATGCAAACCTAGCAGCAATACAGTGCCTGCAAACCCACTGAATATAATAATGGCACGGCTATAGCGCAATCCTGGCTGCAGCAGGCCGTAATAGGCCAGTATCACTATAGTACCCACCACCATACCACGCGTCACGCGCAATGCCCTGTAAGGCTGGTCGTAAGCGCCATTAAAGTATAGCGTTACTATCCATAACGCAGTATAAACCGGCAAGGTAGCATATAGAGAGCTGAATGGTATAGGCAGCATATTTTTTACCTGCAGCACCCAGAAGCTCGTGATAAGCCATAAAGTGACTAGCAGTACCAAGGCATCAAACAGCGGCATACGTAGTATTTTAAGGGCCCTTCTCAGTGCCCCGAGCACTGCGCGCAACACTATACCTATGTTTATAAAAAGCAGGTAAAGGCTGGCCTGTTTTTTACTGTAATGCTTTTTTACAAAAATGATGAGCGCCTCGTTAAATATACGCACGTAAGACAAGGTAGCCTTCCGCGTACTTTCGCCTTTATAGTGTATCAGCGTAGCGGGAGGATAATACATATTCTCGTAACCGGCTTTCTGTATGCGATAAGAAAGATCAACATCCTCGCAATACATAAAGTAATCTTCATCAAAAGCGCCGCCCACTTCTGCTATAACGCTGCTCCGCACCAACATACAGCATCCACTCAGTACCTCCACCGGCGCAATTTCATGTTCGCCAACATGTACTGCATAGTATTTATTAAAATAGGGCGATCTACTGAATAATTTATTAATACCTATTGTCTTAAAGAGCGCCACCTGCAATGTAGGGAAAGACTTCTTAGCATCGGGTGCAAACTGCCCCTTACCATCTATAAGCCGGGGGCCCAAAGCGCCTGCCTTGGGGTGGGCATCCATATACGCTAGTGTCTGCGTAAAAAAATCTTCCGGCATTACAGTATCCGGGTTCAGGAACAATATATATTCGCCACGCGCTATTGCTACTGCCTGGTTATTCGCTTTCGAAAAGCCCTGATTATCTTTATTTTCCAGCAATACCACATCCGGGAATTGCGTTTTCACCATATTGCAGCTATCATCTTTAGAGTTGTTATCAACCACTATTATTTCCGCATTTATACCTTTTGCAGCCCTGCTTACCGAATGCAGGCACACTTCAAGAAAGTACTTTACGTTATAGTTGACAATAATTACTGATAGCTTCATGCTCAGGCTAAAGAAGTTGCGAATATAAGCGCACTGCCGTTAATAACGAAAAAGCCGTGGTAACATTGTACCACGGCCCTTTAAATGTTTTAGATATATTTATTGTACAATATAAATAATCCTCGTTACCCACTTGTTAGAATCAGGCTCTGCATAATGACCGATTATATATTCCTCCATTACAAGACCCGGATGTTGATTTTTAGCTGCTATATATTGCATTAGTGCATTGTGCTCTCTGCCTTCGCTTGAATAGCCACCATTATGCACCGCTACATAAGCCCTTCCGGCAGGTACATGAAAATAGGTGATGCCGGCTATATGAGCCGTAGTATCTTTTATTGGAAATACTGCAGCTACATCTGTTGTATGATGTAGCGTATCCCAGTTATAGTAGAGGCCATAGGCATGTGTATTAGCATCGGGATGCAAGGTTTTACCCAGCATTGGGTATGTGTCCATGAAGAATTTCGTCATATCGCTCCACCCCATTTGTTTGCGTACCCCGGCAAATGTCATAGCGGATTGATCTATTTCTGTGATGGCGGCATCTGTGGCAGGCCCGGCATTGGTTTCAACATATTTTTTCAGATTTTGTAAACCGCGATCAAAATCGCCGCCCAGCATCTTGTCCATGTTCATGAAAGCATTCATAGCATTCATGGGGAATTTCTGGTGCATGCTAATGCTCCATACCACCTTAGTTTGGCTATTCCCAGTATCTGTTGCATCAAAATAACCTTGCGCCTGGCCATCATAGGGTTTAATGAAATGCAGTGCATAGTTCAGTTTTGTCCCTTCCACGCCTGTATTCGACATTTCGCCTTCACCAGTACGTTTGGGGTCGCCTACCCAATGGTAATTGCTTCCCTGGCTACCATCTGTGCCGTTGTAAGTCATTTGCACATTGGTGTCCATCTGATACCATGGGCTCCAGTGTGGCCAGTTTTTGAATTTTACTATCTGCTCAAAAACAGCAGTTTTGGGGGCGTTTATTACTATACTGCGCTGAATAGTCACGTCCTTAGGTTCTACAACGCCCAATACTATGATGCCTATTACAATGACACCCAGCAATACCAACAAAAAGCGTAAGAAACTTTTCATAAATAAGTGGTTTTTTGCAAATGTATAAAAGTTGAGAAGCAATACATAGCCTTATATATTAAAAGCCAACATTTTTTACATTTCAGTCACAATCACTTACGTACCTTTGCGCCATGAATAATTTGCGTAGCTATACTTTGCCCGAATTGGAAACCATCCTTGTAAAACTTGGTGAACCTAAATTCAGGGCAAAGCAGGTATATGAATGGATATGGAAGAAATATGCCGGCGATATAAACGACATGACCAACCTATCTAAAGACCTGCGCACAAAGCTTAGCGTACAATACTTTATACCCAAAGTAAAAATACACCATACACAACACAGCAACGATGGTACTATAAAGAACAGGCTGCAGCTACACGATTCCCATTTTATGGAGAGTGTACTTATACCTACCGAAAACCGCATGACGGTTTGTGTATCTTCACAAGTGGGCTGTTCGCTGTCGTGCAAGTTCTGTGCTACGGGATACATAGAGCGCAAGCGCAACCTTGATTATGATGAGATATATGACCAGGTAGTGCTCACCGGCCAGCAGGCACAGGCAAAGTATGGTAAGAACCTCAGCAACATAGTCTTCATGGGTATGGGCGAACCCCTGCTTAACTACAAAAATGTACTGAAGGCTATTGAGATGATCACCAGCCCCGATGGGTTAGGAATGAGCCCTAAGCGCATTACCGTATCTACCGCAGGTGTAGCCAAAATGATACGCCAGCTGGGAGATGACAAGGTGAAATTCAAACTGGCGGTGTCACTGCATGCACCTACCGATGCCAAGCGCAACCAGATAATGCCTATTAATGAAAGCAACAACCTGAAGACACTTATAGAAGCACTCAACTACTTTTACAAATGTACCGGCAACGAGATCACCTTTGAATATATATTGTTTAAAGGTGTGAACGACAGCATACAAGATGCTGACGACCTGGTGAAGATATACCGGCAGGTACCTGCAGACCTCATCAACATTATTGAGTATAACCCCATAGATGCTGCACAGTTTGAAAAACCGGATGAGGAAGATGTGGATGCATTTATGGAATACCTGGAATCTAAGAAAGTGAATGCCCGCCTACGCCGTAGCCGTGGTAAAGATATAGATGCTGCTTGTGGCCAGTTGGCCAATGTGGATCACGAGGCAGAAGCATAATCATTTACTTCCATTATAACTGAACTTTCATTTAGCCCAGACCAAAAGGTCTGGGTTTGCTATAAATTGTGTCCGATGACCTCAACTTCAAATTGGTCGCGGTACAGCCAAACATCATATTCAAACAAGAGATACCGGCCATTACATGAACTTTCTGAATGCTTTCATGTCGGCTTCGGCTTGTTGGGCATCTTTTATTAAAGCTTCGTGATGGCGCTCTATTGTTGCAAATGCATTTGTAACACCTAATTTGAGGTACTGTAATTGCTTGTATTCTGTTTTTATCTCTTCCTCATATTTTTGACGTCTGTTGTTAATGTCATTCATGGCCAATGCCAGGTCTGTGTTGATAGCTTTGTGGTTGGGGATATAGGTAAAGGCAGATCCTATTTGCCTTTGCCAATCTATAAGCACTTGTATATTCTTGGGCCCTATGGATGGAATTTTCATCCTGTTGAGCTTTGTTATATCTGCGGCATTCACTATGCCATTCAAGTATAGCAATCCTTTCTTCGTGGCGCCAAAAGAAGGGATTGTGTGCTGCTTTATTTCAAACCGTTGCAGGTATTCATGATACTGCTGGTTGTAGTATTTCTCATCTATCTGCCGGCGCATATTGTTGAATTCGCCCTGTAGCCCTTTGTAGTTGCTGATGATACCACCCAGTTTATTTTGTGCCTTATTATACTTGTCCAGCTCGGGCGGATTTTTATAGCGGGCAGCCGTAGCGTCAGCTTCAGCATGTATAGTGCGTAATACGGTGTTGCGTCTGGCCAGTTCTGTATTCAACTTCTTCTTCTCAGGCGAATACATATTGTACACCAAGACAAACAACACTGCAATCAAAACCAAGCCAGGGTTGATGAGGCTGGGCAAAAGTGTAATGAATAAACCCACCACCATCCTGGCCCTGTGCGCTTTTTTAGTGTTATAAAACTGCCTATCGATAGGGTTTGGTTTTACAGCGCCAGTTACGGGCGAAGCAGTTAGTTTTTGGGGCACTATCTGCTCCATTTTATACCCATGTATAAAACGGTCGATATCGTTGAGTACCGATGCCGATTTTAAATAAGTATCATCGAGGAAGAATACGATACCCGACCTATCGATAAATGCACACCATGGACATTGTGCCAGCTGCTTAGGATAATAGTGCAAGCCCGATCTGCTGCACACCATAAGTTCCTTACCAAATGTATCCAGTTCCTGTACCCAATCGCCCGGAGCCGGGCGGGTGTCCAATGTTTCAAACGACCGGTGAAACAGGTCTATTATGCCCGGCGTGAAGCTGTGCATATCGAGGCTGTTTTTTGCCGGGTTTAGCTTCTTGTTGCTGCGCTTTAATGAGTAGGCAAATTCCATTGTTTTAATGGCCTTTTCCTCGTCAATATCCTCCTTTGTAAGGTTAGTACCTGTGAAAGGATGCCGTCCTAAGAACAACAATTGAAATATGAGCACCGCCAGTGAAAACGAATCTGTATCAGGGGTACGTACCACATCGTTAAACGTACCTCTATTCAGCAGTTCGGGAGGCGTATATCGTAATATTCCCACTTCGCAAAAATGATAGGTGTTGCCGTTCTTTACCTGGAACGAATCGCAGTCGATAAGGCTGATGATGCCAGTGGCATTCACCAGTATGTTGCCTTCGTTTACATCGCCAACCACAATACCCGCAGCATGTATCTTGTGGAATGCAATAGCCAGGTTGCGGGCCACATGCACCAGGAAGTTATATCCTTTATCGGGGAACAGCCGTTTCCTGTCCATGGGGCTGAACAGCATGTGCAAGGGCACATAACCCTCAAGCTTCCGCATTACAAAACCACATATTTCGTTGGCGTTATCGCGAACAATATCTTGCGGCCAAGCGGCCAGTTTATTCAGGTCGGCATCCTGCAAGGTCAGCATGTGCTGTAGCTTCAGCGTCTTGTCCCTGTCCAGCCGCTCATTGTATATTTTAAGTACCCATGCTGCATCTTCCTTCACCTCGTACACAGCTCCTTCACCACCGCGACCAACCTCGCTGCCCACGGTGTATCTTCCCTTCTGTCCGGTGTAGAACTGTGTTATCATGCTTGCAGCCTGGTGGCTAGTAATAAAGTTTTATCATCATCGGTACGGCTATTGATGGTAGCACTGCCCAGGTACTCTGTAAGCTTACCATCCAGTATAGCCACATGCTCTGCGTCGGTGGTCATGCGCAGCCACTTAAAAAGTTCGGTGAAAAAAGGCTGGTGCACAGTTTCGCTTTCATTATTCAGCGCAAGCATTTGCAGGCCATCAGTAAACATGGCTATCTCACCTATAGGCTCTTCAATGATCTTCGTATTCAGATTGCGAAAATGAGGGTCATCTACCAGGAATGAGGTAGTGTTTTGGTACTCACCATTGTGTGGCCACCATAGGTGAGTGAAGTACCCGCTGCCATCATTGCGCACTATAGCGCCATCACCTATTTGCAAAAAACATGCACGTTCTGGCAGTATGACAAACCCCAATAAGGTGCATGAAAATTCGCTGAGCGGTGCATTTTGTTCGTGAGCCAAACCACTCAACGTATCGTAAACAGCTTCTACCAATTGCAACAGGTGGGTCTCGTCTATTTCCACGTCGTCGTGCAACCACCGCTCTACAATGGCAACACTATCGCGCACAGCGGCTGCACTTGCCATAGCAGCATACATGGCACTACCTGCCCCATCGCTTACAAAGCTTATGAGCGCTTCAGCGCCTTTAGCAAGTGGAATTGCCTTGTAGCAAACGGCATCTTCGCAGCCCTTGCCACTGCCGGTGTGCGAAGTGCCAATAACGCTTTGGCCTATGCATTTCCATATCATAGATCGGCCCAGCCTGAAGGTGGTAACAGATTGATGGCGCTACCCGGGTTCTTGCTGCTCACCATTTTCATACTGGATGACAGCCACAAGAAGAACTCGCGAAACATGAGCCCCTTTAGCTTTAGCGGAGTGCGCACGGCCAGCTTGCCCAGCACATCCATATTGGCACCTTCTACACCTATAGAAAAGAACGCAAAAGAACCTTTTGCCTCACCTTCTTTTATCAGCTCTGCAGCGTGGCCCCAATTGTCGGTAGGGGCACCGTCTGTGATGAGTATGATCCACGGCTTGTAGTACCCTACCCCATTTTCTTTATATACCTGCTTGCGGCGATTGATGAGCTCGATGCCCATTGTAACCGCGGCGCCAATGGGTGTATCGCCATCGGCTACCAGGCGTTTAGGATAAAAGCTATCCACTGTTTTAAAGTCAGATTCCAACTGCACGGGGCCAAATGTGACCATGGCCACTTCTACCCTTTTCATTGCTAAGGGGTCCTGCATCAGTTCGTTCTTCAGCGTCTGTATCCCCTCGTTTAGCTGTTGCATGGCCATACCGGCCATAGACCCCGAAGTATCGAGCAGCAACATGCACGGGCACCGTGATTCCGGGTTATCTGCAAAGTCATTTCCACCAAACGGTACCTGCTCAAAAGATATGTATTCCTGATTTTTATCCATTGTATAACAAAGTTACGGGGTGTGGGGGGAGTTGCCAATTGTCGTTAGTTTTTGAGTTACTTACTTGCGAGAAGCTTCATTTCTTTTGGGTGGCCAAAAATTGCATGACAAAATGGGCTGGACTTTGGATATAGGCATCGGCTTTAGGTGTTTTAATGAGTTGTTTTATGGGGGGGGGGTCTTGTCCGGTTTTAAAGCGAAAACCGGACAGGCAAGATTATTGATAAGCTATAGTGCAATGCTGTGGCTGATATGCGTTTATTTTAAACTGTCTGTCCTGTCCGGTTATCGGACAGGGTGAGTTTCAACCGAACTGCCGTAATTAAGATCAGGCTTTACTCATTTATTTTTCCTGGTGTAGTGCAAGCATTTATAACTAGCACTGCAATGCCGTGATAACATTCCGAACAACTGCATATTCCTGAAAATGTCCGTAGCAATTTAAAAAGCCCAAAAGGACATTTTAGCGCTTTATAAAAGGCTGAAACGCCCTGTGGTAGCTGACATGAATTTTATGAAAATATCTCAGAATGTCCGTAAATGTCTGTGTTCCGACATTTTATTTTCGCTTTGATATTAATCTTCAGTTTTCGGAAGCGGACACTTCCTGATGAGCAGGACGAAGCGAACGCTTCGACCAGTGGAAACGAAGCACGCTATAGAAAATGTCATTGCAATTCCCATAACAATCAGAAATTACAATGACACGTGGCATAGAAAAAACAGAATTATTGCTGGTTAGAAATATTGAACATCCAGCGGATGCCAAAACGGTCCTGGCATGTGCCCCAATACCCCCAGAATTCATCATGCGGCGCTACAGCGTCTGTTCCACCTTCAGATAACCCCTTGTATAACCTGTCGGCTTCTTCCCGGGTGTCGGGGTTCAAACTGATGGTAACATTGTTGCCTATCTTTACTTTGTGCCCCATGCTTTCCAGCGCATCGGTAGCCATTATCTGCATGCCGCCCAGTATGGGTAACGCCACATGCATTACTTTATTTTTCGCATCTTCCGGTAGTGCCGGTGCGCCCTCCGGAGCTTGGATGTCCTGCATCCTCATTAGGGGAGTAGAAAATTCTGTTCCGAACACTTTTTTGTAATGGTTGAATGCTTCCTCTGCATTGCCATTAAAATTCAGATAAATTGATACGCTTGCCATTGTTTTGGTTTTTTTGTTATGCTCAAATTTAAGGTTAGTTGGAGTGAAAATGTCTTAAAATGTCCATTGATGGACATTTTAATTTTAGTGCATTTTGCGCATGTGCATTGACGATTTACATGTTGCATTAACTGACGCAATGTACGAATGGCTGAGTTTATATGCACAAAAGAGATATGCACAGTTCCACGAGGTGAGATGTTTCACGGGCGTTGCAAACACTAAGGCGGCCAAACAACGAAACATTTGAAGACTATATTAGATTTGTGTTTGGGCACTTTTCGCGAGTATCTCTATGCCTGTCCAAGCGGGGATGGTTGAACAGGCGTAGAGATATTCCTACCTATTACTATTTATACCCTAGCACTTTTTTCTTTATTTTTAATAACAATCATCTTTACTATTTTATCTCCTTTAACTGTAAAAAAATAGTCAAGGTATGTTGGATCAGGAGATTTTGATTTATCATAATTGCCATCTGTAAGTGCAGTAATCATAAAATCCCCGTAATGTTCTATAACCTCATCCACTGCAAATGTGACCTTATCTCCAATCATTTCCTTATCGCTCCATTTCCTGATGGCATCAGCGCCTATAAAATTCCGAGCAAAATCATTGACCATTGCATCGCTGGAAAAACAGTGTATAAATGCATTGCCGTCATGGTCATTAGTTGCTTTGATGAAAGCCTTGACTACTACAGGTAATTCAATTTGTTTTGACATGATTATGTTATTTTAAGGATCATTAAGTATACATCAAAAATAATCACGGCTTATGTAGCTAAACGTTCAATCTTAATAGTTAGAAGTTCATATTTCTTTCCTGATATTCTCTGGGCGTTACACCATATTGTTGTTTAAACGCCTGGGTGAAACTAGCATGGCTTTTATACCCAACTTTGGTATATATTGAACCCGAGCTATTGCGTGACTCTTTCAATAAATCACCTGCAAGTTTCATCTTTTTATCGAAAAGCCATTTCTGAGGGGATGTGCCGTAAATCCGGGCGAACTTTCTCTTAAACGACGATAGGCTTGTATTGCACAAAAATGCGAGCTCTTCTACCGTCACATCGCTTGCAACATTATTTTCTGCAACCATTTTTATCTGCATGTCTTCATCATTGTTCACAACAATAGTTAGAGACAGCAACATTGATGCATTCGTGTTTAGAAGATACAACAGAAGTTCTTCCAATTTCAACTGATTGAATTCGGATGAAAAAAACGACGGGGATTGCAGCATTATCTGAAGCGAATGAATGTAATTGCTTATAAAACGATCTTGTTTGTATGTCAGATAAGGCTTTCTATTTGTGTTTTTCACTTCAATATCCTTAATCTTGTTTTGATACTTGATGAGAAAATTGGCAAAAACCTGATCTGTAAAGTAAATTACAACGTTGCTAAATAAGCCATCTATTGGCAATACTTCGGATATTAAGCAATTCCCTTTTGAAAGTATCATGAATTCACCTGCCTCCAAAATCTTTGTATCCTGGATATCTATAAATTTTCTTTGCCCACTAAGCAATATGTCAACCATATTCTGATGAAGGATACTTTTATGCTTTTGTGTATTGTGTGACGACTGATAAGAGCGAATAATAACCGGACTATTGCGTTCCTCAACAGTCGAAAAATCGTTTGGCAGGTTATAAATTTTCATTGCTTCGGGTATTTTTAATTATCTGCAATACGTCAATTGATACAAGATACAAATGACTGAGTTTATGTGCCCCAAAGAGATATACACAGTTCCACGGAGCGGGATGTTTCACGGGCGTTGCTAGTGCCAAGCTGAGCAGCAATGGACATTCGCAGACCAGAATGGGATCGTCCCTTCGTGAAGACATTTTAATTTCACCTTAGATGAATAATGGTTAAATAGTACATTTGACAAGACAATTATTACTATTACACCATGTCTTTTCAAGCATATCTTGACAATATACAGGCTAAGACGGGCAAGACACCCGACGACTTTAAAGCTATTGCAACACAGAAGGGCTTTC
>Ga0206982_1113_pt1 | contig 27134 bp, 24 predicted proteins | sample Alteio_BWMinCont_18_FD_153493 | JGI IMG/M metagenome (GOLD analysis project Ga0206982, IMG submission 153493) | Enriched cells from forest soil in Barre Woods Harvard Forest LTER site, Petersham, Massachusetts, United States -... | ecosystem: Environmental > Terrestrial > Soil > Temperate forest >... | reverse complement strand
GGCCTTTCTGCACATCATTCATTTTTGCCTTTATGTTACTGATCACTTTATCAGCATTTTCACCATAGCGCATTACTACAATTCCGCCTACAACTTCACCCTGTCCATTTGCATCAAATATTCCAAGACGAAGATCTCCGCCCATTTGTATGGTCGCGACATCTTTTACACGAACAGGAATGCCTTTATCATTGGCTAAGGCAATATTTTCGATGTCTTCCTTGTTTTTGATATAGCCTAATCCTCTGATGATATAAGCCATGTCACTCATTTCAAATTTTCTTCCTCCTACATCGTTATTTCCGGCTTTTACTTTGTTTACAATATCCATCATGGAGAGATTGTAAAATTGCAGTTTCACCGGATCAACAACCAGTTGGTATTGCTTTTCAAAACCGCCAAAGGAAGCAACTTCTGCAACGCCTGGTACTGTCTGCAATGCAAACTTGATGTACCAGTCCTGTAAAGCACGCTGTTCACCGAGATCCATCTTTGGCGCATCCAGGTGATACCAGAAAATATGTCCTATTCCGGTACCATCAGGGCCGAGTGCCGGAGTAACACCTTGTGGAAGTAAACGCTGTGCATAATTTAATCTTTCCAAAACCCTTGTACGCGCCCAGTAGACATCGACATTGTCTTCGAAAACGATATAGACAAAGCTCATCCCGAACATAGAAGTACCCCGGATATTTTTCACTTTTGGTATGCCCTGAAGATTGCTTACTAAAGGATAGGTTATCTGGTCTTCTATGATCTGCGGACTTCTCCCCATCCATTCTGTAAAAACGATGACCTGGTTTTCCGACAGGTCGGGAATTGCATCTACCGGGTTTTGCTTTACGGCAATTATGCCCCAGGCAAACAGGGCCAGTGCTATGACTAACACCAACCACCTGTTGCGAAGAGATAGTTCTATTAATTTCTGAACCATAAGAAAACAATTAATGATCCTTTACATTTTCATTGCTATGCTCTACTTTTTTTCAACCAGCTTCATACCGCACTTAGGACAATTACCTGGCTTATCACTGATCACCTCCGGATGCATGGTACAGGTATAAATTTTATCTACTTTCTTTTTTACCAGGGTCATTCCACATTTGGGGCATTTACCAGGTTTATCTGTTATTACTTCCGGGTGCATCGAGCAGGTGTACACATATTTCGCAGCAGTGTCCGATTTATTGTCCGGCATTTTCGGCTTTGAAGTTTGTGCAAACGAGAATGTAGCGCCTGTTAATATGAAAAGAAGAATGATCAGTTTTTTCATTTTTTTGTTTTTGATTTATGAATATTTATTTAAGATTTTCTCTGGTAATGACAGCATTCCCGATTCGGTCACCGCAATGGCAATGAGGAATAACGATTTACACGTTTTCATAAAAATTAATTAAGTAATAAAGAATTATAAATTTCGAATGTCAGTGCGCTGGCAGATATACGGGCACACAGCTTAACAGGATGTTAAGCTTCAAATAAAGAAGAATGATCAAATACGAAAATTGTGAAAGACTAAAAATCGGGGAAGTTTGTCGAATAAAGGCGGAGCATTGGTATTAGGATACTCAACAGAAATAGAAAAGGCATTTATAATTTGTAAGGAAGGCTCATTTTGAGCAATAGCCTGGAATAGATCATTGTATTTAGAGAATTCAGAAGGGAATAATTTCTGATCCTTATCAGTCTTGATCTGTTTGTGCTCATCCCTGCAACAATCCGTTTTTGCAACCATTGAATGTGAAGCAGTCATATTTTTGACCATTCCACATCCTTCACAATTTTTATTCTCATGATTGATAAATCCCCAGGATGCCAGTTTTCCCATGCAATAATGCAGGTGAATGGTAGCTCCCATGGAACTGGAGAGATATACAAAAGCTAATATGGTTGCTAAAACTTTTTTCATCCTGACTAATTGCAGCAATCTTTCTTCCTAACGAATAAGGCTTTAAAGATTCCTATAAAAAATTGTCCAATGGTTCTTGCAGTTGTCATTTATGAATATGATACCCCAAAGGTAGCTTATATATAAAACGAATATTAACAGGATTCTGGTATTTTATTATAGAATTAACTTGATTTCCAGCTTTTCTGCCTTAAAATCTGCTTCTTCCACAGCAGATTGAATATCCCCTGCGTGTAGACCATCGAATCATATAACTCCCTTTCAAACAAGACAAAACTTTCTTTTCTGTTCATTTAAACGCGCATAATTTTTATGCTTGCAGGGCAACAAAAAAGCTTTTATTATAATTAGCATTCCATTTACTCAATGAAAATTGTAACTTAGCAAACATGAAAGGAGTGGCCTTTTTATATCTTTTGCTCATTGGCTTTTTGACAGTGCAGCCTTTACTGGCCACACAACAATCAAAACAAACTGACACTTGCTGTAAAAAAGAGCCCTGTTCAAAAAAGAATAGGGAGCCAAAAAAGGATACCGATTGCCAGAATAAATCATGTAACCCTTTCATCGCATGCGCGTATGGGAATTTTTACTTTTTGTCAAACAATAGAATAGTTTTTGGCAACATTCCATTGAACAAGCAAAAAACTTATTCTTTTAATGATTATCGCCTTTCGTCTGCCCAATCCGAATGCTGGCATCCGCCACAGATATAATTTCATTCCGACAAAAATTATTATTTCAATTATTAAAATTAGTAAGATGAAAAGTTTATTTTTTTCACTTCTGGCTATATCATTGCTTTCCACGACTGCCTTTGCAGGAGGAGTAAAACCAGCCAGGAAGGAACATCATAAAACAACCTGCCCCACAAACTGTCCCAGGAAGGATTGCCCAAAAACGGCAGATTGTCCTGTGCCTGGATGCGTTTGTAAATAAGCCGGTTTAAAGAAGGCCCATCACTTCGGTGGTGGGTTTTCTTTTAGTCTCTTTTTATTTGCCTGTGAAGTGAATATGAAATTAAAAGAACCTTTGGGGCTATTATGGAAGATATCAAGAAGCATTTAAATAAAAATGAAAAGATGGATCATTCAAAAATGAACCATGCAAGTATGCAAAATGATAGCAATCCCTCAATGGGTATTGAAGGTCATGACCACAATATGATGATTACTGACTATAAAAGACGTTTTTTTGTCGTGCTGATTCTAACCTTACCTATAGTGCTTTTATCATCGATGATTCAAAAGTTCATGGGGGTTAATTGGCAGTTTCCAGGCTCTCAGTACGTTTTATTCGGGCTATCATCAATAGTATTTTTTTATGGTGGTTGGCCCTTTTTAAAAGGGTGGGTCGGTGAAATAAAAGAAAAGAACCCCGGTATGTTTTTTTTAATTGGTTTTGCCATAACTGTAGCTTACATATATAGTGTAGCGATTGTTTTTGGACTAAAAGGAGAAGATTTCTTTTGGGAATTGACCACCCTTATTGGGATCATGTTATTAGGTCATTGGATTGAAATGAAATCTATTGCGGGGGCATCCAAAGAATTGGAGTTGTTAGTACAGCTGATGCCATCTGATGCTCATATGGTTATGCCTGGTATGATGATAGATGTGAAGACAGATACACTGAAAGAGAATGATATAATTCAGGTTAAACCAGGAGAAAAGATTGCGGCTGACGGGATAATATCAGAAGGGGAAAGCTATCTGAATGAAAGTATGCTTACAGGAGAGTCCACTCCGGTAAAAAAAATCATAGGCGATAAAGTGATTGCCGGCTCAATCAATGGGAGCGGTTCAATCAATGTTACAGTATCTCATGCTGCTAAGGATTCTTACCTGTCAAAAGTGATAAAGCTGGTTGATGATGCAAAGAAATCAAAATCTAAAACCCAATTGCTTGCAGATACGGCTGCGAAGTGGCTTACTGTAATTGCAATTGTCTCGGGGATTGCTACTTTTATTTATTGGAATTTGGCAGGACAAACTTTATCGTTTGCGATGGAGAGGATGGTTACAGTAATAGTTATCTGTTGCCCGCATGCTTTAGGGTTAGCCGTTCCATTGGTAGTAGCCAAATCGACCGCATTGTCAGCCAAGCATGGATTGTTGATCAAGAACAGGATAGCATTTGAAAATTCCAGGAAAATCACGACTGTTGTTTTTGATAAGACGGGGACTCTTACAGTAGGAAAGTTTGCAGTATCGGAAGTTGTATCTCTAAATAAAGATTTTACTGAAAATGAGATTATCCGTTTGGCATCTTCATTAGAGCAAAAATCAGAACATCCCATTGCTACAGGCATCATGCAAAAGGCAAAAGACTTGTCTATCCATGCCCCATCAAATGAAAACTTTAATGCTATAACTGGTAAAGGGGTGGAAGCAACTGTTGAAGGCAAAAAAATAATGGTTGTTAGTCCGGGTTATATAAAAGGAAAAAGTATCTCGCTTCCGAATGGTTTTGTAACAAACGACACAGAAACTGTTGTGTTTATAATTGTAAATAATGTTTTAGCCGGTTACATTGCTTTGTCAGATGAAATACGACCTGAATCAGCAGGTGCCATTAGAACTCTAAAAGAAAACCATATCAAATCAATATTGCTGACGGGAGATAATAATAAAGTGGCAAAAAGTGTAAGTGAAACATTGGGTATGGATAGTTTTATTGCTGAAGTATTACCTGACCAAAAGCTCCATAAAATAAAGGATTTACAAGGTAAAGGTGAGTTTGTTGCCATGACAGGTGATGGCGTGAATGACGCCCCGGCTTTAGCCCAGGCTGATGTAGGTATAGCTGTAGGAAGCGGTAGTGATATAGCTGCAGAGACCGCCGGTATCATCCTTGTGAACAGCAACCCAAAAGATATTGTTAGTCTTATTTTATTCGGTAAAGCAACTTACCATAAAATGATCCAGAATCTTGTTTGGGCAACCGGTTACAATGTTGTTGCACTTCCTTTAGCGGCAGGTGTTTTGTTTAAGGAAGGAATCCTGTTAAGCCCTGCGGCTGGTGCTGCCTTAATGACTATTAGTACTATTGTAGTAGCAATAAATGCAAGTTTTCTCAAAATTAAATAGGCAGAAAAAATAATTTGTTTGCGATATTAGTTTATCGTAATATTGCGTTATATAGATATATGGGACTTACGAAGACGGAGATATTTACAGAAAAGCAGAATAAGCTGGCAAACATGATGAAGGCATTAGCGCATCCGGCTCGAATAGCTATTATCCAGCACTTAATTAAAATCAATTCCTGTATCTGCGGTGACCTGGTTGACGAACTTGGATTGGCCCAACCCACGATTTCACAACATTTAAAAGAGCTTAAAAATATAGGCCTGATTCAGGGTACTATAGAGGGAACGAGTGTCTGTTATTGTATCGATCCAAAAGTGTGGAAGCAGTTTAGAACTTCCTTTGAAAGTTTCTTTGTGAGTTATAATAATGTTGATAAATGTTGTTAGCTATTTTTTTGAACATATTAATCGCAATATTGCGTTAAATATATAATACATTTTATGTCAGAACTAAAGCATAAAATCCTGTTTGTTTGTATTCATAACTCTGCGCGCAGTCAGATGGCGGAAGCTTTTTTAAATAAATATGGTAAAGGCCGATATGAAGCCGAGAGCGCGGGTATCGAACCTGGTAAAATGAATCCAAATGTTGTAAAGGTTATGCAGGAGGTTGGAATCGATTTGAGCAAAAAGGAGACAAAGGGAGTATTTGATCTTTTTAAACAGAGTAAGTCATACAATGCAGTCATTACTGTCTGTGATGCTTCCAGTGCAGAAAAATGTCCTGTTTTTCCCGGGAAAGGAAAAAAACTCGCCTGGTCCTTTGAGGATCCATCAGCATTCAAAGGAACTGAAGAAGAGGTTTTAAATCATACCCGACATGTAAGGGATGAAATAGAAAAAGCTGTTCAGGGTTTTATTCAAGAATCCAGTACAGTTAGTTATTGGATGTAACGAAAGAAAACAATACACAATTAAAAATTAGAGCAATGGAAACACAGGAACAAATCAAAGAAATGGTGCGTAAAAAGTATAGCGAGATAGCCCTTCAGGATAAAGAAGGTAATGAAGCATCCTGTTGTGGGTCGGGATGTTGCTCCACGGAAGTCTATAATATCATGACAGATGATTATACAAACCTGAAAGGATATAATCCGGATGCAGATTTGGGACTTGGGTGCGGACTCCCGACACAGTTTGCTAAAATTAAGAAAGGCGATGTGGTAATCGACCTGGGTTCAGGTGCAGGTAATGACGCCTTCATCGCGCGTTCAGAAACTGGAGAAACGGGTAAAGTGATCGGTATTGATTTTACAGATGCCATGATTGATAAGGCCAGAGCAAATACAGAAAAACTTGGGTATCATAATGTAGAGTTTAGGAAAGGTGATATTGAAAAAATGCCGGTCACAGCGAATATCGCAGATGTAGTTGTAAGTAATTGTGTGCTGAACCTGGTACCAAATAAAGACGGCGTTTTTAAAGAAATAAAGAGGGTTTTAAAACCAGGAGGACATTTTAGTATTTCTGATATCGTTTTGGTCGGTGCATTACCTGAAAAGATCCGGGAAGCTGCTGAAATGTATGCAGGGTGTGTTGCAGGAGCTATACAGAAACAAGCTTATGTGGAACTGATTGAAATAAATGGGTTTAAAAACATTCTGATTCAAAAAGAAAAGATAATTACGCTTCCTGAAGATATTCTCGGTTCATATTTAATTCAATCGGAAATTCAACAATTCAGGGAATCTGATATGGGTATATATAGTATTACTGTTTATGCTGAAAAAGCAGTAGAAGCTTGTTGCGAACCTGGATGCTGTTCAAATTGATTATATGCGCAAAAGGCTTATCGGAGAATTCTTAGGAACTTTTAGCCTTGTGTTTTGTGGAACAGGTGCAATTATTATCAACCAGGAATCGGGAGGAGTTATTACTCATATCGGAATTGCAATTACATTTGGATTAATTGTAATGGCAATGATCTTATCGTTCGGTCATACATCAGGTGCTCATATTAATCCGGCAGTAACAATCGCATTATCTGTTGCACGACGTTTCAATCCGAAAAATATATTCCCTTATATAATAGCGCAATTTGGAGGAGGCTGCTTTGCCAGTATTATTTTACACTTTTTATTTCCGAGTAATGAATTTCTTGGAGCTACTGTTCCAAGAGGTTCGGATATTCAATCCTTTGTGCTGGAGTTTATCCTGACTTTTTTATTAATGCTTGTTATTTTAACGTCAACCCAAAAGAAGGATCATAGTTTGCTTGGTCCTGCATTGGCGATTGGAGGAACAGTAGGTTTAGAAGCAATGTTTGCCGGCCCGATATGCGGAGCTTCAATGAATCCGGCCCGTTCATTGAGTCCTGCTTTGATTGGAAATCATTTTCAATCCTTATGGGTATATATTCTGGGTCCTATTCTGGGTGCAATTACTGCATCTTTCATTTTTGCTTTATTGAATGATGACTATAAATACCAATCGCTTTGAGAATCAAAAATCGGGAAATTGATATAAACTAATCCTGATCCTTCGATTACAGCACATTTTTTTGAAGCCAGTTCCCCATTATATCCAACGCTTTTGGTGAAAAACTTTCTTCCAGATCAATATATTCAGAGGGACTGCATTTAATACAGGTTTGAAAAAGATGGTTCAGTCCGGGTATTTCTATTGTTTCATATTCCGGTGATTTACTCTTTTTCAAAGAATTCTTTATGCCGTTCAAATTAGGGGCTGCAACAACCTGTACATCTTTACTGCCATTTAAGGCAAGTACTTTGCAATCTAATTTTTGAAGATAAGGTTGTGGGTTAAAGGAAATAAAATATTTATACCATTTACTGTTTAAAGCGGCCATGGCCTGGGCAATCTGATTATTTACCGAACTGGTATCATTCCCTTTTATTCTTGCTAAAGTAGCTGTATCCAGCGTTTTGGACCAGACTCCTATTTTCAACCTGATATTTTTAATGGTTGATGCAGAGTCCTCATTTTTTCCTGCTTCTTCCCAAACGATATGCATGAGATGACCAGCTGCTTTTGCTTCCGCAGACGATTTTCCTTCGGATATGCTTACTGCTTCTATTTGTTGCTGCATCAGATCAATAATAGGAATACCCGGGCCCGCCAGAAGTATAATATATTTAATTTCTTTTCTCTCGTCTGCAACGATTGGTGCTATCATGCCTCCTTCACTATGCCCGATCAATCCGATTTTATCTTTATTTACCTGTGGTTGCTTTGCTAAAAAATCCAGGCTGGCTTCCACATCCTTTGCAAAATCTGCCGTTGTGGCATCCTCAAAGTTGCCGGAGCTTTTTCCTATTCCACGATCGTCCACCCGCAGGACGGCAAAACCTTTCCTGGTAAGATAATCAGCGATGATGGCAAATGGTTTGTGGTCAAAAAGGGTTTCATCCCGATCCTGCTGTCCACTGCCTGTAATCAAAATAACAGCAGGATATGTATTTGCTTTAGCAGAATGATTGATGGAATCTGATTTCGGGTAAGTCAGTGTTGCCCCATATTGTAAGCTATTGTCAGCATTCATATATACAACATCATCTGAATGATAGGGGAAAGGTGGTTTTGGTGTTTGAGGTCTTTTATGTTCTTTTACTACGGCTGTATCGCTTATTTTAATTACCGTTAAAGGCAGGGATCCTGCACCCTGGAACCATAGACCGTCAATTTGCTTTTTATCCTTGCTGACCAAACCAGCATATTTTCCTTTTAAAATGGCCATCAATAAAATAATGCTGTCATCCTTTAATATTACCTGGCTGCAGGGAAGATTAAAGGCATGCTGACTAGGACTGTCAAAACTTGCAATCGAATTATTTGCACTGTCTTTTGAAATATGAAAGACAATAGGAATTTGATTTCCCTGAACATTTAAATTACCCTGCCAGGTGCCGGTAATGTTTTGTGCGAAGGATTTGAGGTATAAAAAAATGATTGGACAAAGCCAAAATGCCTTTCTTAGTGATATGCGCATGATTATTTAGTTGGATACATCTAATTAGTAACGGAAGGGGCAGAGGGAAGTTAACATTTTTGTCCTGATGAATGAAAGCAATATTTTTGGTGTCAGGAATAGCCCTTTTAGTTAGGTTATTGCGAAGACTTCATAAATAAATATTATTAATATGCCAGACATATTTCATTCTTTCCCGGTAGAAGACACTCCGGATAAAGTTTTCGACGGTATCAGCACCGCTGGGGGACTTGATAATTGGTGGACTGAACATTCGGAAGGAAGGCAGGAATCAGGTGCGACTTATACACTTGATTTCGGACCCGGCTATATCTGGAAAGCTGTTGTTACAAAATTTGATTTAAACAAGTCATTCGAGCTGCAAATGACCGGTGCGGATGCTGACTGGCTTGGTACCAAAGTTGGTTTTTTATTAAAGCCTAAAAATTCTTTCACAGAAGTTGAATTTTATCACACTGGCTGGCCGGAGAATAACGAGCATTACAGAATATCCTCTTATTGCTGGGCCATGTATCTGCGAATTCTTAAAAGATATATTGAATTTAGAGAGAAAGTTCCATATGGGAAGCGACTTTCAGTGTAAATGGGAGAGATCTCCAAAATATTTTGGTTCCGCGTTTTACCATCGGTATGTATTTTATTATTAACGGCCAGCCAGCCTTTTCTAAAGGCGGACATCCGCTTTAAGCTCTTCCGGACCGATTAATTATTTGAACAAGTAATTACCTTTAATCAATCAATTTACACGGTTCACTGCCTTCAATCCACATTCAACATGCGAATATTTGTACTCCTGACAATATTCATGCTCGTAATTGGCAATCGTCTGGGGGCACAAGACCTCGAGGAGAGCAATTTTATAAGATATACAAGGTTACAGGGTTTGTCGAATAATTATATATCGGGCATTGTGCAGGATTCCACCGGTTATATCTGGATCGCGACACATAAGGGAATAAACCGTTTTGATGGAAAAATATTCCAGTCCGTTTACAAAAGCTCTGCGCATTCGTGGTTACCTGATAATATGCTGGTACGGATCCATCGGACTGCAAATGAAATCATAGGCGCCACACGTGCGGGAGCTTTTGCTTTTGATACAGAAACCGGGCAATACAAACAATTTATTGTTCCCTGCGATTCCGCCATATATTTCTGGACCAATAATGTATTTGATATCGGGAAGGACAAAAACGATGATTACATCCTTTCTACAAAAACAGGGCTTTATGTTTTTAGTACTTCTGGAAAACTGATTAAGCGTTATGATTATCATATGCCAAATGATGTCGGCAAGTTGGAACTGATATTTGGTGGCTGGGTAAACACGCTTGACAACGGTTCGACGCTACAGCAAAATGGTTTGTTTGGCAGCATGTATGATCCGAATGCCAACCTATTCGATACGCTTTTTGTTGCCAGAAAAGATCATCTTAAAAAAATTTTAACGGATACGAATGGAGATATGAAAATGGCGTGGTCCGGTAAGAATGAGGAACTCTTTATTCTGAATTCGGATAAGAATACCATTGATGTTACTAATATATATGCTCCATCAAACACATCGAATCCGATGCCTTTTATTGTGAAGGCGAATTTGGGGTGGACAAGTAAACTGAGTTATCTGAATGACAGCCTTTTGGCAATAACATGTAAGAATAATGGATTCTATTTATTGCATTACAACAAACGCACAAAACAATTAACAGGGAACGGTAAAAAGTATTTTGAGAAAGATGTGTGCACTTCTGTTTTTAAAGACCGGGAAGGCCGCCTGTGGATCGGTACAGCTGATGGAATATATAAGCAGAATCTCCACAATTCCTTTTTTTCAGTAACTGATCTTTCAGAACAATCGCCGGGGCTTCTGGATCATGAAATAAAGTGCATCTATGTTGAAGGAGATTCCATATTTGCAGGATTACAGAATGAAGGAGGCTTGCTGATCCTGAATAAAAAGACAGGCAGTATTAAAAGACAATTGCGATTTACTCCGGCGAAAGTTTTCAGTAATTCAATCATTAATATTTTTCCTTACGACAGGGACACATTATGGATTGCAACCACCAGTGGTATTTTTTGGCTGAATAAAAAAAATTACCATAGCGGTAAACTGAAAACCCCGCCCCAGCTGGATTGGATGCAAAAAACCAATGCAAGGTGTTTCTTTGAAGATTCAAAGAAAAATATATGGATTTCATTTGGAAAACTCAATAGTCTAGTGCGTTATAACAGGGCTACCCAAATCTTTTCGGAAATTTCCACAGCGTCAAATCCTTTATTAAAAATAACTTTTGTGTTTAGCATGGCCGAAGATTTACAAGGTAATATCTGGCTGTCAGGCGACGGGCTTTGTCGCTGGAATGTTAAAAAACAAATGGTGGATACGCTCATACCCTATCCGAAAGTGAGCAGGTTATTGCTTAATTATATGTATATCCTGGACAGAGATAGTCTGAATAATTTATGGCTGTCTTCATTTAACAACCAGATCATACAGTTTAACTGTTCTACCAGTACTATGTATCTGCGGCAGCAGGAAAATAATATTATAGACGGGAATTCAGTTACCAACTCACCGATTATCCATGATAATATCTGGCTGGGTACCGATAATGGAATTTCTGCCTTTGATATCAGGAATTATCAGGTGAAACAATTTACGTATGCTGATGGTTTGCCTTCTGTTGCGATTACTTCAACAGGTCAGGGGAGTTATTATGACAGCCAGTCTGACCGGTTTTATTTCGGCGCAAGGAACCGTCTCATTTCCTTTACTCCGGAGGTTTCACTTTCACATAAAATTCCACCCAATTTATTCATCGAAAAAATAACCGCCAGGGATACTACGATCCTGCAAGTGGCGAATGATATTCGCCTGAAATTCGATCAGAATAATTTATCCATCATTTTTAATACAATAAATTTTACAGACCCCGAAGAAAACCGTTTCGCCTGGCGGTTGCAGAGTAATACAGATACGAGGTGGAGTAATATGGATACAAGGTGGAGTAATATGGATACGAGCTGGATTGATCTGAATGACCTGGGTATGATTACACTTTCTAATCTGGACTGGGGATGGCATACCATACAGGTTAAACTTTTTTCGGTGAATAACCATTGGCCGCAGGAAGTAAAAACGCTGAGCTTTTATATTAATCCGCCCTTCTGGAAAGCGCCCTGGTTCATCTTCATGCTGGTTGTACTTATTACAGGCCTTATTCTGATTGGCTACAAAAGGAGGATCAATACCGTGAGAAATAAAGAAGGAGAGAAAGCACGTGTGCAACAACTTCTTGCGGAGGAATATAAGAACCGGTTGGAACTGGAACAGATCAGCAATTATTTTTCTGCCTGTTTTGCCGGTAAAGACACTGTGGAAGATGTTCTCTGGGATGTTTCTAAAAATCTGATAGGCCGTATGAATTATGAAGAATGCATTATTTATATGTGGAATGCGGAAAAAACCAAGATGATACAGAAAGCTGCTTACGGTCCTAAGGGAAATCCAAGAACCATCTCAGCTCAATCCTTTGATGTAAGTCCCGGGCAGGGAGTGGTTGGATATGTAATGCTGACAAAAGAACCCCAGCTTGTTGCCGATACAAGGCAGGATAAGCGCTACAGAGTGGACGATTTGAACCGGCTAAGCGAGATTTGTGTGCCTATTATTCACGAAGATGATTTGATTGGCATTATTGATTCCGAACACCAGGAAGAAAATCATTTCAAGGAAAGGGATGTTCAAATACTTACTACCATTGCAACACTGGTGGGTAATAAAATAAACCAAATAGAATCTGAGGAATCACTGGAAATAAAACAAAAGGAGATAGCCTATATTAATCAGCAACTGGCAGAAGCTCAGCTTTCAGCTTTGCAAACGCAAATGAACCCACATTTTATTTTTAATTCCCTGAATAGTATTAAGGGGATGATACTGGAAAATGAACAACAGAAGGCTTCCAGGTACCTGAGTAAATTTGCGCAGATGATCCGTATGACGCTCAATCAATCAAAGGAGATCCTGACCACGATGTGTGAAAATCTGGAACACCTGGAAAACTACCTGGAGATGGAAAAACTTCGTTTTGATGATTCTTTTACATTTAAAATCATCGTGGGTGAGAGCATTGATCTGGAGGACACATTAATTCCCACACTTATGATACAGCCACTAGCGGAAAACGCTATATGGCATGGATTAATGCAAAAAGAAGGGGAAAAGAAATTATTGATCTGTTTTTCACAAATGAATGGAACCATATCCTGCACCATTGAAGACAATGGGATCGGCATCAATCGTTCAGAACAACTTAAATCATTCGTTAAACGGACGCATCAATCCGTCGGCCTGAATAATTTAAGAAATCGTATTAAAATATTGAATGAGAAATTTGATATTGGATGTTTCCTGGATATTTCTGATTTGAATGAATTGAATAAGGAAAAAACGGGCACCTGTGCATTATTACGCTTTAATGTAATTGATAGTAAACTTGTTTTATGAAAGCAATCCTTGTTGACGACGAGCCGGATGGCATACGGACATTAAAAAAACTGCTTGAATTGCATTGCCCGGAAGTGGAAATAGGAGCCACCTGTTCCAATGTGAACATCGCAAAACAAAAATTGGAGGAAATCCAGCCGGAGCTGGTATTTCTCGATGTTCGGATGCCTGGCAAAAGCGGTTTGGACATGCTCGCAGAAATTGCCGTAAAGAATTTTGAAGTCATTTTTGTTACAGCGCACAATGAATATATGCTGCAGGCATTGCAATTCAGCGCAGTTGACTATCTTATGAAACCCGTGGATGAAGACCGGTTGGTTGCTGCAGTGGAACGTGTGAAAAAGAGACTGAACCAGGAAAGGAGTCCGGGTCAGACAGAAACATTACTACATAATATAAGTAAAGCAGGATCTCCGCTGGAAATGAGGCTTTGCCTGCCAACGCTGAAAGGATTCACCATTGTAAAACTGGAAGATATCGTTTATTGCGAAGCCCAGCGAAGCTATACCATATTCCGCCTTAGCAACAACAAGTCCATTATGATTTCAAAACCATTATTTGACTATGACAGATTATTAGCCGATACAATATTTCTGCGCATACATAAATCCTTTCTTATCAATCTTCTTCATATAAAAGAATATGTGCGGGGAGAAGGAGGCACGGTAGTTATGAGCAATGGTATGGAAATCGAGGTTAGTCGTCGCAAGAAGGAATTATTTCTGACAAAAGTGAAAGAATACTTCAAATATTAGGATTGGTATTAAAGGGAAGGCCGCCTCAAATCTTTGTTTGGACGGCCTTTTTTTGGATAAGGATTAAAGTAATAAGAAATCAGGGGTTTCTAATCCCCATAAGCCAATTCCCGGTTTTTAACTTCATTTGCAGGGTAAGGTTCCATATTTAATATTTTACCGGACTTATGTTCCGTATTTATTGCATGCTGGTCAAAGAATTGCTTTATTCTCTGATTCCCCCAGGCAATCTGAAAATCTTCCATCGTATTTACATTGTAAATATTATCAATGCTTCTTTTAAAACTTTCCCAATCTTTCATTTTATGGTTGTATTCTATATAGAACTCATGGGCCCAATGGAAGATCTCAGATAAGCTTTTAACATAGGCTGAATAGCTTTTCTCATTTTGGAAATCGTATATCTTTTTCACAAAATTATCAGCCAGGCAGGTTGCAATCATATCAATCTGCTCTTTGCTATTCAAAGGATAAGACCTCATACTCATTGGATTTATTCTTACAAATTTTCTGTATCCCATTTCATTGAACACATCTTTTATACCATCTGATAAAGCCTCAGAAAAAAGAGGTGGCTTATTTTCCTTTTTCCGAAACAAGCCTTGATATAAAAATTTCAGTTTCATGATGCTTTCAATTTCCCTACAGGAATATGGCTTCTTTTTAATCCATGCAATTAATTAAATAAAATCTATTTAAAATTCAGCGTCTTCCTTACGGTTACTCCGGGGTAATTAATGGAGGAATTGATCTTTTGAATGGTTGCAAGAACCGGGAATAGGATATTCTTATTTATTGATCTGAATTAAAACTGACCGGAGGAATTCCAACTATTACAAATACCGTTTGGGAAATGATCTACACCGTAAACATTTTAGTAGCTGCCATTGGATGGTTTCCTACCATATCAAATTAATTATCTGAATACATTTGTTCTTGTCGAATTTTTAATGTGCAGATCAATTGAATAATAAATAAACGTGGATTTAATTCTGATCATAGAAGGATGTAAAAGGAAGGAGGCAAGATGTCAGAAAATACTCTATGAGCAATTCTACGGTTATGCATTAAAAATTGCTTTCCGATATGTGTACCGCTATGAAATCGCAGTTAATGTAGTAAATGACGGGTTTGTGAAACTGTTCCAGCATATTGGAAGCTTTAGATACGAGGAAACGGATTTTCCTGAGCGACTGCTGATGTCATGGATGAAGAGGATAATGATCAATAAATCAATTGATGAGTTGCGCAGAAATAAAATGACACCTGAAATGGGGGGCATACCGAATTATGTTTGGGAAATAGCTGACAAGACCCAGGGAGCTGATCAACTTCTTTTATATAAGGATCTGATCAGTTATGTTAAAAAACTTCCACCCATGTACCGGGTAGTTTTCAACATGTATGTAATTGATGGTTGTAATCATTTTGAAATAGCAGAAACCCTGGGCATTTCAGTTGGTACATCAAAATCAAATTTATCCCGGGCAAAGGGCATATTACGGGAAATTCTTAAAGAAAAAAAGGAGGTGGATCATGTAACATCTATATAATGTAAAGAGTCAAAATAGTCAATAACATTCATCAAATAAAAATTTACTTTATGAAAAAATATATAATCCTTGCCTTTGGGTTAATCCTGGGTGGCAGGACTTTAGCCAGTACTTCAGAAATACCCGCAGCAAATCCAATTGTTAATGAACTGAATGCCGGCCAGCCGGTCAGGTTTACCGACAAAAATGATTTTAAATTGTTTATGCGCAATCTGGCAGCGCTGGAAAGCCCTTCTTTTAAAGGCAATTTTATTCCGGATATAAAAGATGTCAATATCAGAGCCCTTAAGGACTTTCAAGTCAGATTCAATGATGTAACCAAGGTTAAATGGTTTTCAGATAATAGTGGCTTTACTTCCTATTTTAATAAGAACGGATTTAATAACCGGGCATTTTATGATAAAAAGGGTCACTGGCAATATTCATTAATTTATTATACTGAAGAAAAACTTCCATTGGATATCAGATCAACAGTAAAATCAAAATATTTTGATTTTACCATCTATATGGTGGAAGAAGTGCAGACTACTTATGGTTCAGCATATATTGTTTACCTGGAAGACAAATCTAATATCAAGATTTTAGATATAAGTTCAGAGGGAGACATGTATACAATACAGGAAATGGTCAAGTATTAATATGAACCTTTTTATGTTAAAACGGTTGCCCCAAATAAGGGCAACCGTTTATTTTTAAGAAGATTTCAGCATCCTAACTTTCCAATAAAAGTTACCGCGGAAAATTTTAAACCTCTTTCCTGAGGATTTCCAATGGCGGTTTATTCAATATTTCCCGGATGTTAAAAATACCTATCAGAATAGTTAATCCAGAGATTCCTAAAAATAGTGCGATTAAAGGCAGCCATTCTGGAGAGAAAGAACTTTCAAAACTGTATTTGGCCAACGCCCAGCTGCCGATCAGTGACAGGATAATTCCGGTACCCGCACCTAATGCGCCCAGGAAAAAGAATTCCAAACTTGTAATGATCAGTATTTGTCTACGGCTTGCACCCAGGGTGCGTAGCAGAACACTTTCCTGTATGCGTTGATATTTACTAATGAGGACAGATGCAATCAGGACTACAAGACCTGTACATATACTGAATGCGGCCATAAAACGAATGACAAATCCGATTTTATTAAGAAGATCGTTCAATACATTCAGGATTAATTCAAGATCGATAATGGAAACGTTCGGATACCTGCGTACGACGGCCTGCTGAAAATGCGCAGACGCTTCACTTGAAGGCACATGCGTGAGCATCACAAAAAATTGTGGTGCAGTTTCCAGAATGCCCCTGGGAAAAACAATCCGGAAATTGGGTTGCAGCCTTCGATAATCTATCTGTCTGAAACTTCCAACGATTGTTGGAACCAGAACACCTTGCACATTAAATGTAATCTGGTCTCCAACCTTCACATGTAGTCGGGAGGCGTACCTGTCTTCGATTGAAATATACGCCGTATCGCCCGGGCCATTAACTGCAGGTTCAAATTTACCTGAAGTTATTTTTTCAGTTCCTAAAATTGAATCGCGGTAAGTCACCCGCTGTTCTGATTCAAAAGCTCGCCTGGGGATGGAATCGGTACTATCTTTCATTGCCTTTGCTCCATCGATGCCATTGATGCTTTCTATTCGCATTGTAACAATCGGTATTTGTTGGAGAACCGGTAATCCATAATGTTTCGTCATCGATACAACTGCCTCTTTATTTCCGGGCTGAATATCAAATAGCAACATATTGGGTTGTTGGGCATTTGAAGATACAGATACACGTTTTATCAGCATGCTTTGTACTGAATACAACGTCCCAATAAAAGCTGCTCCCAGACCTATGGTAATAATCAGGACAATCGTCTGATTATTGGGACGGTATAAATTGGCAAAGCCCTGCCTCCACAAATAATTCCAGGATGAGGGTATAATACGGCGTGCAAGCCACATCAATATACGCGCCACAAGAACTAAAAACAAAAAAGCGATAAGAATACTGCCGGAAAAAACTGCAGCCTTACGCCAGCTGTGCATCTGCCATCTGGAAAATGCTGCAATAAAAAAAAGGATCAGAGAATACAGTAACCATTGTAAAGGATCCCGCATACCCCTTTTTGGCTCAACAGATAATCGAAGACTGTTCAATGGAGAAATATTTCGAACGGAAATAAGAGGTAATAAGGCAAATAATAATGTTATGAATAATCCGAGAATAATTCCCTGTGTGATGGCCAGAAAAGAAATGGTTGTTGAAGGTTGAAATGGTAGTAGATTTTTCAGAACGGCTGGTAAAACCTGCTGTATTATTGTACCAAGGACTGCACCCAGTAAAGATCCGATGAGGCCAATGCCCGCAACCTGGATCAGATAAATGGAAAAAGTTTGAGAGGATTTAACACCAAGACAACGCAGAATAGCAATAGAACTCATTTTTTCACGGATGTAAATATGAATTGCACTGGCAACACCGATGCATCCTAATAACAAAGAGACAAAACTGATCAGTGTGAGGAACTGTGTAAAATCATCGAATGCCCTGCTGGTATTTTTTTTTCTGCTTTCAACTGTTTCATAATCCATACCTGCCTGTTCAAGTCGGGGCTCCAGAGCTGATACCAGTTTTTGAATATCTGTTGTTGAATCATACTTATAATAATACCTGTAATCTATTCTGCTGCCTTTTTGCATCAGACCGGTTTGGGCGAGATAACGAAGCGGAATGTAAACCGGCGGCGCAGCGGTAGTTGACATTTCATTCCGACCAGGTGATTTCTTCAATATGCCACTAATGACGAAATTTAGATCTCCAATTTTTATGGAGTCTCCAACATTGGCTCCATATTGTAACATCAGGGTTTTGTCAACGAGGGCTTGTCTGCCGGAACCAAATGCGCGTCCCGCGTTAGTAGGAGTGGTTTCCAGACTGCCGTAATATGGATAACTGCCTTCTAACGCCTTCACCTGGACAAGTCGTGTACCCTGATTTTTAATAAAATAAATCATGGAAGCAAATGTGCGTTCCTGTGAGCGCTGATTTCCAAGAGAATCCAGCAGACGCTGCATTTTTGGATCAGGCTCACGGGTATAATCAATGACGAGATCAGCCCCGACCAGCTCTCTCGCCTGGTCATTAATATCGTGCTGCAGATTATAACCCAATGAAAACGTTGCTACCAGTGCTGCGATACCTAATATTATAGAAGATAAAAACAACAGCAGTCTTGAACGGTTGCGGCGACTGTCGCGCCAGGCCATAGTAAATAGCCATTTTATGTTTATTTTACTATGGCTTTCTTTCATCTGAAATAATGCTTCCGCCTTTAAGACGAATGATACGATGTGTGCCTGCTGCCAATTCTGTGTTGTGTGTTACGATGATCAGGGTTGTACCCGCTTCCGTATTAAGATCAAATAATAATTTTATTACTTTTTCACTTGTCTCGGAATCCAGATTTCCTGTAGGTTCATCAGCAAACAAAATTTTCGGATTATTGGAGAAAGCACGAGCCAGTGAAACCCTTTGTTGTTCCCCTCCTGAAAGCTGGGCCGGGTAATGATGAAGCCTGTCACTCAACCCCACTTTATCCAGTAATTCCCTGGAACGCCTCTTTACATTTTTTTCCGAACGTAATTCAAGTGGTACCATAACATTTTCAAGGGCTGTTAAAGTAGGCAGGAGCTGAAAGTTTTGAAAAATAAAACCCACATAACGATTTCTGACTTTTGCCCGCTCATCTTCGCTGAGTTTGTCAAGAGTTATATTATTCAGTTCGATGGTACCTGTTGATGAACGATCGAGGCCCGCACTCAAACCTAAGAGTGTTGTTTTTCCGCTGCCCGAAGGTCCGACTACTGCAACAGTAGAACCGGCTTCCACTGAAAAATTGATATTGTGTAGAACCGTCAGTGTGTGGCCGGCACTGGAATAATTTTTACTGAGATCCCGGATGTTTAGAATAGTACTCACGGTGGTAAACTATTTTTTGGTTGTAAATGTTTTTCAAATATCTTTTAGATAGATATTATTTCCTATTCATGCGTAAAGTTATTGCTATAATTGGCTCGTTCTTTATGATGTTGTTCTCTTTAGGATGCAACCATAATAGTAAAACTGAGAAAACGGTGTCATTACCTGTTCTGCCCGAGGCTAAAAAGGAACACAGTGATGTGAATAATGAGACGAGAAAAAATATTGTTTTTTTTGGGAACAGTCTTACGGCAGGATATGGCGTAGATCCATCACAGGCTTTTCCGGCATTAATACGGGCAAAGCTGGATTCACTTAAACTACCTTTTCAGGTGATCAATGCCGGGTTGAGTGGTGAAACTTCAGCGGGCGGAAATAGCCGCATTGACTGGATACTGCGTCAGCCAGTTTATATTTTTGTTCTGGAACTGGGAGGAAACGACGGATTGAGGGGAATTCCACTTTCAGAAACAATGAAGAATTTACAGCTCATTATAAATGAGGTAAAACAAAAAGATTCTTCTTCCAAAATAATAATGGCCGGCATGCAGATTCCACCCAATATGGGGAAAAGATATACATCAGAATTCAAATCCATGTTTCAGCAACTGGTAGTCAGAAATAGAATATATCTGATTCCATTCCTGCTGGAAGGGGTGGGCGGGGTTCCGGAGCTGAATCAGCGGGACGGTATTCATCCTAATGTTCAGGGTCATATAATAGTAGCAGAAAATGTATGGAGAGTTCTTAAACCTTTGCTATAACAAAGTTTTACATCGATTTCTACCACATCATTACTACAACATAGCCGTAAATGAATGCTTTCTCCGGAATTTGAATACATTTTATTAGTAACTTTTTGCCATGTTTAAGAAATCACCCGCCATTTTAATATCCGCCTTGATAATTTGTGTCACATCGTTTAAGTCTGCCGCACAATCAGCATCACCGAAAGTGGAAGTGCCCGATTGGGCACAGCCTGGATCTGCAACACATACACAGGTCCCGCCCCCTGCAGGTTTTCATCGTGCCACAAGGACAAGTAATACCCCTTTAGGCATATTTGAGGGCCAGAGCGATGTGGGCGCAGCATTGGTATCCGGTTCCTCCAGTTACAATGTTGCTTCTAAACAGTATACTATTATTTCCGCCGGATATAATGTATGGTATCAACGGGATGAATTCCGTTATCTCTGGATTAAAAAGTCTGGCGATGTATTCCTTGCGGCCGATATCTATTTCCCGGATACGGCTGGCTATGATGATCGTAAGGCATTTGTTATTATTCGGCAGAGTCTCAGTGACGATTCCAAAGAGGCCGTCGTTGCACTTCACGGAAGCGGTTTGCTACACCTTGCCTGGCGTCCGGAAAAAGGAAAATTAATGAAGGAAATGCGCGCCAACAATCGCGAGGGTCTTCCAGACCTTGTATCAGGAAACGCAAAACGCATCGGCATAAAGAAACATGGCGATTCCTTTGCGCTTTTTGTAAGCATGAATGGCGAACCCATGCACCAAGTAGGAGATCCCATTCAATTGCATCTTGATAAACCATTTTACGTAGGCATTGGCTTTTGCTCACATCTTCCTGCCAAGACTGATACCGCAATATTTTCCAACGTGGTTTTGGAAAATACCGACTGAATACTACTGGCATGACATGCCATACCTGCAAGGTGTCGTATCTGAATAATCTTCAAAATAAATATATATTCAATTGAATGTTTAATTTTATTTGAGTTCGTAACTTTCCACGACAGATATACATTATTGAAACAAATTCGATCTACTGGCATCTGGCGCACTATAGCTTTAGTAATGATATTAATCGGGTCTGTGGGTTCGATTGGGTTTACATTACGGGCAGGTGGAAATAATAGATCTATTTTATTGGTTGCACTTTTTGTAATCTGGGTATTTTCCCCTTTCATAGCCTTACTTGTTGGTAATATTGCCTCTAAACGATGGACTGATTCTGCCCGTGTTGTATTCTTTGTCCTGGTAATAATTCTAACGTTTGGTGCTTTGGCCAGCTATAGTGGTATATTAGCTTTACCTGGCACAAAGCCAGCTTTTAGATTTCTTGTAACTCCCCTCATATCCTGGCTTCTTATTATTATTGTTATTTTTCTTTCACGAAGGGGCAATCGCGTTTAACGTTTCTCTCATTGACGGCTAATTCCTCCTGATCATTCATATTCAATTAATCAGACTATAACGCATATCCCATAACCCATATCCAAGCATAATTAACCATGTTCAAAGAACTATCCCTATTTTTATCCTCTATTCTCCGACATTGAGATATATCCTTCCACATCTCTACCTGCTGACTGCAACTATTTCCGTTGCTGAAAGAAGTTATTGTCAGGACATAAACAATTTGAAACTAAAGGACTATCATCCCGTTTCAATTTATAATACAACGCAGGTAAAAATTAATAAGGCCAGATATCCGGTAATAGATTTTCATTCACATGATTATCCAACAACTGATGCAGGGGTGGACGACTGGGTGAAAACCATGGATGAAGCAGGGATTTCGAAAACGATGATCCTTTCATATTCCACTGGTGCAAGATTTGATTCCGTTGTTGCCAAATACAAAAGATATAAGGACAGGTTTGCTATCTGGTGTGGCTTTGATTATTCTGGTTATGATAAGGCGGGATGGCAGGAACATGCCATTGCCGAACTTGAGAGATGTCATAAGTTGGGAGCCATAGGAGTTGGTGAATTAGGAGATAAAGGATTAGGAGAATTGTATTCCAAACCGGTGCCGGGTTATGGATTACATATCGACGATCCGCGGATGAAGCCCCTGCTGGAAAAATGTGCAGAATTACACATGCCTGTCAGTATACATGTCGCGGAAGATGCCTGGATGTATCTGGCAGCTGATTCTACCAATGATGGATTGTTGAATGCTGCAACATGGAAAGTTGATTTGTCGAAGAAAGGGATTTTGAACCATGATCAGCTGATCGCGACATTAGAACATGCGGTAAAGGAAAACCCAAAAACGATTTTTATTGCCTGTCATCTTGCTAATTGCTGCTCAGATCTCAGCGTGCTGGCAAGGTTGTTCGACAACTATCCGAACCTCTGGGCAGATATTGCTGCACGCTATGGAGAGATTGCTCCGGTGCCCCGGTATACCAAGGCGTTCATGGAAAAATATGCGGACCGTCTTGTATATGGAACTGATATGGGAACTTCTTCCGATATGTATCGCAGTACTTTTCGGATTCTTGAAACGGAAGATGAACATTTTTATGAACAGGCACGTTTCAACTATCACTGGGCTTTATATGGTTTAGCATTATCGGATGAAATGCTGAAAAAATTATATAATGGTAACGCAGGTAAAATTTTGGGGTATTGATAAAAATAAAACTCAGATTTATGAAATGGTATCATTATTTGGCAACATTTTTTTCAGGTGCTTTTTTAGCAAATACAGTTCCTCATTTTATTCATGGTGTTTCGGGGGATTCTTTTCCAAGTCCCTTTTCACATCCTCCGGGCAAGGGCCTGTCTTCCCCCACAGTTAACGTATTATGGGCCTGTTTAAATTTATTAATAGGATATATTTTATTACGAATAAGTAAAATATCTGTACAAAACAGGTTTTCCATGTTTGTTCTTTTCTTAGGAATTTTGGCAATGTCTGTGCAATTGAGTATTGTCTTCATGGAAAAGATGACACAGTAAATATTTCCAAAAACTCAGAAGAGTTTTAACAATGCATCTTTTCGGCTACGGGAAACGATTACTGATGATCCATCAGACATAATAAGATAACCACCTTCTCCCCGGATATATTTTGTTACTTCATTCAGGTTAACAAGATATGAATTATGCACACGTATGAAGGAAGTGAAGGTATGTAACTGTTCTTCCACCTCTTTTAAACTTCGACAGGCCACAATCCTGGTCTTATTCTTAAGATAGAGGTGAGTATAATTATCAAAGGCTTCACAGCGTACCAGCTGATCGGCAGGAATCAATTCAAATCCTTCTGTTGTTGGGACTGCAATTTTAGTAAAACCATTGTCCTTATGTATAATCTGATCCATCAGCATACGGAATTGTTCAACAGATGGCTGTACATTTTGTAGTTTAACTTTTGTGACAGCTGCTACCAGTTCCTTATGATCAATCGGCTTTAACAAATAATCAAGGGCACTGAACCGGATGGCTTTGATTGCATACTGATCGTAGCTGGTAGTGAATATTACAGAAAAGGGGATCTTTACGAATTGCTCGAGCAATTCAAATCCGGTCATGGATGGCATTTCTATATCGAGAAATACAAGCTCTGGTTTTATTCTTTCAATTGCTTCCAATGCTTTTTTACCTGACATGCATTTGCCCGTTACCTGTATTTCGGGACAATAATCATTCAAGAGAATATTTAGTGTGTCCAGGCAATGCACTTCATCGTCTACAATAATTGTGTTAATCATAATAGCAGTGTTTTATATTAAAGCAATTGCTATTCATTTTAATTCTGTATAATGGGTATTTTTAAAAACACTTCCGTGCCACCCGTATTGCCGTCGGGCAATACCAGATCAGTTACCTGAACATATGTTTCTGTTTTATTTTTTTGTTGTAACACGGCAATGCGTTCTTCCGTAATGCGCATACCCATTGATTTATATTTTGGGGTGGATCTGTCCTTAATATCCAGGGCTTTCTTCCTGCCTATACCATCATCAGTTACCCTGCAACATAACATATCATCTCTTTGTATCAATTCAATTTTCAGATGACCTTTTTCTTCTTTATGCATCAATCCATGCCAGATTGCATTTTCTACAAAAGGTTGAATGAAGAGTGGTGGTACCTGAAGGTTTCCTGTTTGAAGATTATCATCAATACAAATGACATATTCAAAATGATAATCAAATCTGAGCGCTTCGAGCTCCAGGTAAAGGTTTAAAGATTCGATTTCATTTTCCAGTGGTATTAATGAGGCTTGAGAGTTTTGTAATATCAGCCTTACCAGCCTGGAAAATTTGGTAAGATATTCTGAAGCCTGAGATTTATTATTTTGCAGAATGAACCGGTTAATTGAATTAAGAGAATTGAAAATAAAATGAGGATTCATTTGTGCGCGTAATACCTGCTGTTGTAATTCCGTCTGTGCATTCTTATTTTGAAATTTTTCATTCTTTCGTTTATAATAAATATTTCTGAATATGATGAGACTTAATATAGTAAAGATTAAAATGCTTCCTATGAGAATAGCATTCAGCAGCGATTTTTGCTCTATCTGTTGCTCTTTGATTTTATTATCTTTATCCAATAATGCCATTCGGGCTAATTTTCCTTCATTCTCAGCCGAACTTTTATAATCATTTAATCTTGAAAAGAATTTTTTAGTCAGCATTGAATCTTTAAGAATTGAGTATTTCGAGAGATAAATGAAAGCACTGTCTAATTTTCCAAAATGATTATATATTTTTGAAAGCAAATGATATCCATCTATGATTGATTGTTTTGCACCGGCTTGTTGAGCCAGGGAAACACTCTCCAAAGTGAATTTAAGAGCAGAAGAATCTTTTTTCTTTCCATCATAAGCTTTCCCGGCATTTAGCAGACTGCTCATTAAGTGAAATCTATCGTTGCTGTTCCTGAAGGAGTTTATTAGAATCAAAGAAATTTTGAGGGCTGAATCAAATTCATTATGAGCCAGGTAGGTTTCACTAAGACTCTTCCAGATGATTGGGTCTTTTGGATAGGAGTTTAAGGATTGTTTCAAATAATAAAAAGAGGAATCGAATCTGTTCAGTTTACAATATACAGATCCAATTTGTTCATTCTCATCCCAAAAAATATCATGTTCTTTTGCATATTGTAAACTTTGGTGATAATAATCTAATGCAGTTTCGAAATCACCCGCTGCTTTATACAGATTGCCAAGGGTTCTATAAGAAAGTAATATACAAATATGATCATTCATGGATTCCCTGATCTGCAAACTCAGACGGCAATATTCAAAGCCCTTTTCATAATCTCCCATAGCAGTATAGAGGATACCTTTGAAAGAACATAATTTACTTCTGCCTTCATCTTCCCTTTTATTTTGAAAGAATGTGGTTGCTTTTAAATATGAATCTTCTGCATCCGAGTATTCATTTTTCAGGAAAAGAACCCAACCAAGATAAATATAACCCCAGGCCTTCGATCTATCATCATGAATATTTTCTGACAATATTATACTTCGTCGTAAATAGCTTTCCGCGGCAGGATAATTTCTCTTATAGTTTTCACTAACTCCTAAATTCAATGTTGATTGGGCCAGTCCGGCTGAATAGTTACTTTGTATCGATTCTGCATGCGCCATAGATGCATACGTATAGATCGAATCAGCGTTGGGACGAGGGGACCACCAATATTCTTCGCTTAAGGAATTAAGGCAATCCACCCTGCTGTTTCCTTTCAGGGAAGGTAATTCCTGATATAACATGTTTATCCTTTTCTTATCAGGGTGCTGTGCAAATGAAATAGTGCAAAACATTAAACCCTGGAAAATAAGAAAAAGGTAAATAGCTGAAAGGAAAGAAGTTTTCCTTACCCTCAAAAATGATCTGATGGTATGACAGCTTGAGTTCATGTTGGAAATTCGCACTTAAAATTAATCTTATTTACTACTTAAGACATGAAAAATAAATATTAGATAATGTAGCGAAATCTGACCGTGTTTAAAAGGGCGAATGGGTAGATAGCATTTTCGGAGGGTAGCTTGCTGGTATTGTAAGTAATAAACCATTATTCAAAATACCATCCCGTTCCTGCAAATCACCCCGATTATCCGGCGAATTACTCATTTGTATTCCGGTTTGTTATTGAATGAGAATAATTTAGTCATTCACTTTTAAACTTCAGTTATGAAACATTTTTTAACCTTATCTGACAACCGGCATTTATTTCGATTCATTTTCTTTTTTATTCTGATGAGTGGGAGTTTTACAGCCTGCCGCAAATCAGATGATCCATTTAAGGGAAAGAACGATCCGTCATTTTATTCATCAGATGTCATTGATAAATGGATGACGCTGGAAATCAGGTTTTATAAAGATGCAACGGGTATTGGCAATGGGGCGTTTGCACGGCCCTTTGCCTATTCAGGTATCTGCGCCTATGAATCTATAGATCCGGGACTGGCTTCATGGAAGAATAAATACAATGGTCTTTCAGGGCTTCCTGAAACCGAAAAGAATAAAAGATATGACTGGCCAGCGAGTGTAAATGCATCCCTTGCAGAATTCAACAGAAGTTTTTTTACATCAGCTAATTTAAATGCAACCGATCTGGCCGCCATCGATTCACTGGAAAATGCCATTTATTCAACTTTCAATGGTGGTGGGAATGAAGTACTTAACCGCTCTGTT
>Ga0206982_1110_pt1 | contig 27372 bp, 23 predicted proteins | sample Alteio_BWMinCont_18_FD_153493 | JGI IMG/M metagenome (GOLD analysis project Ga0206982, IMG submission 153493) | Enriched cells from forest soil in Barre Woods Harvard Forest LTER site, Petersham, Massachusetts, United States -... | ecosystem: Environmental > Terrestrial > Soil > Temperate forest >... | reverse complement strand
CAATCGTAATTTTGCCCTGATGCAAAAAGAACAGATTTCGGTTTTTGATATGTTTAAGATAGGCATAGGCCCGTCAAGTTCACACACATTGGGCCCATGGCGTGCTGCACAGCAATTTTTACAATTGCTTGAGCACAAAGAGGTTTTGCCGCTTGTGGTTCAACTAAAAGTTTTACTTTATGGCTCACTGGCTAAAACTGGCAAAGGACACGGCACCGATATTGCCATTTTACTGGGATTAAGTGGCGATGATCCGGTAACTTTTGAGGTTGATAAGGTGCGATCAAAAACAGATAATATCAGGAACTCCAACAAACTGGTACTTGCCGCGAAAAAGGAGATTAGTTTTTTTGTAAACGATGACCTGTTGTTTCTGTTTAACGAGAGTTTGCCATATCACCCTAACGCGGTAACTTTTCAGGCATTTTTGAGTAATGGTACCGCTGTTTCAGAAACCTATTACTCTATAGGCGGCGGTTTTGTAGTGAAAGAAGGTGGCGAGAGCGCATACAAAGCCGAAGTTGATTTGCCTTTTCCAATTGATACAGCCAATAATCTGTTGCACTGGTGCATAAAAACCGGCCTCAAAATATCAGAAGTGGTAATGGAGAATGAACTGGCCTGGCGCAGCGAGCAAGAAACATTAACGGGTGTGTTAAATATTTTTAATGCACTTAAAGAGTGTATTTATCGTGGCTGCCATACAACCGGCGTATTGCCCGGAGGCTTGAACGTTGCCCGTCGTGCTGCCGCACAAAACAAACGACTGATTAATGGTCAGTCTTACAATAATTTTGATGAGTGGGTAGCTGCTATCCGTAATACAGGTAATAGTTTTCAGAATACTTTAAATTGGGTAAGCTGTTTTGCTTTGGCCGTTAACGAAGAAAATGCTTCATTTGGCAGGGTAGTAACCGCACCAACCAACGGGGCTGCCGGCGTTATACCCGCAGTATTACAATATTACCTTGTTTTTTGCGATGGCTATACCAATGAGCGTATTATCCAATTTTTGCTAACCGCGTCAGAGATTGGCAGCATATTTAAAAAGGGAGCAACTATATCAGCGGCTATGGGTGGGTGTCAGGCCGAAATAGGCGTATCTTCCGCAATGGCTGCTGCAGCATTAACCGAATGTTTGGGCGGTACCCAACGACAAGTGTTAATGGCTGCCGAAATTGCTATGGAACACCACCTTGGTTTAACCTGTGATCCTATTGGTGGACTTGTTCAGATACCTTGCATCGAGCGTAACACCATGGGGGCTATAAAGGCTATCACCGCATCGCAGCTGGCATTGCAAACCAACCCTGATAATGCCAAGGTAAGCCTTGATGCTGTTGTTAAAACCATGTGGCAAACCGCTTTAGATATGAACTCCAAATATAAAGAAACATCAGATGGTGGATTAGCTATCAATATTCCGTTGAGTTTGCCGGAGTGTTAAATTAGGTATTATCAGATGATCAAAGGATGCTATTTCCTTCTAATAATTTTTCAAATTCATCCAACCGAAGAATAGGAATGGATGGAAAGTCAATCTTTTTCAAAATATTAAAATGACTGTCATTTGTAATGATATAGTCCGCATTTGATGCAAAAGCGCAATCAACAAATTTATTGTCGTCTTCGTCAATGCTAATAAGATTGAGATTGTAATAAACGGTTGTAAATAATACCGTTGAAAGCTCTGTTAACGAACGAATAACACTGACCGACACTAAAGGATTCCAATGAAATGCAAGCTGTTCCTCATATTCGGCGAGTATATCTGTGGTTATGGCAATATTTATCTTCTTATCAAGGATTAAGCGATATAACCAATGGAATTTTGATTTTGAGGAGATGGAAACCAATAGAACATTGGTATCAATAACAACCAACACTGTAATTAAGATTTATTATTGAGCCACGTCTCCATATCCTCATCGTTTAACCCCTTTTTATCCCAAATAGCATCGGCTTCAGAAATAGCCTTGTCTGCATAAAATCCAGATAATAGGTCCTTTAATTCGATAAGTTCATTGTCAGAAAGATTGGTACTGAATAATTTCATCAGCTCTATCTGCACGTTGCTTAATGGATAATTTAAAGTACTCATAAAATTTGTTTAACGAATTTACGCAAAAACAAATAAACAGCAAAATATCCTAAGGCTTTGGCAGAATTCTATTTCTTCAACCTAACCCCAACCAACGGCGTTAATAGGCTAACCCATAGATGGTACATTTTGGCTGATGGATGCAACCCGTCAGGCGCTATTAGGGTAGGATCGCTTGCGGCTTCGCGGGAAATTGGAGTGATATCAATATAATGTACTCCCGCTTGAATGCTGATAGCTTTATTAATGGCATTAAACTGGTCTATCTCCGGGCCGATAACACTGTCCTGCCCGTTAGCAAATGGTGTTACGCCGTAGTCGGGTATCGACAAAACAAATACCCGGCTGGTATCGCCATGGGCAAAGTTGATAGCTGTATTTAATACTTCTGCAAATTTTATCTGATAATTATCCTGGCTTAAATGCTGGTACTGGTCATTTACGCCAACCAGCAGGGTAACAAAGTCAAATTTTTGATTGGTGATGCCGCTTTCTATTATAGCATCTATCAGGTTATCGGTTGTCCAGCCGGTGGTGGCAATAATGGTTGGTGTTTTTACACGCAGTCCCTGATCGTTTAATGCATTGTATAATTGATAGGGGAACGATTGCTGTTCAGGTACCGCCTCGCCAATGGTATACGAATCGCCAAGGGCAAGGTAATTAAGGGTATCAGGTGCGTTGGTCATGGTATCTGTTTTTGCCGGTGGCAATGTATTTTGGTTTTTGGCGCAGCCGGATAGTGTGGTTAACGTTAATAGAATAATCTGTAATACCTTCATTTATAATATCTCCATATTGAACAATACGGAAATATGCTGTTTTAAGATTTTTTTAACTTCATTAATATCAACCGGATGGCCCAGTTCTTTTTGCATGGATGTTACCGCTTTATCGTCGATACCACAGGGTACTATGTTTTTAAAATAATCCAGATCAGTATTAATGTTGAACGCCAAACCATGCATGGTAACCCAACGACTGCATCTAACACCCAGGGCACAAATTTTACGGGCATTTTCATTATCGGCATCAAACCAAACACCGGTATAGCCGGGGTAACGGCCTGCCTGCAAACCATAATCAGCTAGCGTAAGTATTACGGCTTCTTCCAGCGTGCGCAAATAAAGGTGAATATCGGTAAAGAAGTTATCCAGATCAAGAATAGGGTACGACACAATTTGCCCGGGGCCATGATAAGTAATATCGCCGCCACGGTTAATGAGGTAGTATGCCGCTTGTTTTTCTTTTAATCCCTTTTCATCTAACAATAAATGTTCGGGCTTGCCACTTTTACCCAACGTGTATACATGTGGATGCTCGCAAAATACAAGGTAATTGGGCGTAGGCGTAAATTGATCAGGCTCATCACCCTCCAATGCTATTTGCTGATTGCGCTGCGCTATCTTCAAATTAACGGTATCGGCAAAAAGGGCTTCCTGTTTGTCCCAGGCTTCTTTATAATCTATCAAACCCCAATCCTGAAAAAATACCTGTTTGTTCTTCATCGTTATCCTTTTACGTAGCCAATCATGTAGTCGTGGTATTGCAGATAACCCACCTCATAGCTTTTGTCGATATCGCCTTTTCTTAAATGCGCATCTACAAATCCATGTCCCTCAAAGTGGAAAGGCTCCAGCAATATGTTGTTTACAAACGAAACCTCTTTTTGGCCGTAGCATTTATAAACAGCTTCTTTGGCACACCAGCAAACGTATAGCTGGTTTATTTTTTGTTGTTCATCTAAAAAAGCAAGTTCTTCGGTGCGCATAAACTTGTGGGCAATGCGCTCCACCTTTTCTTTCACCTGTTCAATATCAATACCTACCGGGCGTTTACTTATCATCACAGCGGCATAATCAAAAGAGTGACTTAATGAAATATGATAGGGCAGGTTTACCAGGTATGGCTTGCCGTGCGCATCAACCCTGCAGTCAATGTATTCGTCGGTGCGCAGCATTTTGCGCAGCAGCACCCGTGTACCTAACCAGTGCAGGTTCCGTTTGCCTATCTTTAGTTTTTCGTAATGAGCTTTTTCCAGCTTATCTAATTGTAGCTGGTTATACAGTTCATCAGCCTGTTCTTCTATTTTCCAGATAGCAAACTCTGTATCATCATCAACCTGCTGTCTGTATGCTATAGCCATAAATGTAAAATTGCAAAAAGGATGACAAACTTATATCAAATTAATTTAATTTGTATCGCTTTTCGGCAATTATAAGCCATTACCTTAAATTATTACTGTATGCCAACTAAAAAACTCAGCCCCGATGAGATTAAGCTGTATCATGAGCAGGGCTATTTGATATTAAAAGGTTTTTGTACGTCGCCCGAAGTAGCCAAATTATACCAAACCGCGCTTGACGATAACGCCATGCGTAACAATGCCCTCGACCTAAACGATCAAACGGGCAAAAAGACGCGGCTATCGCTTTGGTTTACGCCGGGTAATGATGTATTTGGATATTTGACGCGTAGTGAACGGATGGTCAATGCCGTGCGGCAGCTGTTGCCCGCCCATGCGCAGGTATGCCATTTCCACTCCAAGCTGATGCAAAAGGAGCCAAGGGTAGGCGGCGCCTGGGAGTGGCACCAGGATTACGGCTACTGGTATAAAAATCAGTTTATGTTTCCTAATGAATTAATTAGTGTGATGATTGCCCTTACCGAAGCCAATAAACAGAATGGTTGTTTGCAAGTGATAAAAGGATCGCATAAATTAGGCAGGGTAAACCATGGCTTTGCCGGCGAACAGGTGGGTGCCGATATGGTGATGGTTAACAACGCTTTAAAAACCATGGAACTGGTTTATGTTGAATTGCAGCCCGGCGATGCTTTAATTTTTCACAGTAATTTACTGCATCGTTCAGAAGCCAATTTATCCGATAGGCCGCGATGGTCAATGATATCTTGTTATAACCTGCAATCAAACCCGGCTTATAACGAAACCTCAACGGCCTACAAAATACCTGTAGATGTAGTGCCTGATGATGCTATTTTAACATGGGAAGCAGGTTCACTATCGGACGCTGATTTCCTGAAAAAGGAGGACGACCCGGCGTTGAAGTAGGCGGGTTGGTTCATAGTTGATAGCAAATAAGTTCATAGTGGATGGTTCATAGAAATTAGTCCATAGTCGATAGTCCATAGTCAGTAGACTTTTAATAGTAGAAAATCAATCCGTAAAAAAAAAACCATGATCTATGAACAATCAACCATGATCTATGAACAACAACTACTAACTAAAAAATAAAAAGATATGAATGTAGCCATGTTAGGTTCGGGTTTTATAGCCCGTTTTTATGCAGATGCACTGGTAGCTCAACGAGCAAAAGATAAGCTGATCAGTGTATACTCGCGCAATATTGAAAAAGCCAAAAAGTTTGCTGATGATTACCAGCTTTCTTTTTATACCGATGATATGGATGTGCTGGTGAGCCGCCCCGATGTTGATGTGGTGGTGATATCGCTGCCCAATAACCTGCACGAAGCTGCCGTTGCTGCCTGCGCCAGGGCTAAAAAGCATGTGCTGTGCACCAAACCCCTTGGCCGCAATGCTGCCGAGGCTAAGCGTATGCTGGATATGGTGGAAGCTGCCGGTATAATGGGCGGTTACCTGGAAGATTTGTGCTATACGCCTAAATTCCTTAAATCGATGAAAGCGGTAAAGGATGGCAGTATTGGTAAGGTGCTGTGGGCCAAATCGCGCGAGGCGCATCCGGGGCCGCATAGCGATTGGTTTTGGGATGCCGAACAATCGGGCGGTGGTGCAATGGTTGATTTGGGTTGCCACTGTGTAGAGATTGCCCGCAACTACATAGGCAAAGAAATAAGACCGGTTGAAGTAATGTGCTGGACCGCCACCCAGGTCCATCCTATCAATGCCGAAGATAGTGCCATCGGACTAATAAAATACGCCAACGGCGCTATGGGCCAGTTTGAGGTAAGCTGGTGCTTTAGGGGTGGGATGGACCTGCGCGATGAAGTGATGGGTACCGAAGGTACTATTTGGCTCAACAATTTTTTACGTACCGGTTTCGAGATGTTTAGCACAGGTAAAGGCGGCTACGTAGCCGAAAAGGCCGAAAGCAACAGCGGCTGGCTGTTCCCCGTAGGCGATGAGGTGCACGAGCTGGGCTATACCAACATGTTTACCGATATGTTTAACGCCATTGAAAACAAAACCGAACCGTTGGAAAGCTTTTACGATGGCTACATTGTAAACGCCATATTGGATGCTGCTTACAAATCGGCTAAAACACGCCAATGGGAACCGGTACAGATAGAAGGCTGGCGAGGAGACACAACAGCTGATAGTGGCCCGGCAACCGCATCATACGATGACGATCATTACCTCATCAAAAAAGAAATCCTCCCATCAGGCGAGCATAAACTGATATTAAAACACAAAGTTACCGGCGAAGTTACCGTTAGGGAGATATTTGTCTGAACCGGAATTTTTAGAATTAAAGAATATGCAGAATGATTTTAACTTGTCATCCCGGTGATTTTTTAATTAGCAACCATTACCAACACTCGTAACATTTCGTAACACTTGTTACGGGTGTTACGAAATGTTTCCAAATGTTGGTATCAAAAACTTCCTTGAGGGGCAGCAATCTTTATACAATACAGAGCAATGGCGCTTTTGTCTGAACCAGAATTCGCAGAATTAAAGAATTTTCAGAATGATTGTTTACTCGCCACCTTGTGATCCCGGTAATTTTTTAATTAGCAACAAATACCAACATTTAGAAACACTTGTTGGTAGTGTTGGTAAATGTTACTATCAAAAACGTCATTGCTTAATCAGTATACAGATTTGCCTCTTTGTCATGTTGAACGATAGTGAAACATCTTCTGTAAGCGACTGGTATACAGCAAACCCATCATCCGCAGCAGATCTCTCTTTCATCGGGATGACAGGTTGAATAAGGGGTTACCTTTCTTTATAAATAAGTATTAAAAGATACAAACCGATACACTTATGGAATCAATTTTATGGAAGCATCCAATAGTAGTTTTATTTTATGTTTTATATAGTTGGCTTTGCTATGGTTTAATAAATTCAGAATTTAAATTGAAAACAATAATTAAACAACATACGGGCATCAGCTCAAATGCCGCTGGTGGAGAAGTAGTTGGCCAGATGAGTATTTTGCTGGCCATGGTTACTATTATATTTTTCGTGGCAAGCGGTTGTTGTGCTATCGGCAGTAAAACAGAAACAAAGTTTTATTTATGGCTTTGTCTGGTTCTTGTAGTGCAAACTTTTACAGTTTTTAAGATTGCCGGATAAAGTTGGCTGTATATTTATCGCTTACAGAAGATCCTTCACTCCGTTCAGGATGACAGGGAGAAGAGATTATATTCTATTTAATAACAAATACTAACACTAATAACACCTGTTAGTAAATGTTAGTACCATTACAGTTACCATTTAGTAACACTACCAACAAATAGAAACATTAGTAACAAGTGTTTCTAAATGTTACCAAATGTCGGCATTACCGCCATAAAGATTACCCCATTACAGTTACCATTTAATAACACTCGTAACAAATAGTAACACTCGTAACAAGTGTTACGAAATCCGCCAATCCCCACTATGAGCTATTGAACCAATGAGTAAGTTTCTTTCCACAATGTGCTATAACTTTTGTTGGCAATATGTTATTGCCTGCGGGAGCAATATGTTATAATTTAGTCGCTCATTTACGCAGGGCTTATGATACTTTCAGACAAACGAATTTTAGAGGAGATTGATAATGGCAATATCATTATTGAACCATTCAGACCGGAGTGTTTAGGGACAAATTCGTACGATGTGCATCTGGGCAAGCACCTGGCGACCTACCGCGATAGGGTGCTGGATGCTAAACTGCATAACGAGATCATTAATTTTGAAATACCGAAGGATGGCTTTGTTTTACAGCCCGGTACGCTATATTTAGGCGTAACGGTGGAGTATACCGAAACGCATCAGCATGTACCCTTTTTGGAAGGTAAATCGAGCACGGGCAGGTTGGGGATTGATATTCACGCAACCGCGGGCAAGGGCGATGTAGGCTTCTGCAACACCTGGACACTGGAGATATCCTGCACACAACCGGTTAAAATTTACGCAGGGATGCCAATAGGTCAGCTCATTTATTTTGTTGTTGAGGGCGAGATAGAAACGTTTTACAACACCAAGGACGGCGCCAAATACAACACACCATCAACCCGTCCGGTTGAAAGTATGATGTGGAAGAATACTTTCTAGATAGTCATTGGGTCATTAGTCATTGGGTAATTTTTTATTATTAAAAAAGAGACGCGTTTTATTTAAAACAAACGGCCCTGATCTCAATTCTCCCCAATGACTAATGACTAATGACTAATGATTAAATCCCTCCCGTTCCCGAATCTTTCTTAGTTTCCAGCGCAACTCTCACCGCGTCAGGCAGGGCCGATAACAGGGTATAGCCGGTAGCTGTTTCAATATCCTTTACGGTGACAATATATTGTGTCCAGTCGGAATTGATGGTGTTTATGTTGGGTGTATTCACTGCAATAACGCGGGTGCTGGCCGTAACCCGGCTGATGTCATTATCGCCAGCAGGCAATACAATAGCAATTTTCCATACGTTTGATGGTACATTTACGTGGCCGCTGTTAACGGTATTTAGTGCGCCGCTTGATCCTGAGCCGCCCGTACCATAGCTGCCCATAATAATGTATACCTCGTTCCCTTCAACCACTTGCTCGCGCAGGTAATTTTCCAGATTGGCCCAGGTTTGCTCGTTATTTTGAGGTGCCTGCGGAATCATGTTAGTCATTAAAAAAGTGGCTGAGTTGGCATCAACTGAACTGGTTCTGTCGGCCGACGGGCAGTTATGGCCGCGGTCAAATCCGCTGCCCGAGTAACTGTTACTTTCTACCTGGTACCATCCGGTTGGCATGCCTGCCCATCCGGCAAAGTTATTTAAACGATCAGTTACGCCGGTAGTATTGGTTGCATCCAGGTGCCAGCTTACCCAGTTCGGTTCGCCTTTGGTAGCGTTGTATGATTCTACATAATAATGCTGATCAATCAAATAATTGTCCATCATTGTTAAAGTGTTTTGAGCAGCCGAGGGGTTACCCATCAACAGGTTGCTGTTATCGCCACTGGCCGGAGGCGCGTCGGTACCAACCGTAACTAACCGTGGTGTTGAGGCTGATGAAGTAGCGCTGGTATCGCTGCCGCTTCCGGTATCGGGTGTACCTACGGTAATACCCGGATCACCGGTGCCTTTAAAGGTGATATCATCCAGATTGATACGGGTAGTGCCCGCTTTTTTAATCTCGAAACGAACCTTACCCGTAACGCTCACCTTAAACGAATCGGTAACCAGGGTGGTATTGGTTTCTGTAATATCGCTGCCCAGTTGGGTATAAGTTTTGCCACCATCGGTCGACATTTCCAATTGCCAGGTTGAAGTAGCGTCGGTGCCGTACTTACCATGTTTAATATACAGCATGTTTACCCCGTTAATGTCAAAGTTCATGGCCAAATCACCTGTACGTAGGCGTACAGATTGATTGCCGTCTTTCAGGTCCCCCGCCAGGTTGCCGAGCAGGGCGTCGTTAAAATCCCAGCTGCCGGTGCTTAGTACTACGCTGGCATCGGCATAGGCGGTTTTGGTTCCCTCTTCAAAAGTTTCGGTAATACTGTAGGGTTGAGCAGGTGCTGTTGATGTGGTAGTACCTGTGGTTTTTATCTGGTCAGTTGCATCTTTTTTTGAACAACCGGCAATAAGCAGGGCTACGCCTATGTATAAAATTAAAATCTTGTTTTTCATAGTAGTAAAAAGTCAAAAACAGGGCATAACCATCCATGCAGTTGCATAAATGCCTGTTCAATTTGTAAATAAGTAGCAGGGGTATTGGAATTATTAAGGAATAAAAGAAAGGACACGTCGGTTAGCGCGTCCTTTTCTTTTTAAAGGTTGATTATTTTGCAACCCATGCAGTACCGTTGTATTGGAATGTAACAACAGTTGGAACATCAGCTCCGCCGGTATAGTTTAAATAAGTAACGTTATAGTTTACGTTAACTTTTGGTGCAGGGAAATCTTTAGTAAGCACTAAAATGATAGCATTATCCAAATCGGCAGTAGCCCATGCCGAAAAATCGCCATATTTACCAACATCCGTCCTTTGGCTGCTTGTACCAAAAGTTGATGCTGCAATAAGTTGTAAATCGGCAGATGAAAGGGTGTAATAAACCGTTGGATCAGGTATCCACGTGCCTCCGCTTTTCAAAAATGCAAGGGTATTGGTAGTAGTTGCTGTACCTACCCAGTTGTTACCATCAAATACCAAAGGCACAACCCTTTGAAACGTACCACCGCCATAATAGTTAAAACTTACATATTCTACCTGTCCGTATTTAGCTGATGCAGAAACAAGAGGGTCAGCTTTTAAAAGGGCATTTAGCAAGCCTGCTAAATTTGCATTGTTTGATGCTGTAAACTGATCGTAACCACCAAGACCCAATGCCGCATACTGAGCAGAAGTAACCTGGTAAATTTGTTGCCATGCTCCGTTTAAATACAAAAATGAAAATGTAGCTGTGGTAGTGCTTACGTTATAATAGCTAAATGTTAATACAGCCAATTGGTTGGCAACCGGTGTGGTGTATTTGTAAGGTAACCAGCTTAATACTTGTGCTATACTAAAATCACTGTACTTATTTCCGGGTAATAACAAATAATCGGCTTTGGTAAGTGTGTAAGCTACATCAGCATAAACACTATCGGCCACTTTTAAATATGGTGACGATACGGTATAGGTTACTTTAGCGGTTGATCCGTTACCCAATTGAGGATCGCGGGCATTAAGGATGATAGGAATATAAGTATTCGCATCAGCAACGTTGTCAAAAGAAAGTGTGTTGTAAGGATAATCTGTTTTTGGCAACAATTGATAATCAGAAGCCTGCAAGGTAAGCGTCATCGCTTTTGTGTAGCTGGCCGGAATTAAATTGGGCTGCTTTTGGCAGGCAGTAAACGCCAGCGGAAGCAACAATAGTAAATAATATATCTTTTTCATTTTAATATCTTTTTTGCGTTATATCAATTAAAATTTAACTTTTAAGCCGGTAGTAAATACTCTACCCAAACCATAATAAACACTTACACCGCTTGCCTGGCCTGCACCAGAATAGTCTTCAGAATCTGAAATGTATTTAGTGTTTAATAAGTTGTTTACTGTAGCAATTAACTCAGAATCAAAACCTGCCATTTTAAATTTAAATACACCGTTTACACTCCAAAGCGAGTAGTTCGGCAATTTGTATGGTTCAAGATTAGCGCTGGTGTAGTTCTGGAACGGTACATATGAAGTATAGTTCCCGTAGAAGTTGTAAACAACCCCTAATTTTATTTGCGGTAAAACGCTGAAATCAGCAAATGCTGCAGCTGTGGTTTGAGCAGCATCACCTACTTTTTCATTTTTCAAATAAATTTGCTTAACCGTGCCAACAACTGCACCCTGATTGTTTTGAACAGAAACCGGACCTGCATTGCTGGTATAATACCAATCGCCTAAAGAAAGCATACCGCCAACAGAAATTTCTTTTATAGGGCGATATCTTAATTCCAATTCAGCACCCTGGTGCAATTCACCTACACCCGAAACGTTTGCTGTGTATAGTTGTTCAGTTGCAGGATCAGAATAAGTACTTGCAAATGCCCTGTCAGAATATTGTGTTCTGTACAAGTTTACTTTAGCACTGAAATCAGATGTTTTGAAGCCGTAACCTAATTCATAGCTGAATAGTTTTTCGGTTATAGCACTTTTGTTAATCTGATTGGTATAGTTTTCAAATACGTTGCCAAAATATGGTGGTTTGGTTAGGTAACCAATGTTGGCAAATATGTTCATTTGGCTGTTAATGTTGTAGTTAGCGCCTGTTTTAGCCTGATAGGTGGTGTAATTAACCCAACGGCTGGTTTGGTTAGGATCGCTGTTCAGGTAGTTAAAGAAGTCGGTTCTTTTGTCTGCATCTTCAGATCCTGATAAGGTAGCAAAAGCTGTAAAGTTATTTTTAGAGTACTCAGCTTGTGCAAATGCACCCCCTGATTCAACGTAATCCCTGTTGTAGTAATCAATTTTACTACCAACAACAGCGTTGTATACAGGATTGTTGATATCGCCTGATGCTGTTCCTAAAGCCGGGCTTCCGCTATAGTTGTATTGTACGTAATCAGCACCCAATAAATCGTGTACTTCATCATAGTGATTACCTACATAATATCTTAAGTCGATACCAACTGATAGGTCGATATATTTACCTAATAAGGTTCTGTAGGTACTTCTTAAGCCATACCAGTTAGTTTGGTCGTGTGAGTCATCAATATAAGTTGATGCAGACCCGTCGGCACTTGCTGCGTTTGTTCTTTGAATAGCATCAAAGTCAATAGGAGTGTAAAAATTACCTATTCTTGGTAAATTGGCTACCGGTACGCTACCAGCAATACCGCCACCGCCACCGTTACCGAATAAACCGTATACTACAGTTGACAAGCTCGATTTATCATTAATGGTCCAATCATGGTTAATAGATACCAATGGTTCGCTGAAGAAGTTATTGTAAGGATTGTATTCCTGACCATTTTTCACACCATCATAATAGTTCCATTTGATGCCTTGTGGAGCCTGTTGAAAATCAGCAATTGATTCTTCGGCTCTTTGACCGTGTGTTTGGCTTGCGCCGATAATGTTGAACGATAAAGTTTGGTTAGGCGTTAATATTTTAGAAACATTAGCAAAGTAGTTATAGCCTAAGAAGTTTAATCCATCAGCAAAACCGTCACCGCTGTTTCTGCTACCCTGAAAAGTTGCTGCCCAACCATTTTTTAAACCGGTTGAAATTAAAATAGCAGTTTTTTCGTAACCGTCGCTACCAATAGTTTGTGAAATATAACCGCCTTGTTGCATATCAGTGCTGCGGGTAGTGATGTTTACAGTACCACCAAATGAAGGGATGATGATTTTTGAAGCACCTAAACCACGCTGAACCTGAATAGAGCTGGCAACATCTGTTATTCCTGAGAAATCGGACCAGTAAATGGCGCCTGTTTCAGGGTCATTAACCGGGATACCGTTAATAGTAAAGGCCACGTTTCCGTTTCCTGATTTGCTGGAGAAACCACGGATACTGATGCGTGAATCGCCATAGCCACCACCTTGTGCAGTAACCATTACACCTGGTATTCCTACTAAAAGTTGCGGAATATCCTGTGCGCCAATATGCTCTTCAATAAATTGAGGGCCAACAGTTGTAACAGCAACAGGAGTTTTTCTGTCAATAGCAACGTCACCGTTTACTACCACTTCGCTCATACCTGTAGCGCTCGATTTAAGGCCAACTTCGCCCAATTTTGTTTTGTCGCCTGCTTCAATTTCTTTGCTTACATAACCGATGTAGCTAAATACCAATACCGGGTTGGTTGATTCGCTTACGTCAAGTTTAAAAGATCCATCTAAACCAGTTGAGGTAGCTTTAGAAGTTCCTTTAAGTAAAACAGAAGCACCTACCAATGGCTCTTTTGTATCAGCATCAACAACTTTACCGGTAACTACGCTTGCAGCAGCAGCTGAAGTGATTACAGTAGCAGTTTTAACAGCTGTTTTTTCTTTTAAAACAATGGTGTGGCCAACAATAGCGTAGGTAAATGGCTGGTTTTTAAAAATCTTGTCCAAAACCTTATCCATTGGTGTGTTTTTAACATCGATAGATACTTTGGTGCTTTTGTTAAGCAATTCTGTTTGCAAAAATACGTCATAGCCGCTTTGCTGCTCAATTTTGTTAAGCACAGATTCAAGGCTCGCATTTTTTTCGCTGATGCTGATGCTCTGACTAAAGCTCGACGCGCTTAAGTGAAGGCATGCTGCAAATAATAAAATGGTAATTAATTTAATCCGCATCATTAATTTTCTTTTAGTGTCCGGGTTAATCCGGGAAAAACAATTGATAACCGGTGTGATTTTATTTGCAAGCCCGCTTAAATACAGCGGCTTGGAAAATGTAGAAAAATCCATAAGTTTGTTTTGGGTTGTTAAGTAATAATTTATGAGTCAATAATTTATTTAATGATATCAGCCCTTTAATTCGCCGGGAGTGTTCGCAGCACTTTCGGCTTTTTGACTGAATACGGTTAACCGGCCTTGCCGGGCCCCATTAGCTGTTTTTTTATGCTTTTACTATAATCTTCCTCCCGTTGATGGTAAAGTTTAAGCCGCTGGTTTTTAATATTTCGAATACCTGTGATACAGGCACGTTTCTTGAAATTCGTCCACGATAATGGCGGTCTGGTACTTGCCCCTGGTACTCCACATCCACATCATACCAGCGCGATAGCTGACGCATAATAGTTTGCAGATCGGTATTTCTGAAAAGGAACTTGCCATTTTTCCAGGCAACAGCTTCATCTACATCAGCATTCCGAACAATGCTTATTTCGTTCGAGCTATTTACAGCTTGTTGGCCGGGTGCTATTTTCACAGTTGATTTGCCGGTATTGCAGCTTACTTTAACGCTGCCTTCCAGCAGGGTGGTTTTAGCTGCTTTTTCGTCGGCATAGCTATTAATGTTAAAGTGGGTTCCTAATACTTCAACAGTTTGGGTGCTGGTTTTTACATAAAAAGGCTTTGCAGCGTTTTTAGCTACTTCAAAATAGGCTTCGCCGGTTAGTTCAACCCGTCTGTCGGCTCCGGTAAAGGTTGTAGGGTATCGTAAAGATGATGCAGCGTTTAGCCATACTTTGGTGCCATCGGGCAAAACAAGCTCATATTGGCCGCCCCTTGGCGTAATAATAGCATTGTATTGGGTAATGTTTGCCGTTACTAGTTTGTTTGCAGCTTCATCGGCCTGATATACGATCTGCCCATTTTCCGTTTTGGCAATAAGTACATTTTGCTGCCTGGCAATTTGACCTTTTTTTGAATCGTCCAGCGCTATTTCTGAGCCGTCGGCAAGTTTCAGTATAGCTTTATTGCCACCTGGAAACAAATCAGTAGGGTGCACAGCCAATGGCTGGCGTTCTTCTTTTTTTAAAAGATAACGGTTAACGGTAAGTCCCGCCGCTAATAACAAAAAAACAGCTGCTGCATAGGGCATCAACTGTTTTAAATTGCGTTTTTTTACGTTGGTTTTATATCCCGTTTTCGAAACGATGTTTTCCCAGGCTTCTTCTTTGTTGTTCGATGCGTATACTTCCAGGTGCTCATTGATTAAAAAGCTGTCGGATAGTTTATTGAATAATTCGCGGTTTTGCGGATCGCTTTGCAGCCATTGTTCAAGCTGCTCATTTTCAGCTATAGTTAACTCGCCCCGCAAGTGTTTTGCAATAAGCTCGCCAGTGCTGAAATATGGTTGGTAATTGTTCATTGTGCCCTTTCGTCAATAAAGACACGCTGGTATTTAAAAAGGATAAAGTAAACGAAACTTTTTTTTTAAAATAGTTTAACGGCAGATCAGGCAAACGCTTCAACAACCAGCGCCATTAACAAAATATACAATTCAGGCACCAATTTCATGCGGAGTAGCTGCAATGCCCTTTGTTTTTGTTTTTTTACGGTATTGATGGACATATCCAGCTCATCGGCAATTTCCTGGTTCCTTTTACCTTCCAGGTAGCCCAATTCAGAAACCAAACGATAACTATCAGGAAGCGATTGAATAGCCAGATGAAGTTCGGCCACCACTTCGGCAGTAATAATAGCATCAATAACAGGGGCTTCTTCGGGCTCGGTTGTATTGTGCAGCTGAGCGTAGCCATCTACAACTTTAGTATGCCTTATGTGGTTTAAGCTGGCATTGCGTACGGTACTGTAAAGGTAATTTTTGATGGCTATTTTATTATCGAGCACAGTTTCCTGCTGATGCCAGTATTTAACAAAGGCATCCTGTACAATATCTCTTGCCTGATCCTTATCATTTACAAATTGAAATGAAAAGAATACCAGCCTGTCATAAAATTCTTTAAAAAGAGCTTCAAAACCGATGTCGCATAGGTTATCGTGGTTTTGGGAAGAAAATATTCCTTTTATAATGCTCATTTTTATTATGGAATAAGAATTAATTTATTCAAGAATCAGAAGCCCCAGTTTTAAGCCCCTTCAGAATTTCTCCAAAATTGAGTTATCAATGTTGTATTTTGGTTAACTCCCCGTTAACAAATGGATAACATTCGGTAATCTTTTAGTTGCAATACCTGTTTATGTTAAACTTGTAATAATATTATAAAAAAAATAAAAATTATTCAATTATTATAACATTTGTTAATAAAAATTTCAACTATTGTTAATTTTTTTTAGAATCAGGCTCTATTGCATTTGATGCGGTTTTTCGGTGCTTAAATGTAATGCGGGTAAATGAAATAGTTTTAAAAAATACTTCGGTAAAACAGAGAAAACCGTCCGCTAGTTGTTGTTTATGATACTCTTACAACAAAAAATATTCAAAAATTAAACCCTAACATACTTGTTACCAAAGCTGTGTTAGGGTTTAATTAAGTTTGATTTTTATTTACCCCTATGAGATACAAAAAGGTAATTGCGGGCCTTTTTAGCCTTGGCTGTATAGTGTTACTATCGGCATTTGCCCGGTTAACTGAAGACCCTGTTCAACATATCATTATCCAACTTAATAAATGGATGTCAACACATCCACAGGAGGATGTTTACCTTCAATTGGATAAACCTTATTATACCGCCGGTAGCGACATCTGGTTTAAGGCTTATATTACAGCGGGCAGTAGTCACCAGCTATCTGGTATTAGCGGCGTTTTAAATGTGGAATTGATTGATGACCGTGATTCTGTTAAACAGCAACTTAAACTCCCCATAGTAAGTGGCTTAACCTGGGGCGACTTTCCTTTGCCCGATACATTGAAAGAAGGTAACTACCGCATAAGAGCCTATACCAACTGGATGCGGAATGCCGGTGAGGTGTATTTTTTTGATAAAGCTATCACCATTAACAATGTAATTACCAACCAGGTGCTTACCGAAACTGATTACAATTACAGCAACCAAAACGGTACCCAACAGGTAAATGCTCATATTAAATATACCAATATGGATGGTACCGCCTATGTCGGCATTCCCGTCACTTACCAGGTGCAAGCAGGCGATAAAAATATTGCCAATGGTAAAGGACAAACCGACGCAAATGGGAATTTAAATATCAGTTTTAATAATCTCAAGGGGAGCAAGGGCGAGCGCATCATTACGGATCTGAAGCTCACAGATAAAACATCAGTAAAAAAAATAATACTGGTAAAGGCTAACTCCGCAAATGTGGATGTACAGTTTTTTCCGGAAGGTGGTAACATGGTTGCTGGCAATGAAACAAAAATGGCTTTTAAAGCTGTTGCGGCTGATGGCCTCGGAGTAGAAATAAAAGGAGTGATTACTGATAGCGATAATAAGCAAGTGGCCGCTTTTAGCAGTAATCAATTGGGTATGGGCGTGTTTAATTTTAAGCCCGAAAATGGTAAAATTTACAAAGCAACTATTACCTATACCGATGGATCTGTCAATACGATTAATTTGCCGGCTACTGTTAATTCAGGGTACACTTTAACTGTTGATGCTGATAGCGACAATATCAATGTTAAAATAGCTCCGGGAGCTGAGGTTGAAAAAAGTACTTCTACAACAGAGGTAATCAGCTTAATTGCACAAAGTCGCGGAGCCATTTGTTTTGCCGGTAAAAGTAATGCAGGTAGCAAATCGTTCAATACTATTATCCCCAAAAGTAAATTCCCAACCGGGATAGTTCAGTTTACATTGTTTAACTCATCGGGTGAGCCATTGAATGAGCGTTTGGTTTTCATCAAAAATCATGATGAGCTAAAATTGAATATAGCGGCCGACAAGCAAGAATATGCCCCGCGCCAAAAAGTGAAAATCGAACTCAATACAAAAAATAAAAATAGTGAACCGGTAGTTGGAAGTTTTTCGGTAGCGGTTACCAATGAGTCGCAAATGCCTGCTGATGAGAATGAAAGCTCTATTTTATCCGGTCTTTTGCTTACAACTGATATCAGGGGATATATCGAACAGCCCGGCTATTACTTTGCTCATGATGATAAAAAAGCCAATGCCGATCTGGATGTATTAATGCTTACGCAGGGCTATCATCGTTTTGAGTGGAAACAGGTGCTGGCAGATGATTTTGCACCAGTTGCTTATGCGCCCGAAAAATCGCTCCAGATATCCGGTCGTTTAAAAAACCTGCTTGGCAAACCTGTGGCAAATGGAAAAGTAACGCTGTTTACCGCCAATCAAGGTGTGTTTATGATAGATACGGTAACCGACAGCGAGGGGCGGTTTACCTTCAAAAATTTGATTTTTAAAGACAGTATCAGGTTTTTGATACAGGGCAGAAGCGCTAAAGACCATAAGAATTTGCAGGTTGAGTTAGACAATGTGCAGCAGCGGGTAGGGGATAACAAAAACGCACCCGATTTGCAGGTAAACGTAAGCAGCGAAATTTCGCCCTATTTAAAAAACAGTAAAGCTGCTTATGAAAACGGAATAAAAAACGGTACAATTAATAATTCAATTGCCCTAAAAGAAGTGGTTATAAAGGACACAAAAATACAGGCTATTAAAACATCATCAAATTTAAATGGACCGGGTAATGCAGATCAGATAATTATGCCGGATGTGCTTTCGGGATGTGCCAACATAGCTGATTGTTTGCAAGGACGCATAAGCGGGGTTATTTTCCGCAACGATACACCTTTTTCAACACGCAGTTTAAATCGGCCAATGCAAATAATTCTTGACGGGGTTTATGTTGATGGCGTTGTTTTGAGCAGTTTAAACCCCAATGATGTAAGCAGTGTTGAAGTTTTGCGCAGTATACAATATACTTCCATTTACGGTGGCCGTGGCGGCAATGGCGTATTAATTATTACCACAAAAGCCGGTAATGGGAGCTATAGCTATCAGCAATACACACCGGGCGTTATAACATTTATGCCAAAAGGATATAGTAAGGTACGCGAGTTTTATTCGCCTAAGTACGATGACCCTAAACTCAATTCAAAAATTCCTGATCTGCGAAGCACCATTTACTGGAAACCCAATATCATAACCGATAAAGAAGGCAAGGCTTCATTTGAGTTTTTTAACGCTGATACAAAAGGAACTTATCGCGTTGTTGTTGAGGGTATTGATGATAATGGTAATTTGGGTCGGCAGGTTTATCGGTATAAAGTGGAATAATTTTAAAGAATGTTATAAATTTGGGGCAGATAAAACGCTTTTTATTGGGTTGATGAAATTTTAGTAAAAAAATATTAACTTATATTAAACCTTTTAAAAATACGTTGTTCTAATACTATAACTATTAAAAGCATTATTTTATGAAAAAAATCTTGACTATTCTGGGCTGCGTTATCTTGCTGGCAGCAACATCATGTACAAAACAATACATTACACCGGGACAAACTAATCAAACTGTTTATGCCAATGTAGCAACAACTGATTGGACGCTGTTTACAGATAACGGAGGTAGCAAATCATACCAGGTGCCTATTACTGTAAATGCAATTAACGGCAACTTTGCTCAAACCGGAGGTATTATTGTTGCTATTTCATACGATGGCGGTACTACTTACGAACAATTACCCGAAACTTATAATGGAATTGCCTATAGCTACACTTACAATGCAGGCAATGTAACGCTTTACGCACAATCGTCTGACGGCACAACACCGGTACAGCCAACACTCCCAATTAAGGTTAAAATTATTTTGGTTAGCTCTAATTAATAAACAGAGCTAATTTGCCAAAAACGAAAAAGGTTCCCGGGATATTCCCGGGAACCTTTTTTTGTTGAACAGCAATCTGTTTTTATTTTTCCATTTGTTCAATAACAGCTTGTGTAACTCCGGTAAAGGAGAAACCGCCATCATGAAACAGGTTTTGCATGGTTACCATTTTGGTAAGGTCAGAGAATAACGATACGCAGTAATCGGCACATTGGTCGGCAGTAGCGTTACCCAATGGACTCATTTTTTCTGCATAGTTGATAAAGCCATCAAATCCCTTTACGCCAGAACCAGCTGTAGTGCGGGTAGGTGATTGTGATACAGTATTGATACGCACGTGTTTTTTGGTACCATAGTAATAACCAAAGCTGCGTGCAATACTTTCCAGGTAAGCTTTGTTATCGGCCATATCGTTATAATCAGGGAATACACGTTGTGCTGCAATATAAGTAAGGGCCAGTACCGATCCCCACTCGTTAATAGCGTCCATTTTCATGGCTGTTTGCAATACGCGGTGTAAACTTAATGCTGATATATCAAGCCCTTTGTGGGTAAAATCGTAATTGTTTTCAGTATAAGTGATGCCTTTACGCACATTGACACTCATGCCAATAGAATGCAGGATAAAATCCACACCGCCGCCAAAATGTTCCTGCGATTTGGTGAACAAATTAACGATATCATCATTATTGGTAACATCAGCACCAATTACAGGCGCATTGCATTGCTCTGCAAGTTTATTTAATTCGCCCATACGTAAGGCGATAGGGGCGTTGCTCAAAATAATTTCAGCGCCTTCTTCCACAGCACGCTGTGCTACTTTCCAGGCTATGGATTGCTCGTTAAGCGCACCAAAAATAATCCCTTTTTTACCTTTTAATAAGTTATAAGCCATGTTTAAAGTTTAATAATCGGGTGTAAAGTTATAATTATTATTTACGATTTCAGATTTACGATTTCAGATTGATTTGAAATATAAATCGTAATTCTTAAATCTAAAACCGTCAATTACTAAGTAGCTCCTTCGCATTCTGCAGTGCGCTTTCTCCGGGTTTGTCGCCACTCAGCATTTTGGCAATTTCCAGTACACGTTCCTGTTTGTCTAACTGCTTAATTCGAGTATAGGTAGTTGCGCCCTCGTCATCTTTATAAACAAAATAATGGCTTTGGCCCTTGCTGGCAATTTGCGGCAGGTGGGTAATGGTAATTACCTGCAGGTTAGCTGCCAGGCGCTCCATAATTTGCCCAACCTTATTGGCTACCTCGCCTGATACTCCTGTATCAATTTCGTCAAAAATAATAGTAGGCAGGGCAGTATTTTGAGCAATTAATGATTTAATACTCAACATCAGCCTTGAAAGCTCACCACCCGATGCTACTTTACTCATTTCAGATAAAGAATGCCCTTTATTTGCGTTAAACAGGAATTTAATTTCATCAATACCGTTTTTTGTCAATACTTCTTTACTATCCAATTTTCCGCTTGCAATACTATCCGAGGCTATTTGCTCAATTTTCAAAGCAGCGTTGCCCATACCCATTTCACTTAAAGTACTTAAAACCTGTTGTTCAATAGTTGGGATAACTTTTTTGCGATTCTCAGAAAGTGTAGCTGCCAATTGCTCCAGCTCAGTTTTATCGGCTTTTAATTGTTGCCTTAACTTTTCAATTGCTTCATCGCCAAAAACGGCCTGTTGTATTTTTTCTGATAAATCATTTTGCAATTCTAAAAGCTCGGCATTGTTGTTTACGCGGTGCTTTTTCTGCAAATTGTATATCAGGCTTAAACGGGCATTTATTTCTTCGGCGCGAGCCTCATCAATATGTGTATGTTGTTCTATAGCCTCAATTTCGGCGGCAATGTCTTTCAGTTCAATCAACGTGCTATTTAAGCGTTGGTGAAGCTCTGCAATTGCAGGATTAAATTTTTCTAAAGTAGAAAGCTGATGGCCTGCTTCGCGTAATTGAATAATGGCTGCGGTCTCGCCCTCCTGCATTAAATAGATTGCACCCAGCAAATTGCGTTTTATTTCACCGGCGTTATTCAGGGTGTAAAGTTCTTGTTCCAGCGGTTGCTGCTCATCGGCAACCAATTTGGCTTTGTCAAGTTCATCAAACTGAAACTGAAAATAATCCAAGTCAGCCTTTGCCTTATCACTTTCACCGATCAGTTGTTCCAGTTTGGCAGTAGCCTTTTTATAGGATCTGAATTTTGAGCGATAGTTGTTCAACAATTCATCATGCTTGGCAACGGCATCAACAACCAGTAGCTGAAATTCTGGGTCGTTAATCTCAAGCGTAGCGTGCTGCGAGTGGATATCTATTAACCGCTCGCCTAATGCTTTAAGAGCTGTAAGATTTACGGGAGTATCATTCACAAAAGCTCTTGATTTTCCGTCGGCTGATATTTCACGTCGTAAAACAGTTTCTGATTCGTAGTCCAGATCGTTTTCTTCAAAAAAATGTTTCAAATGGAACGCACCTATGGTGAACGATCCCTCAATCACACATTTTTTTTGCTGGTTAAAAAAATAACGACTTTCTGCTCGCTGACCTAATATAAGCGAAAGCGCACCCAGGATGATGGATTTTCCGGCCCCTGTTTCGCCGGTAAGTATGTTTAACCCTTTGCCGAAACTAATTTCAAGGTTATCAATCAGGGCGTAATTATTAATACTGAGCTTCTGAAGCATAAAAAAAGTATCCTCTGTTTGGAGGATACTAAGTTAGTGGTTAGAGATTAGACGTTAGAGGTTAGTTGATATATTTTTTTTCACACACCTTTTTTTTGAGAATTAGCCGTCAGGCAATTACTGACCTGCAGGCGGCGCTGGTGCTACCGGCTGGGTAGGAGCCGGAACTGCGGGAGTTATGGGCTCTTTAGCTTCAGGCGCTTCAGGTTTTTCGGGAGCCTCTGGTTTTTCAGGAGCCTCGGGTTTCTCAGGCTTTTCGTAGTCGTAATTATAATTGAAATTATAACTCATCTTTTGCATGTGCGCCAGGTATTTTTGATATTCGGCACTATTAATGTAGGTAGTCATCTTTTTTACAGCCTCGTCAAGCAATGCCTGTTCCCTTTTTATTTCAGGGCTGCTTTGATAAGCGCTCATTTTTTTTGAGAGCTTGTCCATTTCCTCTTGTTGCTGCTTAATTTCAGGATTATCATAAGCTACTCTCATGCTATCGCCCAAAACCTGCATACGCTGGGTTTTTGCCTTAGCATCCGGCGAATCATATCTGGCACTTATTTGTTCACCCTGCTTTTCCAGGTCTTTTTGTACTTGTTTAATATTTGCCGGGATATGAGTGTCCAGTTCGGCCTGATATTTCTTGTAATTTTCGTCTTTTTGGTCGTCAATATAAGTACGGTTGTGTGGAATGCCGTATTTCTTTTCCAACTCATCGTTTATTTTTTTAAACTCAGGGCTGCTGTAATAGGCGCCAATTTTGCGTCCTTCTTCGCTCATTTGGACAGTAATCTCCTTTAATTTCGGATCATCTCCGTAGTCTTTCGCATAGTCACTGCTGGCCCTTTGCATTTCTTCCTGTAGCTTTTTTAAGTCGGCACGGTCATAATAAGCACTCATAGCCTTGCCATGCTCTTCTAACTGTTTTTGGGTTGTCTTAAAGTCTTCGCTGCTATAAAGCTTAGCCAATGCCTGTGAATGTTTGTTCACTTCGGCCGATAACTCATTCAGTCTTTGGTTTTCATCTCCCTGATTTGTTGTATGGTAAACCTTTTTAGCGGTATGCGCCTGCAATGCTGTTGCTGTTTTTTTAGGTTGAGTTGCATGCCCGGTATCGACAAATAAACTACCTATGGCGTGGTTAATTACTTTTACAGATATTTTACCCTGGGCAATTTCAGGTTTTAAGAGGGATATCATACCTATCCCTGCGGTTAATATAAGCATGGCCAGCAAAGCCGGTCGCAGGCTTGGTGTTTGTTTTTTAGTTTTCATGATACGTTCAATTCTGTTTAACAAATGATACTTACTGCCTGTGGCGGCCAGCGCTAGCTTCCAGTCGTTTTGGCGGGTTTGCTCAAGCTTTAATAGGGCTTTTGCGTAGATGATAGGGTTTGCAGTGGCCTTTACAACCAGGTCATCGCAACAGTTCTCACGTTCTTCGTTAATAATCCGGTTAATGAGTTGGGTACACGGATTAAAAAATAATAATATGCTTATTACCTGTTGAAATATATTTAATAGGTAATCGTGCCGTTTAATATGGGCCAGTTCGTGTAATAATATGGCCTCAATTTCTTCGGTTGAAAGATAAGTGGACAGCGTAAAAGGCAATAAAATAACCGGTTTAAAATAGCCAACCATACAGGGTACATCAACCAGTTTGCTTAAGCCCGCCTTTACATTTGGGCCTATATGAAGCATTTTTGTAAACTGATTTACCTTTTGCTGCAGTGCTATATCAATGCTCATAGTTTGCTTTATCAGATTTATTTTTTTACGGGCGAGGATCAGTTTTATTGAATTAAACAGCAGGCCCGCAGCATACACACAGCTGATATAGGGTAAATATCTTTCAATATCATAATAATACCGTGTGCTTTGATCATTAAACCGGCCAATTTCACCGGGGAGATTGAGCATTACCGGTATTGCATTTAGCCTGGTCGGCGCAACGGCGAGCCAGTTGTAAATATTAATTTCGTTAATAAGCGTAACAACAAACCAGACGGTTATAATAAGCATACTACTTACCCCAAGCCAGTATTTTGTAACGGCAGGTGCATTGCCGGCAAGCATTAATGCTAACCTTAATATAAAGTAAACAATAAGGGCCTGCCATAATGAATGGATAATGGTGATGCCCAAAACCTGACCAATGTTATACAGTATGTTTTCCATAACCGCTGTTTTAACTGTTTATCAATTTAATTTACGCCGGGTTTTGCAGGAACTGCGGGTTTTTGTGGTGCATATATTTTTACACCACCAACAGAATCCTGTAAAATCCAGGTATGCTTGCTCATATCTTCAGCTTGTTTCTTCATCAATTCCATTTGTTTTCTCCACTCAGGGCTGTCAAATTGCTTTTTCATTTCTTCAGCTTGCTTTTTCATGGCCTCTGCCTGGTTTTTCCATTCGGGACTATTAAACTGATTCTTCATTTCTTCAGCCTGCTTATTCATGGCTTCCATTTGGCTCTTCCACTGCGGGCTGTTGAATTGTTTTTTCATTTCTTCAGCTTGCTTATTCATGGCCTCCATTTGGCTCTTCCATTGCGGACTGTTGAATTGTTTTTTCATTTCTTCAGCCTGTTTCTTCATGGTTTCCTGCTGAAGTTTCCATTGCTGGCTGTTGAACTGTTTCTTCATTTCTTCGGACTGCTTAATCATTGCCTCCTGTTGAAGTTTCCATTGCGGACTGTTAAACTGTTTCTTTATTTCCTCGGCTTGTTTGCTGATAGCTTCCATCTGGCTTTTCCACTCGGCACTTGAATAGTAATTTTTGATAGAATCGAAACGGGCCTGGTTAATGCCGAAATTGTTTTTCAAAAACTCTTCTCTCAAGGGTGAAGGCATCTCGTCAACAGAATTGTATTCTTTCTTATTCCCCTTATCATCAATAATAATAATTTTATTTTTAGCGTGTTTGGGGGTATCGGTGATCCGGATGGATTTGGTAGAATCGTTATTGGAAAAATGTTCAATATTGATTTTTGCAATAGTTGGCGTTGCATTTACCGAAAGGCTTGTTGCTAATGAAGAATGATTTACCACAACAGTTGTTGCCAATGTGGCTTTTATAGCTGCCCGATTATTATTTGTTTTCGGATTAAACCATGCCAGGCCGCTAAGGCTTGCAGCCAGTAGTAATACGGCAATTGCCAGATGGCGAAGGTTGCCTGTTGGTTGTTGAGTTTTCATAATTCGTTCAATTCTGTTTAATAAATCATATCTTTTGCCTGTTGCGGCCAGCATCAGCTCCATATTGGGCTGCCTTACTTCTTCAAGTTTTAATAAGGCATAAGCGTATATCAGCGGATTTTCGGTTTTTGCTATCACCATATCATCGCAGCCATTTTCCCGTTCGCGGTTTACCATACTGTTTATTAACCGGGCAAATGGATTAAAGAAAAGAATGATGGCTATTGCCTGCTGCATAAGGTTTACCAGGTAATCTTTCCTTTTAATGTGCGAAAGCTCATGTAATAAAATGGCTTCAATTTCGCAGGCAGTTAAACTGGTTGCTAATGATACGGGTAATAAAATAATAGGTTTTAAATAGCCGGTTACACACGGAACATCAATAAGCTCGCTGAATTTTACCTGTATGTATTTATTTATATTAAGGCTTTTGGCAAAGCTGTTAATATACTGCTGCATTTGCTCAGCAGGAATAAGTGATTCTTTGATTTGCTGAAGTCTTTTACGACTATAGCCCAGCTTAACCACATTTGCCAGCAGGCCTGCTAAATATAAAGTGGATACGTAAGGCAAATAGCCAGCAATTTTATAATGGAGAATGTCATCTGCAGATAACTGTGTTTTAACTGTTAAATTAAGATAAGGAATAAGCGGAGATAAGTGTACTGCATTTGTACTTGCCCAGTTGTAAGCTTGTAATTCAAAAAATAAGGTATATATAAACCATAGCGTGATAGACGACAATGCAATAACGGCGAGGTTATATTTTTTAACAGACGAAAGCTGCGGAACTCCGGTAAAAATAACACGTAAAATAACGTAAACCAGCAAACCCTGCCACAATGAGTGAATTACGGTAATGCCTAAAATTTGGCTGATATTATATAATGTGCTTTCCATTTATTCAAGTTTTTAACTATCTGATTAATCTATGGCCGCCAATCACTATTCCTTACCTTCAAACTGTTGTAAATAATTTTTTATCGCATCTATTTCATCTTTTGATGCACGGTGATTACCCAATGCCTGGATAACCAACTCAGATGTTGATCCTTTAAAAACGGTTGATATAATTTTATCCAGCGCGGTTTGCTGCGCTTGCTCACGGGTGATGATTGCCTTATACAAATGCGTTTTGGAAGTGGTATCCCGTTCAACTAAACCTTTATCATGCATTATCTGCATTAATTTAAGGGTAGTGGTATATCCGGCGTCTTTATTTTTTGCCAATTCTTCGTGTACTTCGCGAACGCTGCATTGACCCTTTTTCCAGATCACCTGCAATATCTCCAGTTCGCTTTCTGTTGGTTTTATTTCCATCTTAATTTATTATACGAATTTCTTCGTACAAATATGTACGATAGTTTTCGTATTTGCAAATATATTTGTTGATTTTTTTAAATGACGTTTAAAAAACCTGGATGTTACAGTATAGAAAGATGTTTTTGTAACACTGGTGGATAAATCCGAAATCGAAATTCCGAACTCCGAAATAATGGTTAGTTCTTTTGCAGGGTTTGATATTTGAGGCCGTTAGAAGGATCTGCCTTGCTAAGTATATC
>Ga0206982_1109_pt1 | contig 27457 bp, 27 predicted proteins | sample Alteio_BWMinCont_18_FD_153493 | JGI IMG/M metagenome (GOLD analysis project Ga0206982, IMG submission 153493) | Enriched cells from forest soil in Barre Woods Harvard Forest LTER site, Petersham, Massachusetts, United States -... | ecosystem: Environmental > Terrestrial > Soil > Temperate forest >... | reverse complement strand
ACTCCTTTTCGAGATAATCAGCAGCTTTGGCTGTTATCTCACCAAAATTAAATTGACTTTGCATATATATTTATATTGAGTTAGTTAACTTATAGATTACAAACTCAATATAAATAGTTGTAGCCAAAGTGGAGAAGTTGTGTTTGGTCAATTAACAATGAACGGCTATATTTGAAGCTTGAAAATATTCTGCATCATATTATCGGTTTACGTGATTATGCTTTCTTTAAAGCCATGTTGCGCAGATAATGATTGTCAGGGCGATAAATTTGCCACCAAGGAATTGTCCGGTAAATCGCCAATTAAAGAGAAAGAGTGCCACGGCTGCTCCCCATTTTTTACCTGTGGCACTTGTATAGGATTTATTATAGCAAAGCGTTTTACGCTTAATCTTAAACCAACTGGTGAAAATAGAGTTACTATTTACGCAGATTATCAACAGCCTTACGTTCAGAAGGTTTCACTTTCGATCTGGCAGCCGCCTCAATTAAGTTAATGCTCTTACAGCCTTTCGCTGATATTCAAGTATTAACTCAATCATCATTCATTCATGAAAAAAATAACTGTGCTGTTAATAGCACTTCTTTATACTGCTATAGCGTATTCTCAAAGTACATTTAAGGCGATTATAAAAGACGCCAAAACAAATGAGCCAATTATCGGCGCCAGTGCATTATTGCAAGGCACGGCAATTGGTGCCTCATCTGATACTGCAGGTTTGATCATCCTGGCTAAAATCCCTAACGGAAAACAAATCGTTAAATTCAGCTATGTAGGTTATGAAAACCGGTTAGACACGCTTACCTTTCCTTTAGCTCAAAACGCACCAATACTTATTTTACTACAGCCATCCGGTAAAGGCGATGGTGAAGAACTGGATGCGGTTATTATCAGTACCACCCGCAGCAGCCGGACCATTGCCAATACACCGACTCGCGTTGAGGTGATCTCCGGTGACGAATTGGATGAAAAGGGAAATATGAAACCCGGCGATATACGGATGATGCTGGCCGAAAGCACGGGTATCCAAACGCAACAAACATCCGCTACAAGTGGCAATTCCAGCATCCGCATACAGGGATTGGATGGTAAATACACACAAATAATTCGGGACGGTTTTCCTTTATATTCCGGTTTTTCTGGCGGTTTGGGTCTGTTGCAAATTGCACCACTCGATTTAAAACAAGTGGAGGTGATCAAAGGCTCGTCCTCTACATTATACGGCGGCGGCGCAATTGCCGGGTTAGTCAATTTAGTATCAAAAACACCAACCAATGAACGTCAGTTAGATTTCTTGTTAAATGGCACATCTGCTTTGGGCCTGGATGCCAGTGGTTTTTATTCGCAGAAGTTTCAAAAGGTAGGTATTACTTTGTATGGAGGTTATGACCATGGTACGCCCTATGACCCGGCAGGGATCGGCTTATCGGCTATCCCTAGATTTAATCGTTACACATTAAACCCCAAGCTATTCTTTTATCTGAACGACCGTACGACCTTAATAACCGGTATCAATTCCACCATTGAAAGCAGGATCGGCGGAGATATGCAATACCTGAAAGGTGATGGTGATGCTCAACATTCTTATTTTGAATTAAACAAAACGGGCCGTTACAGTTCGCAGGTAGAGCTCGATCATAAACTGAATAACAAAGAAAAACTGACTTTTAAAAACAGCGTTAGCTATTTCGACCGCAGTATTAACCTGCCAAATTACCGTTTTTCCGGTGTGCAGGTGTCGAGTTACAGCGAAGCTAATTATTCCTATACCAGTGAAAAGACGGATTGGGTAGCGGGTATCAATTACCTGACAGATAATTTCAGCGAAGATAAAAACAGCAGTTTTCCATTGCGCAGCTATAATTATCAAACCATAGGCGGCTTTGTACAGAATACCTGGAATACCACGGACAAATTTATTTTGGAATCCGGAGTGCGGGGCGATTATCATAATGCATACGGTTTTTTCTTCTTACCCCATATTTCTGCTCTTTATAAGATTAATACGCATTTCTCTACCCGTTTAGGTGGTGGTTTAGGTTATAAAGCACCAACCGTATTTACTGAAGATGCGGAACGCATAGAGTTTAGGAGCGTATTACCCATAGATGTAACTAATACAAAAGCAGAACGTTCTTATGGTGCGAACTACGATATCAATTATCGTACGGGTCTGTTTAACGACCAGGTAAGTTTCAGCATTAATCAACTATTTTTTTATACCCGGATCAACAATCCAATAATCCTTACACCTTTGGCCAATGGAAATCTGCAATATTTGCAGCCACAAGGTAACCTTGATACCAAAGGCATGGAAACCAATGTCAAGCTAACTTATGGCAATTTTAAGCTGTTTTTGGGTTATACATTGGCAGACGTTAATCAACATGCTAATAACATCGTTACGCCCTACCCATTAGTTTCTAAAAACAGGCTGAATAATGTATTAGTTTACGAGGTCGAGGGCAAATTCAAGATTGGTGCAGAAGCTTATTATTTCAGTTCGCAGCAATTGAATGATGGCACTACCGGGCGAGGTTATTGGCTGGCCGGATTAATGGCTGAAAAGATTTGGGAACGGTTTTCGCTGTTTATCAACTTCGAAAACCTGACGGATACCCGGCAAACCAAATTTGGCCCTATTTATAGTGGCAGTATTACCGATCCTGATTTTAAAGATATTTACGCGCCGCTGGATGGCTTTGTGGTAAATGGCGGCATTAAATTTAAACTATGAAAACAGTAACAGCACAACAATACAAGCTCGCTTTAGGGCTAAGCGTGTTCACGATTATCTACAATACGCTGGAGGGTTTGGTGTCGGTTCTAATGGGCGCGCATGATGAAACTTTAACTTTATTTGGATTTGGCCTCGATAGTATCATCGAGGTCATTTCCGGTATTGGGATTTTTATCATGATCCGCCGGATACAGCGAAATGTGGAAAGCGGTAAGAGCAAAGGGGAAATTGTCGCTTTGAAAATAACAGGCTACTCCTTTTACATACTGATCGCTTTGCTCGTGATAAGTTCAGCTACAGCTATCGTCACCCATCATCACCCGGTAACTACTATTTGGGGAGTAGTAATTGCTGCCATATCCATAACGGTTATGCTTATTTTAGCCAGGCTAAAAATTAATACAGGCCGCAAATTGGATTCCAAAGCAATCATTGCAGATGGCAATTGCACGATGGTTTGTGTGTATATGTCGGTTGTACTTTTAGCTTCGAGTTTACTCTATCACTGGACGCATTTAGGCTATCTCGATGTACTCGGTTCTTTAGGTTTATGCTGGTTCTGTTATAGTGAGGGCAAAGAAGCATTGGAAGGAGCTGAACAGCTTACCCATAATTCCTGTTGTTAAAACTTGGGGCAGCATCTATTGGATTATTATTTACAATGCTAAGAGGACTTGTCAAATAGCAAAATATTATGCGAAGCAATCAGGTCTGATGATATATCTAACATTCTGTAAATCATTCCTTAAATCTACATTGCTTCGCATAATGAAAAACTGCGGATAATAGTTTTCTTTGATCTTTACCATAATGCCTCTGTTAATTATTCCTCCGAAAGCGGTTCATATACTTCAATGGCACAATCAAGCCCGGACAGGTGTTTTTCTATCATGGACTTAACTGTTTTATAACTCAAACCGCCATTGCCACAACCGGGGGCGGTCATGGCTAAAGATTTAATTGAATGTTCCCTTATATAATCCCTTAATGCGCCAAGCCCCCTTTCTACATAACTATATTCAGATGGCAAACGCCAATGCGTTTTTGTCGGAAAATTGATAATCAGCTTATCTCCGGTAAGGAGATTGCTGTCCTTAACCACCAATAATTCCCCGATCCGCACCTGCCCACTTCCGCAGGCGTTGCGGTAAACCTGAAAGTTGCGGGGGAAAGACACCTTAAATTGCAGGGCAATACCCTTACCCATCACGCCAACGGTATTGACCGTATTACACAAAGCCCCGGCACCGGACTCCATTAAATTACCTGTCCTATAAGTTATCATCACACTCTATTTAAATTCCACAAACTGCCCGGAACAGCCAAAAATTATCCAACGGACAATTGGCTGTGCAGGGCGATTTTTATTTTTCGCTTTCGGATTGGAGGTGCATTAGTTTTTGGTAAAAGTCCTCCCAATACCTCCGCTGTTTTTCGTCAAACTCGGCATACACTGGATTGATATGCCTATAATGGCGGTAATCATCCGCCTGTAAAATAGCCAGTGACAAATCTGTCACGGCTATTTCCTTTCCTTCTAAATCAATGATATTCATAGTGTTCTATTTTTAATTATGCAGCTTTCTTTTTAGCCCTTTTTGGCTTCAACGGAACGACAACAGCAACAAGCGGTGTAACCTTAATGGGTTGCATCCTGAAATCTTTCAGGTTCATGAAAAAGCCCCTGTTGACTAACATCCCCTCCCGGAACAGTTGCCATAATAGGGATGACCCGCTATTGGCTAATGCAGAATTGATAAATAAATCCTGCTTGGTGAGTGCTTCCGCTAAAGAACAGCTTGGCGTTTTGTCGGTGCTTTCCGAGGCCAAAAGCAGTTCCCTAAATTCATCGGTAATCATGGGCAGGGTTTCAACGGTTTGGTATTTTTTCATTTCCGGCTGTGGCACTTTGCCTATGGTAGATAGTAGCACCTGCCCCGAAAAACGGCTGTTGCCAAAGTCCATATAATAAACTGGCCTGTTACGGCCATGCCCGGAGTGTTTATGCAGGGTTTTCAAAATGTCTGCAATTTCTATTCTTGCCTGTACGGTGTCCACACAGGAGATGGTCAGCCCCGCCTGTGCCAGTTCGGGCTGTTGCTTGAAAGTTGCCTTGTCATATCGTTGGGTGATGGCTTTCCAGTTCGTGCCGAAAAAAAGGTTCACCCGGTTGATTAAGGCTACCGCCTTGTATTGTTTCAGTTCTGCCGTGGCGAACAATTGTCTGCCGAGGTTGGCACGTTCCACCTTATCATCATCAAACAAGCGGACAAACAAACCGGGATGGTTCAGTTCAATCAGGGCATGGTTCATTCTGCCTAATGCGGTCAGCACCTGGCTTCCTGTACCACCTGCGCCAATCAGGTTTACCACAATCGGGTTATAGGGATTTAGCCATTCTTTTTCCACCACATGAACGGCTGTAAGGGCTTGTCGTATTTTTATCTTTTTCATCGGATGAGTTGGTTAAGGGTTGAACCATTTTTGACTAAATGCAATTCGTTAAACCTGTTTTCGGTACCTACCTGTTGCTGCCATAACTGCACAATGTTTAGGTTTGTCCGGCTTCCCCCGCTAATGGTATGGCTGAAATAGCTGCCGAAAAAATACTGTTCCCATTGCATCATGAAATTTTCGAGGTATGTTCCCCTGTCTATGTTGATGTTCACGTTCCCCATGCAAACCCGCCCATCGGAATAGATATTGAAATAGGGTGCATAATACAAGGCTGTTTTGGCGGTGGGTTTGGACTTGCCTTTAACGGCAAAAACCGAAAGGCTGTCCCTTGTGGCTTTCCATACCATTGCCGGAACATAAGCCTTACCGCAGGGAATGCCTAAATCTTTCACAAAGAACAAGTCCCTTTGCTGTGGCGGGGTGTACCATACGGCACAGCCCGAACTGTCTGATTTTAAGTATAGCAGGTTGTTGGGGAGCAAGCCCCATGATTTCAGATACCCGTTTTGCATTTCTGCACTGCTTTGCAATAAATCGGCTAAAGCAATGCTTTCCTTTAAGGATAAGGGATGGGCGTTTATCGGGTTGCCCAATAAGCCAATATCATAGCTTTCCACATAAACAGAATTGGCTTCATCGGTATTGATATTACTATCTGTTTCTCTTTCACAGTTATAAATCAATAACGCTTTGCAGGGTATATATTTATCGTTAAAATCGTTCGTTACGTTAGTCATGGTCGTATTTATTTAATATTTCACATAGTTTGTCTATCAGTTCAAAGAGCCTCTTTTCAAAATCCAAGTCGTTCAATACCCTCGTTTGGGGTGTGTCAAAAAGCTGTACGGCTGTTGGTTCGTCCGTTACCCCGCACTCCCCAAATTCGTTATTGACCGTATCGAAAAGCATATCATAAAAGCAGTCATTGCTGCTCCAATAAAAGCTGACATACTGCTCCATTCTGATCCTGTCGGTTTCTTCGGGTTCTACCAACTCATCATGGATGTTGTCAAAAAGTGTGCGGTTGGGATATTCCTTAAACAGGGTCAGGAACTGGTCAGCCAAACATTCCGTTTCCAAATCCCAATCTTCGGTCTGCCGATAGGCTTTGATATTTGCTTCCCATTTGATGAGGTAATTATTATCCCGGATAAGCGTCACCAAGCGGTTACCCGCATGATTGAGCGTATCCATGACTGCGGTTTGTTCCTCCCGGTATTGATTTTCTTCCTCGTCCTCATCGTCCGCCTCGTCAATCCATTGCTGTAACATATCGTACTCACTGAACAGGTAACTGTCATTTTCGGTATAGTAGGGCAGCTTTGCGATTTGGTACAGGTAAGCATACACGGACAGGAGCATTTCTGCTAAAGGCTGTTGCTGTGCAGTCTGTGCCAAATTCCACAATGGTCTGACCGGGATATAATATAGGCAACGCCCTGTATCATAGGTTTTAAGAACGGCCAATGTTGCGCTGTGGCTTTCATCTTTGATAATGATACAATCCGCAGTTTTATCCTTTAGCTTTAAAGTTTCCTTAACCTGTATATAGGCGGTGGTGACATTCTGCGGAAAATCCATGAACGAAACATCCGGCTCGGGGATTTCATAGACGTTACACAGGTTAGCAAGGGAGCGGAAAAATTCCGCTTCCACCTGCCTGTAATTCTTTGCCTGTATTGCCCAAAACGGCAGAAAACGTGCCTTTAGAAAACCATTGGTACGATGCCCTGCGGTGCGCTCCTTTGACGGTTGCGCTGTACCTCTCCGGCGTCCGGCAGTTGGTCGAGCTTTTGGGTGAAATTTCTGAATTGCTGATGCAGTTTCCATTGGTCGTTTTCTTTATTGATGGGTACTTTGCGTTTGATTTGCTGTTTCATCGTTTATCCTTTCGTCCCCATTGTACTTTCAAAGCGGTACAGTATCTGGTCGTTTTTGATTTCGGGGCCACTTATCCTTGCGTTTGTCAGGATGGGGTATGTTGCCGAATAAAAGGTCATGACCGCTTCAGGCGCAAAGCCCTCTCCGGGATCATTCAATATGATTTCTATGCCGTTTTCCTTGTGCAGGAAAACACGTTGTAATGTGCTTGTTGCTAACATGATTTCTTCTTTTTAGTCTTGGTTAAATAATGATAGTGCCTGTGCCATCTGATTTTTTTTGCGGGTCAGGTCGGCCAATTTGGTTTTCAGTTCGGCTTCCTTTTCGGGGTAGTCGGTTATTGGGGGCAGCAGTTCTATTGCTTCTGCATATTTACAGGCTGCATTCAGTTCGCTGATTTTTACCATCGCTTCTGCATAAGCCTTTCTTTTATCGACTGTGCTCGGCTTTGGTTCGCCCACTTCGATGTTATCATCATCTTCGTTATCATTTTCATCGCTTCCCTCAGTAGCGATTTTTGGTTTCGGGGCGGTTTTGTTCTTTTTGTCCTGTACCATTTTGGAGGCCAAACGTGCCTTTTCCAGTTCCTTATGGTAGGCGTTCAGGTTGCTATACAACCCTGCTGTTTGCTGTACAGGCTGTGTAATGGTTTCAAAAAAACCCTCGTCCATTTCGGTTGCTGTGCCTTTGAGCAGCATGGGCGGGATTACTTTAGTGGCATTATCCGCATTGTGTAAGGCGGTAAATAATGCCGAAACGGTAAATTGTCCCTGTTCATCTGTGTGGATGGCTAATGTCCATTTGCCGGGAACGTTCAATGCGGTGATATTTTCAAAAAAGTTCGTTGTCATGTTTTTAATTTTTAGTGTTTAACCATCTGTAATAATCAGCCTGTTTCATCAGGCGTGTACCCTTGCCGGGTTCATAAACTGCCCGATAGCCATTCGTTTGAAGTATGCCACGTATCAGGTTTTCGGCTGATGTTGCATCGTAATCGTCATAAGCGGTCATATCCAAATCCCGCAGTTCATCGAAAAAGCGCAAAGTTTTTGACAGGATTTTAAGCGCCTTTTTTTCTGTCTTATCTGATAGGTTGCTCATGGTAATTATTGATTTAATAGCAGTTCATTCGATAGCCTTTCAAGACGGGTAGCTAATTTGCCGTCTGCGGTAAAATGATATTCATTGGCTTCTATAGTTTCTATAATGGCCTTTTCGCTCGTGTGATATTCGTAATCGTCCTGTAAGGCTTTATAGAGGTAGCGGTTCAGTTTTTGGGCAACCTGTAATAACCAGTTTTCCAGTTTTTCCAATTCCACCTCTATGCGGTCATAGCGGTGATTATTGTATGGAAATTGATTGTTCAATTCCACCCGCACATAATAGGCAGATGTTGGCTGTATGATTTGCGGATAAATGTCAATATGCCCACTTTTTATCAGCTTTATGATGCGTTTGTCCACTTCGTAAACAGGTAGTTGCAAATCCAATAGCGGTGCGTAACTTTTCCAGCTTTCATTTTTTATGGCTTCTGCAAGTCCCGGCAAATCAACGTTGGCCTTGAATGCGCTTCCATCGCCCTGACTGTAAAAACCGCTAAAGTGAATGTTATTCGTAGTGAGGCTAATCCCTATGGTTTCCGTAATGATCTGAAAGTCATAAAAGACCGCTTCGTGCCAATCAAAATTCACGTTGATGTCGCTTAGTTCATAAAGGGCTTTTTTCTTCGCCTTTTCGTCCAGTTCGCTGAACTGGTAGAGATTGAGTTGTATCGTTTTCATGGCTTTAGGATTTGGGTTAAAGTGATGGCATGACCGTAAACCATGATGTATAAGCCGAGCCACATGACGGCTTCCCCTGCGAAACTGAGCAGTTGTTCATGGATGGTGTCGAGCAGGTATTGCCAGTAAAAGCGGTACTGTTTTATGGGGAAATTACCCGCCCTGTCAAATCGTTGCCGACCGATATACAGACGCAGGATCAGTCCGAAAAAGATTAGGTCTATGCCTAAACCCGTGTTAATTTGATGATTAATAATTAGTAAATTCATGGTGCTTTGCGGTTTAGGGATTAAAAAACAGGTCAACTGCGGTTTTAAATTTGGGGTCTTTGTGCTTGCCCTGCTCGGTATAGGTGGTCAGGCAATGGTGCAGGTATAAAGCACCGTAACCGTCAAATAGCTGGTCGGCAAACAGGTTGCTGTTTTTTTCCAGTTGCTTGCCATACCGCTTGATATAGCGGTCTGCTTCTGCGGAAAGCTGAAACCAAAAGTCAACCCCGAATAGCTGATTTTTCCAAACCTTGCGCACCTCGTCCGGGTTATCTTTCATAAATGCGGACAGTTCTTGGGTATAGGCTAAAAAGCCGGGTATTTCGTGTATAAAGAGGGCGTGTAAAAGTTTCGCCTTTTGTACATTATTGAATGTGTGTAATGCTTGCATGGTGGTATTTTGATTGTTTAAAAGCAGGGGGATTGCTCCCCCTTTCTTGTTAATTAAAATTGAGGCTATCCGCCCCGTCACGTACAAAGTCCCGGCACAGGTCAAAGGCAATTTGTCCCCTTTGCTTGGCTGTACCATCCATGATGGATTTGAATTTGGCTTCATCATCTTTGAATTTGCGTACATTCTGAAAGTAGCCTGTGATAGAATTGTATGCCCCATACACCGTCCCGGCTGTGGTTTCCATTTGTTGGTTCGGGTTGGCTAAAGCGTACTCGTACACGTTGTCTACAATATTGGTGTAGGTCGTGGAGAGTTCCTCTACTTTGCCCAAAGCCAAATTTTTAAGGACTTCCTTGTTGGGTGACATGGCGATTTGTATCAGTTTTTTCAGGCTCTTGTCCGTGATACGTACCTGTGACCACTGGTTAAACAAGCCTTCCAGTTCCCCCGCTAAATTGTGGGAGATGCCCATGAGCGTATGGGCTTGTTTCAATCGGTCATTGGCAGATGCGGTATGACGGATTTTAATGGAATTGGTATGGTTGCGCATGGCAGCGTTCAGCGTATTGTTGCACACGATACGGGTCGGTGTAAATGCTGCGGTGATACTGCCGAAACCATCATGTGAGGTTGTCAGAAACAAATATTGCTCAATCAGGTCTGCTTTGCCTACTTTGATGTAGCCCGGCAGTTTGGCGGTGATAAATATGCGTTCGCCTTGTCCTAAAGCCCCTGCGGTTTCGTATTGGATACCATCCCCGCCACCTACGATAGCATCAAAAAATTCAAAGGCGTTACGGTTCTGCACCACTTCATAGTCTTTGCCTACTACACCTAATACAGCATCGTTATCATTGCGGACGGTAGCAAAGAAGTTCGGTACAGGCATTTTAGATACGGCTATCCCGGTTTCTATCTGCGCCAAATCATTTTCAAGGGAATTGGTAAACAAGGGGCGTTTTTCTACCCAATAATCCAAACCCGCATATTGTATCGCCTCTGCGCTGGTGGGGTATTGCTCAACGATCTGACCTAAGCCATGCCATGCCTTTTCTTTGGTGCTGAAAAAGCTATATTTTCCTGTTTCTTCGTTTTTATTAAGATTGTGTGCCATTTTTTTAATTTTTTAAGAAATGAGTTATTTAAGTTTTGGGGATGGATTAAAATGGCAGGTCGTCTTCGTCGGGTGCGCTACCTGCGTTAGCGGTCTGCCTTTTTCCGGCTTTGGCTGTTGCTTTTTCCGCTTCCTTTTGTGCGGGTGCGCCTGTGGAACCGCCAAGCAGTTTGATGTTTTCGGTGTGAAAGTTCAGCGTACCTACGGCTTTGCCGTCTTTGTTGATGTACGCCCCGGCTTCCATGCGCCCGGAAAGTTCCACTACTGTACCTTTAAGCAGGTATTCGGCAATACCGGGATTGCGCCAGTAAGAGCAATCCACGTAGGTGGTGATTTGTACCCTGTCTTTGTCTTTGGGTTTGTAGCTGTGGTTAATGGCGATGGTGAAGCCTGTTACTTTTTTGTCCGTTGGGGTAGTCCTTACTTTTGCGTTCGCTACCATTCTTCCTGTGATTTCCATAATTTTTTATTTTTTTTATGATTTTTTTGTTTTTCGCCAGTCCATTTCGGCACATGCCTCATTTGGCCTTTGATAGAGGCAAAAAACTTGCGCGTGGGGAGAGCGGAGCAAGGCTGACGCAAAAAAATACTACCCGTAGGGTGGAGATTTTTTTAAGCGGCATTTACATGGCCTTGCCCGCAGAAGAGGGGTAAATTTGCCTCAAGCAAAGGTCAAATGAAAACTAATTAACAGGAAAAAGGCCGCTGTAAAAAAGAGCGTTGGGGGTTGGGATTTTCTTTCTTTTGAGGGGGGCGGTTAAAACTGTACTGCCCTCCCGGCTACCGTTGCCGGGCGAGGCACCCGCCGGGTGGCGGGCCTGGTACAGTTTTAACCGTGTGCGAAGGCATCCGTTAGCCGATTGCAGCGGCATCCTGCGCAGCAGATGTCGAGTAGGCAAGGGCATTTCAGCCCAAGCCTCTCACAGAACCGTACGTGATAGTCTCCTATCATACGGCTCCTGTCATACACATGAATTACTTAGTAGAACGACCAGTGATAGAACAGGTTTGGATAGCTTATTTTCAACGTTCCTATCCACCGATATGCCCTACTGAAATGTCCCTTAAGTCGCTTATACTTCTTCAAAGCCCATTTGGCAAGGCGAAAGCCTAAGTGCATAGCAATGCGTCCCAAACTAATCAGGTTTACCTTTCCATAATATTGAAAGATACCCCTCATTTGAACGTTCACTTCTGCTGCTATATCGTACAAGCTGAGGTTTCGACGGTGCCAGTCCACTTGCTGCCAGCTTTGCATAATCCGGCTTTCCGATTTTCTGCTAATCGCTGGATAATAGGCCAGGTAACGTCCTCCGCGTTTCGACTCCGCTGAACGTGGCTGGAACGTGAACCCCAGGAAATCGAACTTCTTCGCATAGTCTTTACGCTTAGGCCTCCGGTAATCCTGACAGTATACGATCTTCGTTTTCTCCTCGTTCAGACGTAGTTTACATTCCTTCAATCTTATACGGATTGCATGAAGAACCTCACGTGCTTCATCTTCCGTACGGCAGTGAACTATTATATCGTCTGCATAGCGTACAAAAGCCAGCATCGGATAATATTTATTTAGCCATTTGTCCAGAACGTAATGCAGAAACAGATTGGCCAGCAACGGACTGATCACACCGCCTTGCGGAGTGCCACGGCCTTCTTTGAGAATCAGTGTACCATCTGAATGTTGGGCCGGACTTGCCAGCCACCTACGGATGTAAACCTTAACCCAGGCTTCAGGCACATGCCGCTCAACGGTTTTCATAAGTAGTTCGTGGTCTACCTCATCAAAGAAACTCTTAATGTCCATATCCAGCACCCACATGTAATGTTTTACATGCCCGCGTACTGCCTCTATAGCATCATGAGCACTTTTCAACGGGCGATACCCATAAGATTCCCTCATAAACTCCATCTCCAGCCTTGGCTCAAGGTAATCCTTTACCACCTGTTGGGCGATCCGGTCGCTCACCGTAGGGATACCCAGTTCACGCTTTTTCCCACCTGCTTTCGGTATAGCTACCGAACGTACAGGCTTCGGAAAATAACTCCCTGAACTCATCCTGTTCCACAGTTTGTACAGGTTGTTGAGCTCGTCAGCCTGGAATTCCTCCAGACTTTCCTCATCAACTCCTGCCGAACCCTGATTCTTCCTTACTTTGCGGTACGCCGCCTTCACCATTTCTTTAGTGATGGGTATACCTTTCGATGTTGTCTCAAACACTTTAATCCTCCTTCTTTCAAAGTTGTTAAAATACCTTTGACGGTATGACTGATGCCCTTCGCTCCATACTCATTACAAGTACTTTATCACTACTACGGCATCATCCGACTTCCGTTCCAGCTTCGCTATTTCGGCCTCGCAGTACGTACTTGTGCCTTTTCGCTTAACATATGGTTCGGATCTCCCGTGTTCCATATAAAAGCCTGAGTAAGAGTCATGCCGCCTATGCAACGATTGCCTTATAGCCAGTCTGCAAGCTTCTGCTATAATCTTTCACCGGTGCGCTACTTCACCAGCTTTTGACAATGGGTAATGCTTTCTCGTCGCCTCATCAGCAGTTCATTTGCATTCATCTCTCTTACTCCCACCTGATCCCTCTATCGGAACCTTTTCCTCCTTCCGTTCAATACCAGTCAATTACTCAACTAGCACCGGGAGGTGGTTTACTGCCTCCGCTTGCACAGCGACAGTGATAGGCCTACTATCATCTTTTACACAGCATTCGATCTTCTTACAACCGTCGATCGATTCACGGCACACACAGCGGAAAGCGCGGGCCGAAGGCAACGGCATGGAAAAGAACTGTGACATAGCAGTAGTGAAAAAAATCGCCATCAGGTTCTACGCCTTTTGGACCAGATCTTAATCCGTTTTATTAAAAAAAATTATAGGATCATTAGGCTGAATGTGGCGCATACAGCATCCGAAAAATTGTTTAATGGAGATCAAAAATTATTTTGATTAAGATTTACAGATAAGTCAATATTGAGCATGGAGACAGGTGTTGGATATCGCATGCTCGGCTATAATTTTTGAACGAGTTATAAGAGAATTCCGGGTCAGATAATAAACAATATTTAAATTCTGTAATCCGCAATTCCTGTTGATTTTCCGATTTATTTATTCCTATATTTATTGGTATAAAAGAATATATAAGGATGCTAATTAGCTAATTATGAAGTTTTTAAAAAAAATATCTTTTATTTAAAAAATATTCATTTTGCAGCTCTCAAAGACCCGATAAGTACACTTTTCGTATTTGAGGAATACAGGTTACCTTTTGACATCTTGAACATTCTCTTTTTTTATTCAGCAGTTCCCGCCATGGGGATTGAATTAAGCAGCAACTTTTCTTTTTTGGTTTTACAAGGGCGCCGTTTTCCGGAAAGTAGCCGCTGGACGATGAAATGCTTGTAAATTGACTTTACTAAAACTTGATAATTATGTGATAAATTAATAAATACGCTAAACCTTACCTTGTATGAAACTTATCATTTTTTCCTTCCTGGCTTTATTCCTGGCCGTCATTTGCATTATTTCCTGTAATCAAAACGGGAATAACGATTATTTAAATTTTCCGAAACAACTCAGCGCCAGCAGTCCCTACGATGTGGACACGGTGCTCGAACGGAAATTATTGTCTGAAAAAAAGCTTCCGGAAGCGCAGCGCATATTCGACATTCTTTCCTGGCAACTTTTTATTTCCTTAAACTGGCCGGTAGACGACAAGGGGCATGCCATGCCCGACATATCGGATAAGGGTGACCGGGCATGGGAAAGCTGGAAAGAAAGTTTTGAAATATTTAAAGACGACGGAAGCGCGCCGCTGCCCTGGGGCAGTAAAACCCAGGTTCCTGATGAATTCAGGGGCAAAATTAAAGAGAGAGGCCATGAAGACATTCTATTCAGGACCAGTAAATTTTCAATTTTTAAAAATGCCAGATGGAAAAGAAATGGCAAAGGGCGGATTCCAAGGGACCAGGCCGATGAAATCAACCAGGCGTTTACCGCTCCGATCTGGGATCAAAACGGCAACATGGTGCGTTATGAAATCAGGATGAACAAAATAGATGTAACGTATATTGAAAAAAATGAATTGTATAACCTGGACGGTCAGATTGCTTTCAGTGATCCAAAAAAACATAATAAAGTATTCTTTCCCGTTGGGGACCGGGAACGAGCGGGGACTATAGAGCTGAAATTTGCATGGAAAGTCATCGTGCCCGGCAAAGACTTTCCGGAGCGGTATTTTACAAAGACCGCTTATGTTTATGAGAAAAACGGAACATTTAAAAAGGAGACGGTGGGCCTCGTTGGAATGCACATCGGGATTAAAACAAAATCTTCCCCGCAATGGATCTGGGCGACGTTTGAACAGGTGGACAATTTGGAGACGAATGAACTCGACTTTATTCATGGAAGGAGATTAACGCCTTCCTTTTACAATCCTGACTGCAGCACCTGTCCTGTGAATCTCCTGCCGGATACGACCAAGCCTTTTAAAAGAAACCAGATACAACGGGTTTTACCAATACCCGTTGCTGTACAGGAATTAAACAGGAGCGTACAGGGACTATTAAAAGAGAAAAAATCCTTTTGGCAATATTATGAGCTTATTGGCACCCAATGGCCCACCGACCCTTCTTCTCCGCCATATCCTTATAACAACGTTAAATATGTGCTTCCTGATGCGGTGACCAATAAATCCGGAGGTAAGCCGGTGCCTACTTACCTGACGAATATGGTCATGGAAACTTACTTCCAGGGCGCTACTGTGGTCGGCGATGATACCACGCGGCCGGATTACAATAAATTAATAGCTAACGAGCAAGCCTATTATCAGATCGAAGGGGGGCCTAAAAAGACAGATACCCCGGACACGCACAGGCTGATTTTTGGAACGGAGGGCTGCATGGGTTGCCATCATTCGGGCAGTATCGCCCTGCGGGATACTTTTGAAAAAGGCAAAAGGAAACCAGTTTTTGGTCCTCCCGGGGCTGCAGATTTTGAATGGCTTTTGCAGCAGAAGGCCCAGTATAAAAAACAAACGATTATCGCGAAGAACAATAAACCACTTTCAAGCAAGTAACGATGGATTATAATTTTGTCAAAGTAAACGAGTTCACGCCGAATGCCGGGGGATGGACCACGATAGGAAATATTAGTGGATATGTACAAAGCGACAACGTTTTTTTACTTACCCTGCAGGGCGACCCGTCACTGAAGATTCAACTTTCTTTTTTGTCTGCGTTTACCTTTCGGGTAAGGTTCAATCCTTCACCCAACTATAATTATACGCAGGAAATATCCGCGGCGGTAGTATCAAGAAATTTAGGGAATGTTAATCTGAACGTTCAGAAAATAAATAACGAGCTTCATATTGATACCGGTGAGATCCAGCTGGTTGTTGCTTTACAGCCCTATCTGGTTAAGGTTTACAGGAACGGTCAACTTATCAACCAGGATTATGACGGTGACAATTTAGTCTATATCCCCGGTCAGCAGGTTGTTGCCAATTTTAAGGTTTACCCGGCAAATGCGAAATATTGCGGGTTCGGTGAAAAGGCGGGGCCAACGTTGTTGAAGAATAATTCCACCATGTCCTTTTTTAATTACGATAATTTTTCTTACGGCAGCAGCCCCGTACCTACTACAAATCCATCTGTTCCGGGGCCTTTAAATCCCAGGCAATCGCTTTATCTTTCCGTCCCTTTATTAATTGAGGTGAACCCTGCTCCGCAGGATGATTACCAGGGTGCACCTTATGCCTACGGAATTTTCTTTGATAATCCTGCGCAATCCTATTTTAACCTTGGTTCGAGTGATTATTCGAATATGTATGGGAAATATTATTTCGGCGCCCTTTATGGCGATATGGATTATTACTTCATGTTCGGCGCAGATACGACCGGCGTTTTATATCAGTATACCAGCTTAACCGGGCGGTCGGCGATGCCGCCGAAGTATATTTTTGGTTTTCATCAGGGTGCTTACGGCTATTATAGCAGCAGTGTATTATCAGTGGTTGCGAATTCTTACCGTTCTGCAAAAATACCGATAGATGGTTTACATATCGATGTAGATTTCCAGGACAACTACCGCACCTTTACCAGCAGTAATATCAAGTTTCCTAATGTGGCACAGTATATGAGTTATCTGCATTCCATCGGTTTCAAATGCAGTACCAACATTACGCCAATGCTTAGAAATGATGGCTTGGATGAAAATGGAGAACAAACTCCTTATACTCAGCGCGATGCGCTTTTAGCTATTAATGGTTTGATCTATAATACGATGGCCGGTGAGGGGCCAAATCCGGAACTCTATTCCGGTACAGTCAGTTATGGAAATAACAGCGGTAAAAATCCCTATATGCCCGTGGGAGCGCCGTTGGGTACACAAGGCAGTTATCCGGATCTGGGGAGGACAGATGTCAGTGAAAAATGGGGGGAACAGTATGCATACCTGATTAACCAGGTAGGTATGGATATGGTTTGGCAAGACATGACCGACCCCGCCATTGCCAACGCACCTCCCAGTACCTTTCCGCTCGCGCTGGAGGTGAATAATGGTATTGGCTATGTCCCACATGCAGTTTGCCATAATCAATATGCCCTGAACCTGGTAGCGGCCACCTATGCCGGATTGCAAAAGCTAAAGCCCGAAAAAAGGCCGTTTATCATTACCAGGGGTGGATATGCCGGTATGCAACGCTATGCTGCCCTATGGACCGGGGATTCCGCGTCCAGCTGGAACTTCTTAAAAATATATATTCCGGAAATTTTGAATATCAGCCTGTCAGGAATACCCATAAGCGGATCTGACATCGGTGGCTTTGCCATGGGTGTGTTAAGTGACCCGACTTCGGGCACCACATCGGCGAGTCAATACGTTAATGGACAGATCATCGGTGCGATCACCAATTATGAACTTTTTACAAGGTGGATGCAAATCGGCGCGTTTCTTCCCTGGTATCGGAATCATTATAACGGATATCAAAAACAATTCCAGGAAGTATATGCCTATGGAGAGCCAGTGCCGACCAATTGCCGGAAATACATCGAGCTCAGGTACAGGATGCTCCAGATTTTCTATGACGCGATGTATCAATGGACGCAGACCGGCACTCCGATCGTAAAGCCCTTGTTTGTAACCGATGGAACTGATATCAATGTCTTCGATCATCTTGACGACCAGTTTATTTTAGGCAGTGACCTGCTCATTGCACCGATTACCGGACAGCATGAAACCGCGAATCCGCCAACCACTCCACTCCGCAACGTTTATCTCCCTTCAGGCAGTAATTGGTATGCCTATATGGACAATAGTTATCCGCTTCAGCCGCCTGTCACCGGGGGAACCTTGGTTACCAATTACTATGCAGGCCTGGATCTCGTTCCGATCTATGTTCGTGAAGGGGCTATTTTGCCTATGCGCGAACTCGAACAATATGTTGGGCAACTGCCCCAAAATCCGTTGACGATCAATATTTATCCGGGTCCGGACAGGTCCTATCAGCTTTATCTCGATGACGGAATTTCAACCGAAGCAGCGTTAAGCCAAAAATACAGGATCGTTACGATCAGCCACGCCACCCAAAATAATGTTAGGACCGTAAATCTGATCCGTTCAACAGATAACTTTACACCCGCAGAGCCATATTATTTCGTCGCATTATTGGGTACAGCGGCGCCGTCGTCGGTTAACGCAAATGGGAACGGACTACCAAATGTATTTGATCCGGATAGTCTGGCGGCATCCCCTGTAAACTGTTATTACTGGAATTCCGGCATTCAGATAACTTTTATCAAGGTATATGATAGTGCAGCCAACACAGCTGTACAAGCGATCTTTTAATTCAAACTTTTAAAATAAAGGAAATGAGCCACTTAATATTTACCAAAAATTTTCATCAGCAGGTACGCGGAAAGCTTCAGCCGGGCAGTAAGTGTATTATTACCTACGATCCGTTAAGGCTGATACCACTGACTACCAATTATTTGCATGGAGATTCCGCTTTCCCCATTACCGCACATGTGAAATTCGATAGCGCCGAAGAACCGCTTGACCTTTTATTATATTCTGAAATTGGGATAACCAATGCGCCGGTAATCAGGGAAGATGGCCTTGGATCTATGTTAACCGCCACTTTTACCATTCCGGAAGATTCAAAAGAATTTACGGTTTGGTTCTCGCTCCGCGATCCTGCGGGTGCCCTCAAGTATGACAGCAATTATGGACAAAACTTCCATTACAGGTTTCCGCGTGAAGATATTAAGGTGTTAAAAGCTTCCATAACCAGTGATCCTAAACAGCCGCAAGCGGAACTGGAATTTCAGTTACAGGCGGATGCTCAAATTAATTCCGTCAGCATTCATTTCCGGCAAACTAACAAGCAGAAGATTACCGGGACCATAGATCTCAATTTAGAAAAAGCAGCCAAAATGAATTTATGGACCAGTGGAATCGTAAAGGTACCTTTCGGCGCGGTGATCGCCTATGAAATAGCCTATCATGCTGGCGGGAAAGAATTCAAATTGAACAACAACGGCGACTACTTTATTATGCCTAAGCAATAATTGAAAAAAAGATTTTATCCTGAAAGAAATAAACTAAATAGAAAATAACATTAAAAATCTAACCATGGACCCGATTGAAATTAAATATGTGCAGCCATTTGCCGACCCTGCCAGTACAACTATCCCAACGGCAACCTTTACAGCCCTTACCAGTTTAATGGACGGTGGAAAATATGCTCCTAAAAAATATAAATTTGACAGTGTTCCCGCTGAATTTACGCCGCCTTTGGACGCTGTGAAAACACAAATTTCCGCTGACGGCTTTGATGCAGCTGCGCCGTCTAATTTTTTTAACGGTGTTAACCTAAAATCCGGGACCCTGGTGGTGGCCAGCGTTGTGCCGCCGGGATTTGACGCATCGACTGTTCAGTATCTTTGCTTCCAGCAGGGGCCGGTGCCTGATTACGCACCGGTAGTGATTGGGAAAATCTATAGTTTTAATGGCGTAAATTATGCAACGCTGATCATTTCCGTTCAGGATGACGGGTATCCCATATTTATTGCGGGCAGTACACCCGAACTTGGGATGTGGAACGCTGTATTCCCGATTCCGCTATATCTGACTTATAGCAGGGCCGGATTATTTTGGCAGTTAATGATCCCTGTAATTATTGGTAGCACATTTGAATTTAAATTATTGAAAGGGCCCAACAACTGGGAATCGCGGGACAACAGAGCATTTACCGTTACGCAACAGGAAGACGGGTTAAACCTGGTTTATAACAATTAGCGGCTGCGTTAAAAAGGTTAAGGGCTATAAAGCCTTTGATAAGATGAACGACAGCTATCTGGATAACATGCTTTCTTTGGAATCCTTTAAAACAGTTGAACGTGTGGAAAATTTTGAGCGTGCTATGATCTCGTTTGTCAATTACCCGAAGGGGTTCGCAGGCTTATAGAACTGATCAATTACATTTTGATCTGATTTAGGAAATCCATGATATTTCAGTCTTTTTGTATCCACATGATTTTTTGGTAAAGGTGCTGGTCTCTGCCGGCACCTTTTACCCGTTTCGCATAGAAAATGAGTGTTTGAAAACTCCTCCGGCGGTTAATAATACCCGGCTGAAAGCGTCAATCCGATTGCCTATTTTTGTATAAATAATGAGGTCAACGGAGCCAGAGGGTGCCGGTAAAAAGCAGTGAATAGATCAATGATCCAAAAGGAAAAGGATATCAAAGACATAATAGACCGTATTGGGTGGTGGGTTGCGACGATACCTTTGGCGAATGCTGCTGCTTATTTTGATGGAAATAAGGTCGCTGAGACTTTTGTCCTTCCCCTGCTGAACTCTATTTATAGTTACCAGCTCACGAACCTTAACGATCAAAAAGTGAATTTTCCAGGTATGGACCTTGGAGATGACAATGGTGCTTTGGTCGCCTTCCAGGTCACCTCACGCACCGATGCCGCTAAAATCATGAACACGCTGAGAACCGTCGTTAAGAACGGACTTGAAAAACGGTTTCCTAATGGTATCAAATTCTTAATACTAAAAAACGAGAAAGTAGTATTTAACAAAACCGAGAAAACGAACCCGAAAAATATCCTGGCATCCTTTAATGAGGACACAGATATGCTGTATCCAGCCGATCTGATCAAGGGAATTGAGCAGTTATACGACGCAGACTATGCGGAATTCCTGAAGGTCAAGACATTGATAGAAAGGGAGATTACCTTTCCGGTACAGCCTGCTCCGGACCCGTTTGCCGCTTTTATGCCGATGTTCCAGGCGCTGCAGCAACAATTGCAGGAACTCAGCCAGTTGCCTGCTTCTTCTATCAGTACGGCAGCGCCATTTCTAATGGGATTGGAACTGCCGAAACTCAGGGTGATGTCCCATCGAAAGGTTATTGTGGATGGTATCAATGATCGCCTGAAGCAGGAATCTATCGTTTGGTTATCCGGTGAGGTCGCTACCGGAAAGACACATGTCGCTTATTTGTTAGCGGAACAACATCCCGGTAAAGCCTATTGGCTGGATCTGAACGGGCTTGCTGCCCGCTTAATGCCAACAGAGTTCCTGAGAAATTTCCAGGCCGCGCTTCTATTAACGGAGGCTGGAAATTCCGTCATGGCGCTGGACCCTATTTTCCAGCAATTACCAGCGGGAAGTTTAATCGTGCTCAATGACCTGGACGCACTTGGCGGAAGCGTTCAGGCGGAAAAGTTTATTAGTGAGCTATTCTATGCTATCATTGCCGGCGGGCACCTGCTGGTAGTGACCAGCAATTTCAGCCCCCCGGTAAATCTGTCAGAAAATTTTGAAGGGCAGCTGTATTGGTTCACGCTGCCTGCCTTTACGGACGTGGAAGTAAAAGAAGTCCTGATTGGCTATGGCGCTCCTGCCGCTGATGCGGGGCGGATTGACGGGGTTGTAAGGTTTATTGCAGAAGGTCATCCGCTGATTGTTAACGCGATCGCACGGTACCTGCGGGACAATAACTGGCGAATGGAAGAGCAAACGCTTGAATCTTTATTTAAGAACAACTACGGGCTGGCGCTTAATCAGGAGATTTACAACAGGTTGCTGCATTCTACAGCGGATGAACAGACCAGGGAGCTTTTATATCGCCTTAAGCTCGTCATCGGCAGCTTTTCAGCCGATGACCTATCCATTGTCAGTAATGTTGCCCCGGTGGTCAACCACGTTGATGAACGGATCAGCGGGATGACCGGCACCTGGGTGCAGCAGTCACAAAAACAGGAATACCAGCTATCGCCGCTGATCAAGCGCATCCCGGACAACCTGAATGCCACATTAAGGGCAAATTTGTTTGAAGCGCTGGCAAAGGGACAATTGGCAAAAAAGGCCCTTTCGGCATTTGAGACAGCTAAAGCCATCCAATATTTTCAAAATGCCGGTTTGGCGCAGGATTCTGCGATGGTATTGATGCGTGCACTGGAACAATTAAAAGATAGTCCGGAACTATTTTTTGACTTTGGGCTGGCGCTATACTGGTATTACGGACCGATACCGGATGATGTAAATATTTATATCAGAGTGAACATCCGCTTTTTACAAGTACATATTGCCCTTGCGCTCAAAGATGATATTACCTTCCTGAAGAACGATCTTGTTAATCTCCAGCAAAACGCAGACCTGATCGATTACGGCAAGGGAATGATCAGTCTCACCCTGTTTCGCCTGAATGCCGAATCGGAGCCGATGACTGCCCTCCATAATTTAATTGACGCAAAAAATAAACTGTTCAATGATCCCGAAATGGAACCTGGCGCAGGGCATGACGACGCGTTTATCACGCAAGGTATCTGGATAACTTTTTACAAACTGAACGCTCACCAATACAAAGAATGGTTTGAAAATGTTGCCGGGTTGAATCTGGATGTTAGCGTTTTTGACCCGGTGACCAATCCCGCTTATGCAGCGGCGGGCCCAACCATACTCATAAAGCTGACCGGCGAAGACTTTAAAGGTGACACCCGCGAAAAAATTGAAATTCTGAAACAGGTATATAGCCAAGCGCATGAGCTGGGTATGTTCCTGCTGTCGGCCTACGCTTTAAAATACCTCATTTATTTTTACTGTTTTGAGCTGAAAGATTTTGACGCGGCAAGGAAAATCATTCCGGCACATGCTGAACTTTTGGCGCGGCATGAAATTTACCGGTTCCTGGTCAGCGATGAAATCGGCAGGCACCTGGTTGACGCCGATGAAATTGCGGAAGCAATACAACTACTTGGCTCCATTGAAAGTATTGTGCTTCCGCCGAATTATTCTGAAAAGCCAGGCAGCCTGCGCGGCTATGCGCTGGCCATAGCGGCTACCGATCCACATGCAGCTCATATAAGCACCTTGAGGGCGCTGGATACAGCGCTAAGTAACCAGTTTAACAGTAGCCTGGAAAGATCCCAGTTATACGGGGAGGCGGGCATTTCCCATTGGCTAAAGGGTGAACCTGTTGAAGCGATTGCGATGCTGGAAAAAGGTTATGAGTTACTGAACGAAACATTTAAAAATAGCGATGGCTATCGGGCGGGGGTGATCAGGTATGGCAGCATAGGACAGTATATTATCAGAGAAATGATTGATGGCGAGCCGCCCACGCAGACCATAAATGGCAAGTACGCTGTTCCTGACCGCGGAGATTTTTTCGAAACCTACGAACCGGCAATGGTCGGCGCCTCCTATTTTGAGGAAAGGCGCTTTATTGTGCCGTTTATTTTTCAGGAAGCATTTGAATATTTGGGTGAGCGTCTAAAAGCGAAAAAATGGGGCCTCACTGCTTTACAGATTGCCATGTCTATTGACAACGCTCAATGGCTGGTTGTATTGGAGAAAAACCTGTTTTACCTGGTGGAGGAAGGGGATTTTGATCAGGTGTACTCGGTTTTTAATTACCTTAACCGGGACGTTCCCCTGGAAGCCAGGGGCGGCCAGGACAAAATTACTGAAGCGGACAAACAGAAAAAGAAGGAGATCGCGGACCATATCCGTTCCGATGATACTATTTTTTATGAATATGTATTCATACCGGTAGTTTACCAGGTAATTTTTGATTTGGTCACAGGGAAATTTATCGCCAGCGAGCTGCCTGAGTTACTAACTAAGGTTTTTGAGAGTCCAAACCTTAAAGTAATTGAGCCGGAAACCCTTTCCTATATTAAAAATATGGTGTATGCCATCCTTATCTCCGGTGTCAACAGGCGTGAACTGGATCAGCTGATTGCGGGTTACTCCGGAAATTACGCGCCCCAGGTCACCGTGATTGCTTCACTCACTTTCAGTTATGTAGGAAGCCTGCTTGATGCTGCCGAGCTTCAGCTGGCAACTATTCAGCGGCAGGAACAGGTATTTTCAGCATTTGCACAAAGCGGGCTGCGGTATCATATCATTCCTTTTTACGAGGCATTTTGGCTGGCGAAATACGGGCAACAATCCCAAAGTTCGCGCGATCATGAATTTTGGCTGGAAAAAAGTGTTCCCTATTTCCAACAAGCGCCGATTAACACCAAGTTGAGCAGACTGTTCAAAGTGCTTGTTCACCATTTAAATATTAAAACAAGCCCGGCGATCGACCAATGGCTTGACAGTTAGGCAGCCGGATTTCGAAGATGATGCGGACGGGATAACCGATAAGGTAGCAGCAACCCTGCATAATAGATACAGCGAATCGCCTGCGACCGAAGGTTTCGGCACAAGGATTTTATGTACCTGCTACTACAGGCTGAAAGATCCAAGGAAATCGCGGTGCGTTTCGAAGGCGTTGATCCGCTCGTCAAATCTGACCACCAATCTGTTATATTCGTTTGGCTTCAACAAATGCAGGTCATTAATCCAAAAACTGAATACGAACTGACCGGAAAAAAGGCTGATGCGGACTACAAAGGCTTCTGCCTGCTGGTAAAAAAAGATGTTGTGTGTCCGCGCGGTGCTATCAATGACAACATCCTTTTTTCCTAAACGGGCGTTGATGCAGGGCTGCCCGTTCTTTACATAACTGATTAGGTCAGTCAACTTGCCGGACAACATCGCCTCCGGGTAATAATGACAAAGACAATTTAACCCAATTTTAACAAGAGCCTGCTCCAGCTTCAAACCGTCAAATCCAAAACCTACGTAAATTTCACTTTTACCAAGCGCCTTGTTGGTATAACTGTTAAAATCCTTTTTAGTGACCTGCCGGTTTAAGAATATCCTCAGAAATTCCATTGCTTCAGGCAAACTTTTAGCCCGCACTCTTAAGTCCTGGCTGTCATCAATAAAAAGTCTTGGCGCCATGTATGGAAATAATTCGTGGGCGTCCGGCAAAGAACTATAATATACGCAACCTTTGGCATTAGATTTTTTATCCTCTAATGAGACAGTAAAGCCGGATTCCTGTTTGGTAAATGAAGCTGCCAGATGACCATTGGCAAACAACATTAAATTGGTATCGCGCCACTTTTTAACGGCGGCGACAAATTTCTGAATCCCCTCGGTCGTATCGCCCTCCAGGTAAAACTCCCCTTCAATCTCCATGATTTGTGGACGGAGAAAAACTTGCATAAGGTAATATTGGCCAACTTCATAAACCAGCTCGTTCTCCTGATCAAAAGTCAATAAAATGGGCGCTTTAAATGGCGTCCTTTTATCGCCTTTCGGTTTGTACCCGGCAACTCCTTCGGTGCTGCGTAGCAATCCCACAAAAGATTTTTGGTACAATTCCCTTTCGAGGCCTGAAAAATAACGATTACAGTCTTCGCAGACACAGTTTATAAATAGTTTTTGCCCGCCCAGACCGTGTGGGAAAACGTGCTCCGTATCCTTTTCATAAATATTTTCGCAATAAATGCAAGTTTTTAATGTTGACATAGGCTGAACCTCTTGTATATGTAATATTCAAATATTTTAGCCTATGATGTAAATTGCAATTATTAAAAAAGGTTGCCCCTTAATCTGGGCGGCTTCTTGGCATATTCATCTCTAAAAAGTACTACTTGGCAGTCTGGGCTTTGGCGATTTTGTCCTCCAGTTTTCCCAGATCTTTATATATTTCCTGAGCAGCGTTTATACTGTCGGCTTCACCCGATAAACGATTATTTTCAGCAGACAGCTCCTCATAAGCTTGTGTATGGCTGCCCTTTAGCAATTCGATAGCAGTCGCCTGGCGAGCAAGGATTAATTTGATATCTTTTGTGGAGAGTGCCTCCGGCAACTTATACGATAACGCGAGCCAGAAATCAAATTCCGCTTGTAATTGCAGCATTGACATCCCGGTTGCTTTAACCAGCAAATCCTGTGAACTTTCATCTTTAGCATTGGAATCAGTAAGATAACTGGTTCGTGTTCTAAAGGCGTTGATCACTGCCGGCAATAATTTCCTTTCCTGTAAAAATATTGCAAAGTGTTTTGCCTCTGCATAATAAAATGCCAGGTAGCAAGCTGACCCTATTTGATTCACCTCAAATCTATTGCCACTTCCAGATGTAAGCTCATTAAGATCGACATTCTTGCGGCCGTCCGTTAAAAAGTCTTTCAAGACCGGCGTACGCCAATTTTTTATATCACCATATAATAAACCATCTTTCCAGTAACTGGTTTCATATAAGCTGGCCACCCCTTCATCGAGCCAGCTGGGTATGTCGCCCATATCTTCTCGTGAGGCAAGGTGAAATAGCTCGTGAAAAAGAGTACCTGTATATCGCTCATCCGCAATCGCCAGTAAAGTCATGTCTGAAAAGCTGGAGTACCCCAGGTTACTGTTCGGGATGGTGAGCCCATGTAATTGAAAAGCGAGCTGATCGAGTTCCGGTTTATCATTGGCGAGGAATACGGCAATGAGTTTACCGGGCATGCTCAACCCAAATTGATCGTGAAAGAATTGTAGTTCGCGGTTAAGGTTTCCCGCAATATTAGCGGCTGATTCTTGCGAGAGATCACCAGTGGTTTTCGAGATCATCAAAAAGCGCCCTTCAGAAAATACACTGTAAGAGTCACCCAGCAGTTGCTGATAATAGGCTTGGGCGGCGGCGGCCTGCTCCGGGTTAAAAAGACGTTTAGCTAAGGTACCCTGATCAAAATTCGGATCAAGCTGAAAGCCTGCCATGTCATCTTTGCATTTAGTCTCTAAGCCACCCTTCCCCCTTACAAAGGAAACATTGCGCGGCATGTTCATGATAAAAGTAAACTTGGCAATTACGTTTGCGTCGGTAGCATGCTGCGGGTTAGATCCGAGACCTTCGCAGGCGTACTCTTCATCTTTGATAAAGTTATATTGACTCGAATTAAGGGTATAATTATCGGTGATATAGGTAAATACACGTTGCGAATAAGCGTATTGTTTGGTGCCGCAGAGTGCCTTTGCCATGATGTAGTCAAGGATGAATTGTTTGTTATAAGGTTGTTTGCGAAGGGCATAAGCCTCGTTGAATGCCTGTACATATTTCCCCTGTTGGAAAAGCCCGGTAAAGTAGGCTACATCAACGGTATTTTGTCCGTACAGTCTGGCACTGATTAAGAATGCAACGCATAAAAATAATTTCTTATACATGGGGATTAGGCTTTGGTTATTCGTTGAAATGATAAGCCCGTATAGCTTGCCGATATCGGGCGAAAAAGTCCTGTGTTCTTTTTAACAGCTCTGGAGGTGCAATATCGCCAGCGGCAAAAAACTCCTTTCTCAGTCCATCACGTTCCTTTTCAAACTTTGCTGCAACAGCTTCATTCCTCTCGCGCAATAAAAATATGGTATTGCCCACCATTTCGAGGTTGTTAAGATTAATTTGCACCGTAGATCCAT
>Ga0206982_1101_pt1 | contig 27603 bp, 27 predicted proteins | sample Alteio_BWMinCont_18_FD_153493 | JGI IMG/M metagenome (GOLD analysis project Ga0206982, IMG submission 153493) | Enriched cells from forest soil in Barre Woods Harvard Forest LTER site, Petersham, Massachusetts, United States -... | ecosystem: Environmental > Terrestrial > Soil > Temperate forest >... | reverse complement strand
AGGCCAGCAGGCAACTCCTACTTTCGCAAAACAGGCCGTAACGATCAGACTTCGGAAGAGCTTTGGGCTTACCGCTCTGTAGAAAGAACGGTAACGGACATCCGCCGTACACCTTCTTATGACATGGGTGCAAGTCTTCAGGGTTGGTTCGATAACAAGGGCTGCTTTGGCTATACCGCTTTAGTAGGTAATGGTACAAGTGCAAAACCTGAAACAGACAATTACAAATGGTTTTATGGCGATGTATATGCAAAGTTCTTCAACAAAAGATTGATCATAGACCTGTACCAGGATTATGAAAAACTGAACTGGGGTACTTATGTAGCTGGTGTTAAAACTGGTACTTCAAGCCCTAACGGCGCATGGAACCGCGATCGTAACATGACCAAATTATTCCTGGCATGGACCGATAAGAAATTCACGATCGGTGCTGAGTTATTCCAGAACACAATAATGGGCGATGTGAAGGTTACTGGTAAAGATGGTAACACTTACTACCGTACTTCTAAGGCTACTGCAGAATCATTCTTTATACGTGGTCGCATCATTTCAAGGAAGAATGGTAACCCATGGTTAGGTTTCTTCGCTCGCTACGATAATTATGATCCTTCAGGTAACCTGAGCAATATAGTGGGCGATGCGAACACAGCAAAATATACTGCATCTACTTCTAATTATGAGCCAACCACAAAAGAAGGTTTCTTAACTTATGGTCTGGACTTTACACCGTTTAAGAATGTACACTTCATGCCAAACGTTTGGCTCAACACTTACAAGTCAGACCTCGGTGCAACAGCAACCGATGCTAACAGTGCTGGTACCAAATATTCAGCAATGAACAGCAACGTATCTGGCGTTAAGGGTACAGACGTTGTTTACCGTTTAACATTCTACTACATCTACAGGTAGTCAATATTTAAATACCCGGGCATCATAGGTGATAAGCTTATGATGCCCGGCATTTTTAAAATTCATTCATAAATAAACAGTATATGAAAACGATTAAAAGTTTATCACTGTCGGCGCTGGCCCTTATCATTTCGGGTAGCATGATGCTGTACGGTTGCAATGGTACTGGTAATGGCAGTGCCAAGGGTGCAGACAGCACAGCAAGTGGCAACAGCGATGATAATACCATATTGGGCGCGGGTAGCTCTTTCGATAATCCGCTGTTCTCTAAGATGTTTTCTGAGTACAACAAATCAAATGGTCTTAAAGTAAACTACCAGTCTATAGGTTCAGGTGGTGGTATTCAGCAGCTTACAAGCAAAACTGTTGACTTTGGTGCATCTGATGCTCCCCTCAACAAACAGCAGGATAGCCTGATGTCTTCACCGGTTATACATATACCTGTTACTGCTGGTGCTGTTGTAGTAAGCTACAACCTGCCCGAAGTAAAAGATACACTGAAGATTACACCTGCTGTACTTGCAGATATCTTCCTGGGTAAAATAACTAAGTGGAACGATGCTAAAATAGCTGCAGTTAACCCGGGCGTTAAATTGCCTGCTACACTCATAACTATAGCACACCGTGCCGATAATAGCGGTACTACAAACATATTCACAACTTATCTTTCTAAAGTAAGTGAATCTTGGAACGCTGGTCCTGGTAAAGGATCAAATGTGAACTGGCCTGTAGGTTTGGGTGGTAAAGGTAACGAAGGTGTTGCTGGTACTATTAAGCAAACACCAGGTGCTATAGGTTATATAGAGCTGGCTTATGCTAACCAGAATGCTATGCCGTATGCTAAAATACAGAACAAAGCAGGCAACTTCATCACGCCTAGCATTGCATCTGTAACAGCTGCAGCAAACATACAGATACCTGCCGATGGTAAAGTATCTCTTACCAATACAGACGCTGCCGATGGTTATCCTATATCTGGCCTGTCTTGGGTGTTGATATACAAAGAACAGAGCTATAACAACCGTTCACAAGACAGGGCTACCAAAATGGTAAAACTGATATGGTGGGCTATACATGAAGGCCAGCAATATGGTGCTCCGTTGAGCTACGCACCGCTTTCTCCTGCCGCTGTAAAGGTGGGCGAAGACTTGCTGAAATCTGCTACATACAGCAACAAGCCAATATTGTAATCACCGGTATTGAATACGGGACATGAAAACATTTGAAAATGAGGCCGTAATAGCCCGCGGGGATAGCCCGCGGGTCATTACTGGCTCAAATACCGGCAAATTGAAGAAAACGAATAGGGAAAAGCACAGCAACCGGCAGATATGGACCGAAAGTGTATTCAGGCGCCTGTTGTTTATAATGGGTGTACTAATGGTAGTGCTTGTACTGGGTATTATGTTTACCCTTATAGTACAGTCGGTACCTTCTATTAAGGCGCTGGGCGCAGGGTTCCTGTGGGGCAAGGTTTGGGATCCCGTTCGCGATATATATGGTGCATTCCCCTTTTTGCTGGGCACGCTTCTTACTTCATTTTTAGCGCTTGCTATTTCCATCCCGTTCTCTTTTGCTGTAGGCATCTTCCTGGGCGAGTATTATCCCAAAGGCTGGCTTCCCGATCTTTTAAAAAATACAGTTGAACTAATAGCGGCAGTGCCATCGGTTATCTATGGTTTCTGGGGGCTGGCGGTATTGGTTCCAATAGTACGTTCTTTTGAAAGCGGTATTGGCGAACCTCCTATTGGTGTAGGTATTTTTACTTCGTCCCTTATCCTCTCTATCATGATCATCCCTTATGCGGCATCGCTGGGTCGGTCTATGATACAGATGGTGCCTTCGCATCTTAAAGAAGCGGCATACTCACTCGGTGCTACACGCTGGGAAGTTATAAAAAGTGTCATTCTCCCCTACGTAAAAAGTGGTTTGTTTGCAGGTGTGCTTCTTTCATTGGGCCGTGCACTGGGCGAAACTATGGCTGTAACCATGGTAATAGGTAATACCAGTGGCATACCCAAAAGCATATTTGCTCCGGGCAATACAATGGCCAGTGTTATAGCCAATGAATTTACAGAGGCCGATAGGACTGTTTATCTTTCTGCGCTTATAGAGTTGGGCCTTGTGCTCTTCCTGGTTACAGTGGTCATCAACATGATCGGTAAAAAGATAATCAGCCGCTTCACAAACGATTAATCTTATGAAAGCAAAGAATAGCCCTGTAAGGTTCAGGATAGGCAAGAACGGTTTTTTTAAAGGTGTGGTCATTGCTTTTGCTTTTAGCTGTGTTATACCACTTTTGTTCATACTTGCATACATCATAAAAGCGGGCATCACAAAGATCAACTGGAACTTTTTGGTCAACGTACCAAAGCCGGTTGGCGAGAGTGGTGGCGGTATTGCAAACGCATTGTTGGGTAGCATTATTATTATTGCAGTTGCTGCAGTTATAGCAATACCTATAGGCATACTCGGTGGTATTTACCTTAGTGAGAACAGGAAGAGTAAACTGGCCTACTGGGCACGTTTGTCTATTGATATACTACAAGGCGTACCTTCTATAGTTATTGGTATTGTAGCGTACTTCTGGCTGGTAAAACCGTTTGGTGGTTTCTCATCTGTTTCAGGTAGTATAGCGTTGGCCATAATGATGTTGCCTATAGTAGTTCGTTCTACAGAAGAGACCTTAAAATTATTACCCGATACTTTGCGTGAAGCTGGCTTTGCATTAGGCATGCCTTTTCACAGGGTGGTATTAAAAGTCATAGTGCCATGTGGTATCAGTGGTATCCTCAGCGGGGTAATGCTTTCAATAGCCAGGATAGCGGGCGAGACTGCTCCGCTGCTGTTCACTGCTTTTGGTAACCCTTATTTATCCACAAGCCTTACCAAACCCATGCAAAGCCTTCCTTTGCTCATATTCAACTACGCTACAAGCCCCTACAACGATTGGCACGACCTGGCATGGGGAGCATCATGCATATTGCTGATATTTGTGTTAGTGCTTAATATTTTCACCAAGATCATAACCAGGAAATGGAAAGTACAATTGTAAGATCTATAGATTATAACGCATATTTTGGCGACAACCACGTTGTCAAAAATGTAAATATCGATATACCTAAGAACAATGTCATTGCAGTTATGGGCCCTTCAGGTTGTGGCAAAACCACCTTCCTGCGTGGCATCAACCGTATGCACGAGCTCATACCTGGTGCTACTGCAAAGGGCAAAATAATGCTGGATAACGAAGACGTGATGGAGATGCACCCTATATTTGTGCGCCTCAAAATAGGCATGGTGTTCCAGCGGCCCAACCCGTTTCCCAACCTCAGCATCTACGACAACGTTATAGCCGGTTATAAGCTCAATGGTATAAAATTACCCAAGGCCGAAAAAGATAAGATAGTAGAGCAGAGCCTTACTAAGGTTGCTCTTTGGAATGAAGTAAAAGACCAGTTGAATAAAAAAGGCACCTTCCTCAGTGGTGGTCAGCAGCAACGTCTGTGCATAGCGCGCGCGGTTGCTATGGAGCCCGAAGTATTGCTGTTCGATGAGCCAACCTCTGCGCTCGACCCTATATCAACATCTACAGTAGAAGAATTGTTTCACGATCTGAAGCAAAACTATACCCTTATTATAGTAACCCACAATATGCAGCAGGCAGCACGCGTTAGCGATAAAACTGCTTTCTTCTACATGGGCGAGCTGGTGGAGTACGATGAAACAAAGCGTATGTTTACCAACCCGCGCGATACACGCACACAGAATTATATAACAGGCCGTTTTAGCTAATAGCCAATAAAATATTCAGGCAATGACACACTTGGAAAACGAGTTACAGGCGGTAAAAAAAGAGGTGCTCAGTATGTGGTACTTGGTAGAGTCGCAACTGGAGAAATCCCGGACGGCTATGCTCCACTTCGACCGCGATTTGGCACGCGAAGTAGTGCTGAAAGAAAAGCGTGTGAACGCCTTTGAACTAAAGATAGATCGCGACTGCGAGAATGTCTTCGCTCTTTTTTGCCCCGTGGCTGTAGATCTTCGCTTCTTGCTGGCTACATTAAAAATAAACAACAACCTGGAGCGTATAGGCGATATAGCCGAAGGCATAGCAAAGTACATCATAGAGTCCAGCGGCGATTTCGACCGCACTCTTTTTGAAAGTACACAGGTATTGCGCATGTATGAAGATGCCATAAACATACTCATAGATACACGCATGGCCTTTGAGAAAGAAGATACTATACTGGCCCGCAGCATATTTAAAAGAGATGAGGTGCTCGACCAGATCAATCGTGAAGCTAGTGCCCGCGTAGGGGCAGTCATAAAAGAAGACATGACAGTGATGGAAGACGCACTCTACATGCTTTCCATCATTCGCAAGCTCGAGCGTGTAGGCGATCAGTCTAAGAATATAGCCGAAGAGATCATTTTTTACATAGAAGCCAAAGTGCTCAAGCACCAGGAAGATAAAGGAAAGGAATAGATAGATTGATAGATAATAGATAGATGTTTGCTTCAAAGCTCCCACATAGGGGGCTTTGTTATTCTGATAATGCAGTTCTATACTCTTATAATGAACTGCTATCAATTTTATTAAAATGCTTTCCAACCCGATACAGATACGTTTGAAAATCCCGAAGGGATGATATGATTATAGCCAGTTGTATAAAGTTGTATAAATAATTGATCAACCCTGAAAGGGTGACATAATTCCACCGTTTTGTCATTTTTGATAACGGCTTATTATTATTCCACCTCTCGTACTCGTTTGTAACGAGTATGGTACGGTATAACGTTTGCAACACGCCCGCTATTAGGCAACAGGATCAGATACGTCGTGCCGTTGGCTGACCGCCAACTCTCGCTCCGTGAAACATCCCAAGCCATGAAACTGTACTGAGAGGGATGTTCTTACATTAGAGATCCTCTTTCATTCACTACACCTCTAATTCCATATCCCGTTCATCTCCGTCAGCACGATCGGTTTGCCATCGGTGATCACAATGGTGTGCTCGTGTTGCGCCATAAAACCACCCTTGTTGCCTACCATCGTCCAGCCATCTTGTAGCGTGGTAGCAAGCGTAGAGCTGGTGGTAATGAATGTTTCAATGGCCACTACCGAGTTCTTCCTGAAGCGTGTATGATTAAAACGGTCCCGGTAATTTGCTATCTCCGCAGGCTCTTCATGCAAGCTTCTGCCTATGCCGTGGCCTGTCAGGTTCTTGATCACCTTATAACCCCGCTTTTTCGATTCGGTTTCTATCAGGTGGCCAATGTCTGCAATCCGCACACCGCCTTTTATATTGTTGATGGCTTTTTGCAGTATGGCCTTCGATGCATCTATCAGTTGCTGGTGATGATGAATGTCTTTACCCAACACAAACGATCCGCCGTTGTCCGACCAAAACCCACCCAGCTCTGCCGAAACATCTATGTTAATAAGATCGCCTTCTTTAAGAATTGTTTTATGAGAAGGGATACCATGGCAAAATCCGTTGTTCACACTAATGCATGTCCAGCCGGGAAATCCGTAGGTTAAATATGGGGCTGACTTTGCACCAAGCGAGTTCAGTACTTGTGCGCCATATTCATCCAGGTGCTTGGTGGTCATACCCGCAGCCGCATATTGCGTCATCGCCTTCAAGGTCAGGGCAACGGCTTCGCTGGCTTTTTTCATACCGGCCAGTTCATATTCTTTGGTGATAGACATAGTTGCGTTGTAGTTATGAATGATTTAAACGACGGTGCTCCTTCAAAGTTAAGGAAAGAAAATCTAGCTCATATGGCACAAGCGTTTCCACTGCAGGGGCATATAAGCTCCAGCTCTTCCCCTCCGGCGAGTATTCCGAAAACACCGTCATTTCGCAGCGCAGCCCTCCTTCAGGGCGTAGCGGAGAAATCCGCCTAATCAATGAACTGATGCTAACCGTTATAACCGATCCCTTAATCATTCATTTTTCTTTCTCCCAACCATTTTACCATTGTAGGGTCACGATGATCAAAGAAGCTGCTGGTCTTTGTATCTAATGTTTTGATAGCTTCCATGTCTTGAGTACTTAATTCAAAATCAAGTACGTTGAGATTTTCTTCCATCCTTTCTTTGCGGGTCGATTTAGAAAGGGCAACAATTCCCCTTTGTGTTAACCAACGTAGTATTACTTGGGCTATGCTTTTATTGTATTTCACAGCTATGGAAAGCAACAACTCATTTTTGAAGATATTGTTTTTACCTTCGGCAAACGGTGCCCATGCCTCGGTCTGCACATTGTTTTCCTGTAGAAACTTTTGTGCATCAATTTGTTGATTAAAAGGATTTGTTTCAATTTGATTTACAGCAGCAGGTACCTCGTTATGAATGATCAAGTCCATTAAGCGGTCAGGCTGAAAATTGGAAACACCTATTGCCCTGACCCTGCCTTCTTTGTAAAATTCCTCCATTGCACGCCATTCACCGTAAACATCGCCAAATGGCTGATGGATCAGATACAGATCCAAATAGTCTACTTGTAATTTTTTTAAAAAATTTTCAAAAGCTTTCTTGGTTCCTTCATATCCATTCCGCTGTATCCAAAGTTTAGTTGTGATAAACAAATCAGCTCGTGCTACGCCGCTTTTTTTAATTGCTTTTCCCACTGCTTCTTCATTCCCATACGATTGTGCAGTGTCGATCAATCTATAGCCTGCATCGATGGCATCAACTACGCTCCTTTCACACTCTGCCATGTCAGTTACCTGGAAAACGCCAAATCCAAGGATGGGTATCTCTACACCGTTGTTCAATTTTAAGTTTTGCATGGTTTCTCTTATTGTTTGTCAAAGATCACAACAATTGCGTGTCTGCATGGTATATAGATTACTGTTTTTTCTACCAATGTTACTGATAGGGGTTAACCGTAATAATGAATGCTTATATAAAGCGCTAATTTTAAAGTCAAAACGAGCGAATAGAAAATCTGGCAAGGTTTGAGACAGTAACAGATTATAATGCTTTTAACTGCAACGAAACCTTGCACCCCTCTGACGCGGATGTTCCGAAGGATCATCCGTGTCTACTAAAGCTGCCGGTTTGTAACCGGAATTTGAAAAACCGATGCTTATGGTTAAACAAGTAGCTGATAGTAATTCCTCCATCCAACACCCATTCTGTGAAACATCCCACCCCGTGAAACGGTGCATATCTTCTTTCATCTGTACAACACAACGGTCGTAACTTGCACCTGCAAACAGCCTGTAAACCGCACATCAAAAGCCGCGAAGTATTAAAATCTTAAAAGCAAAGCCCAGGCAGTCCAAAAAATTCTAATGTCTGGTACCGGACAGCACAAGACAGTAGAGTTAATATCTATATCAGCCACCACAAAGCTTCTCGGCTCATAGCACTGCTTCCACTGTCCGCTTTTCAATTTTTATCGGACAGGACAACTCTCTCTCCAAGCATTTACATGGTCTGTCTATTCATCACAAGGGTAAAGTTGTTAACTAAAAAAAGGCCGTGCCATGGGTAAGATAATACTGCTCATGCAGCGCTACATCACCTGTTAATCCGTAGTTACTAATAAACATTAACTTGTATATTGTTGTAAAATATGCCATCTTTAAAAACTATGGTTCTAAACATATTATAGCACATCCGTTAGTATGTTGAATCATATCCATTAATGAGGTTAGTATCGTATCTAAAAAAATTATTGCCCCCACCCAAAGGTATTCCGGTACTGGTGTACCACAAGGTATGGCCAGGGGTCACCAACACGCTCACAATAACCCCACAAAAGCTGGAAGAACAATGGTGCCACCTGCATAACCTGGGCTACAATCCACTCTCATTGTCAGAATTTGCAGCAATAATAGACGGCGAAACTGAATGTCCACCTAACTCCATTCTCATCACTTTCGATGATGGGTATAAAAATAACCTTACGTATGTGTATCCTCTATTGCAGCAACTAGGCTGGTGTGCTACCATATTTATTATTGCAGGTACTCTGGACAACACTTTTTCATCGGCCGAAAATATACCCATGCATGAACTGATGGATATACATGACCTGAAGAAATTAGACCACAGGATAATGCAGATTGCAATGCACGGTTACAAACACGAAAATTTTAGCAGGTACCCCAGTAAGGAAATAGATCTATTACTAAGCAAAGCAATAGATCTGTTCAACAATAGTGGCCTTGCCTACTACAAAGTGATTGCCTACCCCTATGGCAGCGACCCTAAAGAAAAAGCGCAGACCGAGAAGCTACGTATTTGCTTTACAAAACAAAATATCCAGTTCGCTTTTAGGACTGGCAATGCTCTATGCCGCCTACCTGTAAAGAATAAATATAAATTACCCCGCATAGACATCAGTGGTACAGACAGCCTTGATGATGTGCTTTCAAAGATTACTTACGGCCGTAAGTAGGGCATTTAGCCTATTACCTATAGACCTATAAAAGAAATTAATCCAAGATATAGATGTATGTACATACATTTGTCATTCAAACCAACAAAAATATGAAGAAGTTATTTATTCTTTCAGCAATGGTACTGGGCCTTGGCCTGGTTACAAATGCCCAGACAGCAGCTAAAAAAATAGCATCAAATGCATTAGTATTAACTCCCGGCAAGTGGAACGTAGATCCTGCACATTCAGGTGTTAAGTTCTCTGTAAGCCACATGACAGTGTCGGAAGTGGACGGTTCTTTCAAAGTATTTAACGGCACTATCACTTCTCCTACTGCTGATTTCAACAACGCTACTGTAAATTTTACTGTAGATGTTACCAGTGTAAACACGGATAACGATATGCGCGACAAGCATCTGAAGAGCGATGATTTCTTCAATGCGGAAAAATATCCTTCAATGACTTTTACCAGCACTTCTTTCAAGAAAGTGAAAGGTAATATCTATTCACTTGAAGGCAACCTTACCATCCGCGACGTAACTAAGAAAACGAAATTTGCAGTATTGTATGGTGGTGCAGCTAAAGATCCTTACGGCAATACTAAAGCAGGTTTCAAGGCAAGTACTAAAATAAGCCGTGAGGCTTTTGGCCTTAAATGGAACAAGCTGACTGAAGCTGGTGGTGCAATGGTAGGCGACGAAGTAGGCATCGTTCTTAACCTTGAATTTGCACAGGCAAAATCTTAATTCATCTATCTTGTATTGGTTTAAGCGGGGCTGCACTTTTTGCAGTTCCGCTTTTACTTTTTATGAACAGGTATCTTTGCAGTGCATGAGTAGTTATACAGTAGTGAATAATAAAAGGCAGTCGCTGTTTGAAATTGAGTTTCCCAGTGGCGAGAAAGCTATACTGGAATACAGGTGGCTGAAAGGCAGTATGGTACTGATGCGTACACTGGTACCTAAAGAAGAGCGCGGAAAAGGTGCAGGCAATGCGCTGGCGAAAGCCGCCCTGGAGCACGCAGCCAGCAACCACTTAAAAGTGATTGTTTACTGTGCTTTTGTAGAGCAGTACATAAAACAGCATAAGGAGTACGAGCACTTGTTATTACAGAAAGGATAGTGCTGGTCTGTAATACCATCATTATTTACATGCAGCTATAGCGGTTTTCAATTTTAAAATTGAATGCACTATTCTGTAACTTTACAATATGAGTGCAGAAAAACATTTGCGTGAGTTGCTGGAGCAACGCATACTGATCATAGACGGTGCTATGGGCACAATGATACAGCGCTATAAGCTGGAGGAGGCCGATTATCGTGGCGAAAGGTTCAAGGACTGGCATACCGACGTAAAAGGCAATAACGACTTATTATGTCTTACTCGCCCCGACATTATAAAAGCTATACATAAAGAATACCTGGAGGCAGGTGCTAATATACTTGAAACCAATACCTTCAACTCGCAGGTAATTTCTCTGGCAGACTATGATATGCAATCACTCGCGCACGAAATAAATGTGGCTGCTGCACGCATAGCAAAAGAAGCTATTGCAGAATTTGCTGCAGAGCATAACACTACTGTTGCTGATCGTTTTGTAGCTGGTGCTATAGGCCCTATGAACAAAACATTGAGCCTCTCACCCGATGTGAACAACCCTGGCTACCGGGCAGTAACATTTGATGAAGTAGCCGAAGCATATACAGAACAGATATCTGGTCTGGTAGATGGTGGTGTGGATATACTGCTGGTAGAAACCATATTTGATACCCTGAATGCAAAGGCTGCCATATACGCCATTAACAGGTACTTTGCCGATACCCAAAAGGAAAAACTGCCAGTGATGATATCGGGTACAATAACTGATGCATCTGGCCGTACACTAAGCGGGCAAACACTGGAGGCATTCTATGTATCTGTAATGCATGCCGACCCAATAAGTATTGGCTTGAACTGCGCGCTGGGTGCTAAAGAAATGCGTCCGCATATCGAAGAACTAGCGCAAATATCTGCATGTTATGTAAGCAGTTATCCTAATGCCGGCCTGCCCAATGCTATGGGCGAATATGATGAAACCCCTGAAGAGACGGCTGCAATAGTAGGTGAGTTTGCCCGCGAGGGATGGGTGAACCTGGTAGGTGGTTGCTGCGGTACTACCCCTGCACATATAAAAGCCATTGCCAATACCATGAAGAAATATGAACAACGCAAGTTGCCCGAAATGGCAGCTGTATAGTAATAGGTGAAATAGTATAACAGGGCATTGCGTAACGCTTACGTAATGCCTTTTTTATTACCTTGGAGAAATGCTGCAATACCACACATGCATGCGCTATTTAATGCAAACTTAATCTAACGTTTCACTTTTGGTAATACAAATTGCATTGTTTTGTAAAACGATACTGCCTCGCAGTGCAGCAATCCAAAAACATGGCAAAGAGAGAAGTGGACATTGTGGTGCTTTCAGATATTCATTTAGGAACTTACGGCTGCCACGCAACAGAGCTTGTAAAGTACTTGAAAAGCATTAAACCCAAATCTGTTATCCTGAATGGCGATATCATAGACATCTGGCAATTCTCAAAACGCTATTGGCCGGCGCCTCACATGATGGTCATCAAACAGCTAACCAGCCTCATTGCCAAAGACGTTCCCGTTTATTATATCCCTGGTAATCATGATGAAATGTTGCGCCGTTTTAAAGATTTCCAATTAGGAAGCCTGAAGATCACCAATAAACTCTCCCTAAAAATTGACAACAATAACGTCTGGATATTTCATGGCGATGTGTTTGATGTGGTAATGCAAAACAGCAAATGGCTCGCAAAATTAGGTGCAGTAGGATATGATACTTTAATTTTAATAAATAAATTTGTTAATTTCATCTCAGAAAAAATGGGTCGCGGTAAGATATCGCTTTCAAAGAAAGTGAAGAATAGCGTGAAAGGGGCCGTGAAGTTCATTAACGATTTTGAAGGCACCGTATGCGATATTGCTATTGAAAACGATTATCAATATGTTATATGTGGTCACATACATCAACCGGAGATAAAAACAGTTGAAACAGAAAAGGGTAAAGTAATATATATGAATTCTGGCGACTGGATAGAAAATCTTACAGCGCTGGAGTATAATGATAACAAGTGGAGCATTTATAACTATAACAACGACCCGGTTGCACAGGCCATAGACATTGACAAGAAGAAACAGAAAGAGAATGCCAAAACACTTATGGCAGGGCTGATGCAGGAATTGAATATGAAACCGGGTACTATACCTGATGATGTAGAAAATACAGGTTCTTTGGAGTTATTGTAATATAAAAGGAGCAACACAAAGTGAAAATACTATACGCAATTCAAGGCACAGGTAATGGCCATTTAAGTCGTGCCCGCGATGTTTATCCGGCGCTTTTAAAATATGGTACTGTAGATGTACTGGTAAGTGGCATACAGGCCGATGTGATAGCCGACTTCCCTGTTAAGTATAAGTTTTATGGCATGAGCTTCATCTTTGGCAACAAAGGTGGGGTTAGCATACTTGATACACTAAGGAAAACAAATATTGGCCAGCTAAGGCGCGATATAAAGAGCCTTGACGTAAAACAATATGATCTTGTTATCAACGATTTTGAACCGGTTTCGGCATGGGCCTGTAAAAAAAGGAAAGTACCTTGCATATCGCTCAGCCATCAATGCGCTGTGATTAACCCCAAATCACCCAAGCCCGACTTTACAGATCTTATAGGTACCTGGGTGCTCAAATACTATGCACCGGTAACAGCGGCATTTGGTTTCCATTTCAGAACATACGCAAAGAATATTTTTACTCCTGTAATACGCAAAGAAATACGGGCGCTCAACCCTGTAGATAATGGACATTATACGGTTTACTTGCCTTCCTATGATGATGAAACATTGCTGCAGCACCTATCCCATTTCAACAATGTAACATGGCAGGTATTCTCTAAGCATAATAAAGCGCCATTTACTACCGGGAATGTACATATTGTACCTATAGAAAATGATGCATTTATAAAAAGCCTGGAAACCTGTACCGGTGTATTGTGTGGTGCTGGTTTTGAAGGCCCTGCAGAGGCCATGTACCTGGGTAAGAAACTTATGGTAATACCTATGGACGGACAGTATGAGCAGCACTGCAATGCTGAAGCAGTAAAAGAGATGGGTGTGCCGGTTATAAAACACCTGGGCCGCAAATACTACGATAAAATAAAGTGGTGGCTCATAAATGACAGCCGTGTTGCAGTAAACTACCCCGATAATATAGCAGATGTAGTGGCCAAGGTGATAGAAAAACATGGCCCTGGTGCTGCTCTTAAAACAGTTGAGGTAAAAACAAAGGCTACTTTATAGTTATTAACTGCCCTTAAAAACAGGTTTCCTCTTTTCAAGAAAAGCGTGTACACCTTCTTTAAAATCGGCAGTATTACCGGCTTGTACCTGCACCTTCATTTCTAGTTCAAGTTGTTCTTCAATGGTATTATTAAAGGTTGCATTCAGCAGGCGCTTGGTTAAACCCAACCCCTTTGTTGGCATTTGCGCCAGGTCAACGGCCATCTTTTTACTTTCAGTTTCAAAAACATCATCAGCAAAGCATTTATAGATCATACCCATGCTAACGGCATCGGCGGCAATTACTTTTTCTGCTGTCATCATCAGTGCCATAGCCCGCTGCATGCCCACCAGGCGTGGTAGTAACCAGGTACCGCCACTATCTGGTATTAAGCCTATTTTGCTAAAAGCCTGTATAAAGGTTGCGCTATTGTTAGCCACCACTATATCACATGCCAGCGCTATGTTTGCACCTGCACCTGCAGCCACGCCATTCACGGCAGCTATAACCGGTTTTTCCATATTGCGTATGCGCATGATGGTAGCGTTATAGTGTTCTCGTACAAACTTTTCAAAATCTATTTCTGCCGGGTTGGTTGCTTCTGAAAGGTCTTGCCCGGCACAAAATCCTTTTCCTGCGCCCGATAAATAAACACAACGCACTGCATCACTTTGTGCACAGGTATCCAGGTGCTGCTGCAAAGTCAGCGCCATCTCACGATTGAAGCTGTTATACTTATCCGGGCGGTTGAGTGTTATATAACCCACACCATTTTCTATATGCAGCAGTACTATACTCATGCAGCAAATGTAGTTAAATAGTCAGTACATCTAAAGGGTCTTACTTACGCTTGGCCCTTTCATATTGGTGCGGCCATACCATATCAAAACCCAGCTCTTTAGCGGCATGCATAGGGAAGTAAGGGTCGCGCAGCATTTCGCGTGCCATCACTATCAGATCAGCTTTGCCACTGGTCAGTATTTCTTCAGCCTGTTGTGCAGTGGTAATAATGCCTACAGCGCCCGTTGGTATCTTACCTCTGTTACGTACGGCGTCAGCAAATGGTACCTGGTAGTTGGGGCCGGCTGGTATCTTAGCCATTGCAGATATGCCACCGCTTGAGCAGTCTATGAGATCTACTCCATTACCTTTTAGCTCTTGTGCCAGCCTTATGCTGTCTTCTATGGTCCATCCACCCTCTGTCCAGTCGCTGGCAGATATGCGGAGGAGTAAAGGGTAATTTTCAGGCCATATGCTGCGTACAGCAGTTATTATTTGTTTCAGCAGTTTTGCCCTGTTTTCAAAAGAGCCGCCATATTCGTCAGTGCGTATATTGCTGAGTGGCGATAAAAATTCGTTGATCAGGTAACCATGTGCACCGTGCAGCTCTATTACTTTAAAACCTGCTGCCAATGCACGCACCGTTGCCGCTTTAAAGTCAGCTATTACTTTATTGATCCCTTCTATGGTCAATTCTTCAGGTGTATCGTAAGTTGCAGCAAACTGTATAGGGCTTGGTGCAACAGTTTTCCAGCCGCCATCGGCAGGTGTTATCAGTCTGTCCACCTCCCATGGGGCGGTTTTGCTGGCTTTGCGGCCTGCGTGGGCCAACTGTATCCCGGCTACACTACCTTGGCTTTGTATAAAGTCCGTGACGCGCTTTAAGCCTTCTATATGTTCATCCTTCCATATGCCCAAATCGTTGGGACTAATGCGCCCCTCGGGAGAAACTGCTGTGGCTTCTGTGATGATGAGCCCGGCACCACCCACCGCCCTGCTACCCAGGTGCACCATGTGCCAGTCGTTTATAAAGCCATCGTGGCTGCTGTATTGGCACATAGGCGATACCACTATCCTGTTCTTTAAGGTGATCTCCCCTAACGTAAATGGCGTAAATAAATGAGGCATGGAACTGTTTTATAAGACAGCAAAGTTAGGAAAGAAGGTGTGTGTCCTGATATATTGTGTTTAAGGGAGCATCAAGAGATGATATATAATGAGGTAAATAAAAAATTGCTTGTACCCTGCCAAGGTTTCTTATAGTATTATGCGTCTATATAATTGCACTTGCAAACCCAATTTAAACTCATGAAGAAACTGCTCTACACTGCTATCATTATTTTGTTTTCTACACATATGCATGCACAGTTTGCATATAGTTTTACCGCCTTAACGCAGCCTTATGTGCCATTGGTAAATGGAACAAGCATTACCAACAACAAGATATGGAGAGGCGATACATCCAATTTTGCTGTAAGCCCGGGCTTCAACTTTAAGCTCGATACTATCAATTGTTCCTTTGCTTTTTTCTCAGGAGGCAATACATTAACAACTGATCCTAATCAAACTATACAGTCAGGATTTAATGTCTCGGAAGTTAATTTTATTGACCGTGGTGCATTAGATAGCATTGCAAAGTCGCCTGTGCGTATTGATATACAGGGAAGTGCAGGTAACCAGGTACTAAAGATCGAGGCCTATAATGTGGGCTTCCTACCAGAGTTTACCGCGTCGCACACCCTCAATGATTCTGCCAGTGTGCAAATATGGCTATACGAGGCCAATAATACAGTAGAAATACATTATGGCCCGTCCCGCATTACCAATCCGCACCAGTATTTTACATACGGTGCTGGGCCGCTTGTATTTTACATACAGGATAATGTAGTGACCAATAATAGCCAAAATGGCCCTATATACGTATTGGCGGGCAACGCATCCGGTCCTGTAATAGAGCCTAATGAAATTACAAACGGAACGATTCAGGGTATTGTCATTCCCCTCCACTCATGGCCAGCTGACAGTACTGTTTATAGGTTTACACTAAATAAGCTTTCTGTGCCTGGCACTAACAGTGCTGTCCGGTTAAAAATATACCCCACTTGTGCTTACGATGATATTATGGTTACCGGCAGTAATGTCGCAGGCATGGATTATAAAGTAATGGCCATCAACGGGGCAACCACAGGCATATCAGGGGTACTAGGTCAGGGCAGTACTCACATAAACATCAGTAGCCTGCCACAAGGCATTTACTTGCTGGCTGTACAAAATGGGGAAACTAAAAGCGTACAAAAATTTGTGAAGCTATAGATTAGATGGTTACAACAGGGGTAAACTTTGAAAGGTCATAGATGCCTAGCGTTTGTTCTATCGCAGCCACTTTCGCAACCATGGTTTCAAACCCATCTTTCCCAAAGTGCTTTTGCTCATTCTTTTCAAATTCTTCACCCAGTGAGTTGTATTCATGGGTCGATACCAATTTCCTGAAGGCAGGGAAAAGTATGGTATCTTCTCGTGCTTCATGCGGTCTGTACATGTAGTTAAAATCACTGAGTACTTTTATCAGCTTTTGGTTTTCTGTGTCACTGGCATTTGCTATACCACCCAATTGCAGCACTTGACTGGTAAGTGCCCTTCCTGCATTGTGCTGCCGTAGTAATACTTGTACTAGTTCCGTTAGCTGCCCAGCTTTCATAAAACGGGGAAAGAGATAATCTTCTTCTTGTTTTTCATGATAGTCTTCAACAAATGCCCTCATAATGTCGGCTGCTTCCACCAACGTTTCGCGCGGGAAGCTTTCTTTATTAACCAGGTGCATTTTGCAGGCGTCATATATTAGCAGTATCCTGTTCAGCAAACCGTGCTCCTGCATCAGGTCTTCGGGTGGCGATACTTTTTGGCCATCGCCTTCCTCTTTGTCTTTGCAGCCTGAAAAAATAGCAAAACCACCTAGCCCTCCAACCACAGCCAGCTTTAATGTTTTTCCCATAAAATCCCTGCGACTATGGCCGCTCTGGGTATAAAAAGTATCGCTCATAAGGTTTGTTTTTATGCGAATAATTGCCCAAACGCCAATGCAACAACTTTGTGCCAACATTATAAATGTCATTCAGAACAAAAAACAGGGGTTTCAGAACATTTTTCTTTTTCTAAAAGGATGAGGCTTTATTCTTGCAAAAATTTTGAGTGCTCTTAAATTCCAATTTCCAAAGATTGAGCAACAATGAAAAAAAGAGGGTCTATAGTTATTTTCTTTCTCGCAGCATGGGGTATAAGTCTTATTCTTATACTGATGAAAAAAACAGATATAGAATTTAACAAGCTTCTCGTCTGTTCATTAAGTATATGTATCCCTATTACGTTGTTGTATGCGCTATTCAGAAAACCGATACTACACATGTGCCGTAGTCTTTTTGATAAAGACTATCGGTACTATTTAAAATCTAAAAGACCGAAAGATTAGAAAAGTTCAGTTTACTTTTATGCTCGCAATGGTTAATGCCATTTAGCAAAAGTATATGGATCAGCATTCAGCAAACACTTACCTCAACACAGCAGCAACAGGTCTTTTAGAACCGCAGGTCATTGATGCCGCTAATAAGTTTTATGCCCAACTTTCTGTGCACGGCAGCAACTTTGCTGAGCAGTGGCGTATGGAAGAAGAGCCACATGTGCGAGCTATTATAGCTTCTTTTGTAGGCGCGCAGCCACGCAACATAGCTATGGTGCCCAACTTTTCGTGGGCGCTGAATGGCCTTGTGCAGAGCCTGAAAGGAACAGAAAAAATAATGCTGTACCGGCACGATTACCCCTCGCTTACAGAACCGTTTAAGATCAACAATTTTAGCATAAAGTGGATAGACACTGAAGATGGTTTTACATTGCCAGTGGAGCAGATAAAACAGAGCATTGCTAACAAAGAAATAGACATACTGGCAATAAGCCATGTACAATACAATACCGGTTACAAGCTGGATATAGAAGAGATAGGTGTGCTGTGTAATGTACACAACGTACTTTTTATTGTTGACGCTACCCAGAGCCTCGGCGCTATAGAAACCAACCTGGGCAGGTTGCAGGCAGATGTGTTTATTGCCAGCAATTATAAATGGATGAATGCAGGCTTTGGTACCGGCATCATGTACATGTCCGATATTTTTCTTGAAAAATATACCCCGGTTGTGGGCGGCAACAACAGTTATAAAAATCATGAGGGTACAATGATGTACCTGCCCTCTGTGCAAAGCTACGAGCCGGGACATCCCAATATGAGTGGCCTTACTATACTGCAGGCAGCCATCCGGCACAAAATGCAGCTGGGTATAGAAAATGTTGAGAAACATAACCACCGCCTCACCGCTCTGTTGTTGGATGAAATAAAAGAACTCCCGGTTCAGCTTATAGGCCCATATACTATGACTGACCGTGCCCCTATGATTCTGCTTAAAGATGAAGACGGTCTTTCGACATGGCTAAAGCAGCATAATATTGTTACAACAAACCGTAACGGCATTGTGCGCATCAGCACACACTACCACAATACCAATGCAGATGTGATGCAGCTGGTAAATTGCTTGTATAGAAAGTATGGATGATGGTGTGCAGTTGGCAAATTAGCAGATACAGTTATTGAGTATAACTGTATCTGCTGAGGTATTCTGCTCTTTTACCAGCTTCAGTCGTTCAATTGTCTAATCACCCCTGGTGCAGGTCTTCCGCAGGGCAACCGGTGTCTGCAAAGATCAGCCAGTTTGCAAACTGGTATTTAAAAACTGAAGCTAAAGAGGATTCGTGCAGCTAATAATTATTCTATAACATCCCCAAACATCAGATCAAGTCTTAAAAAATCTTTTGAGTATTGATTTTGTTTAATGTCTTCCTTTAGATCTGGCACGATTATTTAACAATTGAGTTAAACTATGTTTATTAATATCCCTCAACCGTTCCACGCACTAACATGCAAATACTAACAATGTATATCTAACCATGAGAAAATGTTTGCTTATTGATGATGATTTGGATGATCAGGAAATTTTTTTAATGTGCCTTGAAAAGGTGTGCGAAGATGTTGAGTGTTTAACAATGAACGATGGGGTAAATGCCATAGCAATGCTTGGGTCAAATACAGATTATGTTCCTGATTATATTTTTATAGACGTAAATATGCCAAAAATGAACGGTATAGAATGCTTACGGATATTAAAACAGATGGAAAAACTAAGGGATGCTAGAATTTATATGTACTCCACTACCTCAGAAGGCTTAGCTTTAGAAGAAAGTAAGAAATTAAAAGCGCACGATTTCTTCATCAAACCGGCAAATATATTGGCATTGGAGGAGCAGCTTTCAATGGTATTTAAATCTAACCTATAACTAATCTTAGTATGATGAATCAGCAACAGGTTGGGATGGGCAGTCTTACCGGAACTGGAAATCTCTACCAAAGGATGATAGAGGAGATTCAAGACTATGCAATAATTCTTTTGGATACGAATGGCATTATCAGAAACTGGAATAAAGGAGCCGAAAAAATTAAACGTTATACCGAAACGGATATCATTGGTAAGCATTTTAGCATCTTCTATCTGCCTGGTGACCTTGATAATAATTTACCTCAAAAATTGATAAATGAGGCATATGAGACCGGCAGAGCGGTGCATGAAGGCTGGAGAAAAAGGAAAGACAATTCTATATTCTGGGGAAGTGTAACCATTACAGCGTTGCACGATGAAGACAATACCGTTATTGGCTATTGTAAAGTAACCCGCGATCTGACAGACAATAAAACCAGTGAGGACAAATTAAGAATGAGTGAGGAGCGGTACCACCAAATGGTTGCTGAAGTACAAGACTATGCAATTATCCTGCTCAGTGTAAATGGTATCATTGAAAACTGGAATGCGGGGGCACAAAACATTAAGGGCTATAGCGTCAATGAAATTATAGGGAAAAACTTTGAGATTTTTTACCCGGAAGAAGATAGAAAGGACGGGCTGCCGAAAAGGCTTTTAAATACTGCCAGGGAAGTTGGCAAGGCAACACAGGAAGGGTGGCGTATCCGCAAAGACGGCTCAAAGTTCTGGGGCTCGGTTGTTATCACTGCTTTACATAGCAAAAGCGGCGAGGTCATCGGTTTTTCAAAAGTAACCCGCGACCTTACACAAAAAAAGATGGCTGACGATAAGCTGGCCATGTACACAGCTGAGCTTGAAATACAGAACCGGGAACTGGAACAATTTGCATATGTAGCATCGCACGATCTTCAGGAGCCACTACGGAAAATTCAAACCTTTTCTGAGTTAATTAAGAAAAACTTTGATGACAAAGAATTCATCAACAGGTATTTTGATAAGCTGGATGCATCCGCAAAACGAATGTCAGAACTGGTTAAATCATTATTGAATTATAGTCAGCTCACTAAAGACAAGGAGGATCCCTATCTTGAGAAAGTAGATCTGAATTCAATTGTAGATGAAATAAAACAAGATTTTGAACTTTTAATTGAGGAGAAGAACGCAACAATTATTAGCGATACTTTGCCTACGGTAATAGGTAGCCGGCTTCAAATAGGGCAGCTATTTGCAAATCTTATCAGTAACTCTTTAAAATTCTCAAAAACTGCCCCTGTAATAAAAATAACATCTGCAGTCGTAATAAAAGGTCAGGTTGTCAATGTATCAAAATCATTAACTGCTGAGAAGTACTACCTCATTACGGTACAAGACAACGGGATCGGATTTGAAGAGCAATACAAGACAACCATATTTTCGTTATTCAAAAGGTTGCACGGAAAGCAGGAATATGCCGGTACAGGCATTGGCTTATCATTATGCAATAAGATCATAGAAAACCACCACGGTTTCATAACCGCCAGCAGCCAGCTAGGAAAGGGAGCTACATTTTTTGTTTATTTACCGGTGTAACTTTATGCCTAGTAAGGCGTAAAACCGAATATTGAAACCACATCTGACGACGCACTTATAAGGGCTATTGCTGAGGTTCAGAAGTAAGATACCTTGTAAGTAACGTAATACCTGCAAGCAATCATAGTGTGACGTTGTAACAATCGTGAAACATCACCACTCGTGGAACTGTGCATATCTTCTTTTGGAAAACCACCTATGCCAATAGTATCTTGCACAGTGGTAAAAGGAGATCTGCAATTCAAAAAATGTCCGTTCCGAAAAATAAAATAACCAATGGACATTTTATTGGTGAATGCCTTGAAATATAAACTGGCAAAGCATTTCAGCCAAAAATTAAAATGTCCGTCAACGGACATTTTAAGACATTTTGAGGACTAGAAACAGGGTCACACATCCCACAATATAATCGAACGAATGTGTAACCTGGTTTTATTTGATCAATAGTTGATCACCTGTTCTTCCATCACTTCCGGCATCTTCCTGAATTCGTATTGTTGGTTGCGCAGCTGGGGTTCAAAACCTGCTTCACGTATGGCGGCTTGTATGCCACTGGCAGTAAAGCGGTGCGGTGCACCTGCTGCACTCACTACGTTTTCTTCAATCATTATGGAGCCAAAATCATTGGCGCCTGCATGCATACAGGTTTGTGCCACCTGCTTGCCTACCGTAAGCCACGATGCTGCTATGTTCTTTATATTAGGCAGCATAATGCGGCAAAGGGTTATCATACGTATATACTCTTCTGCAGTGGTCAGGTTCTTGGTACCACGTATCCTGCGCAGCAAAGTATCTACATCCTGGAAGGTCCATGGTATAAACGCGATGAAGCCTTTTGATGTGGCTGGTTTTTTGGCCTGTACCTCACGTACGCGCACCAGGTGCTCCATACGTTCATATATCGTTTCCACGTGGCCAAACATCATGGTAGCAGTAGTAGTAAGGCCAAGCTTGTGGGCTTCGTGCATAATGTCCAGCCATTCCTGTGCGCCACATTTCCCTTTCGATATCAGGCGGCGCACACGGTCGTTCAGTATTTCGGCACCTGGGCCGGGCATACTGTCCATACCGGCTTCCATCAGCGCCATCAAGGCTTCTTTATGGCTCACGCCCGATATCTTGCAGATGTGTGCTACTTCCGGCGGCCCCAAAGCGTGCAGCTTCAGGTTAGGATAAAGTTGTTTCAGTTCTTTAAAAAGGTCCACATAGTATTGCAGGCCTAGCACGGGGTTGTGTCCTCCTTGCAATAATAGCTGTTCCCCACCATAGCGGAAGGTTTCATCTATTTTCCTTTTATAGGTTTCTATATCAGTAACGTACTGTTCCGGATGGCCGGGTACACGGTAAAAATTACAGAACTTGCAATTGGCTACACACACGTTGGTGGTATTCATATTGCGGTCTATGATCCAGGTTACCTTGTTATGCGGCAACTGTATCTTCCGCAATTCATTCGCCACGTACATTAACTCGGTAAGTGGGGCATGTTCAAAAAGAAAAACTCCCTCTTCAGCGCTTAAAAACTCAAATTTCAGCGCTCTTTCATACAACTCAGCTAATTGCATCAAAATGTTTTTATACACAACAAATTTACGGCAAAAAGGGTTTGATTCTTCTTAATTGCTATTCATTAAATCCAATAAGGTAATAGACAGGTATATTCATAAAAAAGCTGCCTGTCACAATCCGGCGACAGGCAGTCAATAGTAGTTTAGAAGCTTATTTAGTTTTTTCTACTTCTTTGCTTTCTTTAACCTTTACACCATCATAGTGTTTGTGTTTGCTGAAAGTGTTGTGTACTTTCTGACCAGGCGAACTAGTCTTTTTTATTTTTACTTCTTTCTTTTCAACCTTTTCCTGCGCTGTTGCAGCAATAGATAAAGTACCTGCGATCATTAAGAAAACAAACATTTTTTTCATAGAATAAATTTTTTATTGATTTATGACAGTAATACAATTAGCGTGCCACCCCTCAAAAAAGTTCTTGTTAAAGAAAACGTTTACCCTCTTTTGCATCTTTTCTCAATAATATACTTGCCCTGTACCTGTCTTCATGATAACTGTCATAAAGCCCGTCCAGTATAGCTAAGCACTTTTCAGCACCCCATTCATCGCACCATTGCAGCAGGCCTTTAGGGTAGTTTACACCTTTGGTCATTGCTGTTTCCAGGTCGGTTGCTGTGGCTACATTTAAGTACAGTGCATCCACAGCCTCATTTATAAGCATAGCCACAATACGTTCCACGATCTGGGTATTGTTACTGTTATCCAATGTTTTATCTGCAGTACCAGGTTCATTATAATTATAAAACCCCCTGCCCGTCTTGCGGCCCAGCCACCCGGCTTCCAGCAACCGTTTTTGAGAGAACGACGGCTTATAACGCGGATCATAAAAGAAAGATTGGAACACAGTTTCGGTAACCACGTAGTTCACATCATGGCCTATATAGTCCATAAGTGTAAATGGCCCCATCTTAAAACCACCCAATTGTGCCATGGCATTATCTATTTCCTCTATGCTTGCTATACCTTCTTCATATATGCGTATGGCCTCACCATAGTACGGGCGTGCCACGCGGTTCACTATAAAGCCGGGGGTATCTTTAGCTACAACCGGGGTTTTACCCCAGCGCTGCATCAGTTCTTTGGCTGGCTGTATGTATGCAGGGTTGGTTTGCACGGCGGGTATCACCTCTACAAGCGCCATCAACGGCGCTGGGTTGAAGAAGTGCAAGCCCATTACGTTTTGCGGCCTTGTACATGCTGCAGCAATAGAAGTTATAGAAAGCGACGAAGTATTGCTTGCAAGGATGCAGGTATCACTTACATTCTTTTCTATGTCTGCAAATACAGCTTTCTTGATCTCCAGTTTTTCTACAATGGCCTCTATCACCAACCCGCATTGCGCAAAAGCACTTATCTCACCTGCAAAAGTGAAGCGATTCAGCACGTCATCCGCATTGGGTATTTTTCCTTTTTCCTGCAGTTTTTGCAACGTTTGGGTAAGGCTGGCTTTTGCTTTTTCTAATGCAGTTGCATTATTATCATACAGCACTACCTGGTGCCCGGCTACAGCTGCTACCTGTGCTATACCTGCGCCCATTGCGCCGCTGCCTACTACACCTACTATTATATACTGGTCCATTGTATTATTTAAAAGAAGGACAAATATAAATATAAACCTGTGCTAGCGAAATAGATTAATAACCCACAGTAAAACGTTTCCTTATGAACCTTTTGTTTTCCAGCTCATCAACCAAAGCTACCGCAAGGTCTTCAACAGATATTTCACATTTGCCTGCAGCATCAAATACAGGCTGGTCGGTGCCTGTGCGGTACACGCCAGTACGCGTGCCGGGGTGCAGGTTAATGGCAGGACTTAAAAATGTCCATTCCAGTTCTTGTTCATTTTTAAGAATGTTCAGGTAGTCGCGGGCAGCAAGTGCACCGGCTTTCCACTCTGCTGGAAATTGTGGTGTATCTACCAGCTGCACACCTGGTGCAACTTCCAGGCTGCCGGCGCCACCTACTACCAGCAAACGCCCTACACCAGCTTTCTTTGCTGCCTCCTGTATGCCTTTGGAAGCAGCAATAAAGTCTTCGTAAATGTTGGGGTTCTGCCAGCCTGCATTGTACGCACTGATCACCACATCGTGGCCTTTTAACAATACAGCCAGTTCGTCTGCATTATGTACATCTGCTTTTTGAATAGTCAGTTTTGCATCTTGCAAAGTTATTTTTTCGGGATTGCGCACTATGGCTGTTACTGAATACCCGTGCTGCAGTGCTTCTTTTAGAACCTGCGATCCTACAAAACCAGATGCTCCGATCAATGCTACTTTCATAATTTGAGTTTTTAAAGTGTAATAAAAATTGTTACAGTTTTAATGAAAAAAAGTTATTCAAACTTATTGGCAAAACTTTCAAGCGTTTGTTTCTCTAATTTTTTTATAAGTGTTTGCTCTACTTCATCGTACAGTTCAGTAAGATGGCTGTTTATCTGTCTCCCCACCAAACATGCCGGATTGGGAGTATTTTTAGACTGCCCGAGCAAGGAAGAAGAACGCACCATATTATATACTTCTGATAACCTTATTTGCTTGGCAGGCTTGGCCAGCATGCTGCCACCGTTCTTTCCTTCGCGTGTTTCTATAAGGCCCATTTGGCGAAGGCTGCTTATCTCTTTGCGTACCAATGCAGGGTTGGCGTTAATGCTGCCCGCAATATACTCTGACGACAACAGATCGTCAGTCTTGGCCAGCAAGGTAAGGATATGCATACATATGGGGAAACGACCGTTACTCATTCTGTAATAAGAATAATTACAGTATAAAGGTATGGACCTTTATACTGCTTCAATTCATGAATTTCTTTATCGTGCTATAGCTATTTTATATTTCTGGCCTTTCATCTTCTCATCTCGTATTGCCTGTAGTAAGCTTTTCACCTTATCGCGTTTCACAGCTGCATAAGAGATAAAATCTTTTACTTCCAGTAATCCGAGTTCATCTTTTTGCAAACCGCCCACCTTCATAAAAAAGCCAGCTATATCTACTTTGTTCAATTTATCTTTTTTGCCACCGCTTATGTATATAGTTGTCCACTGTGGTTCTGGTGGTACAGGGCTATCTGTGGGGAGGGTTATTTGCTCTGTTTTTGCATCTACATATTCAGGCAGTGTTTCTTCAGCATTCAGCAATATATAGGCTGTACCGGTGGCATTCATACGCGCAGTGCGGCCATTGCGGTGTATAAACTCTTCGGGGGTAGATGGTATATGGTAATGAACAATATTGCGCACCTGTGGTATATCCAATCCACGGGCCGCAAGGTCTGTAGCTATCAGAAACTGCACACTCCCGTTTCTAAAGCGAGCAAGGGTCTGTTCGCGTTCCTCTTGTTCCAGGCCCCCGTGAAAATATGCATTCTCAATATCCATCTCTGCCATGGCTTTTGCGGTACGTTCTGTGGCTTCACGGTAGTTGCAAAAAACTATTGTAGGTTCCGCACCCAGGTAGCACAACAACTGGTACAGTGTATCCAGTTTATCCTTATCATCAGAAATAACTGTTTTAAATACAATGGCATTTTCTGCTGGCTGCTGATCGGTTATGTAATCTAGCACCGCCGGATTTGTTATGCGGGTAAACTCAGGTATTTCTACAGCTGCTGTAGCAGATACCAATACTCTTTTATTTACTTGTTTTAACTGACCGAGTATGAAAGACATTTCTTTTTCAAAACCCAGCGCGAGCGATTTATCAAATTCATCTAACACAAGCGTATGTATGCCATTTGGACTGAAGCTGCCACGTGTAAGGTGATCGGCTATGCGGCCAGGCGTGCCTACCAGCAATGCAGGTGGCTCGCTCAGGTTTTGCAATTCGGTTTGCAGCAGGTGTCCGCCGTATGCGGTATTCACTTTATAGCCGGTGCCCATCTTCTTCCACACTGCTTCTATTTGTAAAGCCAGCTCGCGCGAGGGCACCAATACCAAAGCCTGCACCCCGGTTTGGGTTTTCTTCATTGCATGATATACGGGCAGCAAGTATGCCAGTGTTTTGCCACTACCGGTAGGTGCCAGCAGTAATGTTTCTTTTGATTGTTGTATGGTTTCGTGCGCCTTTACCTGCATGTCATTCCAGGTTGTGAGGCCCAGGCTGGCTAGTATTTCTTTATTGCGGTCACCTTTTTGCATGGCGCAAAGGTACGCAGTTACACGGTTGCGTTCGCAACAGCCAATTATACGCCTAAAAGCTACTGGGGAAGCGGTGGCTGGTACACCCGGGATACTATAAAGTTCTCCAGGAACTTCCGCTCCAGTGCAATCTTATATCCAAATTTGGTAAAATAACTGTCTATGTCTGGTAAGGTTTTGGCCTCAATTCCACAAACAATTCTAAAGAAGAGATACATTATTTTCAACAGTGCTTTTTGCGAAAATTTCGTTTCCTGCTTGCAGTTAAAATCGCTGTATAGCCACAAACTGTTTTCGTTTACATGTCGGTGCAATTTCTCAAATACCTGCAGCGCATTGTAAGGCGTAAAAACATCAAAAAAGAAAGGGGTAATGATAACGTTATATGTGCCACTAAGGGGTGCAGTTTTTATAGACTCTGTTATAAATTTCACCCTATTGTTGGCAGCATACTTTTTTTTAGCCAGGGATATCATTTTGGCAGAGCTATCTATGTATGTAATGCGCAGCCCTGTACCATGCACTATACTTAACT